>Ga0307374_10006287_pt1 | contig 18773 bp, 11 predicted proteins | sample OX3MG_FD_202532 | JGI IMG/M metagenome (GOLD analysis project Ga0307374, IMG submission 202532) | Soil microbial communities from Risofladan, Vaasa, Finland - OX-3 | ecosystem: Environmental > Terrestrial > Soil > Coastal area > Acid sulfate soil | place: Finland: Risofladan, Vaasa | collected...
GCAGCCTCAGCCGCCAGCGCAAGCCGCCCACCGCCCCAGAAGACCATCTGCCAGCCAGATAGCAACTGACCTGGGAAGACGACTTTGCGGGTCACCCTGTAGTCACTGCCAGCCGTGGCTGCGCGCGTTGGCGTGACGGACCGACGGGTCGCTGAACCTGGACCAGTCGGCCCCGTCTCCTGTCTGCTCTAATTACCGCGAGATCCTGCCTGAGGAGCTCGCAGCAGACGGTGTCCCGCTAGGCGCCATCCTTCTTCCTCAAGAAGCCGGTTCCATGCGTTCCGCATCCCGATCCCCGGAACGCCCAGCAAGTCTGCTCTCTCTTCCTGGGCCGTGAGGCGGGCGAATTTCTGGCGGAGCGGGTGGTCTGGCGGAAGGAGCGTCTCCTTGCGGTGCAGGATGGGCGGGTTTGCCGAATCCCGGAAGTCGGTGAAGCGGATGTTGAATGTCTGCAGGTCGACGCGGAGCGACGCCTGGAGTACGGGATGGGGGTCTTTCTCGAACTCGGGGTAGAACAGGTAAGAGATCTTCCGCTGCTGGCGGTGCATCTTGACCACGGTCGCGGCAACCGTGCCGGCGAGGACTTTGCCGCAGCCTTCGTATACCCGCAGGATTGGTGGCAGCAGCGGTATCGCGGTTGTATGGAAGTACAGCGCGTCCGGCAGGATCTTTCCTGCGGGCATCTCGTGGACGGCGCGTGCCATTTCTTCCTCGGACCTGAGGGAGAACAGCACCCGGTCAGCTTCAGCGGTGGCTGCCCGGTAGGAGCCGAAGAACTCCTTGATATCCAGTTGGACGTCAGGCGGGAGCGCTCCCATCCGCGGTCGGCCATCGAATGCGGACAGGGCGAGGTAGACGATGAGGTTGCCCCGTGCGCGATCAGTCTCAGCTGACCAGTCGTCGCGCTCTGTTTCCCTGCACAGCACGCGGAACGCCCGGCGCACTGAGCCGAAAGCGTCCACCAGTTGGCTGCCTTCGGCGAGTTCTGATGCTTCAGGAAGCCTGCCTCGTTCCCCGAGGAAGGCTGCGAGCTGCTCGAGCAGCTCGCGGTGCTGTTCATACAGCAGCGTGGACATCAGCACCCGCGGTGGCGCGGCTGACTGGCGTACCTGGCGGGCACGGAAGGACTCGGCGTCCGCGGGATCGCGGAACACGTAGAAAACACCCGGCGCGGCAGCGTGGGCTGGACAGCCGAGGGTGGCTTCGATCCAGGACTTCAGCTCGTACTGGGTGTAGAACTTCTGGAAGGTGCCCTTGGCCGTGACGATCCCGTCACCCCACGAGCGGCTTCCCAGCCCCCGTGCCTCCCAGTCAAGCCGGGCCGCGATCACTAGCGCTGACCTGGTGAAATGCCATGCATGGCTCAGTGCCTCAGCGCGTTCCTGAGCGGATTCGATGACGTTGACGACGTAGCCGAGGTTCACGACGTCCGCTGGCCCGAGCTGGCCGTCGGGGGCGTAGGCCGGATCCCAGCCGGCGGTGGCGTAGCCGAACTCGCGCAGCCGTCCCACGTCGCCGCCGCGCCCGCATCCGTAATCGAGTACTGACCTTGTCCCGGCGATCACCCCGTCCTGGATAGCCTGGGCGACAGGCCTTGACAACTCCGTGCGGGTCATGGCGGTCCGAGCGCGCATGGACAGGCGCTCGCCGTTCAGCGTGGCATGCTCCATGACGTGATCTTGCCAGTCCCTCCCGCCCGCGTGCCGGGCGTTCTTTCCTCAGCGCGAGCTCACAGATGGCACGCGGCGCACGGCGCCGTGTCGTCGTCTTCGTCGAGCGCGTCTGAGAGGACTTCGAGTAGGGGGCGATTGGGCTTCACGCGGCGGCCCGCGCGCTGGAGCGCCTGCTGGTGCCGTGTCTCGATCTCTTCCCGGCGGGCCACCAGCTCGGTCAGGGACTCGTCTTGCGACCAGGTGTACTTGCGGTCCCGCATGGCGCCCGCCTCGTAGCTCACCTTGTCCTCGTAGGCAATGGCCCGCTCGAACAGATCCGGGTGCCGTTCCGCCAGGCCTACCCATTCGTGCTTCCGCTGGAAGAAGCAGAAGTAGCACCCCGACCGGGTCCGCCACTCGTAGTACGCGGGCAGGCCGGCTCCGGCTTCTTCCAGGATCCGCATCACGCCGTCTTTGTCGATGCCGTCTTCCCTGAAAGGGAATACCGCCTTGATGTTCGGTTTCGTGCTGACGTAGCCGAGGCGGTGCTCGTCGGCACGGATAGCGACGTAGGAGGTCGCAGGGTCGTCGCCGATCCACGCTTCGAGGGGCTTGATCTTGAGGTTCTTGGTGCACCAGCGCATCTGGGGGCTCGGGAGGGTCCCCCCGTAAACCTGGAGCCAGTGATCGAAATCGCGATCGGAGTTGAGCCGGGTAATGGGCTTGCCGAGGGCAGCTTCGAGCAGGCTGAGGTACTCGTAGGTCTCTGGCAGCTCAGCTCCGGTATCGCAGAAGAAGTACTCCATTTCAGGGACCCGGTCGCGCATGTAGATCGCCAGGGCGGAGGAGTCTTTCCCGCCGGAGAGCCCGAGGACGTGTCGCACATTTCCTCCTTAGCTGATCTCGGTGGTATAGGTCATCGGTCTTCCTTCGTCATGTCCGCCGCCCTGGCGGGGTACGGCGACCGGCGCCGGGCGGGAGGCAGCGAGGATCTCGGCGAGCGCTGCCAGCAGGACGCGGCTGCCGCCAGGTCCAAGTTCACGTTCGGCGCCGTCCATGACTTTCGCGGCCAGGCTGGCGGCCGCGTCCCGGATGGCTTTGGGCGCCTGGACCAGTACCCGTTCCTCGTTTCCGTCGCGGCCGGTTACCGTGACGAGCTGGACAGTCGTTTCAGCGGTGCCGTCCTCGCGGTCGGCGCTGGCCTGGTACAGGTGGCCGAGCCGGTCAAGCGCGCTGGCGGTCTTGCGGGCGTTGTCGGCGAAGACCTTGATGTGATCGTCGGTCCAGCTGCCGAGGCCGGCACGGGTTATGCGGACAGCGACCGGGTCAAGCCAGTCCTCATCGGCCAGGCTGTCGTTCAGCGCGAGGGCGACGAATCCGCGCAGTTCCGGTTCGAGCAGTGCCCCCGCGAACCCCGCAGCCCGTTCGGCCAGGGCACGGCGCAGTGACGGCAGGTCATCGGGCAGGCGGAATTCACGTGCCAGGATCCCCGTTACGTCGGAGCGAAGGTCCGCGTCAGCGGCGCCGATCTCGCGCAGCGCCGCAGCGACCCCATCGGCGTACCTGGCAGCCGCAGCCTCGTCGGGGCTGCTCCGAGCGGGCACCGGTTCCACGCCCAGGGCCGCTGGCAGTGCCCTGAACAGCAAGTCATCAGGATCGCGGGCCGCGGCGATAGCTTCCCTGACCTTGGCAGCCGGGCCGCTCAGCCGGCGCGTCCGGGCCGCGTATCCGGTGAGGTCACGCACATGGTCCAGGAGCACGCGGGTGACGGCCAGCAGCGCGGGGTTGCGGTTCGGCGACGGATGCCCTTGGCCAGCGGTGACGCCGAGCCCTGCCGCCAGCTTTTCCAGGACAAGTCGCCGCTGGCCCTCGCTGACCGGGACGTACTTTACTGAGTACCGGCCGGGGGCCTTGATCAGGCGCTCGATCAGCTCAGGGGTCAGGCCGGGCTGGTAGGTGCCTTCCTCGAACACGGCGATGTCGTCGCTGGCCATGATCAGCGCGGCCACCACGATCACCGGGACCACGCCGGCCTTCACGCCGTAGGGCGGCGCCATCAGTATCCGAAACAACTCATCAGCCGGCCATTCCTTGCTGGCCCGGGTCAGGGCGGCGCGCAGCGCTTCCCAGGCAGGGACGATAGCGCGGTCCCCGGCCGGCTTGGTGTAGCGGTAACCGGCTGGCGCGTCGCCTGCCGCAGGATCACCGGGGACCGGGCCGTGCAGCCCGAGGAAGGCGAGCACTCCGTCGTACATGGCCCGCTCGGGACCGTAGCCGTCGATGCCAAGCTTGTCGCTGTCCGGATGCATGAGCATGGCGGTGAGCAGCTCGCGCCTGGCCTTGGCGCCCTGGCTGGTGAGCTGGTGCCGGCCCAGCATCTCGTTGCGGACGTGCGGCGTGTGCGGGTAAGCGATCTCGCACGCCGCGGACACGATCCCGGCGAGGCTGCGCCCGGCAAGGGGCTGGCGGCCTGGTGCTCCAGGCTGCCAGCTAATGCCCCCGGACGCGGCGGCGTCCACCAGGTACCAGCGCGTCGACGCATGCGCGGGGCTGAACGCCTCAGCCATGGCAGCCGCCACCTCGGCCTGGGCCTGCCCGGCGCGCTCGCTGACCTCCCGTCGCGCTACCGCGTCAAGTACACCCGCCGACAGCAGCTCGTTGAGGGCGAGCAGCTCCCGGCCGGCTTCAAGGACAGCGACAGCGTTCCCGGTCGTGCCAGCCACCGCGGGAAGCGGGGAACTGACCGCGGGAAGGTCATCCTCCGTGCCGAAATGGAAGATCAGGACGCCATCGGCAGGATCGTCTACAGCCGGGCCGTTAACTAGCGCAGTCCCCGGGTCGGTGGCCACCGTGACGAAATGGCGCAGCATGCCGGTGCGCTGGCTGTGCCGTCCGGCTACCACGGCTCCTGGCAGCTGTCCGGATAGCATCCTGACGACCGCGTGATCGTCGCAGCGCTCGCGGATCTCGCTGATCCGGGCACGCAGGTCCACATCTGTGCCCTGCCAGATCCGGTACTCGTCGCTGAACTCCCGGTAGACCAGGAATCCTCGCTCAACCAGCGTGTCCAGGCGGCCGAGCAGTGCCTTGCGGGCGACTTCGTCGTTATCCGCCGGGTCGCTCAGCGCGAAGAGCACCAGGCCGGGGCTGGCCCGCAGGGCGCCGGAGGCGTCAATGAGGTTCAAGATGGCCACGGTCTTGAGCACCTGCATGTCCGGGCCGTCGAGCCCGTGTGCCTGGCTGAGGAGAAGGTCAATCTCGATCCAGCGCCCCGCGCTAGCCGAGGCCAGCATCGTCGTCCGCCCGGAAGCGAAGAAGTAGTCATAAAGCTCAGCCAGGCGCACCGTACCGGGCGGCCCGTCCGGCGCGGCCGAGCCGCTGGCCAGGAACCGTCGCACGGTGTGCGGCTCGTCGCTGGCCAGGAACCCGGTCAGCGTCCGGTCGTGCTGGCCGATCTGGGACGCGAGCAGGGGCGCGGCCACCGCTGTGAGCGGGTGCAGCGGATACAGATCCCCGAACAAGCCCAGGCCGGCGGGCAGGACTCCGTCGAGGCCCAGCTGTGCCCAGGAGCTGCCGGAGGCTGAAGCATGCTGGCGGATCAGCTGCCGGCCTGACGCCGGAACGGCATCGTGGCTGATGCAGCGCCTGATCAGCTGGACCGCGTCACTGATGTCCGGACTGTAGGTGATGTCCTCGAAGCGTCCCTGGATCTTCGCCCATTCCCGGCGCTCCAGCGCGCCCGACCGGGACGCGTAGTCCAGGAAGGACAGGTGCTGCAGCGTGAGGGTGAACAGCGGCATCCCGGCCTGCCCGGCGCCGGCCTCAGCTATCTCCTGCAGCAGGAACATGTCATCATGGGCGTCTTCGGCGTCCCGGCGGGTGGCCAGGTATTCGAGTGTCTTGCCGAACTCGTCAATGACCAGCAGGACCGGCGCCTCCTCGCACAGCGTGTGCAGCGCGGTGAGGAACTCGGCGCTGCCTGCGCTAGGGGTGCCGAAGGGCCTGACACTGGCCGCTATGCGCAGGGGCAGCTTGCCGTCGGGCCAGCGGCGGTTCACGCAGCCGAGCAGCGCCCGGGTGATGGTCTTCGATACCGGCTCGCGCCGGGCGGTCACCGCGGCCGTCAGGAAGCCGTCCGGTGCCCGGCGGTCGCGTGCGCCGGAGATTCGCTGCGCCAGAGACAGGCTAGCGTCGGCCAGCAGCTGTTCAGCGGTGTCTCTCCGGTCACCGGGCATTCCGAGCAGGACGCCCGCGAGCAGGGCGAGCGTGGATTTTCCGGAGCCGTAAGGGCCGGTCAGTGACCAGGCACGGGTCCGCGAGGTGTCGTCCATGGCTGCCGCGACCCGGCTCAGCGCGTCCAGCGCCCGCCCGCCGACGTAAACCGGGCCAAGCTCAGCTGTGTGCATGTCGCGTTCAAGATTCACCGAGCGCAGATTCGAGCTGGAAACGCTGATGCCGGCAGGCACCTGCGCTCCGGGGCTGGCCGTATCGTGCCCTCCGGCGGTCACGCGGTCTCCTCTGCGAATACTGGCGGCCTTACTGTGCTGCCCGCGCGGCGCTGCAACTCGGCGGCGAGTTCAGGGTGGCTGGCGAGCCACTCGGGACGGCTCGGTACCCGGTCGCGGGCATTCCCGTAGTGGGCGTCGAGGATTTCCCACGCCAGCGTGCCGGGGTCGCTGTGGCTGACCAGGCTCCGCTGGCCGACCGCGTCAGTGACCGATACGCCTGCGTGCAGCCTGGCGACCTCGTCGAGAGCAGCCGCGATGTCAGGTTCGCGGAGCCGGAACGCCCGGCCGGGCGCGCCCGGCTCGTTCGCGAGCCGGGCGAGAGTAACCGACCCTTCGGCGTTGTTGTGCCGGCTCGCATAATCCAGGCAGGCGTAGGCGACCACCCGGGACGGCAGGCTCGCCCTCGCTGAGTCAGTGAACCGCCATACCCGGTTCCTGCCAGTGGCGGCCTCAAGCAGCCCGAGCTCACGGAACGGGCAGTCCACCAGATCCTCGAAACTGCCGGGGGACCCCTCTTTCGGTGCCTTCCGCGGCGCGTACATCTTGGTCAGGCAGTCAACGTCCTTGGCAGTCGAGGCGGGCGCCGGAGCATCCCACCCAGCGAGGCTGATCTGCCGGACAACTGCCTCGGACAGCTCCGCCTCGGTGAACCGGGACGACGAGTGAACGTTGAAGGCGACCCACCAGGTCGGGGCCAGGCAGGCAGGCGACAGCAGCCACCAGTGCAGCAGCCACAGGCTCGCCGGATCCTCAAGGTACGGATCAGCGCCATCCTCGCTGAGCAGCCAGCACGCTTCCCACGTCGGCGACGCCACGTTAGCGCGTGAGGCGCCCTTCCGAGGATGCTCGACGGTCAGCTTGAAAGCAGCCGACCAGTACCTGATGGCATTCACCATGTTCTTGCCCACGCCCAGCGTCACCGGGGCATCAGGCTTCAAAAAGGCGTCCTGATCGCAGTCAACCGCCATGAACCCCTTATGCAGCCAGCCGAAACGGGGCGCAAAGGTTTCATGCCGGGCGAATGAAGGTGACGCGCTCTCCCGCAGCCGCGTATCAGACATGGGCGATCGCTCCTGCCCGCCCGGGGCGCTGCGTCGCGGCAGCCGTCCCGCCAATGCCGCTGACGCCGCCATCTTGAATGCCGGCCGTTCCGAGCATGCCCCGGACCTGGGTGACCGCGGCGGTTACAGCCTCGATGGCTAGCTCGATGTCGCTCTCCTCCGTCGCGTACCCCAAAGAGAAACGGATGGTGCTATCGGCTTCATCACGGGACCGGCCCATCGCCAGCAAGACATGGCTCGGCACAAGCGTCCCGGCCGAGCAGGCGCTGCCATCAGATACCGCAACTCCCGGCATCGCTGCCATCACTGCGTCGGCGGGAGCGCCCGTGAAAGTGATGCTGCAGACATGTGGCAAACGCTGGCCCATCGCCCCGTTTACGCTCGTACAAGCCAAGCGGCTGAGCAGAGAATCCTCCAGCAGATCCCGGAGCACCTTCACTCGCGGAGCCTCGGCAGCCAGCTTCGCCTGTGCGGCTGACGCTGCCGCGCCCGCCCCGGCGATGCCTGCGACGTTCAGCGTGCCGGCTCGCCAGCCGCCCTCCTGCTCGCCGCCATGCAGTAGTGGTCGCTGCGGAAGCCCGAGACCACGCCGCATGAACAACGCCCCGACCCCCTGCGGCCCGCCGAACTTGTGCGCAGACAAGGACAGCAAGTCAACGTCGAGCGCTGACAGATCGACCGGGAGCTTGCCAACTAGCTGAGTAGCGTCGCTGTGCAAGATCGCACCGGCAGAATGCGTTATCACCGCAATAGCATCCAGGTCCGACAGCACGCCCGTCTCGTTATTCGCCGCCATGATGGACACGACCGTCGGCCGCCGGGTCTCCAGGGCTTGCCGGAGAGCCTCCAGCTCCAGCAGGCCATCCCGGTCCACTGGCAGCACCATCAGCTCGATGTCCCGCTCATGTGCGAGCGCACGAGCAGTCTCCAGCACCGCCGGATGCTCAGCAGCGCTAGTGATAAGCCGCCCGCCAGGCGCGGTCATGACGCCCAGCGCCATGTTATTGGCCTCGGTAGCGCCCGAAGTGAAAACAAGCTCACCCGCAGAGCAGCCGATCAGCGAGCCAATCTGCCGCCGCGCGGCGGCGACAGAGGTGGCCGCCGCGCGGCCAGGCACATGCGGGCTCGCCGCATTGCCAGCCGACCGCAAGACCGGCAGCATCGCATCCAGAGCCTCCGGACGCAGTGGTGCAGTAGCGTTATAGTCAAGGTAGACCACCGGCTCCACCATTCACCTCGCAAGATCGTGTTGGCCAAAACTGACGATACCGCCGCTCCTGGATGCTCACCGGCAGCCTCGCCCAAGCCATCCAGGAACTGTTCGAGTTTCTCACGGTCGAACATACATGCGAGTACCGACAGTCTGGCACCTGACGGCGGCGGGGCCAGCTCGCGACAATCCGGGCGCCGTGGCCCTGGCTAGCGGACGGCGCTCGCGCAGGCCCGCAGCGAGCTGACTCTTCGCCGCCAATGGCGGACCTCTGTCGTAGCTTGCCGCTAAGGTGCGATCGAGACATAACGGAACGCAACCAGGGGGTATGCCGCAATGATCGGCGGCGTTCGCAGCGAGCAGGAGGCAGGCTACCTGTCGGCCAGCGCAGTCTGCTACATGGTGAGTGTCGGCGCTGAACCAGCGGCAGCCAGCTCCCTGGCAGAGGCAATCCGCCCTAGCGTGAGACCGGCGCGCTCGCGATCTGGTACCGGGCGATGAGCCAGTCATCTGGAGGCGCGGCCGCCCTCTCGATCACGTCGATGCTCCAGTCAGCGACTGATGAGGATCTCCGCGGGTTCATCTCCGAGCCGGTCCGGGACCTGCTCACTACCGTTGACCCCGGCTCGCTGGAGGGTCAGCGCCTGCGGGATCTGCTGGGCGTGCTCTGGACCGGGCCTGAGATCCTCCGTGACGGCTTCCTCCGGGCCCGCCTTATCGCCCTGCTTCCGCTTGCTAGGGCACGCGAGCTTGCCCGCGCACTTGAGATCCCCGACGGCCCGGATGGCGCCGAGGCTCTCGCCGCGCTGGACCTGTCCGGGCGGCGAGCCCAGGAGGCGCTTGCCCGGTTCTTCGGCGTGGTGCAACCGCCGAGGGCTGCCCAGGTGCTCACGCGCGCCAGTGCCGTTGCCACCGCGTCCCATGGGCTTTTCCCGCACCAGCGGGTCGTGGTGCGGGACCTGCTGGCCGCTTTGCGGGAACCGCCGCGCCGCGTTGTGCTGCATTTGCCGACTGGCGCTGGAAAGACGCGCGTCGCCATGAATGTGGTGTGCGACCACCTGAGATCCCACGATCCCGGTGTCGTGATGTGGCTGGCATACAGCCGGGAACTGCTTGAGCAGGCTGCGAGCGCATTCGAGTCCGCATGGGGAGCCCTCGGCAATCGCGACCTCGCTATCGTGCGGTATTGGGGCGACACGGACACTGATCTCGTCCAGGTGACCGACGGGATAATCATCGCGGGGCTCGGCAAGCTCGATGCCCTGGCAGGGCGCGATTACCAGGTGGCCGCACGGCTTGCTGATCGGACAGCGCTGACAGTGATGGATGAGGCTCATCAGTCCATCGCGCACACGTACCGTCAGCTGCTTGAACTGCTCGCGACGAAACGGCCCGACGCCGGCCTGCTCGGACTCACCGCGACGCCCGGCCGCACGTGGGCCGACATCGAGAGCGACGCCGAGCTGGCGGCGTTCTTCCGGCACCGGAAGGTGACCCTGCATCCCGAGGGGTACACCAACCCCGTCACGTTCCTGATCGACCAGGGCTACCTGGCGCGGCCCAGTTTCGTCACCCTCAATGTCGATGCGGGCTTGTCCCTGAGCGATGCCGACCTGCGCGCGCTTTCCTCAAGCCTGGAAGTTCCCTCCGATCTGCTCCGGAAGCTCGCCGACGACCAGCAGCGAACCCTGCGCATCCTGGATGCTGTCGAGAATCTGCTTGAGCATCATCGCAGGGCAATTGTCTTCGCGACGACTGTGGAGCACGCGCGCCTGCTAGCGGCCGTGCTCCGCGCGCGCGGGCACGCCGCAGAGGCGATCACAGCCGGGACACCGTGGGCCGACCGGGAGAGCGCGATCCAGCGGTACCGCTCGAACACGCCCGCTCCGATGGTCCTGTGCAACTACGGAGTGCTCACCGCCGGGTTCGACGCCCCCTCCACAAGCGCGGCGGTAATCGCACGGCCAACCCGGTCGCTCGTGCTCTACAGCCAGATGGCCGGGCGGGCCATCCGCGGACCCAAGGCGGGCGGGAACGAGCACGCCGAGATTGTCACTGTCGTCGACCTTGATCTCCCCGGTTTCGGCGAGATCACCGACGCCTTCACGAACTGGGAGGACGTATGGGGATGAACGGGAACTACGACTTCGTGCCAGCCGGACTGGCCATCAAGGCGATGCGTGACAACGGCTACAAGACCACAGCACACGCAGTGGCGGAACTCATCGATAACTCCGTACAGGCCGGCGCCAAGCTCGTTGAACTCTTCGCTATAGAGGAGCCCGGTTTCGTCGCCCAGCGTCAGCGCAACCGCGTCACCGGACTCGCGGTTCTTGACAATGGCCGGGGCATGGACGAGGCGACGCTGCGGATCGCGCTTCAGTTCGGGAACGGCCTGTACCTCGATGACCGCTCGGGCATCGGCCGGTTCGGCATGGGCCTCCCGGCGTCATCGATCTCCCAGTGCTGCCGGGCCGATGTCTGGTCATGGCAGGCCGGCCCCGACAACGCGCTCTACACCTACATCGACCTCAACGATATCGAGGACGGCACGACCACCGAGGTGCCTGCGCCGGTCCGCGCGCCTCTGCCCGACACGTGGCGCCAGCTCAGCCGCGGACTACGAGACTCAGGCACACTCGTCTCCTGGACGGAACTCGACCGGGTCAACTGGCGGGGCGCGGAAGCCACTCTTGATAACACCGAGTTCCTCATCGGCCGCATGTACCGCAGGCTCATCACCGAGAATGGCCTGCTCATCCGGCTCGCAGCAGTGCGGGAAGGCGTGGTGCGCTGGGAAGGCAACGCCAGGGTGAACGACCCCATGTACCTGATGGCACCCAGCGCGACACCTCCACCATTCCAGGACACCCCCATGTTCCAGCCGTGGGGCGAGACTGGCGAGCAGGCATTTACGATCGAGGTTAACGGCGAGCCACATGAGGTTATCGTCCGGATCTCCTACGCGACCGACGCTACCCTTCCCGAACATGGCGGTGATCGAGGGCACGAGCCCTACGGCAAGCACGCCCGAAGAAACGTTGGTGTCTCTCTCATGCGCGCCGGGCGCGAGCTGAGCCTCGACACGTCGTGGGTGAACAACGACCTGCGGGAACGCTGGTGGGGGGCAGAAATCGTGTTTCCGCCTGAGCTGGACGAGGTCTTTGGCGTCACTAACAATAAGCAGGCAGCTAATCACTTTAGCGACCTCGCAAGCTTCTATCAGGAAGACGACCGCGCTGAAGCCGAGTGGATGCAGCTGCGCGAAGAATGGCGAGAGGAAAACGACCCCAGCCTGGCGCTCATCGACGTGGCCAACCATCTGCAGACCCAGCTAAACCAGATCCGGACCGCTCTGCGGCAGCAGGCTGCGGGGCGCCGCGGGCGAGGCTTGAAGCGCCACGAACAACCTGGCCTGGAGGACCTCGCAACAAAGAAGTTCAGGGACCGCACACAAAGCGGCCACGAGGCTGAGGAAGACAGAACCCAGGTCGACCCCGAAACGAAGCGGGAAGAACTCACCAGGAACCTCGACGCCAAAGGCTACTCAGAGCGCGCGGCCAGGGAGATCGCCGAGGCCGTCGTTGACAGGGACCGGAAACTCATCTTCGTGCAGCAGGCAAGCGATTCGCCCGCGTTTTTCAACCCGGAGTTTCTTCCCGGTGTCACTGAAGTGGTCTTCAATACCAACCACCCGGCCTACGAGCGGCTCGTGGAGGTACTCGACCCCGACGTGCTCGACGAGACCATCCCAGGTCTGCGCGAACGCATCCAAAGCGCCTCTGACACCCTCAAGATGCTGCTCTGCGCATGGGCCCGCTACGAAATGGAGGAGAAAGCCGGGAACCGCCGCGAAAGAGTGGCCGACATGCGGCGGGAGTGGGGGAAAATGGCCAAGTTCTTCCTCTCCGACGATGACCTCAGCGACTAACGCCCCCGACCGTGCACCCGACAGGCGAAGCACTCCTGGACCTGGTAGCGACCGCTCGCCACGAGGTCTTGCTCGTCGCTCCTTTTATCAAGCGGCCAACCCTGAACCGGGTCCTAAGAGCGATCGCTCCCGGCGTTCCAGTACTGTGCGTAACCAGGTGGGAGCCGCGAGAGATAGCAGCCGGGGTATCGGATCTCGAAATCTGGGATGTCCTCGCGGCCAGGCAGGGGACTGAGCTCCGTCTGCGTGTGGGACTACACGCCAAGCTGTACCGGGCCGACGGGCAGTGCCTCGTGGGGTCGGCGAATCTCACTGACGCGGCACTCGGGTGGAGCGGGCGTCCCAATCTCGAGCTGCTGGTTCCAGGCCAGGCTGACGATCCAGAGATCGAGCAGTTCGAGCGGGAGCTGATGGCCAGCTCCGTAGTCGCGGATCACGACGTCTACGAATCCGTGAAACGAGCAGCGGACGCGCTGCGCGCATCGGCTCTCCAGATGCTCGGCCCGGAGGTCCTTGCCGAGGCAGCCCCGACCGGTGGTGGCACGGATGTCGGGCTTTCGGGCTGGCTACCTAGCTGCCGCTCTCCCGATCGCCTCTTTGAGGCATACTGCGGGCGCGATGACCGAATGCTGACATCCGCCTTCACCGATGCGCAGCGCGACCTCGCCGCGCTCGGTGTCCCCACGGGCCTGAATCGAGCAGCATTCCACGCATATGTCGTGGCAGTACTCGAACAGCTGCCAGTAGTCCGCGACCTCGACGCCTTCGCCGAAGTGCCGCGCGAGCGAGATGAGATGTCCGGGCATCTTGCCGAGCGGATGGGCGCCGACATAGTCGGCGCTTCGGCCACCGAGGCATGGGACACACTCAAGCTCTGGCTTCTGGCCTTTTTCCCTGAGCGCTACCGGATCAAGCCGCCGGCGGGCACGGAAGTCTTCGTCCGCGGGCGGCGACTGGCATGAGCATCCAGACATGGGCGTCTGCAGGGCGCCTGCAAGATCGGTGTTTTAGAAGGGTGACTCGTTTCCCGGCCTCCTAATGGCTGGTATTTCTGCTGGTCATGGGGTTTTCCTCGGCTGGTGCGGGATGGCGGCCACGGTGCGGGACTGGCGGGCGGGGCTGTCAGGTCACGGCGGGGTTTCCGTTCGGCACCAGAGGGGTCATCAGGCCGAGGAGCAGCAGCGGGAGCTGGCAGGGGTTGCGGTGATTGGCGCGGAGCTGGGCGGCGATGTTCGGGACCCGGTGCAGGTGGAGGATCCCGGCGACGGCGTTGCGGACGGCGGCCATGGCCCGGTATGCGCTGCGGGTGCGGCTGGCATCCTCCCCGAACACGACATCACGGACATAATGGTGTACCTCGATGGCCCAGTGGCCGCGCAGGCATGCCAGGAGGTCACCGGGGCCGGCCTGGCCGGGGGGCAGGCTGGTGATGCCGAGGACGGCGACCGCGCCGAGCAGTTCGCCGTCCAGCCCGTAGCTGTACCGCTCGACGAGGAACACCTGCTCCACGTGGGGGAACAGCTCTGTTATCTCCGGCGTGGGCGGCAGCGTCTTGATCGTGCGGGCATCGACGCGGCCGTGGCCCCGGTCCACGGTCCAGGCCTCTCCCGCGATCGATTTCCAGGGCAGCGCGTCGGCGGCGTCGAACAGCCTCGGCTGGTTCTCCCCGATGGTGAAGATGAAGAAGGCGCCCGCGGCATGGATCTTCCGGGCGTGCCTGCGCTGGGTGTGCATTTCGTCCGCGCTGATCACGGCGCCCTTCAGGTCCTCTTCCGGGATCTTCTCCAGCAGGTTCCGGAAGACCGGGATCTCGTTGGTCTTGATGTCGACGGGGAGCTGGGCGGCGGTGGTGCCGTCGTCCCAGATCCCGGACAGCAGCATCGGGGCGCGGCCGCCGCGGGTGGCGGCGCCGCGCACCGCCTTGCCGTCGATCCGCAGGTGGCGGCGCATGCCGGGCCGCAGTGCCCGGGCCCGGGCACCCTGCCACGCGCACAGCGCGTCGTCGTAATGTCCCTGGTCGCAGCCGGCGAGGCCGCGGCGGATGGTGCCGGCGTCCGGGCGGCGCGGCCTCCCGTCCCGGTCCAGCGGCGCGCCCAGGCGGATCAGCAGCTCTCCCGGCGCGGCCGCGGCCCATTCCGCGATCGCGTCCAGCTCCCCGTCCCCGGCCATGCCCGCGATCAGCGGCAGCGCGAGCAGGTATTCCAGCGGGTACACGCGGCCCTGCCGGCCGCGCAGGTCCTCCACCGTGCCCAGAAACCCGCGCAGCCGCGCGATCTCCGCATCATCCCAGCGGCAGGGCACTGATTCGCGCACCAGTTTCCCCCGCTCCTGGTCCTTCGCCGCGGGCAGCGGCCCGGCCAGGGCCACGGCCAGCACCGCACGGCCCTCCGCGGGAAGGTCCGCCGGCACCCGGGACGGCAGCGACAGCTCCGGCGGCGCCGCGGGCAGGAACTCCGGCATCGCCGGGACATCCGGCATCACCGCAGGCAGGACGTCCGGGACCAGGACACGGCACGGCGAGGGCATGGCAGACTTGAGCACGCGGGGTTCCTTCGCGGGAATGGTGATTTTTCGCAGAAGAACCAGTTTCCCCGGGGAACCCCGCATCCCCTGGACGACACTCGCCGTTACCCGAACGCGCTCACCCCGTGACCCGGACGCGATCCGCCGCGCACCCCGGAACCCCCAGCCGGCCCCGCCCGCCCCGGTGACCAGCACTAACCCGCTACACGCTTACTGCATTACCGATCTTGCAGGCACCCTGGACTACCGGACGACACGCCGGGGATGGTTGATGCGCTCGAGGCGGGCTGGCCGGTAGAACTCACGCGACTCTTTCGAAGGGAGACGCGTGGCACTGTCGGGTGGATTCGTCGAGCGGGACATCGCCTCGATCCGGTTGCCGCCGTGGGGCCGGGTCGTTGAGGCTGAGGGCGTCGTGCCGTGGCTGGTGATCGGTCCGGACGGCAGCCCGGTGGAGCCGGTCCAGCGGTTCCTTCGGGATTTCGTGGCCCGCGGCAACCGGGCCGGCAGCGTCCGCAGCTATGCCTATGGCCTGCTGCGATGGTGGCGGTGGCTGGAGGCCGTCGGCGTGGACTGGGACAAGGCGACATCGGCTGAGGTCAAGGATTTCGTCTTGTGGCTGGGGCAGGCGCCGAAGCCTCGTAATTCAGCGAGAACCGAGTCGGCTGCCACGGCCGGGACCGTCAACGCGGTGACCCGCAAGCGCCATCTCGGTGATCAGTACGAGCCGCGGACGGTCCGGCACGGCAACGCGGTGCTGCGGAGCTTTTATGAGTTCTGGATCGAGCTTGGCGGCGGGCCGCTGGTCAGCCCGGTCGTGCTCGACCGGCGCGGCCGACGGCCGAACGAGCATCACAACCCGCTGATGCCGTTCCGGCCGGAGGGGAAGATCCGCTATAACCCGCGGGTTCCCCGGCGCGCGCCGCGGGCGGTGCCCGACGAACGGTGGAACGAGCTGTTCGCGGGCCTGCGGTCGGACCGGGACCGGGCAATCCTCGCGCTGGGGATCAGCACCGGCGCCCGCGCCAGCGAGTTGCTCGGCGTGCGGTGCTGCGACCTGGACTGGGGCGAGCAGCTCGTCCGGGTCTGCCGGAAGGGCTCGGGAGCGGAGCAGTGGCTCCCGGCCAGCCCGGAGGCGTTCGCGTGGATCCGGCTGTATCTCGCCGGGCTCGGTCCGCTGGAACCGCAGGAGCCCTTGTGGTGGACGCTCCGCCGCCGCGACCACGGCGGCGGGCTGCGCCGCCAGCCGGTGAGCTACGAGGCGCTGAGGGCCGTGTTCAAGCGGGTCAACGTGCTGCTGGGCACCAATTACTCGATGCACGACCTGCGCCATACCGCGGCGATCCGGATGAGCCGGGATGACTCGCTGACCATGCGGGACGTCCAGGTGATCCTTGGTCACGCGCACCTGTCCACTACCGCCGACGTGTACCTCGTTGAGGACGAGGCCGAGGTGATCCGCCGGGTCCGTCAGCACCTGGCCGCACGGGAGCAGCGTCTTCAGCAGGCCGCGCCGGCCCCGGCTGCGGTCGGCTACGACGCCGGCGACCTGTCCGTCCTGTTCGGGGGAACCCCGCAGTGATCACGACGGCCGCTGAGCCCGGAACCCGCCGCGGACGCCGCCCGTTCACCGCGGATGAGCGGCTGCTGCAGCAGCACCGGACGGGTCCGGTGGACCGCCTGCCGGCCAGCGGGATCCTCGCGCTGCTGCCCCAGATGCCGGACTGGCCCGCCGGGACAGTGCACCGCACCATGCGGCTGAAGGGAGCCGCCACGATCCTGGACTGGCTGCTCACCCACCCCGGAGATGGCTGGCAGGACCGGTGGACGGTGTCCGGCGCCGACCGGGACGCGAGCTGGATCGACACGCTGGCCTTGGGCGATACCCGCCAGGCGGTCACCAAGAGGCAAGAGCACATCGCCGGGCTGGGCTGCCTGCTGATGTGCCGGGTCGTCCTGCCCGGCTACGACTTCCTGGCCGCCTACCGGGCGAAAGGACTGTTCGACCGGGTCCGGGAGATCATGCGGCCCGAGCAGTTCGCCCGTCTTGAGAACGCCGCGGCCGAACGCGGGCTGAGCGGCCGCGACCGGAACGACGCGCTGCGCGTGATCAGCAAGATCGTGCTGCATACCGGCACCGACGTCAACGCGCTCACCCCCGACGACGTCCTGGAGATGTTCGCGTGGAGCGTTCACGCCGACCCCCCGCGCCGGCAGATCCCGGGACTGCACGCGGCCTGGGACCTCCTCGGCGACACCGGGGTGACCCCGGCCGGCACCAGCCTGCGGTCCGCTCTGCGGCGGGGCCAGCGGACGACCGCGGAACTGGTCGATGACCAGGGCATCTCCTGCCGCCCCGTCCGCGACGTACTCGTCCGCTACCTCGACGAACGCCGCTCCGCACTGGATTACAACACCCTCGCGACCCTCGCCGGCGAGCTGGCGGGCACCTTCTGGGCCGACATCGAGCGGCACCACCCGGGCATCGACACCCTTCACCTACCCGACGAGGTCGCCCAGGCATGGAAGGAACGCGTGAGGGCCGTCACGGCGGCCGACGGCACGGTACGGGAGCGCAAGAACTTCCACGCCCTCCTGATGCGAGTCCGTTCCTTCTACCTCGACATCCAGCAGTGGGCGCTGGAGGACCCGGGCTGGGTGCCGTGGGCGGTCCCCAGCCCGGTGCGCAAGAACGACACCCAGGGATACGAGAAAGCCCGCAGGAAAACCGTGGCCGCCATGCACCAGCGCGTCCGGGAGCGGCTGCCGCACCTGCCCGCGCTGGCCGATGCCGCCGGACGGTGCCTCGCCGAGACGACCGCGCTCCTGGCCGCCTCCGCCGAATGCGAACCCGGCGAGGTCTTCGACCATGCCGGCGCCCGCTACCGCCGCAAAGCCCTCAAGAGCGCCGGCCTGTCGGCCCGCTACCAGGGCAATCCCTCCGTCATGGCAGAAAACCTGGTCACCGGCGAGACGGTCAACCTGACCCGTCGCGAGGACGAGGCCTTCTGGGCCTGGGCGATCGTCGAAACGCTGCGCCTGTCAGGAGTGCGCCTGGAGGAACTGCTCGAGATCACTCACCTCGCGCTAGTGTCTTACAAGCTTCCCGGCAGCGGCGAAGTCGTGCCGCTGCTGCAGATCGTTCCCTCCAAGAGCAACGAGGAACGCCTGCTGCTGGTGGACCCGGAGCTTGCGAGCGTCCTGGCCACCGTCATCACCCGGCTGCGCGCCCGCAACGACGGCACCGTCCCGCTCGTCGCCCGCTACGACCACCACGAGCGGTCCACCGGGCCGCTTCTCCCGCACCTGTTCCAGCGGGCCCACGGCGCCCGGCGCGAGGTAATCAGCACCGGCACGGTCTACACGCTGATCAACACCGCACTCGCCGCCGCCGGCCTCAAGGACGCCACGGGCGAGCCGCTGGCCTACCGGCCCCACGATTTCCGGAGGTGCTTCACCACGGAAGCCGTCACCGGCGGGCTGCCCGTCCACATCGCAGCCCGGATTCTCGGCCACAAATCCCTGACCACCACAGAAACGTACATGGCCGTCTTCCAGGACGACCTGATCCGCTCCTACCGGGCATTCCTCGACACGCGGCGGGCCGCCCGGCCTTCCGAAGAATACCGCGAGCCCACCGATGAGGAATGGCAGGAATTCCAGAAGCACTTCCAGTTGCGCAAGGTGGCGCTGGGAACCTGCGGACGTCCTTACGGGTCAGCCTGCCAGCATGAACACGCATGCCTGCGATGCGCAATGCTCCGCGTGTCGCCGGAGCAAAGGCCCCGCCTCGCCGAGATCATCCGCAACCTTCGCGAGCGTATCACCGAAGCACGGATGAACGGCTGGCTCGGCGAAGTTCAGGGCCTGGAGGTCAGCCTGAACGCC
>Ga0307374_10006290_pt1 | contig 18770 bp, 15 predicted proteins | sample OX3MG_FD_202532 | JGI IMG/M metagenome (GOLD analysis project Ga0307374, IMG submission 202532) | Soil microbial communities from Risofladan, Vaasa, Finland - OX-3 | ecosystem: Environmental > Terrestrial > Soil > Coastal area > Acid sulfate soil | place: Finland: Risofladan, Vaasa | collected...
ACCCCCTGGCTGCGATTCTCGAGACGGCTATCCGCTCGCCCACCGGCGGCCTCAGTCGAGCACGGCGCTCAGGGCGTCGCCGATCACGCCGACGACCTCGTCCGCCTGCTCGCGCGTCAGGATCAAGGGCGGCGCGATGGCGATCGTGTCGCCGCCGGCTCGCACGATGATCCCACGCTCGCGGGTGGCCGCCTGCAGGCGTCCGCCGACGTTGAGCTTCGGGTCGAACTTCGCCTTGCTCGCTTTGTCGGCCACCACCTCGACCAGCAGCATCAGACCCTTGCCCCGCACGTTGCCCACGTAGGGGCGCTCCAGCAGCCGCGACAGCTCGCGCAGCATGTAGCCGCCGACCTCGGCGGCGTTGGCCGGCAGGTTCTCGTCCTCGACGATCCGCAGATTGCGCAGGGCGACAGCGCAGGCGACCGGGTGCCCGGCGTAGGTGAAGCCGTGCATGAACATCTGGTCCGGCTCGGCCATGACGTCGAAGATCGCGTCGCTCACGCCCACTCCGCCGAGCGGGATGTAGCCCGAAGTGACACCCTTGGCGAAGGAGGCGATGTCCGCCTGCACGCCGTACTGCTGCATGCCGAACATGGTGCCCGTGCGGCCGAAGCCGGTGATCACCTCGTCCAGGATGAGCAGGATGTCGTGCTGGCGCAGCACCTCCGCCACCCGCGCCCAGTAGTTCTGCGGCGGGACGACGACGCCGCCCGCGCCCTGAACGGGCTCGCCGATGAACGCCGCGATGGTGTCGGCGCCCTCGCGGGCGATGGTCTCCTCGAGCTCGCGCACCAGTGAGTCGACGAACTCGTCCTCGCTCATCCCCTCGCCGTTGCGGTACTGGTAGGGAGCAGTGAGGTGGACGAAGCCGGGCGTGCGCGGTCCGAAACCCTGCCAGTAGGCGGGGATGCCGGTGGCGGCGAGCGCGCCCATGGCGATGCCGTGGTAGGCCATCATGCGCGACAGGATCTTGATCTTGTCGGGCTTGCCGCGCAGGTGCCAGTAGTAGCGCGCGATTTTGATCGCCGTCTCGTTGGCCTCGGCGCCGCCCGAGGTGAAGTTGAAGTGGTTAAGATCGCCGGGGAAGAGGTCCGCCAGGCGAGCGGAGAGCTCGATCACCGGCGGCGTCGCCAGCCCGAAGAAGGTCGGGCAGAAGGCGAGCTCCTCGGCCTGGACCCGCATCGCCTCGGCCAGCTCGCGGCGGCCGTGGCCGACGTTGACGTTCCAGAGGCCGGCGAAGGCGTCGATGTAGCGCTTGCCGTCGGTATCCCACAGGTAGACACCCTCGCCGCGGGCCATCACCAGCGGCCCGAGCTCCTGTAGCTGCCGCAGGTTCGACACCGGATGGAGCATGTACGCCTGGTCCTTGCGGATCAGATCCTGCGTGAGCGCGCTGCTGGCCATCGTCCCTCATCCCTTCGCGTATTCGCGTGATGGTCACGCGAGCCGAGCGCATTGTGGCCCAGGCCGCGCCACTCGTCCACGCCCCGCGGCGGGACGGCGCTCGCGCCGGCTGGGCGCCGAAGCGCCGTAAAGGGCCACGCCTCGGGTCATAGTGACAGGGACCCGAGGGGTTTCCGTCCGGGTCGTAGAAGTAGTGCGAGCGCGTTCGCATTCACGCTCGCTTGACCGGGCCACCTACCGCCACGTCCCGCTGCCAGTGGGTGCGGGAACACGGTGAAAGCGGTTTGTCGCGTATCTGACACGGCCGCATCGTCGCGGATGTCGCGACTGTCACAGCGGGCGGCGCACACTCGTCGCACAACGGGATTGGAGGCGTCGTATGACCGTCTCTCAACGCGTGTGGGCCTGGCTGAAGCAAGCCGCCCGTGAACACTGGCTGCCGCTGCTGATCCTGGTTGCTCCGATCAGCTGGGTGGTCTATCAGGCGGACAAAGCAGAGAGCATGCTCCCTATGCTGCCGCTCCCGGTGGTGGCATTCGCCGTCGGCCTGTGGCTGCGGCCGCGGCACGTGTGGCTCATCTGGCTAGGGGCCGTGGTCATCCAGTGGATCACCATGGCCGCCTGGGGCGCGTACGCGACGGCCGCTACGCCCGGGGCGGAGGAGACGCCCCTCAGCCTCACACTCGAGGCGTTTGCGTGGATGGCCATCGGAGTCCTGCTGCCGGTCTGGCTCGGTCGGCTCGCCGGGCGCGCCATTCAGGTGAGCCGGCATCCCGGAGAGCATCCGGAGGGGCTCACCTGGTGAGCGGCGCGACAGCGGCTTCGGGATGCTGTTCGCCAGCACCGGCGCCACGCTCGGGGAACACCACCCGTCCGTGCAGGCGGCGCAGCAGGCCGCCCGGGCGCTGACGCCGATCGCCGGGCCGCTCGCCGCGGACATCTTGGCGATCGGCCTGCTGGCCCCGGCGGTCCTGGCCGTCCCGGTGCTGGCGGCAACCACGGGGTACATCCTCGGCGAGGAGCTCGGCTGGCATCGGGGGCCGTCGCCGCAGGTCGGCCAGGCCCGGCGCTTCTACGCGGCCCTGGGCGCGTCGGTCGCCCTGGGGGTCGCCGCTCGGTCCTGGGCGTGGCGCCGATGCGGCTCCTGTTCGTCTCGCGGATCGTCGGCGGGCTCGGCACCCCGATCAGCCTGGTCTTCCTGCTGCCGATCGCGTGCAACTGCCACGTGATGCGGGGCCACCGGATCGGCCCGCTCCTGACGGCGGTCGGCTGGGGCACGGCCGCGCTGTTGGCGGCGGTCAGCGTCTACTTCCTCTACCAGCAGTTCATAGGGGGGTGACCATGAGCCCGGTCCACACCACATAAGCTTGCCGCGGCCACGGCCGCCGCTACTGGGCGGTGGGGCTCGCGGTTCTACTCGACGTTTCGTCCGCGTCGACGAAATTATCGGCGAGCGCCTGCATGTAGATCAGGTCCCACAGACGGCCGTTCATGAAGCTGCAGCGCGTGCGGCGCCCAAACTCGCGGAACCCCGCGTTCTGGTAGGCCCGGTACCCGGCGATGTTGAACTCCAACAGCGTGAGCATGACATTCGACAGGCCCAGTGACGTGAAGGCGTAGTCCAACACCAGCCGCGTGGCTTCGGTTCCGTAGCCCTTCCCGCGGTTCGGTGCGTCTCCGATCGTGATACCGAACGTGGCGCGGCGATGTCGGTGATCGATCTCGTAGAGGTACGTCACGCCGATGGGCTGTCGCGCCGCCGCCTCGTAGACGGTGAAGTAGGTGCTGTTGGCCGACGCGACTCGCTGCTCGTAGGTCTCGGCTTCCTGCTCGATGGTGGTAGGCCAGGACAGGCCGAGGGTACGGCTCGTCGAGACCGTGTTGTTCCAGCGATGGTAGGTTGCGAGCAGGTCGCGGCGGAGCGGGCCAAGCGCCACGTTCTTGCCGACGACGGTGAGTATCGCGTCGTCGTCCCGCTCGTTGCTCATCGCACGTGCCATCCTCCGCACCGGCCACTGCGTGCCGGCTTGCCCGCGCCGGTGGCGCGGGCAAGAGCCCGACTCCCGGCACCAACCACCGTGAAGCGCATGTCCCGGGGCAACTGCGCCCCGACATCTCGCGCCGGGTGCCTGCCGGGAACGGTGACGCCCCACTGCAACCGGCGCTGACTCGGCTCTCAGTAGTGGATCCAGACGGTAGTGCCCAGCGGCGCCCAGTTGTAGACCCAGGCCGAGCCGGGGATGGTCATGTTGACGCAGCCGTGGCTCATCACGTGCCCGAAGTTGTGGTGCCAGTAGGTGCCATGCAAGGCGTAGCCGCCGTCGAGAAAGTACATCACGTTCGGCACGTTGGGCAGGTAGTAGTAGTCTGCCGTGCCGGCCAGCCCGCCGGTCATGTCGTCGTAGGGCAGCTTCTCAAAGATGTGGAACGTGCCGGTCGGCGTCGGATGCGCGGCGATCCCGGTCGAGACGTACTCGCCGTAGACTTTGGTCGAGTACTCCCAGGCGCGCATGTACTGGTTGGTCAGATCGACCTCGATCCACTTCGCCTGGTTGGTCGGCGCGCCCGGGGGCGGGGTGGTCACGTCGGCGGGCGTGGCCGGCGCCCACAGGCTGGCGTCGTAGATGGCGACGGTCGACGACTTTGGCACCGACGCCATAGGGACGTGGTCCCGGGCCGCGGCGGTATCACCGAGCAACCCCAGCTGAACCTCGAAGGGCGTTCCCCGGTGCTCCGGGTGATACTCGAAGCGCGCCCGCTCGAAGTACTGGACGGTGAGCCCGTTCTGCACGAACTCATCGCTGATCGGGTAGCCGAAGATGGCCAGCCCGCCGTGGGCCTGCCAGTAGGTGCGGAAGCCGTTGCAGAGGTCGTGGCCGGTCTGCTGGTAAAAGTCGCAACTGCTGTCGGAGACTCCGTTGTGCGACGCGAAGGGGGCCGTCGTGACCAGGCCGGCGGTCTGCGTAGCGCCCAGACGGCGCAGCTGGACCGTCCAGCCGGCCGGCGCGTCGGCGTGGTACTCGAAGACGGCTCGCTCGAAGTACTGCACCGCCAGGCCGTTCTGCTGGATCTCCTCGCTGATCGGGTAGCCGAAGGTGACGACGTCGCCGTTGTGCCGCCAGTAGTCCAGGAAGCCGTAGCTCAGGTAGTGGCCGGTCTGCGGGAAGTAGACGCGGTCGGGACCGGTGTCACTGCTCGCCAGCGCGACGCTGGGGGCGAGTGCGAAGAGCGCGATGACGACTGCCAGAACCAACCCGGCACGGCCTCGCATGACACGACCTCCTGGATCCAGCTGGACGACCTTCTCCCCACGACGTGCCTCGCATTCATCGGAGGCCGCCGCTGGTGGGGAACCGCCTAACACGACAACGCCCGAGACGCCGCCGGGGGAACACCTGACCGGGCGGGACTCGCCGTCGACGAGGAGCGTGACCGATGGCTACCGTGAAGTATCGCACGGACTGCTCCGCTCTGGAAGATAATGGGGCCGAACATCGCCGGGGGCGGGAGATGTCGGCGGTCCGACAGGGACCGCGGGCCCCGGGCGGGAGGGGGCAGGCTCGACAGATGCAGCGGTCGATTCACGAGCGAGTGGTCACCCTGGGTGGCGGCACCGGCTCCTTCACCATGCTCTCGGAGTTGCGCAAGGTCGCCACACACCTGCAGGCCATCGTGACGATGATGGACTCCGGCGGGTCGTCGCGCATGCTGATCGATGAGTTCGGCCGTCCGCTGCCGCTCGGAGACCTGCGGCAGGCGCTGGTCGCGCTCTCCCGCTCCCGCAAGCTCTGGGGTGAGATCTTCAGCTACCGCTTCCCCGACTCGCCGAACGGCGTGGTCGGCGGCCACTCGCTGGGCAACCTGATCCTGCACGCGCTGCAGGACCTCAACGACGGAGACCTGCTGGGGGCGCTGGAGGATGCCGAGGAGGTCCTCAACACCGCGGGCCACGTCATTCCGGTCACGCTGGAACAGGCGACCCTCTGCGCCGAGCTGAGCGATGGCACCGTCGTCCGCGGCGAAACCGCCATCGACCGCCCGGTAGACCGGCCGATCCTGCCGATCGCGCGGGTGTACCTCGACGGGCCGGCGGCGGTCACGACGCGGGCGCGCAAGGCGCTGGAGCGCGCGGAGCGCGTACTGATCGGCCCCGGTGATCTCTACACCAGCGTCATCCCCTGCCTGCTGGTGGACGGCGTCCCCGAGGCGATCCGCGCCTGCGACGGCGAGGTGGTCTACGTCTGCAACGTGATGACCAAGCACGGGGAGACCGACGAGTTCAGCGCCTCGGACTTCGTGCGCGAGGTCCACCGCTACCTGGGCCGGCGGGTCGACGCCGTCGTCGTCAACACCGGCGAGTATCCGGCGGAGCTGGTTGCCCGCTACGCGGCCGAGCAGGCGACGCCGGTGCGGCCGGACCTGGACGCGCTGCGGACACTGGTGCCCCGCCTGCTCACCGGGAGCTTCGCCTCGACCGACCGGCTGATCCGCCACGACGCCGAGCGGGTGGTGCTGGCGATCTGGCCCGAGCTCGGCGAATGAGGTCCGCCACCCGGCGACGGTGGGCTTGGCGCGGGTTAGAATCGTAGCCGGCAGTGACAACCGAGCGGCCGGGAGGAGCAAGACGGTGCAGCAGCAGGGCGACGAGAGCGTCCGGGAGATCCTGGTCGGGATCGCGCGGCGCCTGCCGCGCTACGCCCAGCTGGTAGCCCGGCTGGCCGCGGACACGCGCATGTCGGCGGCCCAGCGGCAACCGCTGGTCGGCGTGCTCGGCCGGGGGCTGCCGGTGATCGACCTGCTGCCGGGACTCGTTCCGATGCTGGGGCGCTTCGACGGACTGCTCGGGATGTTCGCCACGGTGTCGATGGCGCTCCACCATGTCCAGCCGGAGGTAGCTGAGGAGCACCTGGCCGCGGTTGGGCTGTCCCGCGAGCAGGTGGAGGCCGACCTCCAGGAGACGACACGGCTGGCCCGACGCCTCGCCGAGAGCGGCGCGCCCGGCGCCCTGCTGCCGGAAGGTGGTGCCCGCTCGGCCGGCAGGTTGGTCGGTCGCGGGCTGCGCGCCTTCCGCGCGGCGCAGCAGAGCACGCAGGGCACGCAGAGTACCCAGAGCGCACGCGGGGCGCTGCCCCGCCCGCCGGAGCCACCGGCCCAGTCGAGCTGACCGAGACCCACCCCTCGGCCACCTCGGCCGGTCGTCATCATCAGGTTTGACGCGGGAGACCGGCATGCTGACCCCAAGGCAGGGGCGGGACCCGTGGCCGCCCGGTCTCGGTCGATCCGGATCCCCTTGGCCTGCCCAGGGAGCCGGCCCCTACGTCCTGTGGCGCACCAACACCCGCAACCGCGCCCGAGCTGTCACGTTTCTGTAACGTCCAGGCGGTCCGGTGTCACGGGCCTGACGCGCGGCGGCGGGTAGAGTAGGCCGGTCGGTAGACGACGGACGGCACCGTAAGGGCCCCGACCGTCGCCGACGAGCCGAACCGATGCGGCCGGTGCCGGTGGGCACCGGAAGCGGACGAGCGGCGGCTCGACTCCGCGCCGGCCAGGCGACCGCGCTGGTGGTGGTGACCCGTGGGGAACGATCGTGACGCGCCGCCCGGCGCGTCGTGGGCGTCCCGGGTCAAAGCGCGTGGGGCAGCGACGTCGCGCGGGGAAAGCGGTTATCGCGGCGTCGCCGGCTGGGGATGAGGGGCACGAGAGGCGGGCGCTGACCCGCCTCTCGTCGTTGAGCCGTCCTATCGGGAGCCGGCGCTCAGCGCCGGACCGCGCCGCCCCGCGTGATGTGGTACATGTTCGGCATCTCACCGACCGGCACCTCGATCAGCGCCGGGTGGCCGTTCTTCATCGCCCGCTGCAGCGCCGTCCGCAGCTCCTCCGGCCCCCCGGCCCGGATCCCCTCCATGCCGAACGACTCCGCCAGCTTGACGAAGTCGGGATTGAGCAGGTCCGAGGCGATGGTGCGACCGTTGAAGGACTGCTTCTGGATCCGGCGCACGTTGCCGTAGGCGTTGTCGTTGAAGACCACCGTCGTCAGTGGAATGTTGTGCCGCACCGCGGTCGACAGTTCCTGGACGTTGTACATGAAGCCGCCGTCGCCGTTCACCGAGACGACGTGCTTGTCCGGGTTGCCGACCTGCGCGCCGAGCGCGGTGGCGAAGCCGTAGCCCAGCGTCCCCTGGAAGCCGGAGGTCAGGAAGGTGCGTGGCTGGTAGACCGGGAAGCCCAGGTTCGACCAGTAGCCGACCTGGGTGCTCTCGTTGACCAGGATGCCGTCCTCCGGCAGCTCCTCGCGGAGTACCTGGGCGAACGACGCCTGCGGCTGGACCTCGAACAGCAGGTCGTCGATCCGCTCCTTGAGGCCGGCCAGCTCCTCCTGGCGCGAGTCACGTTTGCGGTTGTGGCGCGGCACCCGCTCGGCCAGCTCGCCGAGGCCCTGCTTGACGTCGCCGACGATGCCGATCGCGACCGGCACGTTGCGGCCGACCTCCTCGGGGTCGATGTCGAGCTGAATGACGGTCTGATCGGGCCGCAGGCCCCAGTTCTGGTTCATGCCCGGGACGAAGCGGGTCCCGGCGACGAGCACCACGTCGGACTCGGGCAGCAGCGTGCGGCCGCCGACCGTGTTCTGCGCCAGGTAGTGGCGCGACGACAGCGCCCCCTTACCGTTCGAGGTCATCACCACCGGTGCCTGCAGCAGCTCGGCCAGCTCGCGCAGCGACTCGCTGGCCCCGGCCGAGATCACCCCACCACCGACGAAAATGATCGGGCTCTTCGCCTCGCCGAGCGCCTTCGCGGCCGCCTCGAGCAGGTCCGGGTCGCCGTTTGGCCGCTGCGGCGCGCCCACGACGTCCGCCGGCGCGACGTCGGCCTGCGCCTGCAGCACGTCGGGCGGGATCTCGATCTCGACCGGGCGCGTCCGGCCCGTCCCCAACTGGCGAAACGCCTCCGCCACCAGCCCCGGCACCTCCCCCGGCGCCATCGCCCGTCCCGCCCACTTCGTCACGCTGCGCACCATCTCCAGCTGGTGCGGGATCTCGTGCAGCATCCCCCGCCCCCGCTCGATCAGGTCCGACTGGATCTGCCCGGCGATGCACAGCACCGGCGAGTTACACGAGTAGGCCGTCGCCAGCCCGGCCGAGGCGTTGAGGAGCCCCGGTCCCGGCACGACCAGGCAGACGCCGACGCGCCCGGTGGTGCGGGCGTAGCCGTCGGCCATGTAGGAGGTAGCCTGCTCGTGGCGCGTGTGGACGATCCGGATGGTGTCCTGGGAGTCGTAGAGGGCGTCGAAGGCCCAGTCGAGCTGGACGCCGGGCAGGGCGAAGATGGTCTCGATGCCCTGGCGCTTGAGGGCCGCGACCAGCGCCTGGCCCCCCGTCATGCGTTCCACCACATCCCCTCCTCTCACGCCCGCCCCCGGGGCGTGCACCGGTTCGTTTCCCGAACGGTCGGCTGACCTCGCCGACATCATCGTCGCCGCGCGCAGGGCGCACCCGCGGCGGTCTGGCCACGTGCTCGAGGCGGCGAGCGCTCCCGCGGGGCGGGTTCGGTCCAGACATTCGGTCAGTGGTCTGGATTGTATCCCGGATCGAGCAACGCGCAACCGCGGGTCGGCGGGAGCGGCCCGCAACGCTCAGCGGAGGACGCGGAACCAGAGGTTCGTTGCCTGTGGCACGTGGGTCAGGCCGACACGCTCGAGCCGGACGGTGCTCCCGCCCGGGACGCCGAACAGCCGGACGCCGTCGCCGAGCATGATCGGCAAGACGCTGACGAGGATCTCGTCGAGCAGGCCGGCCTCCAGGCACTGGCGGGCGATCGAGGCGCCGAGGACGTTGACGTAGCGCGCCCCGGCGGCGGCGCGGGCGGCGGCGACGCCGCTCGCGAGGTCGCCGACGAAGGTGACTCCCGGCACCGGGACGCTCGGCGGGTGGTGGGTGAGCACGAACTGCGGCCCGTCCCAGGCGCCGCCGAAAGCCTTGCCCTCCGCCTCGGTTCCCTTGTAGGGGTCGTCGCCGCGGAAGGTGCGATGGCCGACCAGGAGCGCGCCGATCTGAGGGACGAGCGCGTCCACGGTCGGGTTGGGCCCCAGGTACGGGATCATCCAGGACGCGTCGCCGCCCGGGCCGGCGATGAAGCCGTCGAGCGACATCGCCGCCGAGTAGAGCAGCCGGGCCATCGTCCACCTCCGTCGGGAATGCTGCCGGGCGCCGCCGTGCCGGGTGCTACACCGGCACGCCGATGCGGGCGAGGAAGTCGAGCAGCAGCGCGTTGAAGGCGTCGGGGTTGTCGGCCGGGACGCCGTGCCCGGCGCCGGGGACTTCGACGAGCTCGGCCGCCGGCACCGCCTCGGCCACCGCCTCGGTCAGCTCGCGGTACTCCGGCTGAGTCCCGCTGCCGTAGACCAGCAGCGTCGGCACCTCGAGCGCGGCCAGCGGCCCGGGGCCGGGATAGAACTCCTGCACCGCGTCGAACCAGGCCGGAGTCGAGAGCACGTTGTGGCGCCACTCGGCCAGCCGCCGCCGGCCGACCTTGTCCCGCCAGTCGGCGCCGACGCGCGGGGTCAGGAAGAGGTCGAGGGCGTCGTCGATCCGGCCCTCGGCGAGCATCACGCGCGCCCGGTTGGCCGCGCTCATCAGACGGTCTCCGCCCTCATCCGATAGCAGCGACGGGATGGAGGGCTCCGCCAGCACGAGCGCCCGCGTCCGCTCCGGCCGCAGCAGCCCCAGGGCGAGGCCGACGGTGGCGCCGAGGGAGTTGCCGACGACGACGGCCCGCCGGACCCCCTCGGCGTCGAGCACCTGCAGGGCATCCAGGGCGGCACGCTCGATCGTCGGATGCTCGCCGGCCGGCGCGCTCTGGCCGTGGCCGCGCAGGGACGGGGCGATCCAGCGGAACTGGGGCAGGCGCAGCATCTGGTGGATCCAGTTCGAGGTGCCGACGAGCACGCCGTGCAGGGCGAGGATCGGCTCGCCCGCGCCCGGCTCGGCGCGCACCTCGTAGGCGATGCGCGCCCCGTCGTCCGTCGTGATCGCTCGCTCCTCGGTGACCGGCATGTCTGTGGTAGTCCCTCCGCGCGGAGCGGTGCGCTCCGCCGTTCTTCTACAACGCCGAGTGAAGTACACGAGAAAGGTGGCCGGCATCCCCGGCCACCTGAACGGAACGTCCCACCGTGGCCGCTGCCAGCGGCCTGGGCGCGATGATGGTCATTGACGAATAGATCCGGTAGACGGCGGCCAGCGCATCGAGCCGCGATGGCCGGCAGCGTCGCGCGGGACTAAAGTCGCCGCGCTAACAAGACGAAGCCCACTGAAGGGGCTGGGAGCGTGGGTGGTGCGGAGCACGGGCGAGCGGCCGTGGTACCGACGTATGTTGTCAAAGACCACAATCGCACCCCTACGAGTCGAAATGGCGTCTCCAGCCTACCCCGGCGACGAATCCCGGCCGGCTACCCCTCGAGGAGCAGCGTCTCCGGGTCCTCGATCAACTCCTTGACCCGCACCAGGAACTGGACAGCCTCGCTGCCGTCCACCACGCGGTGGTCGTAGGAGAGCGCCAGGTACATCATCGGCCGCACCACGACCTGGTCGCCGACCACGACCGGCCGCTTCTCGATCTTGTGCATGCCGAGGATGCCCACCTGGGGCGGGTTGAGGATCGGCGTCGAGAGCAGCGAGCCGTAGATGCCGCCGTTGGTGATGGTGAAGGTCCCGCCCATCAACTCCTCGAGCGCCAACCGGCGCTCGCGCGCCTTGGTGGCCAGGTCGGCGACCTCGCGCTCGATCTCGGCGAAGGACTTCCGGTCGGCGTCGCGCACGACGGGCACGACCAGGCCCTCCTCGGTTCCGACCGCGATGCCGACGTCGTAGTAGTGCTTGCGCACGATCTCGTTGCCCTGGACCTCGGCGTTGACGTTGGGAAAGGCTTTGAGCGCACCGACTGCGGCCTTGGTGAAGAAGGACATGTAGCCCAGGCCGACACCGTGCCGCTCCTTGAAGGCGTCGCGCCGCCGGGCGCGCAGCGCCATCACGGCGCTCATATCGACCTCGTTGAAGGTCGTGAGCATGGCGGCGGTGTGCTGCGCCTCGACCAGCCGCTCGGCGATCGTCTGGCGCCGGCGGGTCATGCGGATCCGCTCCTCGCGCCGGCCGTCGGTCGCCACCTCGAAGGCGGGTGTCGGGGCAGCCGTTGCAGGCGCCGCGGGCCGGGCGGCCGGAGCGGGCGGCGGAACCGCGCCCACGCCGTTGGCAGCCGGCGCCGCGGGCTGCGGCTGGCGCAGGCGCTGAACGTACCCGAGCACGTCCTCGCGGGTGACGCGCCCGCCGTCGCCGCCGGCCGGCACCTGGCTGAGATCGACGTCGTGCTCGGCGGCCAGCCGCCGCACGGCCGGCGTGGCGCGGGGGCCCGCCCCCACGGGCTCTGGCGCCGTTGGGGCCGGAGCTGCCGGCACCGTCGGGGTCGGAGTCGGACCCGCGGCCGCGGCGGCAGCCGACGGCTGCGCGGCCGGAGCCGGGACCGCGGCGCCCGCGCCCTCGGCGATGGCGCCGATGACCTCACCGACGCCGACCGTCTCGCCCTCCGGCTTGAGGATCTGCTGCAGTACGCCGCCCTGCTCGGCGGTGATCTCGACGTTCACCTTATCGGTCTCGAGCTCGACCAGGGCGTCGCCCGGCTGGACCGGGTCGCCCTCCTTCTTCAGCCAGGTCCCGACCACAGCCTCGACGACCGACTCGCCGAGCTGTGGCACGCGAATCTCAGTCGGCATGCTTCACTCCGTAGGTCTTCAGCTCCGCCGCCGGCACCCCCTCGAATGCCTCGCGCACGATCCGAGACTGCTCGATCTCGTGGAGCTCATGGAGCCCCTCCGCCGGGCTCGCCCGCTCCGGCCGGCCGACGTAGCGCAGCGGCTGGTCCGGCCCGATGACCCGCTCCAGCCGCGGTCGAAGGAAGCGCCAGGCGCCCATGTTCTCCGGTTCCTCCTGGAGCCAGAGCACCTCGCGGGCATTCGGGTACGACTCCAGCACCGCCCGCAGGTCGTCCTCCGGGAAGGGGTAGAGCTGCTCGATACGGACCAGGGCCACTTGCGGCGTGGACGCGCGCGCCTCGCTGCCCAGGAGATCGACGACGACCTTGCCCGAGCAGAGCACCACGCGGACGACCTCCTCACGCCGCTCCGCCGCCTGCGAGTCGTCGAGGACCGGGGAGAAGTGGCCGTCCGCCAGGCTCTCAAGCGGGGAGCCGGCCAACGGATGGCGCAAGAGCGACTTCGGGGTCATCACCACCAGCGGTCGCGGTGCACTGCGCAGCAGCCCCGCCTGCTTGCGCAGCAGGTGGAAATACTGGGCCGAGGTGGTGCAGTTGGCGACGCGGATGTTGTCGTTGGCCGCGAGCTGCAGGTAGCGCTCGAGCCGGCCGCTGGAGTGCTCGGGTCCCTGGCCCTCGTAGCCGTGAGGCAGGAGCAGGACCAGCGACGGCTTCTCATGCCACTTGGCGCGGGCAGCGGAGATGAACTGATCGATGATCACCTGGGCGCCGTTGGCGAAGTCGCCAAACTGCGCCTCCCAGATGACGAGCGCCTCGGGCGCCTCGATGCTGTAGCCGTACTCGAAGCCCATCGCCGCCGCCTCTGAGAGGGGGCTGTTGAAGACGGCGAAGGCGGCACGCGCCGAGGGCATGTGCTGCAGCGGAATGGCGGTCTGGCCGTTCTCGACGTCGTGGAAAACCAGGTGACGCTGGCTGAAGGTGCCGCGCTCGATGTCCTGGCCGGCCATGCGGATCGGCGTGCCGTCGGCGAGGATCGAGGCCAGGGCCAGCCCCTCGGCATGCGCCCAATCCAGGTTGCCGCCCTCCTCGACGGCCTCCAGCCGCCGCTGCATCTGCCGGCGCAGCTTCGGATTGAGGTGGAAGCCCTCAGGTAGCGCGTGCATCTCCCGGTTGAGCTGCTGGAGCTCGGCCAGCGAGACGGCCGTCTCGACCAGGCGGATGATCGGCGCGGAGGACTCCTCGACGAACGGGTCGGCCGCCTCGCCAGACGCGAGCTGGTGGCGAATCTCCTGCAGCCGGCCCAGCGCTGTCTGGTCCATCGCCTCGGCCTCGGACGCCGAGACGACGCCCTCTCGCTCGAGCTCCCGCGCCCACAACTGGCGCACCGTCGGGTGCGGTGGGATCTCCGCGTACATCAGCGGCTGGGTGAAACCGGGCTCGTCGCCCTCGTTGTGGCCCCAGCGCCGGTAGCCGATCAGGTCGATCAGGAAATCCTTGTGGAACTGCTGCCGGTAGGCAAAGGCCATGCGGGTCGCCACCAGGCAGGCCTCGGGATCGTCGGCGTTGACATGGACGACCGGGATCTCGAAGCCACGCGCCAGGTCGCTGGCGTAGTAGGTCGAGCGGCCCTGCCAGGGCTCGGTAGTGAAGCCGATCTGGTTGTTGGCGATGATGTGGAGCGAGCCGCCCACCTGGTAGCCGGGCAGCCGGGACAGATTGAGCGTCTCCGCGACGATTCCCTCGCCGGGGAAGGCGGCGTCGCCGTGCAGCAGCACCGCCAGGCAGGCGTCGACGCTCTGGACCGGCGAGCCGGCCTGGTCACGATCCTCCTGGGCGGCGCGCGTCATGCCGCCGATGGTCGGATTGACGAACTCCAGGTGGCTCGGGTTGGAGGCCATGGTCAGCCGGGCGCGGATCTCGCCCGAGGGGCGGCGCGCGCCCATGTGGTACTTGACGTCACCGGTCCAGCCGCTGCTGCCGCCCTCGGACATCGAGGCCGGCTCGCGGTGGTCGAGCCCCATGAACTCCGCGAGGATCTTGCCGTACGGCTTGCCCAGCACGTGCGCCAGGACGTTCAGGCGCCCGCGGTGGGCCGAGCCGATGATGACCTCGGCCATGCCGGTGTCGACGGCCCCGTGGATGATCTCGTCGAGCATGGGGACCATCATGTCGGTCCCCTCGATCGAGAAGCGCTTCTGGCCGATGAACGCGCGGTGGATGAAGCGCTCGAACGCGTCGACGTCGGTCAGGCGCCGGAGCAAGTTGACCTGCTCGTCGCGCGTCATCCGCGGGCGAAAGCGGCCCGTCTCGACGGCGTCGTAGAGCCAGGCGCGCTCCTCGGCGGACTGAACGTGCGCGAAGTCGTAGCCGGCCGTGCCGCAGTAGAGCGCCCGCAATCGGCTAATCGCCTCGGCCGCGCCGGCGGCACCGCGCGCCGCCGGCCCACCGACGACGCTCGCGGGCAGCGAGGCCAGGTCCGCCGCGCTGATATCGTGGGCCGCCGGGTCGAGCGAGGGATCGCCATGGGGCGGAGTTCCCAGCGGGTTCAGGTCGGCCGCCATGTGACCGCGCTCGCGGATGCTCTCGGCCAGGTTGGCGGCGCCGACGATCTTCTGGACGTCAACCGCCGTGGCCGGCGCGGTCGCCGCGGCGTGGCCGTTGAGCGACTCCGGCGTCCAGTGCTCGAAGAAGGCCCGGGTCCTGGCGTCGACCGACTCGGGGTCCTGCAGGTAGCGATCGTAGAGTTCGAGGACGTATCCGGCGTTCGGCCCGTAGAATCGATTCGTGACGCTCATCGCACGCTACCACCCATCCTCCGCGCAACACCTCCCGGCGGCGCGCCAGACCGATCTCTCGTGAGCGACAGAGTCACTGCCGGCCGCCCTGGTGGCGCCCGGCGGCTCGTCCGGCAGAGACGCTGAGACCGGTCTGGGGCGCAGCCCAGCCCACCTGGCTCGGAGAGCGGGGATGCACGGCCTATCCCAGATCGCCAGCAAGCCCGGCGCCCGGTGGACACACCGCGGAGCAGTCGTGAACTCGGGGCCCGGAGCGCTGGCTCGCTCGAACAATGGTACACCAATACTCGCGCGGTCGGACCCCCCAATTGCGACGATCCGGCGCGGAAACCGGCCGGTTCCGGCCATCCGTCGCCGCCCGCCGGCCCCGGCCCACTCAGCCCTCCAGGTGGCGCCGGAACCACTCCAGGATCCGCCCGGCTCGATCCAGGTAGTGCGCCGGCTCGACCGTCGCGTGCCCCTCCCGCGGGTAGACGACGTACTCGGCCGTCACGCCGTGCTTGCGCAGCGCGGTGAACATCTCCAGGCCCTGCGTCGGCGGCGTGGTGCGGTCCTCGGCCCCGTTGAGCACGAGCACCGGCGTCGTCACGCGGTCCACCAGAAGCAGCGGCGACCAGCGCCGGTACTGCTCGAAGGATTCCCAGGGTGTGCCCAGCAGGCGCCACTCCCAGACGTCGTTCGCGTAGCGCGTGCCGTAGACGCTGAAGAGGTCGCAGATGCTGCCGGAGCTGACGGCGCAGCGGAAGCGGTCGGTCTGGGTGACGGTCCAGTTGGTCATGTAGCCGCCCCAGCTGTGGCCGTAGATCGCCATGCGGGCGGGGTCGACGATCTTCTCGGCGATCAGGTGCTCCACGCCGGCCAGCGAGTCGGTGTGGGGCTTGCCGCCGATGTCGCCGCGCAGTCCCTCGCTGAAGGCCGCGCCATAGCCGGTACTGCCCCGGAAGTTGGGGGCGAAGACCGCGTAGCCGGCGCCGGCCCACACCTGGTGCGGACCGTTCCAGCCCAGGCCGACGTGCGCCGTCGGTCCGCCGTGGAAGCTGACCACCAGCGGCAGCGCCGGGCCGGGCCGGGCGTCCGGCGGCAGCACCAGCACGCCCTCGATCGGCGTGCCGTCGGGCGCGGGCCAGGAGATCGCCCGGCCCGCGCCGAGCTCAAAGCCGGCCAGGTGCGGGTTGAGCTCCGTGATCCGGCGGGGCTCGACCTGTCCCGGGCGCAGCAGCCAGAGGTCGCCGGGATCGTCCGCGGCCGACGCGGCGAAGGCGATCGTCGAGCCGTCGGCCGAGGCGCGCATGATCTCGATCCAGGGCACGCCGGGCGCGAGCGGCGTCGCCACACCGGTGTCGACCGCGATCCGGAGCAGGCCGCGCGCAGCGCCGCGGTCGGCCACAGCGAGCAGCGCCGCGCCGTCCGCGGTCCAGGCGAGGTCCCGGTACTCGGTCAGATCGTCGCTGGAGATCCAGCGGCGCTCGCCGTCCGCGAGCGACAGCAGGAACAGCCCCGGCGCGGGCGCGTGGAACGAGCCGCCGGCCGCGCTGACGGCGAAGCGGCGGCCGTCGGGTGAGATGCGCGGCGCGAAGGCGGCGCCGGTGAACTCGGTCACGACCGCCGGCTCGCCGCCCTCGACGGCAAAGCGGAGCAGTTCAAACGCGCGCGGCTGCCCCATGTCCCCGCCCGTGCGCCGCACGGCGTAGAGGCTGCGGCCGTCGGGCGCCCAGGAGAGGTTCGCCAGCGGGCGCTCGGCGGTCGCCAGGTCGACGACGGCGCCGCTCCCGACGTCGAGCAGGCAGAGCCGCACGGCCGGGCCGCCGCGCCGCCGCTCCAGGACCTCCGTAACCACCAACGGGTCGCCGCCGTCACGCGGCCCCTCGACCGAGAGGTCGCCGGGCGAGCCGGGCCCGAGCCGCAACTGGCAGGCGATGCGGGCCCCGTCGGGTGACCAGGCGAAGCCGGGCGAGCCTCCGAAGCGCGGATCGGAGTAGATGTCCTGGGGAACGAAGCCCTCGGCGGGGCCGAGCAGATGGCGCGGGCGCCCGCCGGCGCGGCCGACCAGGAGGAGGCGCTCGCCGCCCGGCGTCGCGGCGACGAAGGCGATCGACTGACCGTCGGGTGAGAAGCGGGGCGCGCGCTCGGCGCCGGCTCCGAGCGTGAGCGGGCGCGCCGGACCGCCGTCCGTCGGCAGCAGCCAGAGGCGCGACGCGCGGCTATTGCGGAGCAGGTCTGCCTCGTCGACGCCGTAGACCACGGCCCCGCCGTCGGGGGCGATCTCCAGCGAGGCGATCCGTCGCAGGGTGAGCTCGTCCTCGGGGGTCAGTCGCATGCCGCCGCCTCGTCCCTCTCCGTGCCGGCCACCGCGTTGCCAACCGTGAGGCCATCGTAGTGGGGCAGAGGAGGCGGGTCAACCGGAAGCGGCGCTCAGCCGCGGACCTCGGCGACCGAGCGGGGGAAGCGGGTGTGGGCGAACGCCACCGCGCCGCCCGGGACCATCCAGGGCAGCACCTCGAAGCGGAACTTGCCGGCGCGCACCGCCGGGTCCTGGCCGGCCAGCTCGCGCGCCCGCTCCGGCTCGACGCGGAAGATGCCCAGCCCCTGGAGCACGTCGCCGCGCAGCGGGCCGGCCGCGAGCAGCTCACCCGCGTCGTGCAGGTCCGCCAGGTGGGACAGGTGCCCGTCCTGGAGCACGTCGGCCGCGACGGCGTCGAGCCGGGGCTCGTCGACGCGCAGGATCAGGAGCTCGACGCTGAAGCGGTCGAAGGGCATGCCGGACCCCGCCTCGGCCATCGAGCGCGGCAGGCGGGTCCGGGAGAAGGTCATGGCGCCGGAGGGCACCAGCCAGGGCAGGACCTCCGACCGGTAGCGCCCGGCGCGCACGCCCGGGTCCTGCCCGGTGATCTCGCGCACCTCGTCGGGCGGCAGGGCGTAGACGCTGAGGCCGCGGAAGGCACGTTCCGGCGGCCCGAGCAGTGGCCCGACCGCGAGCAGATGCCCGGCCTCGTGCAGGTCGGCGAGGTGGGACAGGTGGGCGTCCTGCCGCGCGCCAGCTGTGGCGTCGTCCTGCTCGGGCGGGTCGGGGCGCGGCACCAGCAGGCTGACGGTGAAGCGGTCGAAGTCCACGGCGAACCTCCCCATAGAACGGTGCCGGACGGTGGTGCTCCCGTCGCCGGGGCCCCGCTACTGATGCCAGAGGACGAGCAGTACCTGGTTGATGACGACGATCGCGGCGAACGCGACGGCGATGGCGGGCTGCCCGGCCGCGGCGAGCGCGACCGCCGCCAGCAGCAGGATCGCCAGCCCCAGCACGAACTTGACGCGACTCGGGAGAGTCATGGCGGCCTTCGGCGCCACGAAGAGGCCCCAGACGACGGCCGCCAGCACCGGCGATCCGACACCCAGCACGACCCTGGCGACGGTGCTTCCGCCGGTGTGGAACCCCCAGTAGCCAAACGCCACTACCGCGGCGAGCTCCAGGAGGAAGCGCAGCGCGAGGTTGACAGCCTTGATGGCATTCATGGCGGCGATGCCCCCTGTGTCCTCCGCGAGCGTGCGGTTGACGTGATATGCGCCGGCGTTCATCGGGGATAGTCTAGCGATCTCACGGTCGTACAGCATCCCGGAGCGCCGGATTGTCCGGGCGGCCGGCCCCGGATAGGATGCCCGGGACGACCCACCAGCACGACCACACGACTACGGGAGGAGCCGAGGGATGGGCGATCCGCACACCGACGACGCTCTGGCACGGCGCGCGGCCACGCTCCACGCGGCGAGCGTGGTGATCGACGCTCACAGCGACATCCTGATGGGGCTGACCGACGG
>Ga0307374_10006291_pt1 | contig 18767 bp, 14 predicted proteins | sample OX3MG_FD_202532 | JGI IMG/M metagenome (GOLD analysis project Ga0307374, IMG submission 202532) | Soil microbial communities from Risofladan, Vaasa, Finland - OX-3 | ecosystem: Environmental > Terrestrial > Soil > Coastal area > Acid sulfate soil | place: Finland: Risofladan, Vaasa | collected...
ACCACCTCGAACTCCGGGTGCCCGGCGCAGAGCCGCAGCAGCTCGGCCCCGACATAGCCGGACGCCCCGGCGATCCCCACCTTCATAGCGCAAGACTATACAGATATCTGCATACTCATGCGCCACCCAGTTTCGGTGCCTCCGACTGTTACCTTGGTCCGATGCGGGTGCTCATCACCGGCGGCGCCGGCTTCATCGCCTCGCATCTGGCCGACCACCTGCTGGAACAGGGCCACTCCATCGTCGCCCTGGACGACCTCTCGACCGGCCGCCACTCCAACGTCGAGCACCTGCTCGGCCGCCCCGACTACGAGTTCGTGCTCGGCTCGATCCTGAACGCCGACCTGGTCGACGACGTGGTCAGCCGGTGCGAAGCGGTGTTCCACCTGGCCGCCGCCGTGGGCGTCCAGCTCATCGTCAACCAGCCCCTGCGGAGCCTGGCCACCAACATCCGGGGCTCGGAGATCGTCTTCGAGAAGGCCAACAAGTACGGAACCCGGATCCTCGTCACCTCCAGCAGCGAGATCTACGGCAAGAACCGCTCCGACCGGCTGCAGGAGGACGACGACCGGATCCTGGGATCTCCCCTGAAGAGTCGCTGGGCCTACTCGGAGGCCAAGGCCATCGACGAGATCCTGGCCTTCACCTACTGGAAGGAGAAGGGTCTCCCCGCCGTCATCGTCCGCCTCTTCAACACCGTCGGTCCCCGGCAGACCGGTGCCTACGGCATGGTCATCCCCCGCTTCGTGGCCCAAGCCCTCCGCCACGAGGCCATCACCGTCTATGGCGACGGCAGTCAGACCCGCTGTTTCTGTTACGTCGGTGACATCGTCCGGGCTCTTTCCGCACTCATCGAACACCCGGACGCCTACGGACGGGTCTTCAATCTGGGATCGGACGAAGAGATCTCGATGGCGGCCCTGGCCGAATTGATCCGCGACGAGACGGGTTCGACCTCGAAGATCTCCTTCGTGCCCTATGAGCAGGCATACGAGGAGGGCTTCGAGGACATGGCCAGGCGGGTCCCCGATACGACGCGGGCTCGTGAACTCGTCGGATTCGCGCCGACGGTCGGCTTGCGGGAGATCATTCGATTGGTGATCGACGAACAGGCACGCACCGTGTAGGCGCCGTTTCGATGTCAGGCTCACCTTTCACGAACGGGGAACTGCGACGTGTGCAGATTCCTGAGCTTCGGTACCAACCATTCGAACGTGGCGACATCGGGTGTCACGTATTTCACCACGGATGAGGTAACGCGCTTGTACCGCGAGTGATCGGTCGGAAAGCGATCGAGCACCTGCAACGCCGTTAGTCGCTCCGTACGCACCACGGGATCCCACGCCGAGTTCGCCGCGCCCACCAGTACCGACAGTACACATACCGCCGACCCGACAATCACCCCTCGCCTCGCCCAGGCGCGACCCCGGCCTTCCGTCTCTCCACGCGCCCCGCCGGTCCACCGCCCTGCGTTTCGAACGGAACCGAGACCGGCAACACTGAGCACAATTCCGGCGAGCAACAGCGGTGTATACAGCGTGTATCTGGAGGCCCCCGCTTGCGCCACCCCGTAACCGACTCTTCCAAACGCGGTCACGCCGGCGAAGAGAAGCGAATACACAGAGAGAGCAACCCCGACGGCGAGGGACGCATTAGGTCGGTCAGGATGATCGTCCCCATAGCGGTACGCCATCAAGAGGACGCGCAATCCCAGTATCGTCACCACAATTCCGACGACGACCACCACCGCCCCGAGGTACGGCGAGACGCGCTGAAGCACATCCGTGCTTCCTTTGTCAGCGAAATTGCGCGTGGGATCGAACAGCGCAGCGAAGAGGTAAGCAACGTATCTGGCCATGAGTTCCGGATGTCGCAGACCGAAGCTGATCCCCCCTGGGGACGAGCCACTCGACAGGTTGAAATCGAAGAAGTACAGGCTCGAGGTAGCGGCAAAACCAAGAGCCAACACGAGAAGGTCCCGTACCCTCCAGCGGCGCTCGACAGCCATGATCGCGACGACGAACCAGACAAGCAGCCCTTGGATAGAGGAGAACGATGCCGCCACGCAGAGACAGACGCATGCAACCACGGTCCAACGTCCCCGGGGACGTAACGCGACGGCGATCGCGGTGACCAGGAGGAAGTACACCAGTACCCAGGCCAGTTGAAATCCCCAGAGGTAATCCTCATAGGCCGCCAGAGGCAGAACCAGGAACGGCAGGACCAGACGAATGAATGTCGGCAGCTTCAGACGACGTGCGATCCAAACCAGTATTCCGGCAGAACACAGCTGTATTCCCAGGCTGAGGTCGATCAGCCATCGCATGTCCATGTTGCTGGCGTAGTCGATCCCCAGCGTCAGGACAAAGGGTAACGCCATTCGATTCTCGTTCCACTGTGCCCATATCTGCCCTGCCGACAAGTGATGGGTCCGCATGAGAACGTACAGCTCGACCGTATGCCAATCATCGTTTATGGGGACGTTGACCTCGTTCCTCACGGTATGGATGACATAGATCGCCGCGGCCACAGCGACCGCGCACCACACGGCAACTTCGACCAGCAAAAGAAGAGAGGCCGGCCGCCTGCTGGGACCCATGAATCCTCGTGGCACCTGCATACCCCTAAGGCCGAGTGTCTTGCGTCGAATCTACCGACGCAGCCGGACTTCGCCCACTCTTCCCGGCTGTGCGCCTAATTCGACTCCCTCCACGAGGCAACCATTCGCCTCAGACGGCCGATCGCTCGTATCGGCACTGTCACCCTCCAACTCGTCGACGCTTTCATCACTTCGACCGCTCGAACACTTTCGTCGGCAATTGCAGCTCGCGCGAGTAGGTACTCCCAATCAGTCTCGCCAAGCGCCCCTGAGCCTTCGGTGTGCACTCGCAGAGAGTCCAGGGTAGCGACGCGACTCTGGAGCCTGACAATTTCCGTGACTGAACGAGGTGGGAGCAACAGCGGCAGGCTGTCGAGCTTGGCGATGATCGTGTCCCTCGCCTGGCGCCACTCCATGTCGCTGTGAACGTACTTGGAAGAATCGCTTCCCTTGTCCCATTTACGCCACAGTGCGGTGACTTCACCCGTGTCGACCACACCACTCATGAGGGCAACTCGCAGGAGAACATCCCAATCCTCGACGACGGGCAACGACTCATCGAATCGGATGCCCAGATCCACAAAGGCGCTCCGAGGCAAAGCAAAGCTGCAGGGCGGCGTCCGATTCTGGAACAGGTGGTCGAGGAGATCGAATCGCTCAGGCAGCCGACACCGCGGGCGGCTCGTGATCGTGTAGCCGTCGCGCCCTCCGGGCCACGTCGCCGGGCGAACGCCCTGTTCGGCTGGAGCGCACCGAATTACCCGGCCATTTGCCTTGGCCGCATGCCGTTCATAGGTCTCGACCCAATGACCGAAGACGACGTCGTCGTCGTCGAGGATGGCCAGGTAACGGCCCCGGGCCATCTCCACACCGACGTTCAGTGGTCGCGCCCGGCCTCCACCGTCGACGGGGATCACACGTACCCGCCCGGAGAATTCCTCGCCGAAGCACGAAGCCAGGTAGCGGAGACCTCCCAGGTCTTTACGGGGTACGTCATGTGCCAGTATCAGAAGTTCGAAGTTCTGGCTCGACTGCGCGGCAAGCGCGAGGAGGGCCTCCTGGATCGTTGCTTCTCGTCGCCCTTGCGTGCGCATCAGCACGGTCAGAAACGGCGCCTCCCTCGTCTCTGCGTCCGAATTCTTCTCTCTTTCGAGCGGGACATAGACACGAACGAACTCGTTGACGATCATCCCTTCGCCCGCCTGTTGACGTACGGAGGCCAGAAGATCGTGAAGTGGAGCTCCCCGCTGCAGGGCGGCGGCGCCCGGCGGAAAATGCTGGTCGCTGTCGGGCAGTTCGAAGTCGTTCTGTTCGATCTCGACCCAGCCGGCATCGCTCGTCGTCTGCCGTAAACCGTCTGCGGAGAACCAGGCCACGTGCGTCGCATCGAGGATCCCCGTCTCGGTTACGTCCCATCGGCCCATGAGGAGCTTGGCGGCAATATCGATATGGGTCACGTTCGGAACGGCGATGACGAGTGGAAACCCTCCTTGGGCAGAGGAGAACTGCCGGATCCCTTCGAGAATCTCCGACCCGTTCGGGATGTGTTCCAACGCGTCAACCATGACGGCAGCGGCGACTCGACGCTCTCCGACAGCCATGCGGATCGTCGCCAGGGAAGGTTCTGCTTCTCGCAGGTCGATCTGTTGCGCCTCGAACCCGCGACCAAGAAGATCGGTGATGCCTGACTCTTCGGTGTCGAAGCCGATATACGTGAGACCGGTCTCCCGAATCGGCTCGGCAATCGCTCCAAAGCCGCAACCGATGTCGAGGATGACCGTGGCATCGGCGATTCGGAACTGTCGAACGAGACTGACGACCGACTCGTAAACGGTGCCAGGTCGGTAGCCGTATCGATACCGGTCAGTCATCGTACGAGAACCGATGGTAGGCAAACGCGCCGTCCCCGAAGAACTCCCCCACGCGCCGGTCGGGATCGATGGCTTCGGGAAGATACCCCATATCCCGCCTGATTCGAAACTCCTCGGCCACCTTCCGTTCACCGGGCCGTTGAGATTGAGTAAACATGTCGAGCCATCGGGTGACCAGATCCGGTCTTGAATACTTCCAAGCCAAGATCAAAGCGGACTCGGCCGCGAAATGGACCTCCGCCTGGCCCACTTGTATTCGACCGGCGGTAGTGAGACGTTTGTCGTGAAAGATTCGTGCCGTTGGTTGATGCACGACCCTGAATCCCGCCAATCGGGTGCGCCAACTGAAATCGACGTCGTCACAGTAGAGAAAGAAGGAGTCGGCATCGAAGCCACCGATCGCGTCGATAACTTCGTGCCTCACGAGCGCACCGGCTGTGGAGGCCCAACTCGTGTCTCCTGACACGCTGTTGAAGTCCTTGGGATGCTCGAGCGGGATCTGCCTCGCCTCCACGATTCCAATGCGTTTGTCCCACAGTGGCAGCGCCAATTCCAACAAGACATGGGGGCTGGCGAAGACATCCGGATTGATGATCAGAACAAAGGGTCCCTCGAAGGCCATGAGGAGCCGGTTGTGGCCAGCAGCCGAACCGAGATTCTCTCCGAAGAACTCGTAACTGACCGCATCAATACCGTCGCTCTGAGCTTGGAGTTCCAGCCTCTTCAGTGCATCATGACTGAGCGAACGAGCGGCGGAGCAATCACCGACAGCGAGATGCACCGGCCCGAGTCGGCCCTGGCCTTTCGCCAACCTGACCGCATTTCCCAACCCTCGGAAGAGGCGTTCCACTTCTCCACCCGCAGGATGGAACAATACCGTCTGGATGCGAAGTGAAGTCAGGGGTCCCGACACCTCGGGCGTAGTCCTCTCGGCCGATGGGCCCGGAGACGCGGCCGGGTCGGCGGCCACGGTCATTGCCGTAACTCTTCGTCGATCCAGCTGAAGAGCGAGTCCAGCCCTTCGAGCAGTGACCAAATCGGTCGATACCCTAATTGCTCCTTGGCCGGTCCGATATCTGCGAAGGCGGCCCGGACATCACCGTCGCGGAAGTGTCCGCTCACCAGGGGTTCTGGTGCGTCGTAGTGGGAGGCTACGAGCTTTGCCAGGGTCGCAATCGTGGTCGATTCTCCCGACCCGATGTCGAGAACGCGTTCACCCGGTACCGGAGGGCCCAGAGCCGCCGCCATGGCCGAGATCACGTCGTCCACGTGAACGAAATCGCGCGTGATGTTGCCATCTTCGTAGACATCAATGGTCTCGCCCTGCTTCGCCGTCCGCGAGAACATAGCAACGATGCCCGTGTAGGCATTGGTCAGGGACTGCCCCGGCCCGTACACGTTCTGCAACCGAAGAATGGAAAGGGGGGTATCGGTCGCTGCGGCCCAAGCCGAACAGACCATTTCCTGGGCCGCCTTCGTGGCACCGTAGACACTCGTGGGACGGGCCGGGGTCGTGTCCATCCGGTTCGGAACTGGTGAGACCATCCCAGTGGGAAAATCGCCGGGGTCCCACTTCGATGCCATCAAGTCGGCGTGCCGTCGCGGCCCAGGCGAGAATACTCGCCCATCTTCGGTACGCCACAGGCCTTCGCCGTAGACGGCCCGAGACGACGCCAGCAGGATGTGACCAGGGGTCGAATCATGGCGAAGAAAGGCGTCGAGCATCTGGGCTGTTCCGACTACATTGACGGTCGCGTGCCGTGTCGCTTCTTGGAGTGACTGCCCGGTACCTGTTTCCGCTGCCAAATGGACAACAGTGTCAGGTTGTACGAGCTTCAGCACTGCATCCCAGTTGACCGAACTCGTAATGTCCAGCGGCAGCAGTTCTGCGCTGTCAGCGAGCCTTTTGGGTCGACCTCTTCCCGCATGCACCTGCGGATGCAGAATATCGAGAACAACAACCCTGTCACCTGTCCGCGCCAAGGCTTCGGCGAGAGCGCAGCCCAGGAACCCGGCCCCTCCCGTGATCATCGTTGTGGAAGGCATACCGCTCGCCGGCCTCTCCCATTTCCGAACCCGCTCGTGTCTTTGCAAGATGGCACAAGGGGCAGCCCTCTATCGACAGTAGCCCAGGTCGTGCCGGTCATATGTCGACACCGGGCCTATTCCGGAGGCGGATGGGCCTCTGGGCCGAATCCTGCTCCTGGCGGTCGCAGGGAGTGGACGACGGCGCCCTTACCGGACATGGGAGAAGGTCGGCGCGAGGTGAAATCCGAGCCGCGCCGCCGTCCGTTCGAATTCCGAGTTGAGGTCAGCATCCGAACGGTGCGTCAAAACTCTCTCGGCCGATAGGCGATCCAGAAACGTACGGTCAGCATGTGTCAGTCGGGCTAGTCGTTGTGCGGTAGCGTCGTCCACAACCTCTTCCTCCCCGACCACATCTGTCGCATTCTCGATGATCAGATCGGGCCATGAGGAGACTCCCAGCTCACCACAGATCCTCGCAATGAACTCTTCAGACCGGAAGCTCCATTCGACAACCGATAGCCGGTTTCGCAGATCGTGATAGAGCCTCCGAGGCACCGATCGGTGTCCCCATGGCCACCGGTGCGATCGTCGATACGACATGGCCTGCCGTACAATCAAATTGTCGACTGCCGGCCACACCTCCGGGGAAGCGAGGAATTCCTGGAATGGAAGATCTGCCTTGGCTATGACCTTTCCCCAAGGACCCTGCTCGGAGCGGGCTTCATCCGATTGCGACTGCCAGAACCGATAGAGGCTGAGGATCCGACATCGCGGCTCTCGGACCTGCATGGCGATCGAATCACACCCGGCTCCAACAAGGGACCGCGTCGCATAATGGCCCATGATGACACGATGAGTCTTCACAATCTCGGCAAGGTCGGACGTCGTGGCGATCGCGTCGCTATGCGGAGGGGGAACGGCGTCCGCCAATGCCCGAGTTCCGAAGTGCTCGTCATCGAAGTATAAGGGCCCGACATAGAAACCCTCGATTTGACCGAACGCAAGTCGAATGGCTGAGCCAGCCGTCTTGGGTATGTGCAAGACACCGATGCAGCGCGGCTTGGTCGCCGGTGTTCTCCGTGATCCCTTCATGAGTCCACGCGACTGAGGAATCGGCGCCTGAGTCTCCTCGCCACCCGCATCGGTGTCGACAATCTTCGAATCACCAGCTTCTTCCTTCTCTGGAAGCGATCTTGCGAAGCTACCAGCGCCTGCAGGCGAACCAATGAATGGGCTGGAAGCAGCAAGGGCCGGCTGTCAAGCTTGCTGATGACCGCCTTTCGAGCCTGGCGCCACTCCTTCGAGCTGTGGACAAAGGTGGACGAATCACCGGTGTCCCACTTGCGCCAGAGCGCTGTGACCTCTCCCGTGTCCAGAACACCTTCGAGCATCGCTACCCGAAGGAGGACATCCCAGTCCTCGAGGACAGGCAACGACTCGTCGAACCGGATTCCGAGGTCGTTGAAGCTGCGTCGCGCCAGGGCGAAGCTGCAGGGTGGGGTCCGATTCTCATAGAGGTGGTCGAGCAGATCGAATCGCACGGGCCACGGACAGCGAGGGCGACTCGTAATTTCATACCCGGCCTCGCCTCCGGGCCACGTCGTTGGTCGCACGCTCTGTTCGGCCGGAACGCATCGAATAACGCCACCGTGAGCATCGATCGCATGGTGTTCGAATGTCGCCACCCAGTGACCAAAGACAACATCGTCATCGTCGAGAATCGCTATATACTCGCCCCGAGCTTCGTCGATACCGACGTTCAGGGGCCGTGACCGGCCTCCCCCCTCGACGGCGATGATCCGGACCCGTCCGGAGAATTCCAGGCCGAAAGAATCGACGAGCTCGTGCAGATCGTCGAAGCCTTGTCGCGGCACCCCATGGGCAAGCAACAGGACCTCGAAATTCTGACTTGTCTGCGCTGCCATCGCCAGAAGCGACTCGTGAATCGTCGCCAGCCTTCTGCCCTGCGTGCGCATGAGAACGCTGAGGAATGGGGTAGGAGGCTCGCCCTTCGACTCGGAATTCACCTCTCGGAAAGGCTCGGCGTCGTCGACTCGCTCTGTGCCGACCTCCTCGTCTCTGTGAGCACAAATCGGGCCCAAGAGATCCCCGAGTGGAGTCCCTTCCCACCGATCGTCGTGTTCAGTCATTGTAGGAGAACCGGTGACGGGCATAGTTGCCGTCAGGATGGAATTCGGCGACATGTCCGTCCGGATCGAGACGGTGGGGCAGCGTTTCCTCGTCCATCCGGGCACGAAATCGGCTCGCCACCCGTCGATGCAGTGCCAAGGGCGAAGATGAGAAGCCTCGCATGAGCCGCATGGCCAACTCAGGATGTGAGTACTTCCACGCCAGCATCATTGCCGCCTCTGCGGCGTAGTAGATCTCGGCGTCACTCACCACCATGGTCCCTTCGGTGGTCAGTCGCTTGTCGTGGAAGATCCGCGCCGAGGGCTGGTGTGTCACGCGGAATCCAGCCAGCCGGGCTCGCCAACTGAAGTCCACGTCGTCGCAGTAGAGAAAGAACGCATCCGCATCGAAACCCCCGATCGCCTCGATCACGCTTCGGCGAATAAGAGCGGCAGCCGTCGACGCCCAGCTGGTTTCTCCCGAAGTGCGATCGAAGTCCTTCGGGTGCTCAAGGGGAATCTGCTTCGCTTCGACGATGCCGACTTCCTTGTCAACGAGCGGAACGGCAAGTTGAAGGAGCAGATCCGGACTCGGGTAGGCATCCGGATTGAATGTGAGAACGGCGGTCTCGTCGGAATTCTCTAGGAGCCGGTTGTGCCCTCCCGCAGAACCGAGGTTGCTTCCGAAATGCTCGAAGCTGAGATGATCGACTCCGTCGTCATGAGCTGACCGCTCGAGAGCGCCAAACACTTCAGGGGTGAGCGACGGATCGCCCGAACAGTCCCCTATCGCAAAGGAGACGGGGCCCAATTGATCATGCCGTTTCGCTACCCGCACCGCGTTACCAAGGCCGCGCACTAGCCGTTGGATGTCGCCGTCTCGGGGCTCGAAAAGGACCGTTTGAATACGAAGTGATGCCAACGACCCGACGAAATGCCCGTCACAATCCGGAAACGAAGAAGATGTCGGCGCTCCCGACCAACCCGGTCCCGTCACGTCGTCGCACGGGGGGAGCTCACAAGCACTTACCACCGCTGATCCTGGCTCGAGAAAGGGCCGCTCCTGGTGGCCTGGTGGGCCGAGCGATCACGGGATGCGTCCCTCTGCCGGCCGGTCCCTCTGAGCCGTCGTTCAGGACAGAAGCGGTAACATCAGCGGCTCCAACGATACGCACCGGCCCCACTCGTGATGGTGCCGGTGGCAAGGCAACAAGACGCCGGCTGGAGGTCTTGGAGCGGTGAGCACTTCGGCGGGTGGTGGACCAGTTCGATTCCGCGTGCTTCTCTCCACCTACAACGGCGCCCGGTTCCTCAGGGACCAGATAGAAAGCGTTCTCACCCAGGGTGGTGTTCAGGTCGCCCTCCATGTCCGTGACGACGGTTCGACCGACGCCACCCGGGGCCTCCTCGCCGAGTTGGCCTCGAGAGACGGGCGGGTGACGTTCGAGATCGGTCAGCATCGCGGCCCTGCCCTGAGTTACCTGACCATGTTGTCCAACACTTCGCCTGACACGGACTTCGTCGCACTCTGCGATCAAGATGACGTATGGATCGACGGGAAGTTGGCCCGTTCGGCCCGGTGGCTTTCCCGAGTGCAGGGGCCGGCTATGTACTGCAGTGCCGTGGAGGTGGTCGACGACACACTTCAGCCGATCGGAATGCACCGTACGTGTCGACGGGGCCCGGCTCTCGAGAACGCCCTCGTGCAGAATATCGCCACCGGGTGCACCATCGTCGTCAACCGCAGCGCCCTGAGCCTCTTCCGAGTAGTTCCCGAGCACGCCGTCATGCATGACTGGTGGATCTACGCTGCTCTCACGGCCACGGGCATCGTTCGCTACGACCCGACGCCTTGGGTTCTGTACCGTCAACACGAGTCGAATTCTATCGGCCTCGCTGGGTCTCATTTGTCGCAATGGGCACGCCGTCTTCGACAGCAGGCAGGCACCGGCAACGAGCGGAGCCGGACTCGCCAGGCGCAGGAACTGCTCGACCTGCTCGGACCGACGATGCCGCCGCTGGCCCGTTCCACGCTGAGCCGTTTCGTCCGGTCACAGAGCTCCCTGGGACCTCGAGTGATGTACGCCTTGACGGGACCGGCTTTTCGTCAGCGACGGATCGACAGTGTCGTGTTCCGAGTCCTCTATGCCATGGGCCGAACCTGAGACGCTCCCCTACGACACTCGAAGTGCGGTCCAGCCGGTGAGGACAATCCGCAGAACAACCACTATCGTAATGTGGTGCCTGCACCAAAGGGGAAGCAGCGAGCAAAGAGCCGTCCCGTGCAGCGACGTCCCGCGCCACGACCCAAGGCCCAGGGCCCCTCACAACCGCGCCCTCCGCTCCTTCCGTCGTGGCCGGCCTGGGTTTGGGTGTGGCTGGCCGCCACCGCCTTCTTCTTCATCCTCCGCGCCGGAGGAGCGATCCAATCGATACCCCTTTGCGTCTTCTTGTCCGCCATTGCCGGCGCTCTCTCTTTCGGTCTCGACCAGCTCCGAGCGGTAGGGCCCGCACAGCCCCTACTCCGCCTGCGCCAGATCGTCCTCGTTGGATTGCTCGTGGCCATGCCCTCACTCTTCGATCCGACAACGATCGATATCGACAATCTGCCCCGGCTCGTACTCTTGGTGGTCGCCTCCGTTCTTCTCCTGGGCATCTGGGCAGTTGACGCAGTCTGGGGTGGGTGGCGTCCACGACGGTTGGTGAACGGGTTCCAGTGGGTCCTGCTCGGCACCGTGGTGTGGTTCGCCGTGACGACTCTGACCAGCGCCGAACCTCGCATCAGCTTCATCGGGCGACAGGGTTCCTACGAAGGTTTCATCCTCGTCGCATCCCTGGCCGTATTGGCCTCGGCCATGGCCGAGAGTTTCTCCTCGGAATCGCTTCCCGCCTTGTTCAGGATGATTGTGGCGTCGACCGTGCCGGTCCTCGTCTACGGAGCCATCCAGATCTACGGCTTCGACGTGCACAAGGGATCGAGCTTGGATTTCGTACCTTGGCATGTCCCGTTCCACAATGTCTTCGCCTCCATGGGCAATCCCAACCACCTCGGTGGGTACTTCGTGACCGTGCTGCCGCTCGGGATCGTGGCGGCCGTATTGACCAAGAGTCGGTGGCAACGGATCGTCTTGTGGGTCTGGGTTGCCCTCACGATTGTGTTGCTCTTGCAGACTGCAGCGCGAGGCGCCTGGTTGGGAGGACTTGCTGGAGGCGCGATTCTGGTCGTGGGTCTGCTTCCGCGGCTCCGGGCCGGCGCCCGCACGGTCGGCATTGCGGCGGGCGGCGGGCTCGTCGTCGCTGTCGCGCTGATCGCGGGAGGAAGCCGCTTCCTCGGCGCCAAGGCCAGCGCGCTTCTGCAGTTCGGCTCAGGAAGCTCCGTGTCGCAGCGCTACGGCTACTGGTCCTCGGCCTTCCGTCTGGCTGTCCATCATCCACTCGTCGGCACAGGACCCGACACATTCGCGGCCACATATACCCGGTACCAGGATGCGACTCTGGCCAAGGAGCTCGGGAGCGGCTTCTTCGTCAATGGCGCTCACAATGTCTTTCTGTCGTGGATGGCCAACGAAGGATTCCCTGGTCTCGTGCTGATGTTCGCCTTGTTCGTCTTCGGCCTTGCATGGGGGATACGGGCCTGGATGTCGGCTCGGGCCGGTGCCGACGACGAGGCAGCGCCAGACCAATCGGCGCCCCTGATGAACGACGCCCGTCGGTACCTTGTGGCCGCGCTGGTGGCCGCTTTCGTGGGCTATTTCGTACAGGCATCCTTCGACGTCGAACAAGTGGAGACCCTCTTCATATTGTTCATCGTCCTGGGAATGTTGGGAATCGTGAACCGTGGAGCCTGGCCTGTCCACAGGTTGGTCGGATCACCCTTCGGATCCCGAGGTGTCCGACCAGAACCGGGGATCGAAAAGGCGGAGCGGGACTCTGCGTATTCCCCTCTCGAAAGCCGCCCCCGGTCTTACGGTCGTTCATCCAGGCAGGCCCAACAACAGCTCCGCCGCCTTGCGCTGGCCCTAACGGCGGGGGCACTCGGCATCACCGCCTTGGGAGTGACTTTCTGGCGAGCGGACGCCATCTGGCGAGCCGATCATCAAGCCTGGTTGGGCTCGCAGACGTCGATCACCAAGGCCACCCAATTGAATCCCTGGGAGCCGAGCTACTTCCTCACTCTCGGCCAAGCCGCCCTCGATGCCTATTCCCGTTCCCCTCACTCTTCAGATGCCCTCGCCATCGTTCAGGCGGGGGTGGGTTTCCTGCGCCAGAGCGCTGCGCTCGACGGTGCCAACTCACTCGCACAAGAGGCGTACGGGGGGGCGCTTATGGACCAAGCCAAGCTGGAGCCATCCAACAAGTCCCTCCTTCGCGATGCGCTGGCCGCGCTCCGCCTGGCGAAGCAAGAGAATCCGTTCAACACCAACGTGGACCCGATGATCGCAGCGGCCGAAACCGCACTGGCGAGCCATTGAGAGTCAGCGACGTCGGCAACGACATGTGGCTGACCGCCTGATCAGGGTCGCCGCTGCGGTCAGGCGCTGCGGTCCTCCGGGGACTCGTCGTCAAACCCCGGCAGGCGAGGACCGGGTTCGGCGTGGGGTATCGGCTCAGGCTCGTGCGACTTCACCTCCTGGAGCATGTAGTGGCGGCGCCGACTTGTTTCATACACCGGCACGATTCCCAGCATGATGCCGAGGAAGACGCCAACGGCGGCTACCCAGCCCCCGAGGAGGAAGCTCGTGCCACGCGAGACCTGAGCCATGATCACACCAAGCCAGCCCGATGCCATGGAGACCGCATAAATGAGAGCCACGGCCGCTGGAACCGGAAGGCCCAAGAATACGAGCCGGTGGCTGCTGTGGTCCCGTCCGCCTTGAAAGGGACTGCGGCGCTGAATCAAGCGAGCGATCACCACCAGAGCGGTGTCGAAAATGGGGACCGCCAGAACAACTATCGGCACCAGGAACGTGACCCTCAGGCTCTCATACGACCGCAAGCGAAGGGCCAACACGGACAGCACGAAGCCCAGATAGAGGCTTCCCGCGTCGCCCATGTAGATGCGCGCCGGAAAACGGTTGTGACGCAGGAATCCGGCAGCACAACCGACCAGAGCCAACGAGAGTATGGCGACGAAGTACTGCCCATTCACGACACCCACGACGAAGAACCAAAAAGAGGCGATGGCGGCCACCCCGGCGGACAGGCCGTCCATATTGTCCAAGAGATTGAAGGCATTGGTAATGCCGACCACCCACGCCACCGTCACGACGGCATCCAACCCCAACCCCGCACCGGCAAGATGTGCCCTAGTTCCGGTGGCGTAGACGACGATGCCGGCCCCGATTTCCAGGGCGATGCGTACCCAGACCGGCAGCCCGCGCAAATCGTCGACCAGGCCGAGCAGGGCGAGTCCCACGCCAAGAGACAAGGTCACCATGAGCGCCGTCGTGTCAGCGCCATTGGACCTGAGCAAACCCGCCACCAGGATTACCAAGGAGAAGGTAACGACGATGGCCACCCCGCCCAGATAGGGAACGGCTTCCGCATGGGACTTTCCCGGTCCCGGCGTGTCCAACAGATTGCGGCGCCTGGCCACCCGGAGGGCCAATGGGGTCAAGAAGACGGTAAGGCCGATGCAGCAGGCCAGAACGCCGATGTACTCCCAGGCTGGTGGAGAAGTCATATGGTGCGCTCCCTCCTCCACCTGCAACAGAAAATCCCCGGTGACTTCTCCATGTTAGGCACGACATGCACCCGAAGGGACCCCGAGATGGCTGGGATCTTGACCAAGGGCCCTGGCCGGGGACCGAGAACCCGTGGTCTACTCCAGTGCCTTGCGGCTGATACGCCGTCGACGGGGTGCCGCCTTCACTGAGGCGTACAGGGCCTCATGAGCCGCTGCCATCGACTGAACGCCGAAGGCCTCTTCGGCCCAGTGGCGGGCGATGAGGCCCATTTCGCGTCGTTCTCTCGTATTCGTCAGGAGTCGCCGCAGGGCACCGACCAGGCTCCCCACCTCGGGCACCACGATCAGGCCGGTACGTCCGTCCTGGACGACTTCGGCCGTACTTCCCGCATCGGTCGCCACCGCCGGGACGCCGTACAACGCCGCTTCGATCAACGAGACGGGCATGCCCTCGTTGTCACTCGTGAGGAGGATCACGTCCGCCGCCGAATACACGTTTTCGACATCTCCACGCCATCCGAGGAACCGCACATTGGGCGGAGAGATGGCGCGCAGTTCTGATTGGAGAGGTCCGTCTCCGGCCACAACGAACGTGGCTTCGGGAATCTCCCGGGCGACGGCGATCATCCGATCCGGACGCTTAATCTTTGTGAGCCGCGCCACGTAGGCAACGACGAGACCGTTGTGAGGAAGGCCCAGAGCGGTACGCGCCGCCGATCGATCTGGAGGCGGATTGGGCAGCGATATTCCGGGAGGGATGACGACATACTGATCGGGTCGTCCGATCCGAGCTGCGAGCAGCTCCTCACGGACACTCCCACCCACCGCGACCATTTTGTCGGTCACCGTCGCCAGGGTGCGTTCCGTGGCGACGATCCCCCGTGTGGCCATTGGTGAGAAATAGCCGTGGAGGAGGTGGCCGTGGAACGTATGCACTCGGGAAGGAACGCCCACCACGGCGGCAGCCACACGGCCGAGTACGCCGGCCTTGGCTGTATGCGTGTGAACGATGTCGGGTCGCAGCCGCCAGAGCTGTCTGACGAGTCCGCCCAAGGCCCTCACGTCGTCGGATGGACGTACGGCGCGACCCAGACCAGGAATACGGGTGACCTCCAGCGCCGGGGCACGAAGGAGCATGTAGTCCGCTTCACCAGTGTCCACTTCACCGGTCAGAACATGGACATCGCCGTCAAGTGCGCTCAAGAGCTCGGCGACCAAGGCCGCCGGACCGCCCACGTTCATCCGTCCGATGATGTGAACGACACGCACCCTGGGGAGCAGATCACACTCGTCCTACCGTCGCCAGGACCCCTTGATCGATTGCCCGGGCGGACGTACCATCCGCCTCCAGTAGGAGTCCGCTCCAGCCCCTGGCGCCCACCTGCCCACTCACAGCTTGGGACGACACGCGAGCACCCCGGGGACCACCGGGGTGCTCCCGCGAAGCGGGTCTCTTTTCTGCGTGGACCTCTGTATTCCTTTCGGAAATCCCGCCGGCGCTTTTCTTTCTCGTCCGCATCTTGACCGCGTTTGATACTTTTCCATAGACTTTCATTCCATGACGGACCCCGAGGTGAGAAGGCTACTGAATCGGGTGCCGGAGTTCACAGATCGCTACCTGGCGTTGGTCGAGGAGACTGACGGCGATCCCGGTGCCGCCGCCACCTTCGTCGAGTTGGCCGACTTCGTAGCCGGGCTGGTGAACGAGATCGAACGGTTCCGACCTGCGCTCATCCGCTGTCTCGAAGCCCTCGAACAGGTGGCGAACTCCTCCGAAGACGCGGAGGACCTCGTCGTCTGGTCCTTCTTCGACGGCCTCTCATCCGATGACGTCCGAGGAATCGAGCTCCTCATCGGGCCGTCCACCAGGGCCCTGGTGGACGCCGCCGACCGCACCTCGCCATGGTGATCTCAGCGGGCGGCAGAGCCGCCGGTCGACCCGTTGCGAGCAGGAGACGGCGGGGACTCGGAATCGGCTGCGGCCCGGCGGTCGGCCCGCACCGCCACCCGTTCCTCGAACTGCATCCACTGGTAGAGGACGATCCCCATGGCGATCAGTGTCGTCAACTCCCCCACCACCCAGAGGATCGACCCCCCGACGTGCGTGTCACCCAGGCTGTGGAAGTGCGGGGCGATGGAGGCCGTGGCCCCGGTCAGCGAGACCCCGAGGATGGCGTTCACCGGAATGCCGGCGGCCAGGACGCCGAGCTTGGCCGGGAACGACGGCCGCCACCGCGACGGGTCACGGCCGATGACGATCCACCAGAACAGGGCCCCCGAGATCAGGAAGTGCAGATGGGTCAGATCGTGGACCCAGGGGTGTTCGAGCGAGAAGTTGTAGAAGGGGGTCAGGAAGTAGACGAGCATCGTCCCGTAGGCGCCCACCACGACGACGACCGGGTTGGTGATGAATTCGACCACCGGGTGATGCAGGACCCGGAGCAGGATTCCCTGGGTCCGGCGGCTCGATGCCTGAAGGGCCAGGGTCATGGGGGCACTCAGAGCGAACAGGATGGGGGCGAAGTTCATCAGCAGCAGGTGCTGGATGACATGGATCCAGAAGACCTGGTCGTCGTAAGAGGCGAGCCCCGACTGCACGGCGACGATCACGAGCACCGTCCCGCCCACGAAACAGGCCGTCCGCCGGCCCGACCAGCCGCGGCCCCGAGCCTCCAGCCGGCGCACCGACACCAGGTACCAGACGGCCAGGCCCACTTCGATGGCCAGGGCCAGGAGGTTGAGCCAGTCGGTCTGGAATCGGGTCAGCAGGGTGTGGAGCGAGACATGGGGTGAGATTGCATCAGCCAGAAGCACGGTCCCTGGCCCTCAATTCACCCGGGGGATGCTGCTCACCTGGGGGATGCGACGGCCGGCCACCCAGCCGATGGCCTGGAGTCCCTCGGGGATGGTCCACGATCCACGCCCAGGATGGGCCAGGTTGTGCAAACCCTGGGCGTCGAGCATTGCCTTGAGCGTCGTCGGGAGGCCGTCCTGCCCGAGGTTCGGCGCCGCCCCCGTCACGAACCGTTCGTGCATCTGCTGGTCGAACACGAGCAGACCGTCGGAGTGATCGACGTCATAGGTGTAGGGCTTCCCCGTCTGCCAGTCGACTCCCGGGGGGTTGGCCTCCGCCACCTTCTTGGAGTAGATCCCGAAGGAGCTCCACAGCGCCTGCATATTCGACGGCGTCCCCGTCAGCAGCGGCCAGTTCGCTCCGGTGGTCCGTCCGTAGGCGGCCAGGCGCCCGGGAAGGTCCCGACCCGGATCCACACTGGCCTCGATGAAGACCACCTTCGAAGCCATGCCGGCGGCGGCCAGGTCGCGGCCCATGTCCAGGAAGGCGCCGGTGGTGAGCGGACACGTCTCTTGGCACGAGGTCAGGAACGACGCCAGCACCACGATCTTGCCCCGGAAAGCGCCCAACGAGGTCGCCTGTCCGTGCTCGTCGACCAGGGGGATCCGCAACACCGACGCCGGCACGGGCCGGTTCTCGGCGATGCCCACGCTGCTCGATGGTGGACCCGGAGCGTCGGTGCCGAGAGTCGTGGCCAAGACGCCGGCGAGAACGGCCACTGCCGCCACGACCACGATCAGCCGGACGACCCGACCTCGGCGCCGGGGAGCTTCAGTCGCCTTTCCGAGCACAGGCGCCGGCGGCGAGACGACGGGGACCATCGCCCTGTGACGGTACCCCCCGCTTGTGCACGGCCGCACATCGGACGGACCGGATCCACCGGAAGCCGTCGAAGGAAACGGACCGGCTCAGGCGCGCAGTGTCGCCCCGTGCGCCTGCTCCACGGCCTCGATGAGGCGCCGGCGCAGTTCCCCCACTTCGCCGTCGGTCAGGGTGTGTTCGAGAGAGCAGAAACGCAAACGGTAGGCCAGGCTCCGGGCCCCGACGGGCACGCCGGAGCCCCGGTAGACGTCGAAGAGCGTCGACTCCTGCAGTAACCCGCCCCCCGCCCGGTGAAGCGTCTGGGACAGCTCGCCGGCGGCGACGGTGTCATCGACCACGAAGGCCAGGTCCACGTCGCTCGACGGGAAGCGGCTCACGGCGGCCACGACCTGCACCCGGCGATGCCCGTCGTGCAGCAACACGTCGAGATCGATCTCCAACCACCCCACCCGACGGCGTTCGGAGTCCACGCCGAAGGCGTCGAGCACCCCCGGGTCGACTTCCCCCACCACCCCGAGGACAGCTCCCGACCCCCGTATCACCAGCCGGCCGGCCCGCGTGGGATGAAGCCCGCCGGGGGTGCCCTCACCGGCATCGGTGCCCACCGACTGGATCAGGTCGATCTCGTCCACCCCGACCGCCTCGGCCAGGGCCATCCAGGCTCCGGAGGCCGTACCGGCATCGTCGCCGGAGCCGGCGAAAGCGATGCCCAACATCTCGCGTTCGTCGATCACCGTCTCCCCTGTCCGGGCGAAGGCACCGGCGACCCGCGCCGCGT
>Ga0307374_10006292_pt1 | contig 18767 bp, 15 predicted proteins | sample OX3MG_FD_202532 | JGI IMG/M metagenome (GOLD analysis project Ga0307374, IMG submission 202532) | Soil microbial communities from Risofladan, Vaasa, Finland - OX-3 | ecosystem: Environmental > Terrestrial > Soil > Coastal area > Acid sulfate soil | place: Finland: Risofladan, Vaasa | collected...
ATTGAAACTGGCAATGGATCACGGCCCCGCGGTTCGTTTCGGAGGCAGCGGCCCTGGAGGACGAAAATCGGCGATGGAACTGTCCGGCGTGATTGAGGGAATCGAGGTGGCCGGCGTCAGCGGGCCGGTGTCTCCCGGGATTCTTTCGGTTGTATATGACAGCCGTAACGCCACCCCCGGCTCGCTGTTCTTTGCGCTGCCGGGAGAAAAAGAACAAGGAGTGCGATTCGCGAACGATGCTATCGCGCGCGGAGCCGTCGCGGTGGCCGGTTCGCAGGCACGGCCGGAAGAAATTAGTTCGGGCATCACCTGGATCGAACTCCCGCCCGCAACGGAACGCCGCGCCCTGGCGCTGGCGGCGGCGAATTTTTATGGCCACCCGGCAAACGCGCTTGGATTGGTCGGCGTGACCGGCACGAACGGCAAGACCACCACGGCCTTCTTGGTGGACTCAATCCTGCGGGCCGCCGGGTTTATCACTGGGCTCCTCGGCACCACGGGCTACCGAACTCCGAAGGGCAGCCGCATCGGCACGACCACCACGCCCGAATCCCTCGACTTGCAGCAAATGTTCGCCGAAATCCGCGATGCAGGCGGGAAATATGCCGTGCTGGAAGCCAGTTCCCACGCGCTCGCCATGGATCGCCTGTGGGGCTGCCATTTTGCCGTGACGATTTTCACGAACCTTACGCTCGATCATCTCGACTATCACAAGACCTTCGAGGATTACTTCGCGGCGAAGCGACGCCTGTTCGAGGGTACCGGCGCGGGAGCGCCCGCCGTGGCGGTGATCAATCTCGACGATCCATATGCGTCGCGCCTGGAAGGGTTGGCGCCCCGCACGCTCACCTACGGGCTAAAAGGGACGCCCGAGATCACCACCCGGAAATTCGCGCTGGGTTCCAACGGCCTGGAATTCTTGGCGCAGACTCCGGCGGGAAAAATCGAAGTCCGCTCTCCGCTGGTGGGACGAGTGAACGTGTACAACATCCTGGCGGCCATCGGTGCGGGCATCGGGCTCGATATTCCCGCGGATAAGATCGAGCAGGGAATCGCGGCGCTGGTGCTGGTTCCCGGCCGATTCGAGCGAATCGATGAAGGGCAGCCCTTTCTCGTATTGGTGGATTACGCGCACACCGACGATGCTTTGAGCAATCTCATCGCCACCGCGCGGGAGCTGAGCCCGGAGGGCCGCATCATCACCGTCTTCGGAGCAGGCGGGGAACGCGACCGCACGAAGCGCCCGCTGATGGGCGAGGCGGCTGGCTCGCTGAGCGATCTCGTCATACTGACCAGCGATAATCCCCGTTCCGAGGACCCGCTGCGCATCATCAACGACGTAGTAGTGGGATTGCAGAAGGTGAACGCGAAATACCGGATTGAACCGGAACGGGAGCGCGCCCTCGCAATCGCCCTCGAAGAAGCGCAGCCCGGCGATATCGTGCTGCTGGCCGGCAAAGGACATGAACCTTACCAGGTTCTGAAGGACCGGACGATCGAGTTTGACGACCGCGAAAAGGCGCGGGAAATCCTGCGGCGGAAAGGATTTTTGAAACCGGCGGACCGCTAGTGGCAGGCTTTCGGGAGTCAACCCGGCACTCCTGATTGTTGCGCTTGCGAGCGAAGCCCAGCGCCTTGGAGACGCGATGCAATGGACGGTGGTTCAACTGGCTGAAGCGCTGGGTGTCTCGCCTCCCTCCGCGCTCGATCCCCTGGCCCGAGTAGCCGGTGTGTCGATTGACTCTCGCACCGTCCAGCCCGCAGAGTTGTTCCTGGCCATACGCGGTCCGAATCACGATGGACACGGCTTTGTGGCGGGGGCCCTGGAGCGCGGGGCGGCTGCGGGGCTTGTGTCACGCGAGCGTTTGCAGGAATACCCGGAAGAGATTCGCGGCAAGCTCTTCGCGGTGGACGACACGCTCGGCGCTCTCCAGCACCTGGCAGCTCGTGCGTGCGAAATCTGGCGCCATGGGCGCCCAGGGCGGCGGATTGCGGGCGTGGCAGGGTCGATTGGCAAGACCACCACGAAGGAAATTCTGGCGGCGCTTCTGGCCGCGCGGTTTCGCGTCCTGAAAACGCTGGGAAACTTGAACAACGAATACGGATTGCCACTCACGCTGCTGAAGCTCGATGACGACTGCGAAGGGGCCGTCGTGGAGCTGGGCATGTCGCATCGCGGTGAGTTGGCTCACCTGGCACAGATCGCTTCGCCCGAGGTGGGCGTCATCACGCGGGTGGCGGTGGAGCATCTGGAATTTTTCGCCTCGATCGACGAGATCGCGCTGGCGGAGCGCGAGCTGATTGAAAACCTCGCGTGGCCCGGCGCGATCGCCGTGCTCAATGCCGACGATGAGCGAGTCGTGCGGTTTGCGGAGGTGGCGCGCGGGCCTGTGATTTTCTTCGGCACCGGCGCGCGAGCGGATTTTCGTGCCGAGGCGATCGAGGAACGCGGCGTGGAGGGTTCGGCATTCGATTTCGTCTCACCCGCCGGGCATGCCCGTCTTGAACTGCCGCTGATCGGCCGGCACAACGTGATGAACGCCTTGGCGGCTTTGGCCGCGGCAAGCGTCTGGGGCATTGGCGCGGCGGAGGCGCGGCGCGTGTTCCCGAATTTGGTCCCGGCGGACAAGCGCGGCGTGGTTGTGCGCTTCGAGGAAGGATTTACGGTTATCAACGACACCTACAATTCCAGCCCCTCGGCGCTGGCTGCCTTGATCGAGCTGCTGGCGGAAACGCCGGGATACCGGCGGAAAATTCTGGCCGTGGGCGAGATGCTCGAGCTCGGCCCGTCCGCCGCCGAACTGCACCGAGAATGCGGCCGGGCGGCGGCCTCCGGCAAAATCAATTGGATTTTTGGGGTCCGCGGACACGCCGCGGAATTCATCCACGGAGCTATTGCGGCGGGACATCCGCGCGAACGCGCCAGGTTCTTCGAAGATTCCGAAAAGGCCGCCCAATTTTTGGGTGGCTGGCTTGCGCAGGGAGACCTGCTACTCCTGAAAGGCTCCCGCGGCGTGAAGATGGAAAAAATTTTCGAAGCCATCGATGCGAGACGCGCGCGCGCGACGGCTGCCAAATCTCCGACGCAGCCGATGGAAGCGGAATCGAAGAGACGCGGCTGAACATGCTCTATTACCTTTTCTTCTTCGCGCTTCGCCCGCACCTGAGCGCCCTCAATGTGTTCCGTTACATCACCGTGCGCACCGCCGCCGCCAGCCTCACCGCGCTGTTGCTCTCTCTGCTGCTGGGGCCCTGGACGATTGGGCGGCTTCGGGGATTGCAGGTGAAGCAATACATTCGAGAGGATGGGCCAAAGCGCCATCAGGCCAAGGCGGGAACTCCGACCATGGGCGGTGTGCTGATCGTGGTTTCGATCGTGCTGCCCACGCTGCTCTGGGCGGATTTGCGCAATCCGTGCGTATTGCTGGCGGTTTTCGCCACCCTGGCGTTCGGCGCGATCGGGTTCATGGACGATTACAACAAAGTAGTCCGGCGGCGGAACCTGGGGCTGACCGCACGCGAAAAATTTCTGCTGCAGGTGCTGACGTGCATCGCGGTGGGAATCGTCCTGCTCGGCTTGCAGGCAAAGGGCGATTACTCGACGCAGTTGAGCGTGCCATTTCTGAAGCGCCTGCATCCGAATCTCGTCATTAATTCCTTGCTCATGCACAAATTCATCTGGCCGCTGGCATTTGTTCCGTTTTTGCTGTTTCTGGTGCTGGTGATCGCCGGCGTTTCGAATGGCGTCAACCTGACAGACGGCCTCGATGGCTTGGCCATCGGCTGCGTGGTGGTTTGCGCCACGGCGCTGACGGTGCTCACCTACCTCTCAAGCAACGCGCGCTTCGCCGATTATCTCGAGATCCAGAAGATTCCTGACGCCGCGGAGCTCACCATTTTCTGCGGCTCGCTCGTGGGCGCGTCGCTCGGCTTTCTCTGGTACAACGCGCATCCCGCCGACCTGTTCATGGGGGATGTCGGCTCGCTGGCCCTGGGCGGCGCCATAGGCGTTGTCGCCGTGATCCTGAAGCAGGAGATCTTGCTCGTCTCCATCGGCGGTATATTCATTCTGGAGTTGCTCTCCGTGATCATTCAAGTGGGCTCGTTCAAGCTCACCGGCAAGCGCGTGTTCCGCATGGCGCCGCTGCACCACCATTTCGAGCTGCTGGGCTGGAGCGAGTCGAAGATTATCGTGCGGTTTTGGATTTTGGCGCTGGTGTTTGCGCTATTTTCGTTGACGACTTTGAAGTTGAGGTGAGCGAACGGTGAGGCCTGGGTTCGATCTCGTGGGGAAACGGGTGCTGGTGGTGGGACTGGCGCGAACGGGCGTGGCCGTGTCGCTCTTGGCCGCAGCCTATGGCGCGGCCGTGACGGCGACCGACGAGCGGCCGGAAGCGGAGCTTGCCGAAGCGGCCGCGCGGGTGCGTGCGGTGGGAGTCGATCTTAGCCTTGGAGGCCACGCGCCGGCGATATTTCTCGAACAAGATCTGATCGTGGTGAGCCCCGGCGTGCCCGCCAAGCTTCCCGCGCTCGAACGGGCGCGCGCCCGCGGAATTCCCGTGTGGAGCGAAATAGAGCTGGCCTGGCGGTTCCTGCGCGGGAAACTGGTGGCCATCACCGGATCGAACGGCAAAACGACCACCACCGCGCTCGTCGCCCACATCCTGAAAACGGCGGGAATTCCCACGCTCGTCGGCGGCAATATCGGCGTGCCGCTTCTTTCGCTGGTGGAATCCTCTACCGATGCCACCGTCACCGTGGCCGAAATCAGCAGCTTTCAACTCGAGTCGATCCAGGGCTTCCGGCCCGAGATTGGCGTGCTGCTGAATCTGACGCCCGATCATCTCGATCGCCATGCATCCTTCGAGGATTACGCCCACGCCAAAATGCGCCTGTTCGAAAATCAGCTCGATCGCGATGCCGCCGTGCTCAACGCGGACGATCCCGAAATCACCCGGCGAATGCCCTCGGGGCCGCACGTTTTTTGGTTCAGCCGCCGGAAGCGCGTGGCCGAGGGCGCTTTCCTGCACGACGGCCAGATTATTTTTCGCAGCGAGGGAGCGGAAATTCCAATCATGCACCGCGGCAAAATTCCGCTCCGCGGGGAGCACAATGTGGAAAATGTCCTGGCCGCGTGCGCCGCTGCGTATTTAGCAGGCGCTTCACCCGCTGCCATCGCGAGCGGCGCCCAGACGTTTCGCGCCGTCGAGCACCGCTTGGAATTCGTGGATAAAATCGCGGGTGTCGAGTTCTACAACGACTCGAAGGCCACCAATGTGGACGCGGCGCTCAAGGCCTTGGAATCCTTTTCCGGCCCGCTCCTGGTGATTCTGGGCGGCAAGGACAAAGGCAGCCCCTATACGATTCTGCGTGAGCCGCTCCGGCAGCGCGCGCGCATGGCGATCCTGATCGGCGCCGCCGCGCCGAAAATCGCCGCGGACCTCGGCGATGCGGTCCCTTTCGAGCTTGCCGGCACGCTCGACCGCGCCGTGACTCTGGCCACGGAGCGGGCCAGGCCGGGCGACGTGGTGCTGCTCGCGCCGGCATGTTCGAGCTTCGATCAGTTTGAGAATTACGAGCAGCGCGGGCGGGTGTTCAAGAACCTCGTCGCCCAGCTCGAAACCCATTCGGGCGAGGGCGTTTCTGCCCGAGAAACTCAGAAGGCCCAGGAAGGGATGAACGATGCCTCGTAGCTTGCAGCCAGACCGGCAGTTGTTTGGCGTCACCCTGGCGCTGTGCCTCATCGGCGCGGTGATGGTGTTCAGCGCCTCGGCGATCACGGCGCGGGAAGAGTACGGCAACGGCTACACTTTCCTGCTACGCCAGGTGCTTTGGCTTGTGCTGGGAATTGCCGGGATGTTCTGGCTCATGAACACCGACTATCGCAAGTTGCGCCAGCTGCGCGTGATTTTTACCGGCTTGTCGGTAACGTTCGTGCTGTTGATCGCCGTCTTTTTCCTCGACCGCTCGCACGCCACGCACCGCTGGATTCGTCTCGGGCCACTCAGCCTGCAGCCGTCCGAGCTGGCCAAGCTGGCGGTGATCGCATACCTTGCGTGGTTCATCGCCGTCCGGCGCTCGCCGAGCCGCCTGGGGATCAACGATCCGGCGCGCTCGCTGGCGCCAGTGCTGGGAATCCTTCTGCTCGTGGTGGGGCTGGTTTTGGCCGAGCCCGATATGGGAACGGCGTGCATGATCTCGCTGATTGCCTTCGTCATGCTGTTCGTCTCCGGGCTGTCGCTGCGGTACATCCTGGGCGTGGCGCTGGCATCGCTGCCGGCCATTTATCTGCTGATTGTGCGCGTGCCCTATCGATTGCAGCGCGTGCAGACGTTCTTCTCGCCAGGCTCCGACCCCCAGGGCCACGGCTTTCAGCTTCTGCAATCGCTCATCGCCGTTGGTTCGGGAGGATTCAGCGGGGTGGGACTGATGGAAAGCCACCAGAAGCTGTTTTTCCTGCCCGAGGCGCACACCGATTTTATCTTCGCCGTGATTTCCGAGGAACTCGGCTTCATCGGCGCCGTCATTGTCCTGGCGCTGTTTGCGGTGTATGGCTGGCGCGGATTTGTGTCCGCCATGAAGGCCCCGGACCAATTCGGGCGCCTGCTGGCGATCGGCATTACCACGATGGTGGTGGGACAGGCCCTGATCAATCTGAGCGTGGTGCTGGGTTTGGTGCCGACCAAGGGGATTCCGCTGCCGTTCGTGAGCTACGGCGGATCGAGCTTGCTCAGCATGCTGCTGGCAACCGGAGTGCTGTTGAACATTAGCCAGCACGCGGATGAGACGTGAAGGCGGATGCTAAGCATTTGTTAATCGCGGGCGGCGGCACAGGCGGGCACGTTTTCCCGGCCCTGGCTGTGGCTCGTGAATGGCTTGGCCGCAGGCATCCCGGCGCGCGGGAGTCAGTCCCAGCCGAGAGCCGCGAGGGAGATGAAGGAGAACGCCGCGTCGTGTTTGTGGGAACTGAGCGCGGAATGGAAGCGCGGCTGGTGCCGCAGACGGGCCTGCCACTCGAGTTGATTCGCGTGGCCGGCTTGAAAGGGATTGGCGGGGCGCGGCTGCTGCGCAACGCGGCCATGCTTCCGGCGGGCCTGTGGGACTCGGAGAAAATTCTTACCCGCCACCGTTTCAATGTGGCCTTCGGCGTCGGCGGATACGCTTCCGGCCCCATGATGCTTCTCGCCGCGTTTCATCGTATTCCCACGGTGGTGTTTGAACCCAATGTGGAGCCCGGCTTCACCAACCGAGTGCTCGCCGGCGTGGCGACCCGTGTCGCCGTGGCACATCAAGAGACCGCTGCGCGGTTCGGCTCCAAGGCCGTCGTGACGGGCTGCCCCGTGCGCCCGGAATTTTTCCGCGTGCCGCCCAAGAAGCATGAGGAACCCTTCACAATTCTCATCACAGGCGGAAGCCGCGGCGCTCTGCCGATCAATCAAGCCGTCATCGGCGCGGTCGACATGCTGGCAGCGAGAAAAAAACAGCTTTTCATCGTGCATCAAACGGGAGAACGTGACTATAATGCGGTTCGCGTGGCGTATGCTCGGCGCGAACTTACAGCGGAGGTTCTGCCCTTTATCGAGAATATGGCGGAGCGCTTTGCCCAGGCTGACCTGATCGTCTGCCGCTCGGGCGCGATCACCGTGGCGGAAGTATCCGCGGCGGGACGTGCCGCCATCTTCATCCCCTTCGGCGCCGCTACCGATGCCCATCAAACGCGCAACGCCGCCAGCTTGCAAGACGCCGGTGCGGCCCGCTTGCTGCCGCAGAGCGAGCTGACTCCCGAGCGATTGACAACGGAAATTTTTTCACTCCTGGACCAGCCCCGGAGAATTGCCGAAATGGAAGAGCGCGTGCGCTCGCTTGCCAAGCCGCGCGCCGTCGAGGACCTGGTGGATCTGCTCGAAGGAATGGCGCGGCCATGAACATTTCTTTCCGGAATTTCCAGCGCATCCATCTCGTGGGCATCGGCGGAAGCGGCATGAACGGCATCGCCGAGGTGCTGCTTTCAACGGGCTACGCCGTTTCCGGATCGGATTTGAAATCGTCGCCGATTACCGAGCGGCTCCGCGCCCTGGGCGCCGAGATTCATGAAAGCCATCAGGCGGAGAACGCGCGTGGCGCGCATGTGGTGGTGGTTTCCTCCGCCGTTCCCGCGGATAATCCCGAGATCGTCGAAGCGCAGCGACTGAAAATTCCCGTGATTCCTCGCGCCGAAATGCTGGCCGAGCTGATGCGGTTGAAATATGGCATTGCGGTGGCCGGCGCGCACGGCAAGACGACGACTACCTCGATGATCGCATCCGTTCTCGCGGCGGCCGACCTCGACCCCACGTTTGTGGTGGGCGGGCGGGTGAATCATGCGGGCGCAAGCGCGCGAGTGGGTCAGGGCGATTACATGGTTGTCGAGGCGGACGAGAGCGACCGTTCCTTTCTGTTTCTCGCTCCCGTCATCGCCGTGGTCACCACGATCGACCGCGAACATCTCGACCACTATCGCTCGCTCGAAGAAATTCAGGACGTTTTTGTCCAGTTCGTGAACCGCGTGCCGTTCTACGGCACGGTGATCCTTTGCATCGATGAGCCGAACGTCCAAGCGATTCTTCCGCGCGTGAAGCGGCCGGTAATCACTTACGGCACTTCGAGCCAGGCGGACCTGGTGATCGGCGACATCCGGCTGCAGGGGCTAAGAAGCGAATTCCGGCTGGCGTATCATGGAGATTCTCTCGGAATCTTCCGGCTGCCGTCGCCGCCGGGGATTCATAACGTGCGCAATGCCGCCGCAGCGGCCGCAGTGGGGCTGTCGTTGAATATTCCCGAGGATCTCATCCGCGCCGGCTTGGCGAAGTTCTCGGGCGTGGGCCGGCGGTTCGAGATCAAGGGCACCTATGCGGGGGTCACGTTAATCGACGACTACGGTCATCATCCGGCGGAGATTCTCGCCACGCTCGACGCGGCTCGCGGCTGCGGATACCAGCGGCTGCTGGTGCTCTTCCAGCCCCATCGCTACACGCGCACGCACTTTCTGTGGGCCGATTTCCTGCGCTCATTCAACCAGGCCGACATTCTGGTGCTTACCGACATCTACGCGGCAGGCGAAGCTCCCATCGAGGGAGTATCCAGCGCGCGTCTGGCGGACGCTTTGCTCTCCGCGGGGCACAAGAACGTGGTGTATTCGAGCACGATGCAGGCCGGCCTGGAGTACATGCTCCGCGAAGCGCGCCCCGGCGACGCGATTTTAACGATTGGTGCGGGCAGCGTGAACCGCGTGCTCGATCAGCTCGCGCTACTGCTCGAATCAAGGATGCCCAGCTTACATGCGGATTAGCGGCAAAGCGGCGGCGCAGTTGCAGGAGTTGGGGGTGGATGTCCGCACGGCAGTTTCGCTGGCGGAACAAACCTCCCTTGGAATCGGCGGCGCCACCGACGAGCTTTCGCTGCGGCGCTACGAAACGATTCCACAGGTGATGCGGTTGCTGGAGAACGAGCACATCCCGCACCGCTTCCTGGGCGGCGGCACCAACGTGCTGGTCCCCGATGGCGAGCTTTCCTGGGTGGTGCTTCATCTTCCCGCGGCCCGCCCGGGAGTGCGCGTCGAGGGCAATGCGGCCTTCGTGGATGCGTCGGCCGATCTGGGCGGCATGGTCACGTTCTGCGCCAAGAACAATCTGGGCGGCATGGAAGGGCTGATTGGCGTTCCTGGAAGCGTGGGCGGGGCGCTACGCATGAATGCCGGAGCCTACGGCACGCAGATTGGCGCCTACGTGCGGGAGGTTGAACTCTACCGCGCGGCGGCCGGCGAAGTTGAGACGGTGCGCGGCAATGACATCCGCTTCGATTATCGCCACACGTCGTTCGCGCCGGAGGACGTGATGCTGCGAGCGAAATTGGAGCTGCCCTCCAAGCCCTACAAGGAAATTCTCGCGGGCATTCGCGTGTGCAATGAGAAGAGGCGGTCGAGCCAGCCTCTCAACCAGAAGAGTGCGGGCTGCATTTTCAAGAATCCGCCTGGCGGGTCGGCCGGCCGCATGATCGACGAATTGCATCTCAAGGGCTACCGCGTGGGCGACGCCATGGTCAGCGACCGCCACGCAAACTTTTTCGTGAACGCGGGGCATGCAAGCTGCGTCGAAATGCTGAAACTGATCGACGACGTGCGCGAGCGCGTACGCAGGGTTTATGGAGTAGAGTTGGAAAACGAGGTAATCGTCTGGCAAAACTGAGAGCCATCGACGACGGCGTGTATCCGCAGGAAATCCTGGCGGACGAAGAGCCGAAGTATCTTCGCCGGCAGCGGCCGGTTGAGATCAAACGGCGCAAGTTCGGCCGCAAAGCCTGGAAAACCTATCTGCGCGTCACGGCATGGGCCGCCTTCGGGTTCGCGGGCGCCTGCGCGGCCTACGGCCTGAGCCACTTTCTGCTGACGTCGCCGGAGATGTCGCTCGTTCACCCCGACCAAATCTCGCTCGCCGGCAATCACAATGTTTCCAGGGCGAGCGTGCTCGAGATTTTCGCGGTTGACCGAGGCCATAGCGTCCTGCGCATCCCGCTCGCCGAACGCCGCCGCCAGCTTGAGTCCATTCCCTGGGTCGAGCAGGCCACGGTGCGGCGCGCGCTGCCGAACTCGATCCAAGTGGAACTGGTTGAGCGGACTCCCATCGCTTTCCTCCGTGAAGGCGGCGACATGGCGCTCATCGACGTGCACGGCGTGATTCTCGATCGCCCCATCGAAGGAAACTTTCATTTTCCGGTCGTGACCGGTATCACGGCGGATATGGCGCCGGAAGATCGCGAAAAGTGCATGCAGCTCTTTGCCGGTTTCTCCCAGCAGCTTGGCTCGGCTCGCGCCGGAGCCATGGAACAGGTGAGCGAAGTAAACCTTTCGGACGCGCACGATTTGCAAGCCTCGCTCACGGGTTTGCAGGATAGCGGCGCGGCCGGGGGAGCCGGCGCGCCCGTGCTGGTGCATTTCGGCGACAGCGATTTTGAAAGCAAGTACGAGACATTGCTGGCGGATATTGGCCAGTGGCGCGCGACGACGGGCCGGGTGCAATCGGTCGACCTACGGTTCAACGGCGAAGCGGTGGTGAACCCTGATCGGGTAGCGCTCGCCCGGCGCGTGGCGGCTCCGGCGGCCGCAAGGCATGGGACGAAGCATTCCAGGCGATAGCGGGACGGCATTACGGGAAGCGGAAGGAGCGGCGGAATTGACCAAAAAAGACCGGCACATTGTGGCACTGGATATCGGAAGCACGAAGACCTGCGCGCTGATCGGTGAGGTGGACGAGGATGGCGCGGTGAGATTTTCCGCGCTGGGCGCGGCGGAATCGAAAGGCTGGCGCAAGGGCCAGATCGTGAATCTCGATCTCGCGGTGAGCTCGATTCGCCGTGCGGTCGAGGAAGCGGAAACCATTGTCGGCGTGCCCGTCGAATCGGCGCTGATCGGCGTGGCCGGAGGCCACGTGCGCGGCGTGAACAGCCGCGGCGGCGTCACTGTGGGCCCGCGGCCCCGCGACATCCAGCGCGAGGACGTTCGCCGCGCCATCGAAGCGGCGCGCGGCGTGACGCTTCCCGAGGACAGGGAAGTGCTGCACGTGCTGCCGCAGGAATTTTCGCTCGATGCGCAGGACAACATTCGCGACGCCATCGGCATGGTGGGCCAACGCCTCGAAGCCAGCGTGCATATCGTCACCGCGTCGGGAGCGGCCACGCAGAATGTCGTCACCGCCGTGAACCGCGCCGGCGTGCGCGTGGACGATACCGTGCTTGAGCCGTTTGCTTCTTCCGAGGCGTGCTTGACGCAGGATGAGCGCGAGCTGGGCTGCTGCCTGCTCGATATCGGCGGTGGCACCACCGAGCTGATCGTCTATGGCGGCGGCGTCGTCCGGCACACGACGGCAATTCCCGTGGGCGGCGACCATTTCACCAACGACCTCGCCGTGGGCTTGCGGACTCCCGTCCCCGAGGCCGAGAAGATCAAGCGCGAGCACGCCTGCGTGTTCCGCGAGCTGATGCCGGCGGATTTTGCCATCGAGATCGCCAGCGTCGGCAACCGGCCGCCGCGCACGATCTTTGCACGAATGTTGTTCGAAATTGTCGAGCCGCGCGCGCGCGAACTCCTGATGCTCATCCGCGATGAGCTGCGCCGCGCCGGCTTCGAATCGCAAATTCCCGCCGGGATCGTTCTCACGGGCGGCGGGGCGCACCTCCGCGGCCTGATCGAACTGGCCGAGCGCGTTTACGCACTGCCGGCTCGCGTGGCCTCGCCGCGCGGGCTCGCGGAGATGAGCGAAGAGGTTTCCCAGCCTGAGTATTCCACGGCCGTGGGTCTGGTGCTTTACGGGGCGCGCACGAGGCGCCTCGCGAGCGCGCGTCCCACTGGCTGGGTCGGCAAGTTGAAGAGCATGTTTGCGGGGGCTTGAAACAAACAAATCCGGAGTATGAAGCATACGGGGGAGGAAGCATGACGCCAAAAGAATCGAATATTCGAGTTTCCTTTACGGAGGAAGCGCAGGACGGCGCAAAGATCAAGGTCATCGGCGTGGGAGGCGGCGGATCGAACGCCGTCAACCGCATGATCCGCGCCAAGGTGGAGGGTGTGGAGTTCATTGCCGCGAACACGGACTTGCAGGCGCTCAAGCTGTCGCAGGCGCCCGTCAAGCTCCAGATGGGTGCGAAGCTAACCAAGGGATTGGGGGCGGGCGCGAATCCCGAGGTGGGACGCAAGGCGGCGCTCGAGGATACTGAAAAAATCCTGGAAGCGCTCGACGGCGCGGATATGGTCTTCGTCACCGGCGGTTTGGGCGGCGGCACCGGCAGCGGCGCCGCTCCCGTGGTGGCGAATCTTGCGAGCGAATTGGGCGCGCTCACCGTCGCGGTCGTCACCAAGCCGTTTGCCTTCGAAGGCAAGCGCCGCATGGAACAGGCCGAGCACGCCTTGGCCGAACTGATCGGCTGCGTCGATACGGTGATCGTCATCCCCAACGAACGGCTTATGGACTGCGTCGAGCAGGGCACCAGCTTTTTCGAGGCCTTCCGCATCGCCGACGATATCCTGCGGCAGGCCGTGCAGGGCATCAGCGACATCATCACCATTCCCGGCATCATCAACCGTGACTTCGCCGACGTGAAGACCATCATGTCCGGCCAGGGCTATGCCGTGATGGGCACCGCCGTGGCTTCCGGCTCGAACCGCGCCACGGACGCCGCCAGCCGCGCCATCAGCAGCCCCCTGCTCGAGGACAATTGCATCCAGGGTGCCCAGGGCATCCTTATTAACATCACCGGCTCTTCGTCTCTTTCGCTGCACGAAGTTCACGAGGCTTCTTCCGTCATCCAGAAGGCCGCGCACGAAAACGCCAACATCATCTTTGGCGCGGTGATGGACGATGCCATGAAGGAGTCCGTGAAAATCACGGTCATTGCCGCGGGCTTCCGCGAGGTCGCTTCAAGAAAGACGCAGACGCGTCCTTCTTATCTGCCCAAGACGTGGAAGTCGGGCCGCGAGGAGCAGCCCAAGGCGTCATCCGAAGAGCAGCCGGTGGTGCAGCAGCCCAACGTTATTCAGCATACGAATGTGGCCCCGCAGCGCAGCCCGGCGCAGCCTCCGCCCCCACCCCCGCAGCCCAATATCGTGCAGCAGGTGGCTCGCAATGTTTCCGAAGCCATACACGACATACCGGACGATCTCGACGTGCCCACGTTCCTTCGCCGCCAGGCTCAGAAGGCCTAGTTGCCAAAATTTCGTCTCGCAGAGGGGCGCCTAACAGCGCCCCTCTTCTTTTTTGCCCGGCATGGATTATTGATTGCGGTATAGACTCCGTGCGTGCGCGGATCGGTTCGAGTTCAGGCGGAAATTCTGACGAAGCTGGCGGACCATGCGCGCCTCGATCCACGCCAGGAGTGCTGCGGGCTGCTGGCCGGGCACGGCGGGATCATCACCGTGTCTTTCGCCGCCAGGAATGCCGCGGCTCACCCCGCGACCAGCTACGAAATTGCATCCGAGGAATTATTCCCGCTGATGCGCGCGATCCGCGCTGCCGGACTCGAGCTGTTGGGCATCTACCATTCGCATCCGCGCGGCCCGAACGAGCCTTCCCCGCGCGATATCGAATGCGCCTATTACCCCGAGGCGGCCTATTTCATCGTTTCTCCGCAGCCGGATGCGCTCCAGTCGGTGCGCGCCTATTCAATCCGCGACGGCCGCGTCGCTGAACTCGAAATTCAGGTTCTGCAGGCGCTTTAATTCTGTAGTGTGATTGCGCTGAGATGGCGTAGTGCCGAGAGCCGTTTGTGGTTTGCGAATTCTTTCTTCTGGATTCTGGACTGGAGAATGTTTTTGTGAATTTACGGCGTGAGCGGCACGGAGGCTCACTGTTGCCGCGCTGACGCCGAAAGTGAGCTTTTTACCGTGCGCTGTGCAGCGCCGCGGCAGCTTCGGCGGCTTCGAGCCGCTTGGCGTAGAGCGGAAACTTCGCGGTCAGCGCGGCCACTTCGGCGCGCACGCGCTGCTCGGTGGCGGCATTGCCCAGGTTGTCCAGCACCTCGGCGATCCATCCGGCGATCTGCTCCATTTCCGGCTCGCGCATTCCGCGTGTAGTCACTGCGGGAGTGCCCATCCGCAGACCGCCCGCCTTCATCGGCGGCAGCGGGTCGAAAGGAATTGAATTCTTGTTGATGGTGATGCCCGCGCGATCGAACGCGGGCTGCGCGGCGCTGCCGGTGAGCCCGCGCGAATGAACGTCCAGCAGAAACAGATGATTGTCGGTGCCGCCGCTGACGATGCGGAATCCGCGCCGCGCCAGGCCGCCCGCCAGAGTCCTGGCGTTCGCCACGATCTGTTTCTGGTATTCGCGGAACTCCGGTTCCATCGCTTCCTTGAGGCACACGGCTTTCGCCGCGATGATGTGCATCAGCGGGCCGCCCTGTGTGCCCGGGAACATGACGCGGTCGAGATCCTTGGCGTATTTTTCGCGGCACAGCACCATCCCTCCGCGGGGGCCGCGCAGCGTCTTGTGCGTGGTGGTGGAGACGAAGTCGGCGTGCGGCACCGGGCTGGGATGCACGCCCGCGGCAATCAGTCCGGCAATATGGGCCATGTCGACGAAAAGAATCGCGCCCGCCGACTGCGCGATCTTCCCCATGCGCGCAAAGTCGATGACGCGCGAGTAGGCGCTCGCTCCCACTACGATCATCTTCGGTTTGTGCTCGCTCGCCAGGCGTTCGAGCTCGTCGTAGTCGATCGTTTCCGTCTCTTTCGTCACGCCATAGGCCACGAATTTGTACATCTTCCCGGAAAAATTCAGCGGGTGGCCGTGGGTCAGATGGCCGCCGTGCGAGAGGTTCATTCCCAGCACGGTGTCGCCCGGCTGCAGCGCGGTCATGTATACGGCAACGTTCGCCTGCGTGCCCGAATGTGGCTGCACGTTCGCGTGCTCGGCGCCGAAAAGAGCTTTCGCCCGGTCGATGGCCAGTTGTTCGGCCTTGTCCACGAATTCGCAGCCGCCGTAATAGCGCTTGCCCGGATAGCCTTCCGCGTACTTGTTCGTCAACACGGAGCCCACGGCTTCGAGCACCGCTTCGGAGACGAAATTCTCCGACGGAATCAGCTCGATGCTGGTGGCTTGGCGGCGAACTTCGTCGCGGATGGCCTCGGCAATTTCAGGATCGGTTTGGTCGAGCGAACGGCTCATTCTTCTCAGTTCGGGCGTTTCGTTTTTCATAAGGGCGCTCATTTTATCAAATCGAGCCACACGTTGCGAGCCACGGCGCGGCGGTGGCCTCTGGCGGCCTGTTGCATAAAAACTGCGCGTAAGATCGCAAGATTCGTTATTCTGTTGCGCATGTTGCAGCGCCGCAAGGGCGGCGCGGAAAAGGGCACCCAGAGAATGGCGGAAATGAAATTGCCGGCGCGCTCGGAAGATTATTCGGAATGGTACAACCAGGTGGTGTTGCGGGCGGAAATGGCCGACTACGCGCCGGTCCGCGGCTGCATGATTGTGCGGCCCTACGGCTGGGCCTTGTGGGAGAACATCACGGCTGCGCTCGATAGCCGCTTCAAGGCCACCGGGCACGTTAATGCTGCGTTCCCTCTGCTGATCCCGCGCAGCTTCATCGATAAGGAAAAATCGCACGTGGAGGGGTTTTCGCCGGAACTGGCCGTGGTGACCCACGGCGGCGGCGAGGAGCTCGAGGAACCTCTGGTGATTCGTCCCACTTCGGAAACGATCATCGGCCACGCCTATGCCAAGTGGATTCAGTCGTACCGCGACCTGCCCCTGCTGATTAACCAGTGGAACAGCGTGGTACGCTGGGAATTGCGGACCAAGCTTTTTCTGCGCACCCTGGAATTTTTCTGGCAGGAAGGCCACACTGCGCACGCGACTCTGGAAGAAGCGGAAGCGGAAACGCGCCAGATGCTCGACATCTATACCGACTTTGCCGTGCGCGAAGCCGCCATCCCCGTGATCCCAGGGCGTAAATCGGAATCCGAGCGTTTCGCCGGGGCGGATCAAACCTATTCCATCGAAGCCATGATGGGAGACGGCAAGGCTCTTCAATCCGGCACTTCGCACAACCTCGGGCAGAATTTCGCCAAGGCCTTCGAGATCCGTTACCTGGATAAAAATGGGGTGCAGCAGTACTGCTGGACGACTTCCTGGGGGCTTTCCACGCGCTTTGTGGGCGCGATCATCATGGTGCATGGCGACGATCAAGGCCTGATCCTGCCGCCACGTCTGGCTCCCTATCAGATTGTCATCGTCCCCATATTCAAGATGGACGACGAAAAATCGGCCGTCCTCGAGAATGCCCGCAAGCTCCGCCAGGAGCTGGTGGACGCGGGCATCCGCGTGAAGATGGACGAGCGCGAGGGAATGAGTCCCGGCTTCAAGTTCAACGACTGGGAGATGCGTGGCGTGCCGCTTCGCCTCGAGATCGGCCCGAAGGACGTTGCCAAGGGCTCGGTGGTGCTCGCGCGGCGCGACCGCCCCGGCAAGGAAGGCAAAGCGTTCGTCCCGCAGCAGGGAATTGCCGGCTCCGTCGCGAAACTGCTGGAAGAAATTCAACGCGCGTTATACGACCGCGCGCTCGCATTTCGCAAGGCCAATACGGTCGAGCCTGCCGATTACGCCGAGTTCAAAACGGGGGTCGAGAGGGGTTTTGCGTTCTGCTGGTGGTGCGGCGGCAGCAATTGCGAGGGAAAAATAAAGGAAGAAACCAAGGCCACCATGCGCTGCATCCCCCTCGAACAGCCGGGCGGATCGGGTGTCTGCATCTATTGCGGCCAGCCCGCGGAAGAGAAGGCCATCTTCGCCCGGGCCTACTAAGCCCTCCTAACTTATAAGGACAGCTTTACTTACTGAGAGTTGCCGGTCGGCGAGCCGGGAAGATTTAGGGTTTACTCATCGCGAACAGCATCCATCCCCTCTCCTATTCGTGTGCTTGAGGCCATGCTAGCCTGAACACGATCCTCAATATCTATTACGGTACGGCCCGGAGGGCCAACCCAGCAATGGTCCGGGAAGGCAGCGGCGGCAGGCAGCGTGGCGGTTCGAAGCTCAACCTTTTGGTGACGCTTGCCATCATGGGCGCAATGATTTTCGTGGCTGTCAAAATCGTCCCCGTCTATTTTGCGAACTACCAGATACAGGATTCCATCGAGAGCGAATCCCGCTTCGCTCTCTCCGGCTATCCGAAAAAAAGCGCGGACGACGTTCGCAATGATGTCTTGCAAAAGGTCCAGGAGCTAGGCATTCCCGCTCAAAAGGACGCCATTCAAGTCAATATGGACAATGGAAGCGTGTCCATCTCCCTCGACTACTCTGTACCGATCGACCTAGCCGTCTATCAGTTCACCTTGCAATTCCACCCCCACGCGGACAACCATACGATTTAATGCAATAATCTATTCAGATGCAGGCCCGGGAGCTCCAAATCCAGCAACCGTGCCCTTGCAGCGCTCGCTTCTCACGGCTGAATGTGCCTGTTTGAACCAGGTACCGGAGATACTGATTGCGAATCCGAATCTCGCGTGGCTTCTGGTCGTCCCGTTTTGGTTTCGGGCTGCTGGGCGCGGCGCTTGTGGTTTTGTTGGCGGGAGTGGGCGTTTTTGCCTATTACTACTTCCAATTCGGCCATTTGATCGATCAGCGGCTCACTGGCCAAATCTATCAGAACAGCTCGCGCCTCTATTCGGCTCCCGAACGCATTTACGCCGGGGAATTCCTCCGCCCGAATGACCTTGCCAGCTATCTCCTTCGCGCCGGCTATCAGGAAGGCGCTGTGCTGGGCGCGCCCGGCCAGTTCAATGTCACTGGCTCGACCGTCGAGATTCGTCCATCCGCGAATTCTTACTTCCAGGGTAACAACGCGCTGCGCGTGAGCTTTGCCGGCTCGGAGGTGGCGCACATCTCTCAGCTCTCCGATGGACAGGAACGCGAGTCCGCTGAAATCGAGCCTGAGCTGATCACCAATCTGTTCGACAGCTCCCGCGAAAAGCGGCGTGTCGTGCGCTTCGACGACCTGCCGCCCATTCTGGTGAACGCCGTGCTCGCCGCGGAAGACAAGCGCTTCTTCGAGCATGGCGCGCTCGATATGGTTCGCGTATTCGGAGCCGCGTTCTACGACGTCAGCCGCGACCGCAAGGCCCAGGGCGCGAGCACCATCGACATGCAGGTGGCGCGCACCTTCTTTTTCACCACCAAGCGCGAATGGAGCCGCAAGCTCAAGGAAATTCTGATGGCTGCTGAGATCGACCAGCGCTTTTC
>Ga0307374_10006293_pt1 | contig 18766 bp, 15 predicted proteins | sample OX3MG_FD_202532 | JGI IMG/M metagenome (GOLD analysis project Ga0307374, IMG submission 202532) | Soil microbial communities from Risofladan, Vaasa, Finland - OX-3 | ecosystem: Environmental > Terrestrial > Soil > Coastal area > Acid sulfate soil | place: Finland: Risofladan, Vaasa | collected...
CCTGCGGCATACTCGGCGGGGTAGTGTTTCTCGAGGGCCTCACGCAAGCTACTCAGCGCTGCTTGCGTCTTCCCCAGCATCGCATCGACTTCGGCCTCCGCGTAAATGTAGTTCACATTCTCTTTGTCGATTCCCCGCGCCTGTCGGATAAAGTTTAGCGCCTGGGTGGCATTACCGGTTTTAGCGTAAGAGAGCGCAATATCCACCATCACATCCGCGTTCTGCGGATTCGTTTCCAGCTCCTTAAAGCCCGTCGAGATGGTTCTCAGATACGTATTGCGCGCTTTGTCGTTTTGACCGAGATCGGCATAGGCATCGGCCAGATTTAAAATAACGTCCGCGTCGTTGGGGTTCATCGCGACCGCTTTTTCAAACATCGAAACGGCCTGCGGGTATTGCTTCAGCATGAAGTAAGAGGTCGCCAGATTGCTGTAGGTCGAAAAGTAGGGTTCGATTTGCAAAGCCCTTTGAAAATACGGGATCGACTTTTGATAATCGCCCTGCTGCAGATACATGTTTCCCACATTTTCGAAGCCTGCGTCGATATCCGGTTCCAGCACGGAAACCTGTTGGAACGCCTGCAAAGCCTTTGGGTAATTAGCGGCACTTGCATAGGCTTCGCCGAGCGCGTTTTCATTCACCCAGTAATACGGATTCAGCGTCACTGCTTTCTGGAATGAACTGAGGGCCTCGGAGGTGTTGCCGCTGTCCAGATACACTTCTCCGAGGCGACGGTAAAATTCATCCGAATTGGGTGCCAGTGAAAGAGCGCGCTTCAATTCCGCGATCGATTCGGAGTATTTGCCCGTGGTGCGGTACACGCTGCCGAGCATGGCGTGAACCTCGGGAAGTTTATCATTGAGCTGCTGCGCTTGTTGGGCGGCCACAAGAGCTTTCTGCGTCCAGAACGGATCTTTGTTGATCTTGTACATTCGCAGGCTAGCATCCGCAACACCCGTATAGGCCAAGGCGAAGCTCGGGTCCGCTTTTGCCGCCTGATTGAAATAATCGAGTGCGGATTGAATGTTTTTGCTGTCGTGGCCGCGCAATGAATTGCGTCCGCGGAGATATAGATCGTACGCGGCGATGTTATCGGTCGGCCGGGTTTCCGCGGACGCCAACTCGTCGTTCGTCGGCGTCACATCCAAACCAGCTACTAGCTGGCGGTAGATCTGATCCTCAATCGTGAACAGGTCGGCTACGACGCCGTCGAATTCCTTGCTCGTGAGAGTTTGGCCGGTCGCGGCATTTTCGAGATTGACGACGATGCGCAGCTTGTCACCTGCCCCTTGCAATACACCCTGCACAAGTAGATTCGCCCCCAGAGCTCGGGCGATCTTAGGCAATGGCTGCTTTTGATTTGCCTGGTCCGCGGCATCAACCGGAGTGACTCGCACATCCTGCAGTTGGAAAAGCTTGGCCGAGACAGCTTCCTGGATGCCCTTGGCGACGTAGTCCAACTGCGACGAGTTTCCCAGAATCTGCAGCGGCAAAACGGCGATGAATCGGCCGGTGGAAAGCGGAGGAATTCCGGAAACGCTGGTCGGCACGGGAGGCCGTTGATTGCGCCCGAAAACCATCTGTCGCACGCGAGGAACTGCCAGCGCGATGGCCAGGATGGCCAGCACTCCGCATGCAATCCATGGCCACCTGCGACCGGCAAAATCCGGGACTGCAATCTGGATGCTGCGGCTCGCGCCCGAACCTGTGCGGGAGAACGTCCGCGAAGTGCTGCTGCCAGCCCCCGATGTTTTCAGGTCTTCGAGGATTTCGTTAGCGTTCTGATACCGCGCCTCGGGATCTTTTTCCAGGCAGCGCATGATGATTTGCGCCAGCCAGTTCGGTATTTCCGGGTTGAGCAGTTTCGGATTCTTGGGCGCAACCGAAATGCGCTGATACATCAGCTCTAGGCTGGACTTGCCCGTAAAAGGAATATCGCCAGCCGCCATTTCGTAGAGAATCAGGCCGAAAGCATACAGATCGGACCGACCGTCGGTTGCCTTCCCCTCCGCCTGCTCGGGCGACATGTATCGGGGCGTGCCCAAGAAGGCGCCGGTCTGCGTCATTCCCGCAGCGCCTTCCGCAAATGATTTAGCCAAGCCGAAATCCGACACATAGAGCTGGTCGTTTTTGTCGACCAGAACGTTCTGCGGCTTCAAATCCCGATGGACCACGCCTTCGAGATGCGCCGCCAAAAGCGCGTCGGCAAGCTGAGCGGCATAGTTCAGCACTCGATCGAGCGGAAGTCTTGGGCTCTCCTTTAGAACTTGGTGCAGATCCTTTCCATCCACGTAAGCCATGGTGATGAACTTCACGCCATTCACTTCTCCCAGGTCGTGAATGCGAAGGATGTGTTTGTGGGAGATCTTGCTTGCCAGCACCAATTCCTGCTTGAACCGCTCCAGGGCGTTCGTCTCGCCCATCACGCCTTCGCGCACCACTTTGATGGCGATGGTGCGATCCAGTTCTCGGTCGTAAGCCTTATACACGCGGCCCATGCCGCCTTGGCCGATCAAACTCTCGATTCGGTATCGCGGACCGAAATCGCTTCCGGTGCGAATGGCGGTCGGGTCGGCGGTCTGCAACGTGGCACCGGGATCGAGCTCAATCGAAACGGGTGTGCTGCACTGCGAGCAATTTACGGCGGAATCTTGGTTGGGTGTCTTACATTGCGGGCAGATGAGCATGCCAATACAATCGCGAGGGTGCTACCGACTGACCTCGGATTATCCAGCAGAAAAGCGGCATCTGCAACCGTATAGGCAGTGCGAATCCGCTCAATGCCGGATCCGGGCGGGTCGCCATCTCCGACGAAGTTAAAGCACGGGCTTATATAATTGGGGTATCCTCTACCGAGACGTCGACCTTCGAGCGGTGACAGCATGCCTTCAGTCGCGAATTCAGCCCTCTCACAGCCGCATCTCGTCGCCCGCCGTATTGGCATCGAGGCAACGCGTTTGGCTGGTCGCACGCTTGCTGCGATCGGTCTGATTGCGGCGATTACGATTCTGCTGTTTCGTTTTCTTCATGTGAACGCCACCACTGCGGGATTCCTCTATTTGGTGGCGATTTTGGTGATCGCGGCGGCGGGCGGAATCGTGGAATCGACGATCGCGTCTGTGGTGGCGATGCTGTGCTTGAACTATTTCTTCCTTCCCCCAGTAGGCACGCTGACCATCGCCGATCCGCAGAATTGGGTGGCGCTCTTTGCCTTCCTTGCCACCGCGCTGATTGCGAGCCAGCTTTCGGCGCGGGCCAAGCGTCGCACCGAGGAAACGGTTGCCAGGCAGCACGAAATCGAGAAACTGTACTCGCTGAGCCGCGCTCTGTTGCTCGCGGATGCTAGCCGCCCGATGGGACGGCAGGTGGTGCAGCGCGTCGCCCAAGCCTTCGAATTGCCGGTCGTTGCGGTGTATGACCGCGCAAGCAATTCCATCTTTCGCGTCACCGAAATCGAGGTGCCCGAGCTCGACGAACGATTGAAAGAGGCCGCTCACCGGTCCACTTCCTTGAATGATGTGAAAAGCAATTTGATCGTGACTCCGATCCGACTGGGTGGACAGCCAATTGGCAGCTTGGCGATCGCCGGAGCATCCCTTTCCGATGCTGCGCTTCATTCTTTACTAAATTTGGTGGCGATTGGCCTGGAGCGGGCAATCTCGCAAGATTCCATGAATCGCGCTGAAGTGGCCCGCGAAAGCGAAGAACTCAAGTCGACCTTGCTGGATGCGATTGCCCACGAGTTTCAGACTCCGCTTACCTCGATCAAAGCTGTCACGACAGGCTTGCTCTCCGATCCAGCGCATATGCTGCCTGAACAGCAGCGCGAATTGATAACGATCGCTGACGAAAGCGCCGACCGGCTGTCAAAACTAGTGACCGACGCCATTCAGCTGGCGCGGACCGAAGGAGGCGCGTTCCGCCTGAAGCGCGGAGTCCATCTTGTAAGCTCGCTCGTGTCCGGCGCGTTACGCGAGATGAAATCGCTTACGGACGGGCGCGAAGTCAAAGTCTCACTCACCGACGACCTGCCGCAAGTGTGGGTGGACGCGGACATGATTCAGATGGTCATCGCGCATTTGCTGGACAACGCTCTCAAATACTCCCGTTCCGGCACGCAGGTCTCGGTTGGAGCGCAGCTGAGCGATAATCGCGTGATCGTGTCCGTGGCCGATCACGGCCCCGGAATTCCAGTGGACGAGCAGTCGCGCGTTTTCGAAAAGTTTTATCGCGGCAAGAACGATCGAAATCTGAGAGGGGCAGGCATGGGACTGGCGATTGCCCGCGAAATCATGGCAGCGCACGGCCAGCAAATTTGGGTCGTAAGCCAGCCCGGAAAAGGTTCGGAGTTTTTTGTTTCGCTGCCGCTCGCGCGGGGAACCGAGGCAGAGTGAGTTCCGCTCGAATTCTCGTCATTGACGATGATCCACAAATCCGCCGCGCCATGCGAGCTACGCTGACCACTCGCGATTACCAGGTCAGTGACGCTCGTACCGGAGAAGAAGGGCTAGAGATGCTTCGCGAGTCCTCGTACGATTTGGTCCTGCTCGACATCAACATGCCCGGGATGGGTGGGATTGAAACCTGCAGGCTCATTCGATCGAGCTCCGAGATCGCCATCATCATGTTGACCGTCAGCAACGCCGAGAAAGACAAAGTGGAAGCGCTCGACGCGGGCGCGGACGACTACATCACCAAGCCTTTCAGCATGCCAGAACTGCTGGCGCGAATTCGCGCGACTCTGCGGCGAATGCCGCAGGTTCCCGGGCATGCCGATCTTCAGCCGCTGCTCGCAAAAGGCGTGCAAATCGACCTGTCTTCGAGGGAAGTGACTGTGCGCGGCAACACGTCCCGGCTCACGGCGAAAGAATTCGATTTACTCTCCTACTTGCTCGCGCGGCCCAACAAGACGATTGCCCATCGCGAGCTTTTGCAGGCCGTTTGGGGGCCAGATTACGGCGACGAACTCGAATACCTGCGCGTATTTGTGAATCGCTTGCGCAAGAAAATAGAGCCCGATCCATCGGATCCTCAATTCCTGATCACCGATGCGTGGGCCGGCTACCGTTTCAAACTTTCGTAATCGACGAGCTTCTGTTCCTGGGTCGCCTCCACATTGCCGAATCGCGAACCTCACTGCGGTGTGTGATCGCCATCACCGCGAGAGGAAACGTTCAGGAAAAGAATCTCCGTCAAGATGGTTAACAGCAGACGTCCGCTGCTGGCCTGAGCCAACAGATTTATTTGATTCTTAGAGTTTGTTTATGTGGCGTTTACGCATCCCGCCGCACAGTATCACCAGATTTAGCCATGAAACGCCATCACAGTGCGGAAAGTGCTGCGGTCGTCGGGAAAGTTTTCGCCGGCGAGAATCCACGCGCCACCGCGGCAGAGGCGCTGGAAATCAACGTGATCTATACCGACCGTGTGGCGACGGCTGCGGCGATGAAAGCGACCGAAGCGCTAGCTCACGGGCTGGCGGACTGCATCCGACTGCGCGCAGGAATTGTGGTGCCGCTGCTATTGCCGCTCGACCTACCGTTGGTATCAGTTGAGTTCTTCGAAGGCGTGCTGCGAGAAGTTGCCGGAGAGCCTGGGCCGGATGGGCCGGAACTTTCGATCCACCTATATTTGTGCCGCGACTGGAACGATACTTTGTTGGAGGTTCTTAAGCCGAATTCCGTTGTGGTAATGGGTGCGCGAAGGCGTTGGATCCCGACGCACGAATCCCGGCTTGCGCGGTTGCTGCGACGCAGAGGAATCCGGGTCGTACTTGTGGATCCGGGGCCGACGTTGCGTGCTGCGGCGCCGCCACATCTCTCTCTCAAGCGATGGATTGGCGGATTGGGAGCGTTTCTGCGCCGCATTCGTGGCTCATGCTCGAGCATCCAATCGGCGGAGGCTCGCGAGGTTAATTGATGCTGGATCTATTTTACGTCGGCGTGGTGGTTGGTTTTTTTGTGTTGCTTTGGGGTTTTACCAAGGCCTCGGAGCGCTTGTAGCTTGTAGGAGGTTCGATGGAATACGCCATCGCAGGCGTCGTGGCGGCGGCTCTTTTCGTGTACTTGATGTACGCGTTGATTCGCCCGGAGAGGTTTTGAGGAGCGGCCATGACTTTAACCGGTGTAGCGCAAATTCTGTTTTTTTTCGCGATCATACTTGCGATCACGAAGCCAGTCGGGATCTTCATGTACCGGGTATTCGAAGGACAGCGAACGTTCCTTCACCCGATTTTCCGGCCGCTGGAGCGGGCAATTTATTGGTTCAGCGGAATTCGCGAAGACGAAGAGCAGTCCTGGGTGCGCTACGCGGCTTCTTTAATCTCACTGAGCATCTTCAGCTGCCTGTTTGTCTATGCTATTCAGCGCTTGCAGGGACATCTGCCGCTGAACCCGATGCATTTTTCCACGCCGAAGGCTCCTTCGTTTGCCACGCCTATGACGCCGGATTTGGCCTTCAACACGGCCGTAAGTTTCATGACCAATACGAATTGGCAATCGTATTCGCCCGATACGACCATGAGCTATTTCACGCAAATGGCCGCGCTGGCCGTGCAGAACTTCGTCTCGGCGGCCGTGGGCATCGCGGTGGCCGTGGCGTTGATTCGTGGCTTCGCAAGGCGCACCACCAAAACAATCGGGAATTTCTGGGTGGATGTGACGCGGTGCACGCTTTATATCCTGCTTCCTGTTTGCATTCTGGCGACTTTGTTTTTCGTCTGGCAGGGATCGATCCAGAATTTTAGAGGGCCGGTGACGGCCACCACTGTCGAAGGCGCCCCTCAGGTCATCGAGCAAGGTCCGCTAGCGTCGCAGCTTGCGATCAAGATGTTGGGCACCAACGGCGGCGGTTTCTTCAATGCCAACTCCGCTCACCCGTATGAAAATCCCACGCCGCTTTCGAACTTGGTGCAAATGATCCTCATCTTTGCTCTCGGCGCCGGCCTGACGTACATGTTCGGCAAAGCCGTGGGGGATACACGCCAAGGGTGGGCCATTTTTGCGGCGATGGCGATCATGTTCCTCGGTGGAGTCTTTATCTGTTATGGGGCGGAACAGCGCGGCAATCCGGTGGTGAACCATCTGGGGGTCGAGGCTGCGTACACGCCCAACCAGCCCGGCGGCAACATGGAGGGCAAGGAAGTTCGCTTCGGAATCGCCGATTCAACGCTATTTGCGACGGTTACCACCGATGCGAGCTGCGGCGCGGTGAATAGCATGCACGATAGCTTTACTCCACTCGGCGGGCTCGTCCCGCTTTTCAACATACAGACTGACGAAGTCATCTTCGGCGGAGTCGGCGCCGGCCTGTACAGCATGTTGATTTACATCGTGATTGCCGTGTTTATTGGCGGCTTGATGGTTGGCCGAACTCCCGAGTATGTCGGCAAGAAGATCGAGCAAAAAGAAGTGAAGATGGCGATCATCGCCGTTTTGGCTACTTCGCTGGTCATTTTGGGGTTCACCGCTCTGAGCTCGGTGGCGCATTTTCCGAAGAATGGCTATTGGAACCCGCCGGGGGTAGCGTCCGCCAACACGAACAACCCCGTCGCTCACGGTTTTTCGGAAATTCTCTACGCCTATTCGAGCGGCGCCGGCAACAACGGCAGTGCTTTTGCGGGAATTAACGCCAATACGCCTTGGTACAACCTGACCATGGCACTGGACATGCTCGTGGGGCGATTCCTGTTCATCATCCCTGCGCTGGCGATTGCTGGAAGCCTGGCGCGCAAAAAACTGATTCCCACCACCAGCGGCACCTTGCCGACCACGGGTCCTCTGTTCGTGATTCTCGTGATCGGGACGGTCATCATCGTAGGCGCTCTCACGTATTTCCCTGCGCTCTCGCTAGGTCCCATCGTCGAGCACTTTCAGATGTTGAGCGGCAAATTATTCTGACCCGCGAACGGAGAGAAATATAATGGCTACTATCATGGCCACGCCGCCAGAACCGAAGCCGGAGATCAAACCGAAAACGCATGAAGATGCGGCGCTCATCTCCAAGGGTACTCGCGCGCGTCCCCTGTTCGACCCGGAGATCCTGCGGCGGGCGATCAAAGATTCTTTCGTCAAGCTGAATCCCAGAACCGTCGCCAAGAACCCTGTGATGTTCGTGGTGGAAGTGGGCGCGGCCCTGACCACCGCTTTCGTCATCAAGGAAGCGCTCGCAGGCCAGCACGGCGTTTTCTTCGGAGTGCAGATTTCAGTGTGGCTCTGGTTCACGGTGCTTTTTGCCAACTTTGCCGAAGCCATGGCCGAAGCGCGCGGGAAAGCTCAAGCCGATAACCTTCGCAAAACGAAAACCGACACCATTGCTCGAAAGCTGCTGGCTGACGATAAATTCGAGATGGTCCCGGCTTCCCAGTTGCGCGCCGGAGACGTCGTGTTCTGCGAAGCGGGATACCTGATCCCCGGAGATGGCGAGGTGATCGAGGGCGTCGCCAGCGTGGACGAATCGGTGATCACTGGCGAAAGTGCTCCGGTGATTCGCGAATCCGGCGGCGATCGCAGCGCCGTGACCGGCGGCACCAAAGTTCTGTCGGACCATATCAAAATTCGCATCACCTCGAATCCGGGCGAAACTTTCCTGGATCGCATGATCGCACTGGTGGAAGGCGCCGTCCGCCAAAAAACTCCCAACGAAATTGCGCTCAATATTTTGATCGCCGGCCTCACGTCGATTTTCCTGATGGCTGTGGCGACGCTCACTCCCTACGCGAGCTACGCGATCCACGCGATCGGCGGCGGAGTCGCGCCGTCGGTAGCCGTGCTGATTTCCTTGCTGGTGTGCTTGATCCCCACAACTATCGGCGGCCTGCTCTCCGCCATCGGAATTGCTGGCATGGATCGTGTGATGCAACACAACGTGTTGGCAATGAGCGGCAAAGCGGTGGAAGCTTCCGGTGACGTGAACACGCTGCTCCTCGACAAAACCGGCACCATCACGCTGGGCAATCGGCAGGCCGTGGAATTCATTCCCGTCGATGGAGCCAGTGAAAGTGAACTTGCGGACGCCGCTCAGCTTTCCAGCCTGGCGGACGAAACCCCGGAAGGGCGCTCGATCGTGGTGCTGGCCAAGGAAAAGTACGGGCTGCGCGGCCGGGAAGTTGGCGAGCACGAAGCCGAATTTATACCCTTTTCGGCATACACGAGGATGAGCGGAGTCGACATTGATGGGCGGCGATTGCGAAAGGGAGCCACCGGAGCGATTGCAAAATTCGTTGCTGAAGCGGGCGGCAAAGCGCCCTCGGCACTGTCAGAAACTTCCGATCGGATATCCAGGAACGGCGGCACTCCGCTTGCCGTGGCGGATGGTCGCAAAGTGCTGGGGGTCATTCATCTGAAGGACATCGTCAAGGGCGGCATGAAAGAGCGGCTTGAGTCTCTCCGTGCCATGGGAATCCGCTCGGTAATGATCACGGGCGATAACCCGCTCACTGCGGCGGCCATCGCGCAAGAAGCGGGCGTGGACGATTTTCTGGCGCAGGCGACTCCGAAGGACAAGCTCGAATACATCAAAAAAGAGCAAGCCGAGGGCCGCCTGGTCGCCATGACCGGTGATGGGACAAACGACGCCCCAGCTCTGGCCCAGGCTGACGTCGGCTTAGCGATGAACACCGGCACCATGGCCGCGAAAGAAGCCGGGAACATGGTTGATCTGGACAGCAACCCGACGAAACTGATCGAAGTGGTCGCCATCGGGAAACAGTTGCTGATCACCCGCGGCTCCTTGACCACTTTTTCGATCGCCAACGACGTGGCGAAATATTTCGCCATCATTCCGGCCATGTTTGCGTCGATCTATCCCGAACTGAATCACCTGAACATCATGGGACTGCACTCGCCGCAGAGCGCGGTGCTTGCAGCCGTGATCTTCAACGCGTTGATTATTATCGCGCTGGTCCCGCTGGCCTTGCGCGGCGTTCGCTACAAGCCGGTGAGTGCTGGACAGATGCTCATGCGCAACCTGCTGATTTACGGACTCGGCGGAATCATCGTTCCGTTCCCTGGAATCTGGATCATCGACAAAATTATCGTCGCCTTGCATTTGGTGTAGAGGAGCGAAGGAATGCTGAAAGAACTTGGACCGGGCCTGCGCTTGACGGTGGCCTTCACAATATTGACCGGTCTGCTTTATCCCGCTGTGATGACCGGACTTTCCGAGGCAATTTTCCCTCGCCAGGCGAACGGGAGCCTCGTGCTCGTCGATGGCAAGATCGTCGGTTCCCGTTTGATCGGCCAGGAGTTCACTCAACCGCAATATTTCCACCCGCGTCCCTCGGCGGCTGGAAGCGGCTACGACGCCACACAATCGGGCGGATCGAATTTGGGACCAACGAGCGCCAAACTAATTCTCGGAGCGACCACGACCGGAAGTGACGGCAAAGAAACGGTCAGTTTTGACGGCATCGAAGACCGCATCGTCCACTACTGCGTCGAGAATGGTCTACCCTATCAGTCCTCCGCGCCGTTGAGCCAATTCGAGGACGCGAAAGGCAATCTCGACGACGTGAAGCTGATCGGCGCTTTTAACTCCCCTAACAATCCACTGGTCTTTGTTCCCAAAGTTACGATTCCCGCGGACGCCGTCACTGGCTCAGCTTCCGGCCTCGATCCGGCCATCAGTCCCGCCAACGCCGAGTTGCAGCTGGCGCGAGTTGCAAAGGCTCGCGGGGTAAGCTTGGAACTTATTAAGCCTCTCATCGCCGCGTACACCAAGGGACCCGAATGGGGTTTCCTGGGCGGTTCTCGCGTTAACGTCCTGCTGCTCAATATCGCTCTCGACCGGCGTTTCCAAATTTCGAACCCGACTCCGATGAAGGTAGCGGATGCGGCAGACAGACAGAATGTCGCTGAGGAACGCTGAACAAGTTTAGGCCGCCTTGGTCTCGCGTCCGGAGCACTTGAGCTACCGAATCAAACTTCTGCTCTTTTTCCTCTCTGCTCTCGCCGTGCTTTTCGTGATGAACGTCGGCTATTCGGCGCTGAACACCTTGTCGCGTCTAGACGTGGTGGAAGCGCAGCGCGATACCTGGCAACGCCCTTCGGACGTGATTGCCGCTCTTGGGCTGACGCCAGGCAAACGAGTCGTCGATCTCGGTTGCGGCTCGGGATATTTCACACTCAAGCTGTCTCCAGTAGTGGGCAGAAGCGGTACCGTGATCTCCGAAGATATTCGCCGCCTGCCGCTCGCATTCCTTTGGGCGCGGAAATTGTCAAGAGGAGATCGCAACGTACAGGTGGTGCATGGAGAGGCTTCCGACCCGGAATTGCCCGTCGGGCGCGTCGATGCGGTGCTCATCGTTAACACTTTTCACGAGTTGGCGGACCCGCAAGCTATCCTCTGGCACGTGCGGAAAGCGCTGGTTTCCGGAGGGCGGCTCGTCATCGCCGATCGAGAGCCCAACCCCGCGAACATCGGTGCAACGGAAACTGGCAGACATGAAATTGCCGCGGAGCAAGTCGCACGCGAACTGGCTGCCGCTCACTTTCACGTTGTCAGTAAGAGTGAGCCATTTATTCGCGGCGATCCGGAGAACGAGACGTGGTGGATGATTGTCGCTGTGAAGCCGTAACAGGGTCTCGTCCGCGCGCCAGGCTGCTTCGTGTGCGAGCTTGCGAACATGGGGATGCCGTGGGCGTGTTTCTTCGGCGGAGTTTCGCTACACTGGGATCAAATGGCCAATAGTTCCCGTCAGCGGCCCACTCCTGAGCAGCTCCTCGAGCAGATCGAGCAAGAGGAGCGCCGCAACCGTCGCGGCCGTCTGAAAGTTTTTCTGGGCTACGCCGGCGGCGTCGGAAAATCCTTCCAAATGCTCGACGAAGGCCGCCGGCGCATGCAGCGTTGCGAAGATGTAGTCGTCTGTGCTTTGCAGCCAGCCTATCCTCCCGAAATCCAGGAAATTCTTCGAAAGCTTGAGATCATCCCCACGATCAAACAGGGCGACTCCGAAGCGATTGACGTAGAGGCCGTCATCAAGCGACATCCTCAAGTCGCGTTGACTGATGGCCTGGCGTACGACAACCCTCCAGGTAGTCTGAACGCGCATCGCTGGCAAGATGTAGAACAGCTGCTCGATTCCGGCATTTCCGTCATCACCACCGTCAACCTGCAGTATCTTGAAAAGCTGCAAGACGAAGTCGAACGCATCACCGGAACCCGCGCGCCATCCACCATTCCTCGCGGATTCCTGGATAGAAGCGCCGACGAAATCGTGGTGGTGGACGCTCCTGCTCCGCAGGCGCCCGCGCGCAATGTTGCGCCACTGGACCGCGCCGCCATGCTGGCCGAGCGTCACCAGCTTTCGCGGCTTCGCGAGCTGGCTCTGTTGGTCGCTGCGTCGGTCGTCGATCGCCAACTCGAAAGCTATTTGCGCGCGCATGGCATCGACCAGCCCTGGGGAGTGCAAGAACGTATTCTCGTGTGCATCAGCCCCCATGCCAACGCCGCGAGCATCCTCGAGAGCGGCAGCCGCAACGCCGACCGCTTCCAGGGCGAATTCTATGTGGTGTATGTGCAGGAACGCGAGCTTTCTCCCGAACACCGCCTCATGCTCGAACAGAACATCAACTATGCCCGCGAGCTCGGAGCACAAGTGGAAGTTTTGAGCGGGTTCGACACTGCCGAAGCAATTCTCCGATTCGCCCGGCAGAAGGGAATCACTCAAATTTTCGTCGGACACAGCAGCCACCACGGTTTGCAGCGAAGAATTTGGGGCAGCCTGGTGGAACGTTTGGTGCGTTCTGCGGAGGGAATCGATGTCGTCGTCTATCCCCAATAGCGTGCCCGGCAAGTCTGGTTCGTCCGGCAGCGTCCCGCAAACGGAGCGGGGCAGGTTGCAGGTGTTCTTGGGATATGCGGCGGGAGTCGGTAAGACGTACCGCATGCTCGAGGAAGCCCAAGAACTCAAACGATGCGGGAAAGACATTGTCATCGGCTATTTCGAACCCCACGGGCGAAAGGACACGATTGCTCGCACTGCCGGCCTCGAAATGATTCCGAACAAAATTATCGACTATCGCGGCGTTCAACTTCGTGAAATGGACACCGCTGCGATTTTAAAACGCCGCCCCGCGATCTGCGTGGTCGACGAGTTGCCGCACACCAACGTGCCAGGCTCGGGACACACCAAGCGATGGGAAGACGTGCAGGAGTTGCTCGACGCCGGCATCGACGTGATGACCACGATGAACATCCAGCACCTGGAAAGCCTGAACGATCAGATTTTTCACGTCACGGGTATTCGCGTTCGAGAGACGGTGCCAGATTGGCTGGTAAAAAGCGCCAACGAAGTGGTGATGGTTGATGCCACCACCGAAGCTCTCCTGAATCGGCTCAAGCGCGGGGTCATCTACGCACCGGAAAAGGCGCAGCGGGCACTCGAAAATTTCTTCAAGGAATCCACGCTTGCTTCCTTGCGGGAAATGGCCCTTAGGCAAACCGCTCACGAGCTGGAAATTCGCGAAATTGCCGAGACCACGCCTTCCAAACATCTCACCCCGATTCCATTCTCGGAAGCGCGCGTGCACGATCGAATTCTCATTTACGTGACCGCCAGTCCGTCCACGGCCGTGCTCATCCGCCGCGGCCGTCGCATGGCGGATTACTTGAACGCAGACTGCTTCGCTGTTTGCGTGGTGCCGCGCCGGGAAGGCCAACAACTTCGCGCGGAAGATCTTGACGCGATCGAGAGGCACCTCAATTTCGCCCGGACTCTGCATATCGATACGCGTACTCTCGAGGGAGAGAACGCCGCCCAGTCGCTCATCGATTTCGCGCGCCGCAATCAGATCACCCAAGTTCTTGTAAATCGGACGAAATATCATTGGTGGGATCGACTCTTGGGCACAGATCTGATTTTGCGCGTGGTTCGCAGCGCCAAGGATGTCCGCGTGATCATCGTTGCCGCGCGCCACCGCCCGACGCAGCCAGCATCCGTATAGGCAGCGGGACAGCTCCCGTAGCGCGCTGCTCTCGTTTATTCCGCACTTGGCCCGTGTTTATGCGCTGTTGATCTGTCCGGCGGTAGCTTTGCCGTGTCCGTTGTTTTTTTTTGGGCGGGCGATAATGCATGTGCCGGCAAGTTTCGCTATCCGCTTGTTCGTGGTGCTCTGTACTTCCGCTGTCTTCTTTCTGATTTATGTGTTCATCAATCTTGTGTCGGAAGCTAGACGGCAAGACAAGAGAATGCGTTAAAACGGCAGCTTCAGAAATATCCCCGCGAGCGCCCCACCATTCTCGCGCTAGAATACGCCCAACATGCGAACGATCACTCTCGAAGAGCATTACGCGACGTCGCAATTTCTAGATGGCCCGGGGCGCCAGCTGAAGCAGCGCATGTCGAGGCCTGGAAGTCCGACGGCAATCGTGCTTGAGCGGCTCTGCGATGTTGGCGAGAAGAGAATTGCGGACATGGACGCTGCGGGAATCGATGTCCAGGTTCTCTCGCTCACGTCTCCAGGCGTCGAGCAACTCGAACCAGCGGAAGCCTTGGCGTTTTCTCGAAGCACAAATGAGTTCCTCGCTATGGCTGTTCGTAAATATCCGGATCGCTTGGCCGGATTCGCGACCCTGCCAACCTCCGCTCCCGCAGCCGCAGCGGTCGAATTGCAACGAGTTGTGCGCGACTACGGATTCAAAGGCGCCGTGATCAACGGCCACGCGCGCGGTCGCTATTTGGACGATCGATTCTTCTGGCCAATCTTCGAGCGCGCCGAAGAACTGAACGTGCCAATCTACCTCCATCCCACTCAGCCTCCCCAGCCGGTGATAGACGCCTCTTACGGCGGGTTTTCTCCGATGGTCACTGAAACGCTGGCAGGCGCGGGTTGGGGCTGGCACATCGAAACGGCCGTTCATGTGATCCGGCTGATTCTAGGCGGAGTCTTCGATCGCTTTCCGAAACTGCAACTGGTGATCGGTCACATGGGCGAGGGGCTGCCGTTCATGTTGCCGAGATTTCAAGTTCTGTCCACCGATATAACCAAGCTTCGCCTCCCCGTCGCCGCGTATTTGCGTGAAAACATTCACTACACGTTCAGCGGTTTTAATTTCACAGCGACTTTCCTGGATTTGTTGTTGGAGGTAGGCGTGGATCGGATCATGTTTTCCGCCGATTATCCCTACGCATCCATGGAGCGCGCCCGTTCTTTCTTGGAACAGCTGCCGGTGAGCGCTACCGATCGCGAGCGCATCGCCCACACGAACGCGGAGCGGCTATTCGGACTGTAAATCGATTGCAGATTTCAGGCGGGCGCGCAATCGCGACAATCGAAATCGCGCGGTAGCTGCAGCGAACGGAGCTATCAAGCGTTCGACAACGTAGCGGACATCAGATGAAGCAGCCGAGAGTGCCTTCGAAACCTTGCTCCACTTTGCCGTCCGGCCACACTACGATGGGCACCATATCGCCGTACGTGCGAGCCTCGTCCATCAGTTTTTGGCTCAGCTCCACGCGCCGTTCTTCAAATGCGATTCCGTCAGCCTGAAATTTACGCAAAAGCTTTACGCATGCGTCGCATCCGCGAATCGTGTAGACGATGGGAATTTGGTTCGTCACGCTATTGGCTACTCGTGATTCGGCATTTTCAGCGCCGTTGACAGGAGCGAGCGCATTTCCCGGACGGATTCTTTCCGCCATTCCGGGAACCGCGGCGTGATTCGCTTGATTACTTCTCGAAGGAACGTTTGCCGTTCGGATTCCGGAATCGTGGCGAACGTGGCTGTTGGCGGCAAGTTCAGTTGCGATTTCACCTGGTTCGATATCGCGGCCAATTCCGCATGCGCTCCGGCCGAGCGTTCGGTGAATTGCGCGATGTAGCGCGTTTCCTTGGTGTAAAACACGAACACCGGTATCGCGCGCGATTTTCCATCATTGCTGAGAAATTCGTCCATGATGTCGGCGTTTTCATCGCGCGGGAAAACTCGAAGTTCCATGCCAGTGGTTTCGGCGATGCGCGCGATCGTCGGCAACTCGCGGTAGACGTCACCGCACCAAGCTTCTGCTAGCGCCAATATTCGCGCGGGTCCGTTGGGCAGTGCAGCAGCCTTTTTGAAGAACGAAATGTCGTTGGCGGAAAGCGCAGATTCGTTGTAATACAGCTCGAATTTGTCGCGATTGACGGCCGCTTGCGCGACAAAATCCGCGTACGTCAATCCTTGCTCGAACCGCGCGGGAGTGACCACAGTCGTTGCTTGCGGCACGTTCATATCTCCGGTGGTGCTTCGGCCCTAGAGATTACCACAGCACTATAGGAGTTGCGGCGGTATGGCGGGATCGCTCAAAGCTGATGAGGGTATGGGCAATCCTCCCCAGGCGCGCGGTTCCAGCGCCGCGTTTTGGTGGTAGAGATCGTCATAGAAGCGAACCTCAAACGAAACCGCCGCTGTCCAGAACAGCGGCGGTAGGGAATTGGCCCGAGGGACAACTCGTTACCTGGAAACTTATGCTGCGTTTACGAAGCTCGCCAACGCCTCGCGATTCTCGATGGTCAGTGTAGAACCCTTCAGCGTCACCAGATGCCGTTGCTTAAAATCTCCCAAAGCTCGCGTCACTGTCTCGCGCGAACTGCCAATGAACTCAGCGATTTCTTCATGCGTCAGCGGCATTTTGATGTGGGTGCTTCCCTTTGACGAATCCGCACCCGCTGACCAGTCGAGCAGCAGCTTGGCCAGTTTTTCCTGCACGGTTGTGGATAACGCAACGGTTCGAAGCTGCTCGCAGGCGCCGCGATAGTTCGAGCTCAGTTGCCGCACCAGCCCCTGCATCGCTTCCGGAAACGCCGTCAGGAAGCGCACGAAGTCGTCGCGCCTCACGAACGCGATCTGGCTGGGGCGAAGCGTTTCAGCGCTAACCTCGTAAGGCCTGTTGCCGAGCACGGCCGTCAGGCCCAGAATCTCGCCTGGTTTGGCGATCCGCAGGATCAGGGTCTTGCCTTCGCTCGAACTGATCGAAAGCTTCACCTCGCCTTGGCACAGAACGAATATGCCGTGGGAAGCCTGCTGTTCGAGGAACAGGACGGCACCGTCGGGATACGCGGAAGTCGATTTGATGGTGTTGAAATGCTTGGTTGCCGCCGGCGAGAGCTGGCAAAAGAAACTGTTGCCCTTCACATTGCAGTTCTCGCAGTTGTCGTTCATTTCGAATCCGTACGGTCCCTTCATTTTACCCCTCCTGTTTCGCGCTGCCGGCGACGTTGCGCCGCGCTTCCTCGGCAAAAAAAATGGTCATGGGCGAATCGGCGAGAAACTCTGCTGCTGTTTGCCCGTAAATATCGGCGAGCACTCGCTGCCCGTTGCGATCCATGTGCGTGACGCCCCGCAAGTCGATTCCAAGTTTCCTTGAGCCCAGCGTTCCTGCGAGCTGTTGCCACGCGCGCTCGAATTCTTTGGCCCACGTTCCGGTAACTCTTCCATCCAGCCTGAGCCATGTTGTGTCCGTCCGTTCATCGACTCTGATCCTGAGCAATGTGCTGATCCGTTTCCCACGCACTGCTACTAATGGCACGCGGCACGCCAAACACTCTGTGCCAAGTCGGAACAGCCGATGTCCAACAGACACAGCTAGTTGCAGTGCCCACAGGCCGGAGGTGCGCCCAATCACCAGACAAAGTGACGAAGCTCACTGGCGAAATGCCGCCATGGGTGACGCGATTTCGTCATGCGTGCCTCACGTTGCACGAACGTCACAGCCAAGTGTGATAAGCCTCACAGAGAGCGCCACCAAAATCGCCAAAAATGATGCCAGGAGAGGTGCTTGATATGCGAGTGGCGGTGCTGACGACAGGCGGGGACGCACCGGGCATCAATGCCGCCATCCGTGCTGCCGTCCGCACCGGAATCGACCGCAGATGGGAGATGGTGGGCATTCGCCACGGCTATTCCGGTCTGCTCCAGAATGATTTTATTTCGCTGGGCCTGCGAGATGTAGGCGGCGTGATCGGTCTCGGCGGGACCATGCTTGGCAGCATCCGCTTCCCGGAATTCAAACGCGAAGAAGTCCAGCAACAGGCGGTCCGCATACTTCGCGACGCCCAAATCGACGCAGCCATCATCATCGGTGGCGATGGCTCCCAAGCGGGTGCCCTAGCGCTAACGCAACTCGGCTTCCCCGTCGTTGGCGTGGCTTCGACAATCGATAACGACCTGTGTGGTTCGGAAATTACCATCGGCGTGGACACCGCGCTCAATGTCGCGCTGGAAGCGATCGATCGCATCAAAGTGACCGCTTCGTCGCACGAACGCGCATTTCTGGTCGAGGTCATGGGGCGCAACTGCGGCTATCTTGCGCTCGCCGCCGGAATCGCCGGTGGGGCCGAGGCAGTGGTTCTCCCCGAACTCCAAACCGATCCCGAGGCGTTGGCGCGCTCTCTTCGCTGCGCCTACGAGCGCGGAAAGCGCCACGCCATTGTCGTGGTTGCCGAGGGCGCGGCTTACAACGCGGAGAAGCTATTAGGTTACTTCCGCGAGCACCGCGAGCGTCTCGGTTTCGAACTTCGCGACGTGAAACTCGGGCATGTGCAGCGCGGCGGGACGCCGGGAGCGTTCGACCGGCTGCTCGCCACCCGCCTTGCCGCGGCGGCCACGGAGCACATTGCACGGAAGGAATTCGGCGTGCTAGTTGGGCTAATTCGCGGCGAAACTGCCTCCACGCCGCTCGAAGAAATCGTGGGCAGGCGCAAGGCGCTCGATCCGTGTCTCCTGCGGCTGGCAGGCGTGCTGGCCAAATGAGAGTCGGGGCACTTCCGCATTTTGCATGTTGCCTGGG
>Ga0307374_10006294_pt1 | contig 18766 bp, 19 predicted proteins | sample OX3MG_FD_202532 | JGI IMG/M metagenome (GOLD analysis project Ga0307374, IMG submission 202532) | Soil microbial communities from Risofladan, Vaasa, Finland - OX-3 | ecosystem: Environmental > Terrestrial > Soil > Coastal area > Acid sulfate soil | place: Finland: Risofladan, Vaasa | collected...
GGCATCGAACTGCGTTTCGACAGAAAGTCGTATCGCGTGGCGCTGAGCGATCTCTACAAAGGTCGCTCCATCACGGTGTACGGCCAAGCCGAGGTCGTCAAGGACCTCATCGAAGCCCGTGTCGCCTCGGGGGCCGGGCTCTATTTCGAGGCGGAAGTGCGCTCCATCACGGGACTGCTTGATGAAAAGGTGACGGTCGAGGCCCAGACTTTGTCGGGCCCACTCACGATCGAAGCCGACTACGTGGTCGGCGCCGACGGTAGTCACGGCGTCTCAGTCGCCGCGATGCCCGCCTCAATTGTTCGTCGCTACGAGCGGGTCTACCCCTTTTCCTGGCTCGGAATTCTGGCCGAAGCAGCTCCGTCGACCGAAGAACTTATCTACTGTCGCCACGACCGCGGCTTCGCGCTGTACTCGATGCGTTCGCCCAAGGTGAGCCGTCTCTATCTCGGAGTCGCACCTGACGACTCGCTCGAGAACTGGCCCGACGAGCGAATCTGGGAGGAGTTGACGACGCGACTGGCGACCGACGACCTGCCCGCGATTCAACAGGGACCGATCTTGGAGCGTGGCATCACCGCGATGCGCTCGATCGTGATCTCGCCGATGCGACACGGGCGACTCCTGCTCGCGGGCGACGCCGCGCACATCGTTCCCCCGACTGGGGCCAAGGGGATGAATCTGGCGCTGGCCGACGTGCGCGAGTTGGCACCCGCCCTGGTGGCTCAACTGAGCGAGAATGACTCGCGACTCCTCGAGGCGTACTCGGAGACGTGTCTCGAGCGCGTGTGGCGCGCTGAGGAGTTCTCGACCTACATGACTCAAATGCTTCACCCGCACCCCACCGACGAGTTCGAAAATGGAGTGCAGCTAGCGCGCCTGCGCCAGGTCGCCAACATCAAGTCGACGGCCCAGTCGCTGGCGCGAAACTACGTAAACCTTTCGAGTCTGCGAGTGAAGTCGCGCTGAGCCTCTAGAAGGGGTACGTCGGGAGATCGGCTTGGGCCGTGACCCACTGGATCTCGGTGTAGGCGTCGAGGTTGGCCTTGCCACCCACACGCGAACCGTTCCCCGAAATACCGGTGCCCCCAAAGGGGATGACCGCTTCGTCGGCGACCGTCTGGTCGTTGATGTGAATCGCGCCGGTCGGGATGCGGCTCGCGAGTTCGAGTGCGCGCAGTCCGTCGCCCGACAAGATACCCAACGAGAGCCCATAGGGCGTGTCAGAGGCCAGGGCTACCGCTTCGTCGAGCGAATCGTAGGACACGATGGGTGCGACGGGTCCGAAGACCTCTTCACAGTACGCCGAGGCCGAGACCGGCACATTGGTCAAGACGGTGGGACGGTAGAAGAGCTCTTCGAAGGTGCCCCCGGCGGCCAACGTCGCTCCGGCAGTGACCGCGTCGGTGACCATGGCGTGCACCCGGTCGCGCTGGCGCGCGTCGATGAGTGGGCCCATCGCGACCGTGCCCGACATCGGATCGCCGACCGGCAAGTGATTCGCGTGCTCGGACAAGATGCGTGCGTAGTCCTCCGCGATACGACTGTCGACGATGTGACGACCCGTCGTCATGCAGATTTGTCCTTGGTGCATAAACGAGCCGAAGGCACCAACCGACACGGCCTTTTCAAGATCGACGTCATTCATGACGATGAGCGCCGAATTGCCACCGAGTTCCAGGTGCGCGCGCTTGAGGTGCGACGCGGCGAGGGCGCCCACGACGCGCCCGGCCGCGGTCGAACCGGTGAAGGCGATGACACGAACCGCGGGTTCGGTGATGAGCGCTTCACCGACGTCGACGCCACCAGGCAGAACGCTGAAGACGCCACTAGGCAGCCCGGCCTCTTCAAAGATGCGTGCGAGCACCACGCCGCCGCAGACTGCGGTGCGAGGGTCGGGCTTCAAGATGACGGCGTTGCCGAGCGCCAGAGCCGGTGCCACCGAGCGAATCGAAAGAATGAGTGGGAAATTGAACGGGGCGATGACCCCGACGACGCCCGCGGGAACTCGGCGAGAAAAACTCAGGCGTGGCATTTCGGACTGGAGAATCTCGCCAATGGAGTGTGAACCAATCGCGGCCGCTTCGTAACACTCTTCGGCGGCGACGTGCACCTCGAGACCGGCTTTGGGGCCGATGCCGCCCGACTCGCGCATGATCCACGGCGAGATCTCCTCGGCGTACTGGTTGAAGAGATCGCCCGCGCGCCGAAGTACCGCGGTTCGAGCGGTGAAGGGAAGCGCCGCCCATTCGCGTTGGGCTTGGACGGCGCGCGCCGCCGCGCGCGAGACGTCAGAAATATCCGAGCGACCGACGCGACCGATTTCCTTGCCCGTGGCGGGCTCCATCACGGCGGCGTCGCCGGCGCCGCCCTTCGTCCAACCATCCAAGAAAATGTTTGAATGCCATACGTTCGTGTCCAGCAGACCCATGGGCCGCCCCCCTTGATGTTGTCGTGGTTTATTGACGTTGTAGCATACGTTCAGTAGCGTAGGCACGGTTGGTGGCCAGCGAAGTCCATCCCCGAAACGGCATTTTTGGGAGATACGTCATGTTTATACGACACGCCTGGTACGTGGCCGCACTGTCATCAGAGTTGAGCGAGCGCCCACTCGCTCGAACGATTCTCGGAGAGCACGTCGCGATGTACCGCGATTCGACGGGTCGAGTGGTGGCGATGCTCGACACGTGCCCGCATCGTGGCTATCCGCTCTCCCAAGGCAAGCTTGTTGATGACCAGTTGGTGTGCGGCTATCACGGCTTCACCTTTGACTGCAGCGGTGCGTGCGTGTCGGTCCCGGGACAAGACCGCATTCCCACTAAGTTGGCCGTTCGCACCTTTCCCCTGGTCGAACAGGGGGCGTGGGTGTGGATCTGGATGAGTCACGACGAGGCGGACTATGAAAAACTGCCCGACACCCCGTGGTTGACCGACACGCAGAATTGGTCAATCGTTTCCGGGGTGGCCAAGATTGAAGCCAATTTTGGCCTCTTGGTCGATAATCTGCTTGACCTCTCGCACGAAACCTTCCTGCACCGTGGCTCCATTGGCACCCCCGAGGTCGCGACCACACCCATTGAAGTGGAGACCGACGAAGAGGGCGGCGTCGTGAACGTCTATCGCCATATGGTGAACGTCGAGTGCCCGCCTTTTTACGCGAACACCACGGGGCTGTCGGGTCGTATCGACCGCTGGCAGGACATCGAGTACTTCCCACCCTCGTATTACAAGCTGAACTCTCGCGTCGCTCGCGTCAATGAGCCTCCTTTGCCGGACGGTTCAGATGATCACGCGTTTCACATGAAGATCTTTTACGGACTCACGCCTTCGACAGAGACCGCCGTCTGGGACTTTTGGGCGCTTTCTCGTGATTTTGCCCTCGGCGACGGCGAAACGGACACTTTTCTCGAGAAGATGCAGATGAACGTCGTCCAAGAAGACGTCGATGCCTTGAATATCCTCCAACGGCGCATAAGTGAAGGTCAGGAGATATCTGAAGTCAGCATCAAGATCGACCGGGGAGGACTGAGCGCCCGGCGAATGCTGATGAGCCTCGAAGAGGCAGAGGCCGCTCGAAGCGTCTAAAAGAATTTAGGGTTCGCTCGGGGCAGAAATGATGGAAGGTTGCGTACAACGCGAGGGTCGTGTTGTGCTAAACACGTGCAACTACTTGCCAGGGGGAGACAGTATGAGTGGGGAAGAGAACGCGCCGGGAAGTTCGGGCGACTACATGATTCCAGGCTGGGGCAGCGTTGAATTCGGACGCCGCCTTGGACTAAAGGCACTGGGTGCGACCGCCGCCGTAGGCGGGGTCGCCGCGCTCAGCGGTGCGTCGGCGGCTTCGGCCAAGACGAAGTCACACGTCATCAAGATTGGCTACGTGACGCCCAAGACTGGTGCCCTGGCCCAGTTCGCGGCGCCGGACAGTTACGTCATCGCTCAAGTGAAGAAGTCCCACTTCTTCAAGAAGGGCATGACCATCGGCGGCACGAAGTACAAATTCGAGATCATCGTGAAGGACTCACAGTCCAACCCTTCGATCGCCGGCCAAGTTACCCAGCAGTTGATTCAAGCCAGTGGCGTTGACATCGTGGTCACCAGTTCCGCGCCCGAGACGACGATTCCCGTGAGCGCCGTATGCGAAGCTGCAGGGATTCCCTGCGTTTCGACGGTCTGCCCGTGGGAAGCGTGGTGGGGTGGCGTGAGTTCGAGTAACTCCATTGGCTCCCACGGCCAAGCCGTGGGTACGCCGCCGAAGTACTGCTCGATGTTCTTCTTCGGCGTTCCCGAGTTCGTGGAGTGCTTCTTGCCGATGTGGAACCGGGTCCAAAAGACCACCAACGCCAATCGGGTCTACGCCGGCATGTTCCCGAACGACTCCGACGGCAACGCGTTTCGCGCAGCGTGGCCTCCGACGCTCGACGCGATCACGTCAGCGACCGGTGGACAGCCTTGGACGTTCGTTGACGGTGGCGCTTACACGGACCTCTCAACTGACTACTCCACGATGATTCAGACGTTTAAGACGGGTGCGGGCGGCAAGTCGTGCGACTTCTTCGTCAACGCGCCGCTGCCCCCGGACTTCAACACGTTCTGGAAGCAGGCCAGTCAGCAGAACTGGAACCCGAAACTGGCCACGGTCGCCAAGGTGATGTTGTTCCCGGCTGACGTCTATGCCTTGGGCGCTCTGTCCAACAACGTCGCGACCGACTGCTGGTTCGCGCCCAACGCTCCGTACCACTCGTCGCTCGACGGCACCAAGGCCAGCGCCTTTGCCGCGGGTTACCAGGCGCGTACCGGTCAGCAGTGGGTGCAGTCCATGGGTTCGACGTATTCACTCTTCGAGGTCGTTATCGAGGCCCTCAAGCACGTGAAGAATCCGAAGGACCGTCTGTCCGTCGCCAACGCGATGAAGAACGTGAACTACACCGGCATGTGCGGTCCGCTCAACTTCCACTCGAAGGCCGGTCCGGCCAAGGGCATCGCGACGATCAAGCCGGTGGGCATCCAGTGGAAGCCGGGCTCGAAGCAACTCGTGGGCGGCAAGAAGTTCGCGTGGTCGCCGTGGATTGTCGACAACACGCTGAACAAGCACATTCCGCTCCAGGCAACGCTTGAGCCGACCAACGCTTAAGTAAACGGTATTTAATGGCACTGCTTCAACTGGAGGGAATTTCCAAACGTTTCGGCCGGGTGGTCGTGGCGGAAGGGATTTCCTTCCAGTTGGAGGAGGGCAAGTCGCTCGGCGTGATCGGGCCCAACGGGGCCGGCAAGAGTTCCATGTTCGGCTTGATCTCGGGTGACATCAAGCCCGACGAAGGAACAATCAACTTCGACGGCACGAACTTGCACGGTGTGAAGGCCTCCACGCGTTGTCGCATGGGCATTGGTCGCACCTATCAAATCCCTCAGCCCTTTGAGCACTTGACCGTCTTCGAAAACGCACTTTTGGCCGCCCAGCAGGGCGCGCGTACGCGGGGCAGCGACAGTTACGAGTTGGCCTATAGCGCCATCGAACGCACGGGTCTGACGGAGCTCGCCAATCGCCCCGCGGGATCGCTCACGTTGCTACACCGCAAGCGCCTCGAGCTCGCCCGCGCGTTGGCGACCCGGCCAAAGATGCTCTTGCTTGACGAGATCGCGGGCGGACTCACGGACCCCGAGGTCCTCGAACTGACTGAGGTCATCAAAAATTTCCAACGTGAGGGCGTGGCCATCATCTGGATCGAGCACGTCGTGCGCGCGCTGCTCTCCACCGTGGACCGCTTGATGTGTATCGCCAATGGTGCTCTTATCGCCGACGGCGATCCGCACGAAGTCTTGGCCTCCGAACCCGTGCGAGCGGTGTATCTCGGTGGCAAGATCATCAACGAAGCGCCACTGGGTTAGGTCGTGGATACTCCTTCTCCGCTCCTCGCGGTCACCGACTTGACCGTGCATCACGGACAGTTGTGCGCCGTCGACTCGGTGAGTTTCGAAGTTGGCCGCGGCGACGTCCTCGCGGTTATCGGCGCCAACGGCGCGGGCAAGTCGACGCTTCTTCGAACGATTGCCGGCTTGCATCACGCCACGTCGGGCGAGATCAACTTCGAGGGCCACGAGATCTCGGCGTATCCCGCGCACCGACGCGTGACGTCGGGGATCTCGTTGGTGCCCGAGGGGCGGAGACTCTTTCAGTCGATGACGTTGGAGGAGAATCTCATCGTGGGCGCGCACAAGGCCGCGGCGGGAGCCTTCGACATCGCGGCCGTCTACGAACTCTTCCCCTGGATGCCCGATCGGCGCAAGAGCAAGGTGCGCCAGTTCTCGGGCGGTGAGCAGCAGGCCGTCGCCATTGGACGCGCTCTGGTTGCCAACCCCAAGGTATTGATGTTGGACGAAGTATCCCTCGGCCTGGCGCCGATCGTGATTGAACGCATCTACGAGATCATTCCCCAGATAGTGGCGAGCGGCATTGGCGTCTTGCTCGTCGAACAAGACGTCTCGCAGGGTCTGCGCGTTGCTTCGCGGGCGCTTTGCCTCCTCGAGGGCCACACCACCCTTGAGGGTCGGCCCGAGGAGCTCACCTCCGAGCAGATCGAGATCGCGTACTTCGGCTCGCACCTGGGTGCCCAAGGCGAGAAGGAATCGGCATGACACTGCTCAATATTCTGGTGGAGGGAACACTGATCGGCGGCTTTTACGCCCTGTTCGCCTGCGGCCTTTCACTCATGTTCGGCGTGATGAAGGTCATCAACCTGGCGCACGGCGACATGGCGGTGGTCGCGGGCTACGTCGCGGTTTTTCTCGCGCCCAAGTGGCACGTCCCCGAAGTTTGGTCCTTTCTCATCGTCGTGCCGCTCTTCGCGATCTTGGGTTACGTCGTGCAGCGCACGCTGCTGCAAAAGAGCATTGATCGTGATCCCTTTACGACCTTGCTGGTGACCTTTGGCCTGTCGGTCGTGATTGAGAATCTCTTGCTCGCCGTGTACTCGGCTAACGGCCAGTCGGTGAACATTGGTTCGCTGGTCTCGAAGTCCTTTCAGTTGAACTCGTCGACGTACGTCTCCTACGTCGCTTTGAGCGTGCTCGGCGCCGCCGTCTTGGTGCTCGGCGTTTTGCAACTGTTCTTGTCGCGTACCAACACGGGAAGGGTGATCCGTGCCGTTTCTGACGACCGTGAAGCGGCCCAGCTTTGCGGCGCGAACTACAAGCACCTCTTTGGGATCGCCGCCGCCATCTCTTTCGCCACGGTCGCCTTGGCGGGAATCTCCTATGGCATGATGACCGAATTCACGCCGACCTCGGGTGGCGCCAACTTGCTCTTCGCCTTCGAGGCCGTCGTGATTGGTGGCATCGGCTCGCTGTGGGGAACCCTCGTTGGGGGAATCGCCTTAGGCATCGCCCAGCAGTGGGGCGCCCACGTCAACCCGGCCTACCAGATTCTCTTTGGCAACTTCTTGTTCTTGATCGTCTTGGCCGTTCGTCCCCAGGGACTCTTTGGTCGTAAGGAAGCAATGGCGTGAGCGACACCCTGACTTCAGCTAACTCGCTGGTGCAGATTCAGCGCAGCACGTTCTCACCGCTGTTCTCCCTGGGGGGAGTGATCGCGATATCAGCCTTCTTCACGCTGGCGCCGTGGCTGCTCGCCGCCTCGTGGGTATCGATCCTCTCGAACTTCTTCATCTTGGTGATCATGGCGACCATGTGGAACCTTCTCGCGGGCTACGCCGGCATGGTCTCCATTGGTCAACAGGGTTTCGTCGGCCTGGGCGCGTACGCGACGCTCTATTTCGCGCTCAAGGGCATGAACCCCTTCGTCGCCATCCCCTTCGCGGCTTTGACGTGTGGGGTGATCGCCATTCCGATCACCTTCTTGTTGTTGCGCCTGAGAGGTGGTTATTTTTCGGTGGCCACCTGGGTCGTGTCGGACAGCGCGATGTTGCTCGTCCTCTCGGTCGCCTATCTGGGGGGCGGGACCGGCAAATACATGCCCGGGCTCTTGACGCTCTCGTCGACGACACTCAACCACGACGTCTACCTCGCCACGTGGATTGGCGCGTTCGTCGTCTTGTTGGGCACGTACTTGTTGTTGCGTAGTCGCGTGGGTCTGTTGTTATCCTCGATGCGCGACAATGAGATCGCCGCGCGCAGCGCCGGCGCCAAGGTGACTTCGACGCGTCGCATGATCTACGTGGTGGTCGCGATTGGCTGCGGCGTCGCGGGAGGCGTCTTGTCGGTCAGCCAACCCTTTGTGCAGCCGGGCAACGAATTCCAACTGCAGTTCGCCGCCGAGATGCTCTTCGCCACGATGATTGGTGGCCTGGGCACCATTGAAGGGCCGATACTTGGCTCCATCATCTTCTTTGCGCTCCAGCAGTCACTACAGAACTGGGGCGTCTGGTATCTCGTCATCTTTGGCTCGCTCGCCGTCGCGGTAGCTATCTGGCAGCCTCAAGGTCTCTGGGGTGCGATTCGCGATCGCTTCCACGTTGAGTTGTTGCCCGTCGGGTACCGTGTGAAAGAGCCGAGGGCCTAACGACCCGGTCGCGCAACGCCGCGACGACTAAACTGCATCGGTGCCTTCCCCAACTCCTCGTCCTCGACGTTCCAGCGACGGGGCCGGACCCCGTGCTTCGGCTAAAAACGCTGGTCCTAAGGGCGCTCGTGGGGGAGTGCCTCGAAGCCCCGGCTCGAAAGACCCGCGTACGAACAAGCGTTCCGATGGCGAGCGCGATGGTGCGCCCCAGTCGCGAAGCGGCGCTGCGCGTCCCTACGAACGTCCGAGTAATCCTCGACGCGAGGGACCGCGTCGCGGCCCTAGCGCCACGAACCGCGCCCGCGAGGACGAGCCGCGTCCTTCTCGCGACGCCGCGCCGAGGTCTCGATCAGGCGCTCGACCCGACGATCGCTACGAGGGCGCACGACGCTCTCGTGACGCGGGACCCGGGGCCCGCAAGGCCCCCCGCCCCTACGATCGCTACGACGACGCCCGAACGCCCCGCGACGCCGCCACCCCGGCCCGCAAGGGGCCTCGTCCCTACGAACGCTCGAGCGATGCACGTAGCGGCGCTCCGCGGCGCGATCGCTACGAAGGCGGCCGAACGCCTCGCGACGGCGCACCAACGCCGCGCGGCGCCGGCGCTCGCCCCTACGAACGCTCGAGCGACGCTCGCGGAGTGAGTGGACGTCGCCCGGGAGCAACGCCGCGCCGGGATCGATTCGACGACGAGCGTGATGCTCGTTCGGGCCCTCCCGCTCGTCGCGGTCCCGCCCGTAGCGGCGGTCCCGAGCGAGACGCTCGCCGGGGCCCGCGAAAGGCCCCGGGTTACCAGGCGCGCCCGCTCTCACCCGAACAGCTCGCGCGTCAAAAGACTGAACGCACGGCGAAGGACAAGGGTTGGGGCTCGGTCGCTCGAAAGGGTGCCGTGCACCTGGAGAGTACGGGCGCGGAGATGGACCAGGGGGAGCGTCGTACGCGCGCGCCCGAACCCATGGGCGACTGGGAGTTGGTCTCGGCTCCGGTCACGGCCCCTCGGCCCAAGAGCGCGAAGTCTCGTGCCCCCTACGCCCTACCCGGTGACGTGGCGGCCGAGGTGCGCCGCGCCTTCCTCGGCACGGCCTACATGCGTGAGAAGACGGTCTTTACGCTCACCAAGGCGGCTGAAGCCTACGATCGCCATCGCTACGAAGAGGCGCTTCGTCTCGGTCGCAGCGTCGCTGACGCGGTGCCGGGCGTCGCTTCGGTGCGTGAGTTGACCGGCCTCGCGGCCTACCGGGCGGAGCGCTGGGCGATGTCGAAAGTTCATCTGCGATCGCACTTCACCATCACCGGCGACCCCGAGCACCTTCCGCTCGTCATGGACGCCGAGCGTGCCGTGCGCCACTTCCGCGCGGTTGAGAAGATCTTCGCCGAGCTTCAAGAAAGCGAGCCAACGGCCGAAGTCTTGGCTGAAGGGCGCATCGTGATGGCCGAAGCCTGGGCCGACCAGCGACTCTTTGAGCCGGCCATTGAACTGCTCACCAAAGCCGGCGCCACGAAATTGCTGCGCAATCCGGGCTATCGCCATTTGCGCCTCTGGTACGCGTTGGCTGACGTTTACGACCGCGCCGGCGACCTTGTCGCAGCGCGCGAACTCTTCGCCCGCGTCGTTCTGGCCGAGCCCGACGCCTACGACGCCAAAGAGCGCCTCGCTGAACTGGGCGCGAGCGCGCCGCGCAAGAACCGCAAGCGCCGCACGACCCCGGTCTCGAAGAAGCGCGTCGACTAGCCCAGAGCCGCGAGCACGGCGGCCTGGATGAAGTCGCCACCGCGCGTGTCACCGTAGAGTCCCGAGCGCATCTGATTCATCATGTAGGCCACTGTCAGTTCGAGGTCCTGGTCCATGACGATGACGGATCCTCCGTAGCCCCCCCAAAAAGCGCTGCGTGGTCCCAAGGGAACGGTGACGCTGGCGAGGCCGTATCCCATCCCGTAATTCATCTCGACGCCTAAGACCGGGTCGAAGCCACTTGATTGGCATTGAAAGATCTCCTCACCCGTGGCCTCGGAGAAGAATCGATGCCCGGCCGCCTCACCTCGTCGGGCAATAATCTGCTGGACGAGGGCCACCGAGCGGGCGTTGCCGTGGCCGTTGGCGGCGGGGATTTCTGCGGCGCGCCACCAACGCATATTCGCGTAGTTCGCGTCCAGCGGGGGCATCGAAAGTGTTCGATAGGCCAACGAATCGGGTTCGAGGCCGTTGAGCAGGTCGAAGTCGGGTGCGAAGACGGGGGCGACACGATCCTCGTCGGCTTCGCTTAAACCAATGTGAAAGTCCACCCCTAAAACGTCGGCGACTTCACGTTGAAAGAACTGGCCCAGACTTTCGCCGGTGATTCGGCGAACCACTTCGCCGATCAAGAATCCCTGCGTGATCGCGTGATAGCCGGGGCGGGTCCGGTCGCTCCACCACGGCGCTTGGCGGGCGAGGGCGCTGACGCAGTACTCCCAGTCGGCGAGTTGTTCGGCGCGCATGGGACCATCGAAGCCCGAAAGTCCGGAACTATGGGCGAGGAGGTGGCGAACCTCGATCTCTTCTTTCCCGTTCGCGGCGAACTCGGGCCAATAGTGAGAGACGCGTTGAGAGAAGTCCAGCCCACCCCCATCGGCCAGCATGAGAGCGATAAGAAACGTCATGGTTTTGGTGGTTGACCAGACATTAACGATGGTGTCACGCGACCACGGTTTTGTCTTGGCGTGGTCGAGGTACCCACCCCAGATGTCAACCACCAGTTCGCCTTGATGGATCACGGCGACCGAAGCGCCAATGTCATCCGCGTTGTCAAGGTGATTCGCCAGTACGTCGCGCAGTGGCGCAAAGCGATCACTGACGGATCCTTGAACGTCAGCCATGTCCCTCCCGAAAGTCGTTCTGGTAAATCTAGGACGTCATCCCGGTCAAGCCGACCAGGGCGCGGGCGTGCTCGATTTCACCCATGTGGCGCAGAGCGTGTTGATAGATCCAGCTCTCCAGAGCGTCGCAGCGCGAGATGCCGTGCTCTCCGCCGACTCGTGCCGAGAACGTGTTGGCCACCTCGGGCGGATACGGGAACGCGACGAGGACGTCGTTGAGCGTGGCGGGGTCGAGGGTCGCCACGTGGCCTTCGGTCGCGACGAAGACAAGGCGTTGGAACTCCTTAAACGCGTCGAAGTCCTCGATGCGCTGGTGCATCATCTCATCAACGCCTCGCTCCTTGCCGTGATCATTGATCGATAGGCCAATCCGTTGCGCCCAGGCGGCGTTGAATTGGGGCGCGGGGCCGCCGGTGGCGACCGTGACGGCGTCTTCGATTAGGACTTGATGGGCAAGGGAAAACGCGATCGGCAGAGCGCTCGGGAACACGACCTGGTTGACCTGCTCGAGACTCATGGTGGCGCAGGCGTCGTAGTAGAGCGAGTGCACCGCGCGCAGCCGTCGCAGGAGCGATGAGCGATAATCAGCGTCCATCTCGCCACCCTAGTGAGCCAAAACGCCCACCAAATTTGACAAACCTGACCTTGTAGGCTGATTCTCATGGACATTGCTGCACTACTAGGTGACGAAGCCACGTCGCTGCTCGACCATCAGAGCACTGCCTTTTCGAAGGACATGTTGACGCTGCCGGGGCCTGGTTTCGTCGACGAGATCTTCGTACCAAGCGATCGTTCGCCCGCGGTGCTGCGCAATCTCGGCTGGCTCTACGGCCACGGGCGACTCGCGAACACGGGTTACCTTTCGATTCTGCCCGTCGATCAAGGGATCGAACACTCAGCGGCCGCGAGTTTCGCGCCCAATCCCGAATACTTCGATCCGGCTCGTCTCTTGGACCTCGCGGTGGCGGCGGACTGCAACGCGGTCGCTACTACCCTGGGGACCCTCGGCATGGTGTCTCGGCGCTACGTGCATCGGATTCCGTTCATCGTCAAGATCAATCACAATGACCTGTTGCGCTATCCGAACGTGCCCGACCAGCGCCTCTTTGCTTCAGTGCGCCAGGCGATCGACCTGGGTGCGGTGGGCGTGGGCGCCACCATTTATTTTGGCTCCGAAGGGTCGATCCGCCAGATCGAAGAGGTATCAGCGGCCTTCGCCGAAGCCCATCGTCAGGGGCTCTTCACGGTGCTTTGGACGTACCTACGAAACGATGCCTTCAAGACGGGTGGCGTTGACTACCACTTGAGCGCCGACCTGACGGGTCAGGCGAACTACTTGGGCGTGACGATTGAAGCCGACATCATCAAGCAAAAGCAGCCCGAGAACAACGGCGGCTATCTAGCCGTCAAATTTGGCAAGACCGATCCCGCTGTCTACGATCGCCTTACGACCGATCACCCGATTGACCTCACTCGCTGGCAGGTGGTGAATTGTTACGCCGGACGCATTGGACTCATTAACTCCGGTGGAGAGTCCAAAGGAAGTGACGACCTCGCCGCCGCGGTGCGCACCGCCGTGATTAACAAGCGAGCCGGCGGTCAGGGTCTCATCGTGGGACGCAAGGCCTTTCAACGGCCCATCGACGAAGGAGTCGCCTTAGTGCACGCCGTGCAAGACGTCTTCCTCGATGAGTCCGTGACCATCGCCTAAGACCTACGCTGGGCGCGTGACGACGACCCCTGGAGCCGACGCCGGCCCTTGGACTTGGGCCAATCTCGTGACGTTGATTCGTCTCGCCCTGCTGCCTCTCTTTTTTTGGCTCCTCTTCGACACGGGACATCGCGCCTGGGCCGCGTGGCTCTTAGGGGTGCTCGGCGCCACGGACTGGGTGGATGGATATCTCGCGCGCCAACTTCACCAGGTGTCAAACGTCGGCAAGATAATCGATCCGGTCGCGGACCGTGTCTTGGTCGTGGCGGGGCTGCTCGCCGTCGCCGCGGCCGGCGGCGTTCCTTGGTGGTTCGCCAGTATTACCCTCGTGCGCGAAGTTATCGTCTCGGTCCTCACGCTCGTGCTCGCCGCCTTGGGCGCGGCGCGCATTGACGTGCTCTGGTGGGGCAAGGTATCAACGTTTACCCTGATGGCGACGTTTCCGATCTTCTTGTTGACGAGTAACGCCCACGGCGTGAGTGCGACGTCGTGGCAGCAGCCGCTGCGCGATGCCTGCTGGGTGGGCGGCATCTTGGGGCTCACCTTGGCCTGGTTTGTCCTGCTCGGCTACCTTGGACCCGCGCGACGCGCCCTGCGAGACGGGCGCGCCGCTCGCCGAGTCTTGTAAGTTATTTCGCATGCAGATTCCCGAGGAACTGAAGTACTCATCGGACCACGAATGGGCCAAGGTAAGCGGCGACGTCGTGCGCGTGGGGATCACCGATTACGCCCAAGACGCGCTCGGTGACGTGGTGTTCGTGGACCTGCCGAAGGTTGGTGCGGCGGTCAGCGTGGCCGGTGTCATCGGGGAGGTCGAGTCCACGAAGTCCGTCTCGGAAATCTACGCGCCGGTCGCAGGCACTGTCGTGGCGGTGAACGAAGCTCTCTCGACGTCGCCTGAATCGATCAACAGTGACCCTTACGGCGAGGGCTGGATTTGCGAGATATCAATCACTGACGTGCAGCAACTTGACACGCTCCTCGACGCGGACGGCTACGCGGCACTGACGTCGAAATAGCCCCGACGCCGTTTTACAAAGTTCACTAGTGTGAGTCCGTGAACTGCCGACGTTGTGGGGAAATCTTAAACGCCAACGCAAATTTCTGTTGGTCGTGTGGTGCCCCACAACTCACCGCTTCCTCCCCTGAAACAATTGCGGTGCCGGTCGTGAGCACGCCTGAGTCCATTCACCCCGGAGCGAATCGAGGACCACTCGGTGTTCACCGCGACGAACTCGTGGTCGCGTCGGGACCCGATGCCGGTGCACGCATCGAACTCGAGGGAAACGTGACTTCGGTGGGACGACACGAGTCGAGCGAACTTTTGCTTGACGACGTGTCGGTGTCTCGGCATCACGCCGTCTTCACGCGGACCGCGAGTGGTCGCGTGACGTTGCGTGATCTCAATTCGCTCAATGGGACCTACGTGAACGGGACGCGAGTGGAAGAGACGACGCTCCATTCCGCCGACGAGGTGCAAATTGGCAAGTTCAAACTGGTTTTCTGGGAGGCTTCCGTATGAGCAGTGGCACTGGCGTACTTCGCATCGGTGAAGTGCACGCGCAGCTTCGTCGCGAGTTCCCGGATATCGAACTTTCGAAGATTCGCTACTACGAAGAAAAAGGCTTGGTCCAACCTTCACGTTCGCGAAAGGGATATCGCCTTTATTCTGATCGTGACGTGGCCTGCTTGCGCGAGGCGATTCGCCTTGCGCAAGAGGAGTTCGTGCCCCTGAAGGTCGTACGAATTCGCTTGATCGAAAAGGGACTGCTGCGCGACGACGCAGCCAACGGTTTGTCGACGACACCGCGTCGTGCTGCTCGAGAAGTAGCGAGTGCGGTGGTCTCGATGCCCGTTCCTTCGTCGCCGCGTCCCGCGCTGCACGTGGTGGAGGGAAACGACGTGCTGGAAGTCCACGACGCGCCCGTGAGGGAACTCTTCAGCGCTCAAGAAATCCTCTCCATTACTGGTCTTAGCCCCGACGCCTTCAATCAGTTGCTCGCCACGGGGCTTATTGAGCCTTGTCGCCTCGAGGGCGAAACGCTCTATCGTGCGATTGATTTGCGAGTGTGCGCCCAAGCGCGCGCGCTCCTCGAGCGCGGTGTCGACGTGCGTCTCTTGGGTGCGCTTCGACGGGTGGTGGAACGCGAAGTTGGCATCATTGACGACCTCACGGCGTCGCTACGTCAACCCGGCTCAACTGTCAACTCGGAGCGGTCTCAGGCCATCTGCCGCGAAGTCGCCAGCGAGGTGGGAGCGCTTCGCTCCGTACTGAGCGAACGCGCCGTGAGCGACTACTTCGACGCCTAGACGGTTTTCGTCGCGGGACGCAGGTCTAGGCTGGCTGCATGATTGAGGTCGTGTTGCGGGCCGTTCGCGTCGACGTGGGTTCGTCGACGCCTCTGCTGCTGCTCGAAGAGGTTCAGGGGGACCGGGTACTGCCGATCTACATCGGTGCGCCCGAAGCCGCCGCGATCGCGTACGCGCTCCAGGGCGTGAGCGCACCTCGACCGATGACCCACGATCTTTTGGGCAACGTCATCACTTCACTTCACGCACGACTCTTCTCGGTTGAAATCACCGAACTCGTCGACAACACGTTCTTCGCGACGCTGCGACTGCTGGGCGATCAGAACGAAATCCTGGTGAGCGCCCGTCCGAGCGACGCGGTCGCACTCGCACTTCGCGTCGGTGCGCCGATTCTCGTCGCCGATGAACTCATGGCGCGAGAAGGCAAGATTCTTCAACTCACCGATGACGACGAAGAAAGCGTTGACGAGAACGGCGAACCCTTCGATGAGGGCGCGGCGGCGGACATCGTGGCCCAGTTTGGTGAATTTCTCGATCAAGTCAAACCCGAGGACTTTGGTCAGTGAAGCGACTGCTCGTCGGCGTCGTGGTGCTGGCCCTCGCGGCCGGCGCGTTTTACCTGGGCCAACACTTCTCGACGTCCTCGTCGACCACGACGAGCGCTCCTTCGAATCCCACCACGACCGCTCCCACCACGAGTACTTCGGGGCCGCTCGCGACCAGCTGCAGCCCCAAGGACTTCCGGGGTGTCTTCAACCAGGGTCAAGGTGCTGCGGGCACCATCTTCGCGAGCGTCACCATCACCAAGACCACCGCGGGGTCGTGCTCGATGAAAGGCTGGCCCCTCATCACGCTCCAAGACAAGTTGGGCGCGGTACTGCCCACCCGGGCCATCAACGTCCCCACCAACAAGGATGGCTTTTCGTTCCCCACCGCCGCCGCGGACGCGATGCCCCAGACGTTGCGACTTTCGCAGGGCTCGATTGCTAATTTCTCGATTGCCTACAGCGACGTTCCGACGGGGTCGTCGAGTTGCCCCAACGCGATCACCATCAGTGTTCAGTTCTTGCCCAATAGCGCGGCGGTGACCGTCACGTCGCTGTATCCGCTCATGGTCTGTAACGGCGGCTCGATCTGGGTGAGCCCCTTTTACTAATTAGGCGCGCGGGTCCACGAGGACGCGACCACGCAGCGTTCCTTCGCGCACCGACTGGAGCGCGATAGGCAGATTTTCAAGCGTCGTCGTATGGTCGATGAAGGCGTCAAAGTCAAGGGAATCGGCCGCCGCGCCGAGTGCCTCCCAGACGCGCTGACGCGTTGTCCAGCTCGCCTCCACGCTGTCGATACCCAGTAGCGCGATGCCGCGTGTGATGAAGGGATAGACCGTCGTCACCAACTCGGGGCCAGCGACGAGTCCACTGGCCGCGACCGCGGCACCGTAGCGAAGCGACCGCACGATCTGGTTCAACGTGTCACCACCGACACAGTCAATGGCTCCGTCCCAGCGTTCGCTCGCGAGCACTCGATCGGGTTTGTCGGCGATGTCGTCACGTCCGATCACCGCGACCGCACCACGTTCGAGCAGCCACGGCGCCTCGTGCACCGAGCCAGTCGAGGCGACCGGGAGGTAACCGCGAGCGGCGAGGTAGGTCACGGCCTGGGAACCAACACCGCCCGTCGCGCCGGTGACCAAGACCCGGGCCAGCGGGGCCAAGCCGTGATCTTCCAGGGCGAGGATGCTCTGCATGGCGGTGAATCCCGCGGTGCCGATCACCATCGCGTCACGCGTCGAGATCGACGACGGCAGGATGGTCATCGTGGCCGCCGCCGCGTAGGTCATCTCGGCAAATCCACCATCGCGCGCGACGCCGAGCGCGCCGCCGTGGATGGCCACCCGAGCATCCTTTGGCAGCTCTGGGTTCGAAGACTCGACCACGATGCCCGCGGCGTCGACACCGCCTACCAATCGCTCGAGACGACGAACGCGACTCTTGGCCTGGGCGACCATCGCGTCCTTAAAGTTGATGCCGGAGTACTCAACTCTCACGAGGATGTCACCAGCGTCAATGGCTTTGGGCTCGACTTCACCCACGAAGGTTGAAAACTCACCAGTTTCGTCAATTATAAATGCGCGCATCGTAATAGGTTAGAAGCGCGCGGCGCTGACACCTACGATTGTGCGGTGGCCTACGCGGACCTCCTCGGACAGCGAACGTGGTACCAGCCGGCCAAGGGGCGCGGTAAGTCGGTCGTCTTACTGCACGGGGGCCTCTCGAACACCAACTCGATGTGGCACTCGATCGGTCCGGGGCTTCGCCAGAATTTCTCCGTCAGTGGTTTTGACCGCCGAGGTCACGGCCGCACCGGCGACACCGACGCTCCCTTTTCTTATGAAGCCATGGCCGACGAGACCATTGCCTTTTTGGAGTTTCTCGGCCGACGCAGTCATCTCGTGGGCCATAGCGACGGGGGCAACGTCGCCCTCGCGGTCGCACGACGTCGCCCCGATCTCGTTCGTCGGGTCGTCGCGATCGGGGCGAACTATCACCACAGTGGTCTGATGGCGATGGAGCCCTTCACGCCCGAGAGCGCCAGTTTTGCGGAGTTCGCTGAGGGCTACGGTGCGCTCGCGCCCGAAGGACCGGCTCACGCCGCGGTGGTGGTGCAAAAGTCACGACGCCTCGTTGAAAGTGAGCCGCGCTGGACGACCCGACATCTCGCCGCCATCGAACGGCCCGTGCTGGTCGTAGCCGGCGATGACGACGTCACGACGTTTCGCCACCTCACGACAATGTACGAAGCGCTGCGCGACGCCGAACTCGCGGTAGTGCCCGGCACGTCGCACGGTGTCTTGAAGGAGCGCACGAAACTCGCGACGCTGCTGATCGTCGAGTACCTCAAGAGTTCGCTCCCTCCTCGTACGAGGTCCCCGATTCGTCGCGGGGAAGTGGCGCCGTGACCATCAGCGTGAGCGAGCGCGTCACCACGTGGGTACCGCGCGGCGTTCGGATGCGCTATTGGTTGCGTGAGCGCTGGGCCGCGCTGGGCGTATTAGGTCGTGACGCCACGCTCTACATAGGTGCGGGCGTGTTCGCTTGGCTGCTCGGCGCGTATTCAACCCAGCCCGCTCAGTGGCAATGGGGTTATTTGACAGTGGCGCCCTACCTTGGGGCCGGGGCCCTGGCGCTCGTGGGCCACTGGCGTTGGCCCACGAGGACGCTCATGATTCGCGTGGTCTTGCTCATCGTCGTTTTACTCGGTGCGGTGGCGGTGCCCCTTGGACTCGAAGCCCGGTGGCGCCACGCTCAGCCCGAGGTCTCAGTCATCGAGCGATCCGGACAAGCTCTGGTCAACGGGCAAGATCCCTATCG
>Ga0307374_10006297_pt1 | contig 18763 bp, 16 predicted proteins | sample OX3MG_FD_202532 | JGI IMG/M metagenome (GOLD analysis project Ga0307374, IMG submission 202532) | Soil microbial communities from Risofladan, Vaasa, Finland - OX-3 | ecosystem: Environmental > Terrestrial > Soil > Coastal area > Acid sulfate soil | place: Finland: Risofladan, Vaasa | collected...
ACCGCGACGCCATCGCCATCGCGATTCCGCGTCCGCGCGCGCTCTCTTTCACGCCGATATTGATAAGCGCGCCACGCGTGCCGCCGCCGCGATGCGGCTCGAGGCGGACTCCGCGCCTGACCTGCGCGAGCATCGGGCTCAAGTCCGGCACCGAGAACACCGCGCCGACCGCCTCATCGCCGAGGATCGCGAGCATCGAAAGGTCGGCCACCGGAGTCTCCCACAGCGACATCAGCATCGGCCGCACTTCCGTTTTGGTCACCGGATTCCATCCCCAATGACGCGTGAAAGCGGCGTTGGTGATTTCGGTCCACGCATCGATCGCGGCAAGGAAGCCGTACTCGCGCCAACTCTTGATCTTGACGCCGGCCGCGGCGACGGCGGAAACCGAGCGCCGGTAACGCTCGAGTAATTCAGGCGTCAGTTCGGCGGTGTAATCGGTCTGTCCCTTCTCCGTCTCGAAGCCTGCCCGTTTGAAGCATCGATGGTAATACGGCGGATTGCCGCGGAGCAGAAACGAGGGCAACCGCCCGTAGCCATCGACGGCGTATGGATAATCCAGGAACGCGGCGAAGCCACTGCGCACCGCCGTCATTCCGCGCGCGGCGAGCGACTGCGCCGCCGCTTCAAGCATCGCGACGGCGGCATCTTCTTCGCTGTCGTAGGCTTCGAAATGGATTAACTGGCCGAGCTGCTCGCCCCAGTGCTCGATATAGCGGTGATTGACGATGGCGCTGACGCGCGCGACCATCCGCCCGCGCCGCCGCGCGCAGAACGCCTCGAGGTCGAGGAACGCCGCGAAATGCGTGCGGCGCGTGATCATGTCGATCTCGCTCTGAATATCGGGCGGCCACCACGCCTCGCGCGCGGCGTACACGTGATACGGCAGCCGCGCGAATTCCTCGCATCCGTCGCGCGTCGCCACGCGCTCGACCGTGATATCCGCGCGGTTCATGGCCGTGTTTAGCTTAGCATCGCGGCACGCCAAACCAGTATCGCGCGGAAACGGTCTAAGGCCGCCGTCTGCGGGCGCCGGGAGCCGCGACAATCCCGTCGCGGAGCCATCGCGCCAGCATCGCATTGATCTTGCTCGCGGCGGCCGATTCACGCGCCGACCCATCGTGTGCGAGGGCCCGGCCAACGGCGGCGCAGATTGCGCCAAACTCCGCGCCGCGCCGCAATTTCGCGATCGCGCCTGCCTCGAGCGCGGCCACCTCGCGATAGAATACTTTCGCGGCCTGCCGCCAGACGACAATCGTGCTCGGTCCCGGCGCGGGCCGCTTCCATTCGCGGCCAGACTCGAACGCGCGCAGCGCAGCCGCGACCCGCCACTTCGTTTCGACTACTTGGAGCGCCGCGATCGCACGCATCCTGACGCCCGGCCATCGCTCGGGCGCCTTCGCGCGCATCGCGGCGGCCTCGAGCGGCGCGGTATCGCGGGCGCAAAAGACCTCGACGATCGCACGTTCGAGCGCAGCCAGATCGGCGGCATAGGGAAACTCGCCGCCAATCGGATGCGTGCGCAAGAACCCGGCCAGATGACTTCCTGCCCAGAAGACCGACGCTTCGATCGGTGGGTACTCAGTCAGATATCCAGTAACGAGATTATGCATATTATCCGGGCCGAGCGCCGCCGCGAGTGCCGGGAAATCCTCCTTCAGGATCTCGAGCAGCCGGTAGAAATACATATTCGCGTAGATATCCAGACGGCTGGCCGCCCCCAAACGCGCGTCGCCGCCGATCACCGCCTCGAGCCCTCCCCGCGGAAGACCTCGCTCCCGCGCGAGCCCATCCGCAACGCCGCCCGGCGCCGTGATGAGCCGATAGAGAAGGGTCTGAGTGTTCCTAAGCGCGAGCGCCATCGGCGGTTACACACTCCCGGCGCACGGATTCATAGATACCGCGCGCGCGTCCCGCGGCAGCAGCCAGCACCGCGAACGGCGGAATATTGTCGTCCCACTCAATCAGCGTCGATACCGCGCCGAAGCGCCTGACCGCGCGCGCATAGAGCGCCCACACATCGTCGCGCACCGGATGATCATGCGTATCGAGCAGATAGGCGCCGTGATCGCTATGCCCCGCGAGGTGAAACTGGACGACGCGTTCGGGCGGTATCTCGTCAATATACTCTTCGGCGCTAAAGCGATGGTTAAATGCATTTACAAATATATTGTTGATATCGAGCAGGATGCCGCAGTCGGCTTCCTCGGCGACCGCGCGCACGAATTCCCACTCGGTCATCGTCGAAGTGCGAAACGTCAGGTAGCTGGATACATTCTCGATTAGTATGTGCCGTTCGAGTATGTCCTGCACGCGGCGGATTCGTGCCGCGGTGTGGCGCACGGTTTCCTCGTTGTGCGGCAGCGGCAGCAGGTCGTGCAGGCTCTTTCCGCCCACGCCGCTCCAGCATAGATGGTCGGAGATCCAGACCGGCGCCGCGCGCCGGGCGAGCGCGCGCAGGCCGCGCAGATACTTGCGATCGAGAGGATCGGCTGAGCCGATCGACATCGACACACCATGCAGCACGACTGGATATTGCGCGCGGACGGCGTCGAGAACTTCGAGCGGGCGGCCGCCGGCGACCATGAAGTTTTCCGAGATGACCTCGAACCAGTCGATCGCCGGATGCTTCTCGAGGATATGACTGTAGTGCGGACGGCGCAGGCCAACCCCGAAGCCGAGAAATGGAAAGTCCTCGCGCTGAAGCATCGTGAGACGATCTTGCGCGCCCCGCACCGGATCGCGTCGGGCGCAAGCCTCGCGTCAATCGACTACTGGGCTAGTTCGCCTTTTCGACGTGGCCGCCCAGCTTGGCGCATTGCTTGGCGCTCGCGGCCATCACGTACCCTTTGCCTTTGCACGAGTTCTGCCCCATGCAACTGTTCGAGGCGCTCTTGCACGCGCTCTGTCCCTTGCACGAGTTGCCGCCGATGCACTTCACCTGGGCGGGAGCGCTGCTCGAGCCCGCGTTATCGGCCGCCATCGCGCCGCCGGTGAACATCAGAGCTACGGCAGTGGCGAGGACGGCGCCGCCGAGTGCGGATTTTTTCATGAACGATTCTCCATTTTTCAGGACGCCGCCGAAGATTAGCCGCGCCAATTTCAGTTGCCATCAATCGTGATCAGGCTCCGTCATTTTACGCGCGGACGCCGGCTTGCGCCACGGCGCAGCGTATCCAACCCGCCCGCGGGAATCATTACCGCGGGATTTTCGTCGCGGCGGATGCTATCGTCGCGGTCGTCGATTATGGGCAATCAGGGCGCAACCAACCCGCGGCAATACGAGCAAGCCGCGTGACTTCGCAGGACTACCGCCCGTCATGGCTGGCCGCGGCGGGCAGCCGCACGGCTCTGTTTTCCATCGGCGCCGGAATCGCGCTGATGTTTCTGGTTGGACCGCTGGTCAAGCTGGTCGTCACGAGCGATCCGCGCGGACTGGCGAACTCCTTCGCCGACAGCGAGGTCATGAGCGCCATTGGACTGAGCGTGCTCGCCGCGACCTGGGCTACCGCGCTCGGCGCAATCATCGGATTGCCGCTCGGTTACGTGCTGGCGCGGCATAGCTTCGCGGGCAAGGCGATCATCGAGGGACTAATCGATCTGCCGGTAGTGATCCCGCATCCGATCGCGGGAATCGCGCTGCTGTTCGTATTCGGGCGCGGCTTCTTCGTCGGGCACGTGTTTTCGATGGCCGGAATACATTTCGCGGGGGCGATTCCGGGAATCGTCATCGCGATGCTCTTCGTGTCGGCGCCATTTCTGATCAACGCGGCGCGCGACGGCTTTCGCGCGGTCGATCCGCGCCTTGAAGGCGTTGCGCGCACTCTCGGGCGCGGGCCGTGGGGCGTCTTCTTTGGGGTCACGATGCCGCTGGCACGGCCGGCGATCGTCTCGGGCGCGGTTATGATGTGGGCGCGGGCGCTCAGCGAGTTCGGCGCGGTCGTGGTGCTGGCGTACTATCCGATGACGGCGCCGGTGCTGATCTACGATCGCTTCGAGGGCTACGGCCTCGAAGCCGCGCAACCCGTCGCCGCGGCGGTGGTACTGGTCGCGCTCGCGATCTTCTCAATCCTCAGATGGCTGAACGTGCGCGAGCGCGCGGCCTGAATGGCAGGGCTATCTGCGGGCGGCTGCCTCGAGCATTTCGCCGCGGTCGGCGGCGTCGAACAGATGCAACTGATGGGGGCTGTTGCCGGCCGGAATCTCGACCGGATATTTTCCGGTGAAGCACGCGTCGCAGTATCCTTCTCGATTTCCGTTGCCGATGAACGAGTAGAGTCCGTCCCAGCTCAGGTAGCCCAGCGAGTCGGCGCCGACGTAGCGGCGAATCTCATCGACCGAGTGCGATGACGCGAGCAACTCTTCGCGGGTGGGTGTGTCGATTCCGTAAAAGCACGAGTTGGTCGTCGGCGGCGCGGCGATCCGCATATGCACCTCGCGCGCGCCCGCCTGCCGCAGCATCGGAATCACCTTGCGCAGGGTGGTTCCGCGCACCAGAGAATCTTCGATCAGCACGATACTTCGGCCGCGCAGCAGTTCGGCGACCGGGTTGAACTTGATCTTGACGCCAAAGTGCCGGATCGACTGGCGCGGCTCGATAAACGTGCGCCCCACGTAATGACTTCTGACCAGCGCCATCTCGAATGGGATCTTCGATTCCTCGGCGAAGCCCAGCGCGGCCGCGTTGCCCGAGTCGGGGACCGGCACGACCAGGTCGGCCTTGGCCGGGCACTCGCGGGCGAGCGCGCGCCCCTGCTGCTTGCGCACGGAATAAACGTTGCGGCCGTAGAGGAGGCTATCGGGACGCGCGAAATAAACGTACTCGAAGATGCATCGCTTGGACGGTGCTGGAGCGAACGGCCGCACCGAGCGAAGTCCGTTCTCGTCGATTATCACCATCTCGCCCGGCTCGATCTCGCGAATATACTCCGCGCGCACCAGGTCGAGCGCGCAGGTCTCCGAGGTGACGATCGTCGCACCGTTGAGCTTGCCCAGCACCAGCGGGCGAAAGCCGTGCGGGTCGCGCACCGCGATCAGGCAGTTCTCCGTCAGCAGGACCAATGAGTACGCGCCCTTCACCTGGGCGAGCGCCTCCATCAATTTCTCGGGCAGCGAGGGCGCGCGCGAGGCGGCGATCAGATGAATCACGATTTCGCTGTCCGACGAGGAATAGAAAATCGTACCGCCCGCTTCGAGCCGCTCGCGCAGCTCTTCGAAATTCACCAGGTTGCCGTTATGCGCCAGCGCAAGGCCGCCCTTGCCGTACTCGACCACGATCGGCTGGCAGTTCTTGAGCGAGGTCGAGCCGGTCGTCGAGTAGCGGTTATGGCCGATCGCGCTGGTGCCTTCGAGCCGTGCGATAATGTCGGAATTGAAGATGTCGGCGACCAGGCCCATCCCGCGATGCGAGATCAGCGCCTTGCCGTTGGACGAAACGATTCCCGCCGATTCCTGTCCGCGATGCTGCAGCGCATAGAGGCCCAGGTAGGCGAGGTTGGCGGCCTCTGGATGACCGTATACGCCGAAGACGCCGCACTCTTCGTGAAAGGCGTCGAGTTTGGACTCCTCGACTATCACCGCGCCGTCGTCAGTCATGGCTGGCTAGCCTCCCGGGAAGTGCAGCTTCGTAAAGCTCGAACAACTCGTTTATGTTCTCGTCCAGGGCGCCGTGGAGCGCAAGCCGCGGCTCGGCCAGCACGCGCCCTGCCTGATAAATCGCGAGGCCGCGGGTCGAGAAAACCCGCGTCAGCGCCGCAATATCTTGCGGCGCGGCTGAGATCACGACCGTCGAGGGTCCTTCGCCAAACAATTCCACCGTGTCGGCCAAGCCGTGCGCGGACAAGTCAACTTCGGCGCCCAGCCTCGCCTCGGGATTGAAGCAGGCCTCCGCGATCGCCACCGCGAGGCCGCCTTCGGCTACGTCGTGAGCCGATCCTATCAACCTCTGCTCGGCGCAGACAACCAGCCCCTCGAGCAGGGCATTCTCGCGCACGAGATCGATCGGCGTAAGCGTCTCATCGCTCTCGCCGTACATCGCCGCGTACTCGGAGGCCGCGAGCGACGGCGGCGCGGTGCGCACGATCGCAATCGCGTCGCCGGCGCGCTTGAAATGCGCGGTGACGTGGCGCGCGACGTCGGTCATCAGGCCCAGCACCGCGATTGTGGGGGTGGGCGGAATTGCGCGTCCTTCGGTCTCATTGTAGAAGCTGACGTTGCCGCTGACGACCGGCGCGCCAATCGCGCGGGCGGCGTCGCCAAGGCCGCGCACGCCTTCGGCGAACTGCCACATGATTTCCGGCCGCTCGGGATTTCCGTAGTTGAGACAATTCGTGATTCCGACCGGACGCGCGCCCACGCAGGCGACATTGCGCGCCGCCTCGATTACCGTCGCGACCGCGCCGGCGTATGGATCGAGCGCGCAGGCCCGCGGATTCGAATCGACCTTGAGCGCGAGGGCGCGATGCGATCCCTTGATCCGCAGCACCGCCGCGTCACCGCCCGGCCCGAGCACCGTGTTGCCCTGCACAATCGAGTCGTACTGGCGGAACACCCACCTTTTCGACGCGACGTTCGGATTCGAGAGCATCGCGCGTAGCGCAACCGCGGGAGCAGGATTCTCGCGGCGGATGCGCGCGCGCGGGGCGCTCGGCTTCGCCGATGCGTGCGCGGGACGATCGTAAACCGGGGCGTCGTCGGTGAGCGCGGCAGCCGGAATATCGGCGACAACCTGTCCGCGCCATCGCGCACGCCATCGCTTGTCGGCGGTGACTTCACCGATCACAACAGCATGCAGATCCCACTTTTCGAACACCGCCTGGAGTTCGGCTTCGCGTCCGCGCTCGGCAACGATGAGCATCCGCTCCTGCGATTCCGAGAGCAAAATTTCGTAGGGCGTAAGGCTCTGATCGCGCAGCGGAACCTGGTCGAGATCGAGATCGATTCCAAGACCGCCGCGCGCCGCCATCTCGGACGACGACGAGGTCAGTCCGGCCGCGCCCATGTCCTGGATCGCGACGATCGCGCCGGTCTTGCCGGCTTCGAGGCACGCTTCGATGAGCAGTTTTTCGGTAAATGGGTCGCCGACCTGCACGGTTGGCCGCTTCGATTCGCTCTCGGCGTCGAACTCGGCCGACGCCAGCAGCGACGCGCCGTGAATGCCGTCGCGGCCGGTCGCAGAGCCAACGTACAGGACCGGATTGCCAACTCCGCGCGCCCGCGCGCTCCACAGCTCGCCCGCGCGCGCGAGCCCCAGCGAAAATGCGTTGACAAGAATATTGCCGTTGTACGCCGCGTCGAACATGACCTCGCCCGCGACGGTCGGCACTCCGACGCAGTTGCCGTAACCGCCGATTCCGCCGACCACGCCGCCGATCAGGTAGCGGGTGCGGGGATGATCGAACGATCCGAATTTGAGCGAATTCATCGAGGCGATCGGCCGCGCGCCCATCGTGAAGATGTCGCGCAAAATTCCGCCGACTCCGGTCGCGGCGCCCTGGTACGGCTCGACGTATGACGGATGGTTATGGCTTTCGATTTTGAACACCGCCACCCATCCGTCGCCGACGTCGATCGCGCCGGCGTTCTCGCCGGGACCGCCCTGGACGACCAGCTCGCTCTTCTGCGGCAGAGTGCGCAGATATTTTCGCGACGATTTGTACGAGCAGTGCTCCGACCACATGACAGAGAACACGCCCAACTCGGTGAAGGTCGCAACGCGTCCGAGGATCTGTTCGACTCGCGCGAATTCCTCGGCCGAAAGGCCGTGCGCGCGGCCCTGTGCGAGATCGACTCGCGGCTCGCCGGGCAATGCAACAGGCTTCATCACGCGCTCGCGGCGATCGATTCGAAGATTTTGCGGCCATCGGTACCGCCGAGCATCGATTCAACCGCGTGCTCGGGATGCGGCATCAGGCCGAAGACGTTGAAGCGCTCATTGGCGACGCCCGCAATCGCGCGCATCGAGCCGTTCGGATTCGCGGCCTCGCTCTCGCGGCCGTCCGCGCCGCAGTAGCGCAGGATCACCTGGCCGCGCTCTTCCATCTGACGGAGTTCGTCTTCGGGTGCGACGTAGAGGCCCTCGCCGTGCTTGATCGGGAGGGTGAGTACGTCGCCTTGGCGCATCGCGCGCGTAAACGGAGTCCGCGCGTTTTCGACGCGAACATGAACCCGCTCGCAGATAAACGAAAGCGAGCGGTTGCGCGTCAGCGCTCCGGGCAGCAGATGCGCCTCGCACAGAATCTGGAAGCCGTTGCAGGTGCCGATTACTAAACCGCCGTCGGCGGCGAATTTCTCGACGCTGCGCATGATCGGAGAAAAGCGCGCGATCGCCCCGGTCCGCAGATAGTCGCCGTAGCTGAAGCCTCCGGGCAAAAGGATACACTCGGCGCCGCCGAGCGACGTGTCCTTGTGCCACAGCATCGCCGCCTCCTGCCCCATCACTTCGGTAAGGGCGTAGAAGGCGTCATTGTCGTCGAGCGAACCGGGGAACCTGACGACGCCCCACTTCATTCGCCTTCGACCTCGAAGGTGAAGTCCTCGATATTCGGATTCGCGAGCAGCCGCTCGCACATCCGTTTGGTTTCTTCGCGCGCGGCGGCGGCGCTTGGGGCTGCGACCTCGAGCACGATATATTTTCCGACCTTGACGCCGGAAACCTCGGGAAAGCCGAGCGTCTTGAGCGATTGCTCGACGACGCGTCCCTGCGGATCGAGGATTCCCTTGCGCGGCGTGATGAAGACTTTTACCTGCAAGAGAAGCCTCGGTTTGACTTTGGATGAGCCGAATGAAACCGACCTAACCCCTGACCCCTTCCCGCACGGGAAGGGGGACTCGAAGCGAAACTCATGCAGAGGGCCAAGGCTGAAGCTAATGGCTCGCCGGTACTTTCATCCTGTCCGGATCCCTCTCTGATCCCCTCCCCGATGCGGAGAGGGTGGCGGGCATCGCCCGCCAGGAGAGGTGGCTCTGGATGCCTCGCTATGGTCATCCTTTCGATCATCCTTCCACCCGGCGGAGCATTTCGTGATAGGCCTCTTCGACTCCGCCGAGGTCGCGGCGGAAGCGATCCTTGTCGAGTTTCTGCCGGGTCGCCTTGTCCCAGAAGCGGCAGGTGTCGGGACAGATTTCGTCGCCGAGCAGAATCTCGCCATGATGCCGTCCGAACTCGAGCTTGAAATCGACCAGCAGCACTCCCCGCTCGTCCAGGAACTTGCTCAGCAGCTCATCGACACGCAGCGCCAGCCTTTTGATCTCCGCAAGCTCGGCTTCCGTCGCCCATCCGAACTCGATTGCGTGCTCCGGATAGATGAGCGGATCGTCGAGCGCGTCGGATTTGTAAGTGTACTCGACGAGTGGATGCTTGAGCGGTGCGCCTTCCTCCCGGCCAAGCCGCTTCGCCATCGATCCGGCAACGATATTACGCACGATGATTTCGACCGGCACGATATCGAGCCGCTTGCACAGCATCTGGCGGTCGTCGATCCGGCGCACGAAATGGGTCTTGACGCCGTGCTGCTCGAGCATCGTGAAGAACAACTCGGACATCCGGTTGTTCATCACGCCCTTGTCTTCGATCGTGCCGCGCTTCTTGGCGTTGAACGCGGTCGCGTCGTCCTTGAAGTACTGAATGATGAGGTCAGGATTCGAAGTCGCGTAAAGCTTCTTCGCCTTGCCCTCGTAAAACTGTTCGCCACGTTCAGGGATGGATTCCAACTTCCTGTCTCCCAAAGTGAATTCGCAATGTGCTTTGGTCTTTCAACTATCTGACCGCGCCGCCTCGAACAACGAAAGCCGGACGCGATCTATCCACAAACCGGATCTTGAATTAACAGCGCCGTCCCGCGATGCCCGCATCCTCATCGCGGACGCGCCTTCGGCGCGGGGCCGCCGGGCGCGTAGCGCTCGACCAGTTCCTCGGCCAGGCCCACGTAGCCGCGCGGCGAGAGCGCGCGCAGCGCGGCGCGTGCGGCATCGTCGAGCGGCAGCGTCGCGATAAATTCCTCGATCAGCGCCTTGTCCACCGGACGCCCGCGCGTCAGCTCCTTGAGCGTCTCGTACGGATGCGGCAGTCCGCGCTCGCGCATGAGGGTTTGAATCGCCTCGGCCACGACTTCCCACGCCTGCGCGGCATCGAGATCCTCGGCGATGCGGCGCTCGTCCACCTCGACCCGAGCGAGGCCCCGCTCGAGCGACGCAAGCGCCACGACCACATGGCCGAAGGCGGTGCCGATTGCGCGCAGTGCGGTCGAGTCGGTCAGATCGCGCTGCCACCTGGAGATCGGGAGCTTGGTCCCCAGATGCTCGAATAGCGCGCTGGCAATACCCAGGTTGCCCTCGCAATTCTCGAAATCGATCGGATTGATCTTGTGCGGCATCGTCGAGCTGCCGGTCTCGCCCTTGACCGCCTTCTGCGCGAAATAGCCGATCGAGATGTAGCTCCACATGTCGCGGCAGAAGCCGAGTAGGATCGTGTCGATCCTGACCATCACGGCGAACATCTCGGCGATAAAATCGTGGCTCTCGATTTGCGTGGTGAGCGGATTCCAGATGAGTCCCTGCGCCGCGACGAAGCGGCGCGAGTGCTCGATCCAATCGAGTGCGGGTGCGGCGAAGTGATGCGCGTTGAAGTTGCCGACCGCGCCGTTGAACTTGCCCAGATATTCCTGGCGGCGAAGCTGCGCGAGCTGACGCTCGAGGCGCGCCGTAAAGATCGCCAGCTCCTTGCCGACCGTGGTAGGCGAGGCTTCCTGCCCATGGGTACGCGCGAGCATCGCGAGGGATTTATAACGATGCGCAATCGCGGCGATCGCGCCGAGGGCTTTTTCTATCCGGGGGATTAGTTCGCGCTCGGAAAATTCTTTCAGGATCAGCGCGTAGGCCAGGTTGTTTATGTCCTCGCTGGTGCAGGCGAAGTGAACGATCTCGACCGGCAGCTTCGGATCGAACGCGGCGACTTGTTCCTTCACGAAGTACTCGACGGCCTTGACGTCATGATTGGTCTCGGCCTCGAGCACTTTGACGCGCCGCGCGTCTTCGACCGAGAAGCCCTCGTAAATCGCGCGCAGCTTCGCTGCCGTCGGCGACGCAATCGGCCCGAGCGCCTCGAAGACGGGATTGCCAGCGAGCGACAGGTACCATTCGATCTCGACGCGGACGCGGTAGCGGATCAGCGCGAACTCGCTGAAGTAGGCCTCGAGCGCGCGGGTGCGCGCGCGGTAGCGCCCGTCAATCGGAGTGACCGCCATCAGCGCTTCATCGGCGGCATGCACAGGAGTCTTCACAGGCCGAGACCGGAGTGCTGCGGATGGGTTCGTTTGGCTGCTCCGAAGCTGGCTAACCCACGGGCGCTATGGTCATAACTCATAGAAAAAATTGGCAAATATTCCCTTTGTGAATCAGGTTTAATTGAGTTCGCCGCGTGGAATTCGAGATCGACAATAGGCGCTTCGCGTGTAGGATACGCGCGACGGAGCGTCGAGTTGATTCTCGTGATTTTGCGGAGCGCGGAAGCCGACGGTGGAAGCAGTTGCTTCACCCGGGCATTTTAGCGCAGATAGCGCCGCCGAGTAAGGGCATCCCTTGAGCGAGGCGCAACGACGCACGCCGGGATTTCTCGCCGACGCTGCGTAGGCCACGCGTATTGCCCCGAAGATTGCGATCGCCAGCACTGGCTCGAAATGACGGCCGACGGCATTGCTGACGCGTCGAGAGTCGCGCGTGCCCGAAGGCGCTCGCCCGTCATTTCGACTTGCGGGAGTGAGTCCGGGCTCGCGGTGGACTTCAGCGGCCAGTGTGGCCGAAGCCGCCTGCGCCTCGTGCGGTATCGCCCAGCTCGTCGGCCTCGATAATCGTCGCGCGGGTAACCGGCGTAATGATCAACTGCGCGATTCGGTCGCCCGGATGAATCTCAATCGTCTGCTCGCCCAGGTTCACGATCAGCACCTTCACTTCACCGCGAAAATCGGCGTCGATCGTGCCTGGCGAGTTGATAAGCGTAAGCCCGTCGGCGAGCGCGCGGCCGCTGCGCGGACGCACCTGCCCCTCGTAGCCGGGGGGAATTTCGAGCGCGATTCCGGCCGGGATCGGACGGCGCTCATGCGGCGCGATGAGAATCGTGGCGGAGAGATCGGCGATCAGATCCATCCCGGCCGCGTTCGCGCTTTGGTAGGCGGGAATTTTCGCCGACGGGCGCAGCCGCTTCACTTTGATCGTGACGTTCATCGAGGAAGAGCTAACCATATTTGAACTCGGAGATGAATGCGCGCGAATCGACCGCGCTCCGCTATTTTGCGGTCTTCAATTATTGCCAACCGAGTCCGAAAAGTCGCGATTGACATCGCGGTGCGCCGCGCATCACTGTTTACCCGAAGACGACGATGAGCACCCCAGGTCCGCTTCGATACGTTTTTTCGGCGGCCACGCCGATCCGGTTACCGCGCGAGGCCGCAAGTTTCGCGTTGTCATGCGCGCTTGTGATCGCACTCGCTCAGATAGCGCGCGCCGGCACGACGGCCGATACAAACGCGAACCGGCCGCCGCCGTTCGCGAATCCTGAGATGGTGCAGATTCTCGGTTATGACGATAATCACGGCAATAGCAACGACGCGATGGAGCCGTTCATCAGCCGCGACGGCAATTACCTCTTTTTCAACAATTCGAACAGCCCGGCCGTCGATACCAACCTGTTCTGGGCCACGCGCATCGATGACGCGACCTTTCAGTTCCAGGGCGAGATCGCGGGCGTCAACAGCACCGCGCTGGACGCGGTTGCTTCGATGGACAGCAGTAATAACTTCTACTTCATCACCACCCGAAGCTACATGAGCGTGGGCACGCCAGGGTATTTATCGACTATCTACACTGGCCCGTTCTCGAACGGCAGCGTGTCAACGCCGAGCGCGGTGCCGGGGGTCAGCGCGCCACGACCTGGTCTGATCAATTTCGACGAGGAAATCAGCGCCGATGGAAACACGCTCTACTTCAGCCAGGGCAACTACAGCTCCGGAAATCTGGCCAGCACTGAGATGATGTTCGCGACGCGTCAGGGCGACAGCTTCGTCGTCAGTTCAGATAGCCGAAAGATCATGAAGCACATCAACAACCACGATCTCAACTACGCCGCCGATGTGTCCGCGTCGCAGCTCGAGTTTTTCTTCACCCGTGCGACGTACAAGAAGGGGCCGGCGATATACATGGCGACCCGGACTTCGACCGCAAAGCCGTTCGGCGAGCCGCGCAGGATTAAGGCGATAACCGGCTTCGCCGAGGCGCCGTCGATCTCGCCGGACGGGCGGTCGCTCTATTACCATTGGCGCAACCCAAGCGGCGTATTCGTGATCAACCGGGTTACGCGAGTTCTTAGTCCGTAAGGCGCGCGCGCGGCTACGCAAGCGCGGAGAATACGCTTTGGTCGAGCTTTTTGCCTTTCAGGTTGCCGAGCAGGATCATCGCCATCTTGTCGGGCTGGAACCACGCTGAGGCCAGCTCTACGATCTGATCGTTGGTGACGGCGTCGATTCCGGCGGCGAGCTCGGCTACTGGAATTTCGCGGCGGAAATAAATTTCGTTGCGCGCAAGCCGGTTCATCCTGCTCTCGGTGCCTTCCAGGCCGAGCAGCATGTTGCCCTTGAGCTGGCTTTTCGAGCGCGCGAGTTCGGCCCGAGCAAGACCGCCATGCGCGACCTTGCGGACCTCGCTCATCGTGACTTCCAGAACTTCATCGACCCATTCGGGATTGGTGCCGGCGTAGATTCCGAAGTAACCGCAATCGGCGTACGAGGACATGAAGGAATAGATACTGTAAACCCTGCCCCGCTTCTCGCGCACTTCCTGAAACAGGCGCGAGGACATCCCGCCGCCGAGAGCGGTGTTGAGCACGTAGCTCGCGTAGCGCAGCTCGGCGCCCTGACTGAGACCCGGGCCGCCGATACAGATGTGAGCCTGTTCGAGTTTCTTTTCGTGATGGATCACGAAACGGCGGTCGGCGGGCGGCGCGATTTTTTCGGCCATCCCGTCGCCTTTGATTCCGCCGAACAGGCGTTCGCAGTCGCCCACCAGCCGTTCGTGATCGACCTGGCCGGCGGCGGCGATAAATATCCGGCCCGCGCGGTAGCGTTCGTCCATGAACGAGCGGAGCAGTCCGCGATCGATTTTGTTGACGGATTCGGTCGAGCCGAAAATCGGCAGCGACAGCGGATGCCCCTGCCAGAAATTCAGGGTGAACAGGTCATGGATAAAATCGTCGGGGGTGTCTTCGGCCTGCGAGATTTCCTGGAGGACGACTTGCCGTTCGCGATCGATTTCCTCGGAATCGAACACCGATTCGAGGAAAATGTCGGCGAGCAAGTCCACCGTCATCGGCAGGTCCTCGCCGATCACCTTGGCGTAGTAGCAGGTGTATTCCTTGCCGGTGAAGGCGTTGAGCACGCCGCCGACGGCGTCCATCTCTTCGGCGATTTGCGCGGCGGTGCGCTTCTTCGTGCCCTTGAACAGCAGATGCTCGATAAAGTGCGAGACGCCGCTTTCCGCGGGCGTTTCGTAGCGCGATCCGTTCTCGACCCAGATGCCGATAGTTGACGACACCATCTGCGGCATCGCCTCGGACAGAACCCGAACGCCGTTTTTGAGGACGCTGCGTGATACCATCCGCGGCGCGCCTACTTCTTGTCCCCGGAGTCCTGCTCCGCTTCGCGCATCGAGAGCCGAATCTTGCCGCTGCGATCGACGTCGAGGACTTTGACCTTGATCTCGTCGCCTTCGTGCAGCACGTCTTCGACGCGGCGGATCCGCTCGTTCGAGATCTGCGAGATATGCAGCAAGCCGTCGGTGCCGGGCATGATCTCGACGAACGCGCCGAACTCGACGATCTTGCGCACCACGCCGTCGTAAATCTTGCCGATTTCGGGCTCGGCGCAGATCGCCTGGATCGCGCTGATCGCCTTTTCCAGCGCGATTCCGTCACTCGAGGCGATCAGCACGGTGCCGTCGTCTTCGATATCGATCTTGCAGCCGGTCTCCTCGACCAGGCCGCGAATCACCTTGCCGCCCGGACCGATCACCTCGCGGATCTTGTCGGGCTTGATCTTGATCGTGACGATTCGCGGCGCGTAGGCGGAAAGATCCTTGCGCGGCTCCTCGATCGCCTTTTGCATCACGCCGAGGATGAACAGGCGCGCGTCGCGCGCCTGGTAGAGCGCCTGATGCAGGATCTCGCGCGTGATACCGCCGGCCTTGTTGTCCATCTGGATCGCGGTGACGCCGGCCGCGGTGCCCGCGACCTTGAAATCCATGTCGCCGAGATGATCCTCGTCGCCGAGGATATCGGTCAGGACGGCGACCTTGTCGCCTTCCTTGACCAGTCCCATCGCGATTCCGGCCACCGGCGCCTTGATCGGCACGCCGGCGTCCATCAGGGCAAGGCTTCCGCCGCACACCGTGGCCATCGAGGAGCTGCCGTTGGATTCGAGCACCTCGGACACGACGCGAATCGTGTAGGGGAAATCGGCCTCATCGGGAAGAATCGGCGAGAGCGCCCGTTCGGCCAGCGCGCCGTGGCCGACCTCGCGTCTGGAAGGCGCGCGGAGGAACTTGACCTCGCCGGTCGAAAACGGCGGGAAATTGTAATGGAGCAAAAATTTCTTGAAGCGCTCACCGAGCAGCGCGTCGATCTTCTGCTCGTCAGAGGAAGTGCCGAGGGTCACCGTCGCGAGGACCTGGGTTTCGCCGCGGCTGAAAATCGCGGAGCCGTGGGTGCGCGGAAGAACCTGCACCTGCGCGCTCAGCGGGCGAATATCGGTCGGCTTGCGATCGTCGATTCGCTTGTGCTCGTCGAGAATCGCCGAGCGCACGCGCTCGCGCACGATCTTGTCGCAGGCCTCGGCCAGATCTGCGGCGCGATTCGGAAACTGTTCGGCCAGAGCGGCCACGGCGCCGTCGCTGACCGCATAGACGGCGGTGCTGCGCTCTTTCTTGCCGGCGGTCGCGAGCGCCTTTTCAATTCCGTTGCCGACGTGCTTCTTCACCGCCGCGAGCAACTCGGCGTCCATCACCTTGACCTTGAACTCGCGCTTGGGTTTGCCCGCAAGCTGCCGGAGCTGTTCCTGAATCTCGAACAGCGGACGCATCGCCTCGTGTGCGGCAAACAACGCCTCGATAATCGCGTCTTCCTCGACAACCTGCGCGCCGCCTTCGAGCATCACGATCGAGTCGGGCTTGCCGGCGACCATCAGCGAGAAGTCGCTGTTCTCGAGTTCGCTGATCATCGGGCTGACGGCGATCTTGCCGTCGATCCGGCCCATCCGCACCGCGGCGACCGGTCCGTCGTGCGGAACGTCGGAGACTTGCAGCGCGGCCGAGGCGGCGATTAGCGCAAGCGCGTCGGTGTCGTTCTCGCGATCGGCGCTGAGCACGGTGACGATAATCTGGGTTTCCTTGTCGTAGCCCTTGGGAAACAGCGGACGCATCGCGCGGTCGATCAGGCGCGAGGTCAGGACTTCTTTTTCCGAGGCGCGGCCTTCGCGCTTGAAAAACCCGCCGGGAATCTTGCCGGCCGCGAAAGTCTTCTCGACATAATCGACGGTCAGCGGCAGGAAGTCGATTTTGTCGCGACTCTCGTACGCCGAGGTCACGGTGGCAAGAACCACGGTCTCGCCATACTGGGCGAGTACGGAGCCGTGCGCCTGTTTGGCGAGACGGCCGGTTTCGAGCGACAACTGCCGCCCGGCAAATTCAATCTCTAGTTTTCGGTACATGTGATGACACCTGAGGGAGGCACGGGGCCGCGGACGACTGCGGGCGATATTCCCGCCGGGCACCATCGATGGTGCGCGCGCCGACCGGCCGGGCGGCTGGTCGGGGCCCGCGTCTGCCCGGGAGAAAAAGCGGGCGGCGCGGCCAAATGATGCGGCCTATCTCCGGATGCCGAGTTTCTCGATCAGCCCTTTGTAGCGGGCAAAGTCGCGCGAATGGAGGTAATCCAACAGGCGGCGGCGCTGGCCGACGATCCTGAGCAGACCCCGGCGCGAATGATGATCCTTCGCGTGCGTGCCGAGATGGGCGGTTAGCTGCTCGATCCGTGCGGACAGGAGCGCAACCTGAACTTCGGGCGAACCGCTGTCATTGGTGGACCGGGCGTTAGCCTGGATAATTTCCTGTTTCTTGGCGACCTGGAGAGGCATCAGGAGTTCTTTCTTTCCCTTTTGTTCCTTTGTTAATCCGAGAAAACTAACAAAGCGGCGCGCCTGAGTAAAGGTGCGTCCTATGGGTTAAATATTCGCTCGATTATCGCCGTGACGCGCGAGGTCGCGCGCGCGACCGCGACCAGCGCGCCCGAGTCCGAAATCACCTTGAAATAGCCGGCGGCGACCGGCGCCATCATGTCGAGCGCGCTCGAATCTCCGTTGCGCAGGCGGCGCTCCGCGGCGGAATCGACCGCGATTTCGGGCATCGCCGCGACGGCCTGGCGCGGAGCGAGCGTCTTGAGCGCGGCGGTATCACCGGCCTCGAGCGCGGCGACGACAGCATCAAGCGCGAGCGCATCGGCGACGTGAAATCCGCTCGTGCGGGTGCGGCGCAATTCATCGAGGTAGGCGGCCGTGCCGAGCGCCGCGCCGATATCGCGTGCGAGCGAGCGCACGTAAGTGCCGGGGGAGCATACGACCGCGAATTTAATCTGGTCGCATCCGGCGGCTTCGAGGTGAAGCGATTTTATTTCGACCTCGCGCGGGGGCGGCGCCTCGATATCGATATTTTTGCGCGCAAGCTTGTACATCGGCACGCCCTCGCGCTTGATCGCGGAAAAAATCGGCGGCGTCTGCGTAATCTTCCCGATAAACCGCGATGCGACATCGCCGAGCTGCCCGGGCGTGAGTGCGGGGACCTCAGCCGTCCGGATAATTGCGCCATCGCGGTCGAGCGTATCGGTCTCGGCGCCGAGCTTGATCGTGCCGATGTATTCCTTGTCGCCGCCCTCGAGGAACGGCGCGAGCTTGGTCGCCTCTCCGATCATGATCGGCAGGAGGCCGGTCGCAAAAGGATCGAGGGTGCCGAGATGTCCGACGCGCGCGGGCTTTACGAATCGTTTGATTCGCCGCACCGCCTCGGCCGAGGTGATGCCGGCGGGCTTGTCGAGCAGAATTACCGCGTCCAAGGGATTACTTTGTCCATAGGTGAATTACTGAGAATAGCGGAGCGCGCCGAGCCGCGTAAGGGCGCAAGCTCGCGGGGGGAACGGGGAGCCGGCCACGCACGCATCGCGACCGGCTCCCCGGCGCTGGGGTTGGGTGGGGAAACCCGGGCGGAATACGATCGCCATCGAATCCGCCGCAGCCTGGCTCGCAGCCATCCGGCGCCGGAAGTCACGGTATTCCTGCCGCGATCCGCCGCCGCGGTCCTGAAAATCGGAGCTTCCGGAAACTATCCGCGACCCGGAAGCATCCGCACTAAACGATCGTTCAAACAAACCGACCGTTTAGTAGGCTGCGCGAGAATTGAATTAGAACTTTTTTCACAAGAACACAAGAGCCGCGCGCTCGGACGCAAGCGTCTGCGGAATTTTAAGCGCGCTCCGCTTTGCTCCGCGCTGAAAAATGACCCTCACCTTCCTCTCCCTTTCAGGATACCTTTGCGTAACTCATTGCACGGGGCTGCTTTCGCGACTGGCGAGATTCCTCGCGATGCGCGCGACGCGAGTCGCGACGCACGGCGCGAAACTGGCCTTACATTCGCGCTCGGAATGACAAGGTTTTCCCTATTTCTCGTGTCATTC
>Ga0307374_10006298_pt1 | contig 18763 bp, 16 predicted proteins | sample OX3MG_FD_202532 | JGI IMG/M metagenome (GOLD analysis project Ga0307374, IMG submission 202532) | Soil microbial communities from Risofladan, Vaasa, Finland - OX-3 | ecosystem: Environmental > Terrestrial > Soil > Coastal area > Acid sulfate soil | place: Finland: Risofladan, Vaasa | collected...
GAGCCCTCGCCAAGGTAGGGCGGCGCTTCCCGTCAGGATCAGCGTGAGGGTTTGACCCACCGTCAGTCGCATCGTTTTCCCAGCGTCCTTGGCGGTCACGACCACGCCGGTCTGGCCCGGGCTGGGAGTGACCCCAGGTGGGATCGACCAGAAAGGTACCGACGGACTGGGGCTGGTGGTCCGGTCGGGGACCGCCGCGACCACCGCAGCTGCCGATGCCGTGGTTCCTGGGACGGCCTTAGGCCCACCGCATCCGGGGAGCAGCAGAAGTGCGGCGACGAGGGCGCCCAGGAGAGAGCCAGACCAGGGCAGGCGGGGAGCTGCGCGCACCATCCCCTATCAGACGCTGCCGGCCCGGACTCCGTTCCTGGGCCAACAGCAAGTCGACTCGGCAGGCTTGCCAACCCGATCCTGACCGTCCGCCTGACGGGCGGGTAAAGGGGCCCTACTTCGCAGCCCGGGATCTCGGGCGCGAGACGTATAAATCCGAAGAACCGGGTCGGCAGGGCCTCTGCCCAAGTTGATAGTCGCGGGCCCTCTTCGACGCTTTATCCGTTATAGGCGCGGGCATAGAGCGAGCTATGCCGGAAGGCTAAGCGCCGCCGATCGGGGCGACCGTCCGGGTGAGCCTGGTTATTTGGCAGCTCACCCGCTAGCGGTGCGGCCAGTCTCGGTTATTCCTCGAAACGCCGCCCGAGACGACGAAGGGGCCACCAGCCCGAAGAGAATCACGGCGTTCAGCATGATGGTGACCGTGCCGGGTATCGGTGTCGTGGCGATGCTCAACCAGAGCACTCCGAGGACAATCCACACACCGCAGAAGAGCAGAGCGCTGACGTAGGCACCCCTGGTCAGCCGCCGCATCGACCACCCCGTCCATAGGCCCCAGCTCGCGATCACCGTGGTCCCTACACCCACACCAATGGTCAACCTGCCGATAGGAGGACCGAAGCCGGGGTCGCTGCTGTGCACGATGCCTGGGAGACCGCTGCCACCCCTCAGCAAGATTAGGCCCCCGACTATGGCCAGCGTCCCGAGGAGCAGCCAGCCGGCGCTCTCGATTCGGAGGAGAAAGCGCGCGGCCCTTACTGCAAGGGGAACCGGCGGCGACGACAACGGCCCCTCCTCTGATGCCGCGCTAAGCGCGATCGCTTGCATGGCCCTTGCCCCGCGTGGTCGGTTCAATCGCGGCGAACGTACACGGAAATCATCTCCCAGTCAACTCTGGCGCCGACCTCGGCTGACTGCCGATTCGAAGCCAGCCGCTGAAGTTGGCCTCCGCTACCCGGGTGCGCTCCCGGTTAGCCCCTCGGCCGGCCCGGGCGACGACGGCGGGGGTGACGGACCAGGTCTGGACCGGCCACGAAAGTGCTGGCCCTTTGAGCTGAGTTCTGAGCAGGGCTGGACGAGATCGCCTTCGGCGACTCCGAGATTGTTGAGGGACTATCCAACCCAGTCGCCGCGCCGCGAAACTACGTTCATATGTTTTAGGCATGAGTTCCGGCCCTCCTGACGGGGCTGGCCGGGTGCCGGGATGGTCAATCAGAGCGAGGAGTGCCGCCCTGCCCATCCACGCCGGAGCCGAGTTAATGGAACGGCCGCGCCCCGGGGCGCGGCCGTTTTCGTCGCTTAGCCCGGATCGGATATCCGGGGCAGCTGTTTATAGCTGGACAATCACCGCCTTGGTCTCGAGGTAGTTTGAGAGGACTTCCTGGCCCATCTCGCGGCCCCAGCCGCTTTGTTTGAAACCGCCGAAAGGCAGCTCCGCACTGTACACGTTGTAGGTGTTGACCCAGACCGTGCCCGCCTTGATGCGTTTGGCGAGTTTGTGGGCCTTCGAGATATCCCTGGTCCAGACTCCCGCTGCCAGCCCGTACTCAGAGTCGTTGGCTTGACGGGCGAGGTCATCGACGTCGCTAAACGGCAGTGCGACGATCACCGGACCAAAGATCTCCTCGCGCACCACGACATCGTTAGGCTTGGTGTCCACCAGCACGGTGGGCTCCACGAAGTAGCCCGGGCCGTCGATTGCATGTCCGCCGGTCACCGCGCGGTTGCCCGCCTGCTCGCCCTTGGCCAGGTACCCGGTGACTCGCTCGAACTGTTCGAGGGAAACCAGCGGGCCCATCTCCGTGTCCGGCTCCATACCGGACCCGACCTTGATCTTCTTCGCCGCTGCGGCGACGCCCTCAACAACCTCATCGAATCGGTCCTTCTCCACGTACAAGCGACTCCCCGCACAGCACACCTCTCCCTGGTTGAAGAAGATCCCCTGCGCGGCGCCGGCGATGGCGGCTTTGACGTCTGCGTCGGAGAAGATGATGTTTGGCGACTTGCCTCCGAGTTCGAGCGAGACCTTCTTCAGGTTGCCAGCGGCAGCCTTGACGATCAGTCTGCCGACCTCGGTAGAGCCCGTGAACGCGATCTTGTCGACGCCCGGATGCGCGGCAAGTGCGGCGCCAGCCGTCTCGCCGAACCCGGTCACGATGTTGACCACCCCGTCGGGGAGGCCCGCCTCGAGCATGAGTTTACCCAATAGCAGGGCCGAGAGCGGCGTCTGCTCGGCCGGCTTGAGGATCACCGTGCAGCCCGTCGCCAGTGCTGGACCGAGTTTCCAGGCGGCCATCAGCAACGGAAAGTTCCAGGGGATGACCTGGCCGACCACGCCGACCGGCTCGCGCAGTGTGTACGCATGAAACTCGGCGCCAGGGAGGTAGGGCACCGACGGATTGATGGTGCCACCGTTGAGCTTGGTCGCCCAGCCCGCCATATACCAGAACAGGTCGGCGGCGAGCGGGATGTCAGCCGCACGGGCCACGCTGAGCGGCTTACCGTTATCCAAGCAGTCGAGCTCCGCGAGCTCGTCTGCGTGCTCGATGATAAGGTCGCCGATACGGTGCATGATCCGGCCGCGCTCGGAGGGTGTCATTCGGCTCCAGGGGCCGTCCTCGAAGGCGCGGCGAGCAGCTTGCACGGCGCGATCGATATCCCGTGCGTCGCCCTCGGCGACGCTTGCGAGCACCTGACCGGTGGCCGGGTTGACGGTGTCGAAGGTCTTGCCGCTGGCAGCCTGCTCGAACTTGCCGTTGATGAGCAGCTCACGGGTCGACGAGCTGAACTGCCAAGCACTCTTGGCGAGGGGGGTAGCAACAGTCATTTGAACGCCTCAATCTATGATGCCCCTGGTTCGGGGCCGCTGCAGATTACGAGCCCCGTCGCTGCTGCGGCTGCAAGGAGCCCGGGTGATCGAGGCCTCAGCCTGGCTGGGCCTCAACCACGATGTTCGCCTCACACGGTGAGCAGGACTGCGGGGTCGTTACTGTTGAGCACCGCGAGTCACTTGGCTACAAGACCAGCGCATCACCTCCCAACACTTCCCGGCTCACCCCGCTATCTGGGCCACCGGCTCAATAGCGCTCTCGCCTACCCCCCCAGGCTTCTATTCTGCCCGACAAACTTGTGACACGTCCGTAACATAGGCACCACCACGGCCGCCCTAGGCGCCTGAGAGCACGGTCACCGAGATCGCGATGTGCCTCAATCAGGCGGTCGGATGCCGGACACGAGGAGCACCTTGGGGTGGCCCTGGGAGCCACCTGCGGGCCAGCTAGCCAAGGGCCGGGAAGATCCCGGAGCGGTGGATGGCACCTAGACCATCCTCCCCATGTGGTCGAAGGCTTGGCTGGTGCTCGGGACCGGCCAGTGACCTGCGAGGTGAACGTCGTAGGCGACCTTCGGCCAATCGGGCGCACCCTGCGGTGGACGCGTCCGGAGCGCGGATCAGAGCCGGTGGTTCGAAGCGCCCTCGTGGACCGTGACGGTGACCCGGTCGGTGAAGTTCTCCACCGAGAACAGGCCGAATCGCGCCCACCCACTCTCCTTGACCCCTCCGATCGGCAGGCTCGGCTCAGCGTACATCGTAGGTCCGTTGATGTTGATCACCCCGGCCTCTAGCTGCCCGGCGATTCGCACACCACGGCCGTTATTCCCAGTAAGGACCGACGCTGTCAGGCCATAGCGGGTTGCGTTGGCGATGGCGACCGCCCCGTCGTCCTCGTCGAAGGCCTCGACCACGACGACTGGGGCGAACGTCTCCTCGCAGTACATGGGCGCCTCTGGTGCGACGTCGACGATGACCGTTGATTCGAAGCACCGCCCGACGCTGTGACCGCCGAGCACGACGCGCGCCCCCCCCGCTACAGCCTCGGCGATCCTCTGGCGAGCTCTCTCCACCGCGGCGTCATTGATGAGCGGACCGAGCTGGGACGAGGGATCGATCGGATCGCCGACTCGAAGTCCCGAGGCAGCGGCAACGAAGCGCCCGAGGAACTCGTCGTAGATGGAACGCTCGATGATCAGCTTGCGTGTGTTCATGCAGATCTGGCCCTGGTGAAAGAACGCGGCGAAAAGTGCCGTGTCCACGGCAGCGTCCAGATCAGCGTCGGCGAGGATGATGGTCGGGTTGAAGCCCCCCAGCTCGAGCGCGATGCGCTTCAGGCTTTTGCCCGCGCGCTCGGCCAACATGCGACCGATCGCGGTCGAGCCGGTGAAGTTGAAGGCGCGCACCTCCGGGCGATCGAAGAGCTCGTCAGCGATCGGACCGGCCTCGCCCGGTCCGTGGGTGATGACCTGGAGGACCTCGGGCGGGAAGCCAGCTTCCGCCAAAATCTCAACAATCACGAGGCCGGCTGATATCGGCGCGAGCTCAGACGGCTTGAGAATCACGGTGTTGCCGCGGGGGAGCAATGGTCCGCCAGGCGAGGTTGAACGCGCCGTTCCACGGCGAGAAACCCGCGACCACTCCGAGCGGCCGGAGGGTGGCGGTTGCATAGGTGTTCGGAGCGTCGACCGGGATGACGTCACCGTTCGCGGCGTAGGGCCATTGCGCTGCCAGCCGGAGGAAGCCGGCAGACCACTGAACCTGGAAGCCAGCGAAAGCGCGAACCGCGCCTGTCTCAAGGGCCATCAGCGAGATCAGGTCGTCCCGCCGCCGCTCTACGATCTCGGCCGCCCGGAGGAATAGCCGCTGGCGCTCGCGTGGAGGAGTTCCGGCCCAGTTAGGGAAGGCCGCCGCGGCGGAGCTCACCGCCTGGGCGGCGTCGGCGCGGGCCGAGGCGGGCACCCGGGCGTATTCCTCGCCGGTGTACGGGTTGAAGTCGTCGAAGAGTCGGCCGTCGGTCGCGTCGACCCACGACCCAGCAATCCACTGTTGGCGGTGCTCAACCTGTTCGAGTGTCTCGGCCATGGCCATCCTCCGTGCGGTGTGCGGCCGGAGCTGATCCAAAGTGTGGCACAGCGGCACTCGGTGAGATCAGATTTTGGAGCCGACGGGGAGATTCGACTCCCTGCCAGCGGAGTACGAATTCGATGCTAACCAGTTTGCACTTAACCCCGATACTCGCTTTTGATCTCAAAACCGTCCGGTAGGGTCGGGCGTCGTGCGGTCCTATCCGGTCTAAGTGGCTGTCACCGTGGCTGTCAGGGCGGGTCGACCATTAGCGTCCTGGTGGACTGGAGTCCCGAGTCGGCTTGGTCGCCAAGATCCCGGTCAATCGCCCGCTGCAGCTCCACCAGGACCGTAGACGGCGTCCGCTTGACCAGCCCTCAATGCGGGCCTCAGCAGCAACCTTGAATGTCGGATGCGGCGGTGTTGGGACCGGAATTTGACACTTCCCAACAAGGTGGTCACCGAGCTGGGGTCGCCGAGCAGGCAGTCGACCGCGCCCGTCGCCGTGAGCCGACTCCGGCCGGTGCCGGTGGTGGTAGACTGCGCGCGGAGGGCTCCGTGCGCGTCAAAGATGCGATGTCCACAGACCTGCTTGTGGTCGGGACCGCCGTCACGGTCTCTGAGGCCGCTCGCCTGATGCTGCAGCGCCGCGTGGGCGCCGCGGTCGTGGTCGACGAAGGCATCCCCGGGCCGGGAATCATCACCGAGCGCGACGTGATGCGAGCGGTCGCCGATGGGCGCGACCCCGAAGCAACCCCGGTGGAGTCGTGCATGACCTTCGAGGCGCTCACGGCGACTACCAACTGGGACCTTGACACCGCCGCCGAGGAGATGATCAACCGCCACTTCCGGCACCTTCTCGTTGTCGACGAGCAGGGACAGTTGGTCGGCATCGTGTCCATGCGCGACATCGTGGGTGCGCACCTCCGTGCCGCGCACGCGTCCGAAGCGCCTGCGCCGGCCGCTACCCCGCACTCTTAGTGCGCGATGAATCCGGATTGTACGAATCCGGGTCAGCCGCTATGGAGTAGCTGGTCATCTGGATTGTCACTGCTATTGATCTGAAAGCTTACGGTTGGGCTAAGGCGCCCGACTCTGGGTCAGGTAAACGGAGGTTCGAATCCTCCCGCCCCAGTCTCCCCAGGTCGATCGCTCGTGCCCGATCGACCTGCTGCCGAGTTGCCTGGCAGAACCGCTCCAAATGGGGCCACTCGTTCTTGAGCGCCACGCTTAGCGCCAGCGTTCTTCCGAAGTCGCTGTCGACGTAGCAGGTCTCCTAGGTTGCCTCGATCCGCCTGGCCATCGCAATCAGTTGGACAGAGAGCCAGAAGGGCCACAGCCGCAGGTACTTGCTCTCGACCGGACCCGCCCCGGGTCGGGGCTAGCCAGGCAGGGAGCGCGAGAAGCTGGCTGCTACCCGGGAGCCGGTAACGCCGATCCCGTGGCGCCGCAGGATCTCCTCAGCGAGCAGCTGGGTCTTCTCGCGACTGAAATCGGGAGACAGTAGGAGGCGGGTCATCAGGGAGACCAGGGTGTGCGGTCCGAGCGTAGCTTCCGCTGGCGACGGCGCCTGTTCTGGGTCACTCACCGCCCCCCGCTGAGCCTCACACAGCACGTGGCTGTCGCATTGGCTGTTATCCGGCTCCTCCGGGTCGAAGGCTAAGCCTGCTGGCACTCCGTTTCGATCTCAAAATAGGTGAGCCGACGGGGGGATTCGAACTCCCGGCCAGCGGTTTACGAAACCGTAGGAAGCCCACTTTAGCGCCCCTCCCCTACCCCATTTTGAGATCGATTCTGTGTCAGTGAGAGTCGCGCCAGGCCGCTAGAATCCGCCCCAGTTGCAGTCAGTTGTGCCGTCATAACGGGAAGTGGTGGCGTAGAGATTGGGCGGGGGCTGGCCCAGGCCCAGCGCCGCCTCGGTTCGATCCACCCACTCGATACAGGTCTCGGCAGCGGTGCCGCGTTCACCTCATCCGTAAGGCCCCTGCCCGTTGGCATCCTCGGTCGCCACCGTCCAGAGTGGTGGTCCGCGATGGCACCCGGACTGGGCTGCGGATCATCGGCTCCGTCAGCCAGGATCTCGCGACGGTGACGCTCGATCGCCGGAGGGCGGCTAACCCGCCACCTAAGTAGTCCGGCCATGGTCAGATTCAGGTCGAGCCGAAATGACCCCAGTGAGTAGCAATGATTAGAAGTACGCCAGCAAGGGCGAGCGCAATGCCTGCGACGATCGTCCTTTCAGTAGGTATCTTGAAAGCTGGGATCTGAGCGGCGACGAGCCAGACACCGGCAAACAGGATCAACACGAATCCGACCTCGGCGAGTGTGCGGCCCGTTTGGTGGCTCAACGCAAGCATTATCTCGCAGCCGCCCGCGTTGCGGCCGCGACACCCCCGGCGCTTGAGGCGCTCCAGGAGGAGCAGCGGGCCCAGCGAGAGGCACGTCTGGCGGCTGGTGGTCGGTGGCGACCGTCATCGCGGACCTGGTGTGGACCACCTCAACCGGCCAGCCCCGCCACGGCACCAGCATCACCCACAGCCTCCAGGACGCCCTGGCCGCCGCCGACCTGCCGAAGCTCAGGTGGCACGACCTGCGGGCCATCTTCGGAGGCTGTTGATTCAGCAGGAGGTGGGATCCAGGTCGTCAGCCGCATGCTGGGCCACAGCTCGATAAGGGTGACTGCCCGCCACTACGCCAACGTGTCGGACGAGGTCAGCAGGAAGGCCAGCGACCGCTTGGCGGCGAGCCTGGGCTAGGTGAGCGCGAGCTAGGCCGATTCTCTAGAAGCTAACGGACCACATCCCCTGGGGCCGTTCCAGACCAACTGCCATCCGGCCAAAACATCGCGTCCGAGAAGGGCGACCACTGGCTGTGGGGGTTGGTTCGTTGCCACCTGGATCGTAAGGCCGCTGAGGTTCACCCCGACCGCCGATTGGGCCTCCAGAATCAGGCCGGGTATCGAGGTGAAGACCAGCCGCGCGGGGAACGTGCTGTGCTGGACCATTCCTCCCGCAGTCGCCGTTTGCACCTGGCCGACCGGCGGCACGCCGAGCCTAGGCGGGATCGAGGCGTCTATTCCAGTGAGTGTTGCACCGGTGTCCAAGAGGGCCAACCCGGCCAACCCGCTAGGAACGGGTCTGCCCTCCTTCGCCAGTAGCTCCGCGATCGTCGTGGGGACGTGAACTTCGATCGGAAAGACGGCCCCCGCTTGCACTAACCCAGCGGGATTGGGCGGGCTTACCGGGCCTGGTCCGGCGTGGTGGATCGAGTTATAGATCGGCACGGATCAGCCCGGAAGCCAGGGCTGGAAACTGGGCTGTTTGCTCGTTCGGAGTGACCTCCTGCACCAGGAACGGTTCCAGCCCGAATTGAGCGACACCCGCGCTGTACGCATCGCTGAAGTTCGGGAAGAACCCCAACAGGGTCTCTCCTTGGACGACAGCGAATTCACCACGATGGCTCTCTAACCACTCCTGCCGGTTCGCGGCAAAGAAATCCAACTCCTTCTGAAGGGGAGTTTCCATCAGACCTCCTAGTGACTACGGGATGTAGCCATGCGTCCCACTAGCAGCTCCCACACTGCCCGATCCCGTCCGGTGCAGCACCACAACCACCTTTAGTCTAGCCCGCCCAGGCGTGCGCCCAGCCCAGGCAGCTGATCCTGCTGGCGATGTGCAGTCAACTCTGCAGTCAGTTGAAGTGAGCCGACGGGGAGATTCGAACTCCCGGCCAGCGGTTTACGAAACCGCTGCTCTACCACTGAGCTACGTCGGCTGGATCCCAGCACCGAGCATACTGATCACACCTCGTCGGTGCGGCCGAAGCGCTTGGACGGAGCTGGGGCGCTCCGGCCTCTCAGCCGTCCCCGGCGCCGGCGGGCGTGGGCTGAGCGTCTAACTCCTCAGGCGCTCCCAGCTCGGCTGATTCGCCGTTCGCTCCCCTCGGGCGCTCGGCGCTGAGGATCAGTTCGCCTTCGGGACCAACCTCCACCACGATCGTGTCCCCCTCCGTGAAACGTCCCTGGAGGATGGCGGTGGCGATCCGGTCACCCAGCTGGCGTTGCAGGACCCGCCGCAGGGGACGGGCTCCGTAGACCGGGTCGTAGCCGTGCTCAGCGAGCCAGGCCTTGGCCGCGGGCAGGACTCGCAGATGCAGGCGACGATTGCCCAATCGCTCCTCCAGCTGCATCAGCTGCAGTTCCACGATCCGCTCCAGCTGGGAGTGACCCAGTCGCTGGAAAAGGATCACTTCGTCGACCCGGTTGAGGAACTCGGGGCGGAAGTGCTGCCGCAGCTCCCCCATCACGCGAGTCTTGGCGTCCTCCTCTTGCTGCGGGGTGGGATGGTCAGGCAGGGCAGCGATGACCGGGCTGCCCAGGTTGCTGGTCATGATCACAACGCAGTTGCGGAAGTCCACCGTGCGACCCTTGCCGTCGGTGAGACGGCCATCGTCCAGCAGCTGGAGCAGGATGTTGAAGACGTCCGAGTGGGCCTTCTCGATCTCGTCCAGCAGCAGCACCGCGTAGGGCCGCCGGCGCACTGCTTCGGTCAGTTGGCCGCCCTCCTCGTAACCCACATATCCTGGCGGTGCCCCTACCAGGCGGGCCACCGTGTGCTTCTCCATGTACTCGCTCATGTCAAGCCGGATCATGGCCTCCTCGCTGTCGAAGAGGAACTCCGCCAGGGCCCGGGCCACCTCGGTCTTGCCGACCCCGGTGGGGCCTAGGAAGATGAACGAGCCCAAAGGCCGGCGGGGATCGTTGAGGCCGGCACGGGCCAGTCGCACGGCGCTGGCGACAGCGGCGATAGCCTCGTCCTGGCCCACCACCCGCTCATGGAGCCGATCCTCCATCTGGAGGAGTTTGTGCAGCTCGCCTTCAAGCATCCGTGAGACAGGAATCCCAGTCCAGCGAGCCACCACCTCGGCGACATCCTCCTCGCCGACCTCCTCCCGGAGCAGTGGTGTGCCGCCCTGATCGCCGGTCAGTTTCAGTTGCTGCTCCTCCAAGCGCTGGCGCAGCTCATCGAGCTTGCCGTAGCGCAGTTCAGCCGCCTTGGCGAAATCGGCCATCCGCTCGGCCCGTTCTGCCTCGAAGGTGGTGCGCTCGATCTCCTGCTTGGTGGCCTGAATCTGGCCGATGGTGGCCTTTTCCTGCTCCCAGCGCTGGCGCAGGCCTACGGCGGTCTCAGTCAGGTCCGCCAGCTCGCGCTCCAGAGCCTGGAGTCGCTCCACCGAGGCCCGGTCGGTCTCCTTGCGTAATGCCTCGCGCTCTATCTCGAGCTGGCGGACCTGTCGCTCCACCGCGTCCAGTTCCACCGGCATCGAGTCGATCTCCATCCGCAGCCGGGAGGCCGCCTCGTCGACCAGATCGATGGCCTTGTCGGGCAGGTAGCGACCGGAGATGTAGCGGCTGGAGAGCACGGCGGCGGCGACCAGCGCAGAGTCCTTGATCCGCACCCCGTGGTGGGCCTCGTAGCGCTCGTTCAGTCCGCGCAGGATGCTGATGGTGTCCTCCACCGAGGGCTCGCCGACCTGCACCGGTTGGAACCTGCGCTCCAAGGCCGGGTCGCGCTCGATGTGCTTGCGATATTCCTCGAAGGTGGTGGCGCCGATGGCGCGGAGCTCCCCTCGGGCCAGGGCCGGCTTGAGCATGTTGCCGGCGTCCATGGCCCCCTCGGCAGCTCCCGCGCCGATTAGGGTGTGGAGCTCGTCGATGAACAGAATGATCCGGCCGTCGGATCCGGTGATTTCCTTGAGCAGCGCCTTGAGCCGATCCTCGAACTCGCCGCGGAACTTGCTGCCGGCGATCAGCTGGCCCAGGTCCAGGGCCACTAGCCGCTTGTCCTTGAGGGTCTCGGGCACGTCGCCACTGGCGATGCGCTGGGCCAGTCCCTCGACGATGGCGGTCTTGCCCACCCCCGGTTCTCCGATCAGGACCGGGTTGTTCTTGGTTCGTCGCGAGAGCACCTGCATGGTCCGGCGGATCTCCTCGTCCCGACCGATCACTGGATCCAGCTTGCCTTCGCGAGCCTTTTTGGTGAGGTCCTGGGTGTAACGCTCCAGGACCTGGAACTTGCTCTCAGGGTTGGGGTCGGTGATCTTCTGCCCCTGCCGCAGTGCCTCTAGCGCCGAGCTCAGCCGCTCCGAGGTTGCGCCCAGCTGACGCAGGATCCCAGCAGTCGGTCCTCCCCGGGGCGCCGCCAGGGCCAGCAGCAGGTGCTCGGTGCTGCAGTACTCGTCGCCCAGCTTCTCCATCTGGTCCCAGGCCTGACGCAGCACCTGGTCCAGCTCGCGGGCGACGCTGGGGCTGGCTCCCTGCTGCTTGGGTCGGCTCTCCAGGTCCGCCCGCACCCGGCTGGCCACCTGCTCCGGGTCGACCTCCACCTGACGCAGCAGCGGCGCAACCACCCCGTCGGTCTGGTCCACCAGAGCCAGCAACAGGTGCTCTGGTTCGACTTGAGGATGCTCCAGGGCAGCCGCCAATTGACCGGCTTGATCCAGGGCTTCTCGGCTCCGCTGAGTTAGCCGATCAAGCTGCACGTAGGGCCTCTTTCACCAAAGTCTCCACACTCCTGGTATACCCGCCCGGCCAGGGCAGCAAACCGCTCGCCCAGGTCAGAAATCGGCAGATTTCATCCACGTGGCGACCAGTTGCGCGGTCATCTGAGGTTGGTCGAACGGCAGCAGATGACCGGCCCCCTCGATCACATCCAGCCTCAACCCCGGGTAGTAGTCCAGCTCCGCCTTGGCGGAGGACAGAGGAAGTCTGCGGTCGTCGCTCCCCCACAGCACCAAGACCCTGCCCGACAGCAGTCCCAGGGCCGGGAGCAGCCGAGACTCCGGCGGCAATCCGAGCGGCCGGAAGACGCGACCCACCGAGCTGAGGTCTGAGTGGGCGCCGAAGCGCAGCCCAACTGCGGACCGGTAGAGCTCCCAGGGACTGGGCGCCGCGGCCGAAGACCGCTTCCCCATGCCCTCTGCCAGAGAAGGGCCGGGGACCTGGCGAACCAGGTCCCTCCTCTCCCTCAACGCCATCAGGTCCATGACTCCCGGCACCAAGGCCAAGTTCCAGGACAGGGGGATCCGCCGGCCCAGGCCGAGGGGGCTGATCAGGACCAGTTGGCCCACCTGGTCCGGGTGAGCTACGGCGAACCGGCCCGCCGCCAGACCGCCCAGGGAGTGGCCGACCAGGTCGAACCCGTCCAGGCTCAACTCCCCGGTCACAGCGGATATCACCTGATCCCAGGTAGACCAGGGTTGGCTGGGCGACCGGAGCGGGTCGCTAAGTCCGCAGCCAGGACGGTCGATGGCCACCACCCGATAGTCCCGGGCCAGCTGGGCCAGAAGTCTGGCCATGTCTCCGGCCGAGGCCTGCAGCCCCGGCAGCACCACCAGGGTCCGGCCGCCCCCTCCAGCCAGCAGCGCGTGGACTCGCCCGACCGGGGTGTGAAAGTAGCGGTGCGATGCGACCAAGCGGGCCTCGGCCAGCCAGCCGTCAAGCGCCGACTCTAGCTCCTCGAGGGGTGCGTCGGCGACCAGGGCTCGGCGTGCCCAAGCGATCAGGCCCGGATAAGCAAGGGTGCTGAGACCTACCGCCCCAAGCCCGATCGCGAGACCGGACCTGGGCCGTCTCAAACTTCCTTGAACTCGGCGTCCACCACGTCTCCGTCCGTGCCCGCCGGGGACTCCGGAGATCCCGCTGCCGGGGGAATGTCTTCCCCACCGTCCCCATGCTCGCCGTCCCCCGCTGGAGCGGCGTTCTGGTAGACGGCCTGACCTACCTTCTGGAGCACCTCCGACAGCTCAGACTGGCGGCTCTCGATGTCCTCAGAGTTCTGAGCCGCCACCGCTTCCTTCAAGGCGTCAGTCTTCTGGGTGATCTCGTCCCGGAGTTCCTGCGAAACCTTGTCGCCGTGCTCGCGCAAGGTCTTCTCGGCGGTGTAGACAAGGGTGTCAGCCTGGTTGCGCCGTGCGATCTCCTCGGACCGTTTGCGATCCTCGTCGGCGTTGGCCTCGGCTTCCTTGACCATCCGCTCCACCTCCGCCTTCTGGAGAGTGGTCGAACCGGTGATGGTCACCTTTTGCTCCCGTCCGGTCCCGAGGTCCTTGGCAGTGACGTTGAGGATTCCGTTGGCATCGATGTCGAAGGTCACCTCGACCTGGGGGATACCCCGGGGAGCTGGGGGGATGCCGTCGAGCATGAATCGGCCTAGAGTGCGATTGTCCCGAGCCAGCGGGCGCTCTCCCTGGAGCACCACAATCTCCACCGAGGACTGGTTATCCGCCGCGGTCGAGAAGGTCTGGGTCTTGCTGCTGGGGATGGTGGTGTTGCGCTCGATCAGGCGGGTGTTGACCTCTCCCTCGGTCATGATGCCGAGTGAGAGCGGGGTCACGTCCAGGAGGAGCACATCCTTGACCTCGCCCTTGAGGACTCCGGCCTGGATGGCGGCTCCGACGGCAACCACCTCATCGGGATTCACCCCCCGGTGGGGCTCCTTTCCGCTGAGCTTCTGGACCAGCTCCTGGATGACCGGCATCCGGGTGGAACCTCCCACCAGGATCACCTCATCCAGTTCACCAATCTTCATCCCGGCGTCCTTGAGCGCATTCTCGAAGGGGGCCCGGCAGCGGTCAGTCAGGTCGGCGGTCAGCTGCTCGAACTTGGCGCGGGACAGCCGCATGTCCAGATGCTTGGGACCGTTTTGGTCGGCGGTGATGAAGGGAAGGTTGATCTGGGTTTCTTGAAGCTGAGAAAGTTCGATCTTGGCCTTCTCAGCTGCCTCGGTGAGTCGCTGCAGAGCTTGGCGGTCGGACTTGAGGTCGATGCCCTGCTCGCGCTTGAACTCCTCCGCCATCCAGTCGACGACGCGCCGGTCGTAGTCGTCCCCACCTAGGTGGGTGTCGCCATTGGTGGACTTGACCTCGAAGACCCCCTCGCCCACCTCCAGGATGGACACGTCGAAGGTTCCGCCGCCGAGGTCGAAGACCAGGATCTTCTCCGACTCCTTGCGGTCCAGGCCGTAGGCCAGAGCTGCCGCAGTGGGCTCGTTGATGATTCGGAGCACATTGAGGCCGGCGATCTGGCCGGCATTCTTGGTCGCCTGCCGCTGGGCGTCGTTGAAGTAGGCGGGAACTGTTATCACCGCGTCGGTGACCTTCTCCCCCAAGTAGGTCTCGGCATCCACCTTGAGCTTCTGCAGGATCATTGCGGAGATTTGCTCGGGGGTGTACTTGGTGCCGCTGACATCGACCTCAACCCGACTGTCCTTGCCGGCCACCACTTGGTAGGGCACGATCTTCCGCTCGCCCTCAACCTCGTTGTAGAGGCGGCCCATGAAACGCTTGATTGAGTAGACGGTGTTTTCGGGGTTAACAGCAGCCTGGCGCCGGGCCAACTGACCCACCAGCCGCTCCCCATTCTTGGTGAATGCCACCACGGATGGGGTGGTGCGACCACCCTCAGCGTTGGGGATTACCACCGGTTCGCCGCCCTCCATGACGGCAACCACCGAGTTGGTCGTTCCCAGGTCGATTCCAACGGTCTTAGCCATTAAGTCTCCGAGCCTCCGTAGAACTGAAGTCGGCCCCCGCTCACTGCGACAGCGCTAGTCCTACCCTACCGCAGCCGGGCAACCGCCAAACCCACCCCTATCTCACGATTGGCCACGGCGGTCCAGGTAGTCGATGATTCCGGAGTGCAGTGGCTCAGTGCCGGCGTCCGCCTAACGTCGAGGGCCAGCTATCGCGCCCTGGCGTCGGCCGTGATGCTGGGATTCCTGGCCGTGGTCAGCCTAGACGGAATCCCAGTCAGCCCCGCCCCCAACGGACTCGGCCTGCTCCCCAGCACCGTCGTCCTGCTGGGTCTGAGCGGACTCACCTTGCAGACCCCGGTGGGCAGCGCCGCCACTACCGCTGCCAAGGCCGCCACCAGCGCCACCAGCCACCAACCCCGGGGCGTCGTGGAACAGGTGGTGCTGGCCACCGCGGTGGGACCGGCCGGCTCTGCCATCTCCAGCCCGGGCCGGCTCTGCTGGGTGGTCTTCCTCAACCCCGGTCCCGACTCGCTCGGCAACCTACCGGCGCCCGGGCAGATCATGATGGATACCGTGCTGGTAGATGCCCACACCGGCGCCGTGATCGAGGGATTCATCTCCTTCCAGGGCTCCACCCCCAACTCCTTCGTCGGCACCGAATAGCCTGGATGGAATCGTCGACGACAAACCAGGCCTAAGGGTCGGGTGCGACACAATCCCACCGTGCCCCACCGACCGCTGCGATCGTCGCACCGCCAGCGCGCCGGTGGTCTCTCATCACTTCCCAGTCTTCTGGGAGTGGTGCTGGCGGTGGCGGCGGTGGTCTACCTCCCGGCCCCGGCGCTGACGGTACGGGTAGTTCCCAGCCGGCCTGAGGCGGGAGTGCTGCCCTGGCTGTCGGTGCACCAGGGCCGGATCGTCGACAGCCAGGGCCGGTCGGTCATCCTGCGGGGCTTCAATGACGACCAGCTGCTACAGATCGGTAGGAGCACAGCGCAACCTGCACTGACTCCGTCCGACGCCGCCCTCATGGAGTCCGAAGGATTCGATGTGGTGAGGCTGCCAATCTCCTGGTCACTACTGGAACCAAAACCCGGCCAGTTCAGCCAGAGCTACCTGGGGCAGATCGCCGCGCTGGTCTCCCTGTGCGCCGGCCACCACCTCTACGTGGTTCTCGACATGCACAGCGAGGACTTCGGGGTGGGAACCGGTGGCAGCGGCGCTCCGGCCTGGCTGGCGGTCCCGCTGGTGCCCGACCTGCACATTCCCTTCCTCGCTCCCGCCTGGCAGCGCCACCTCTCGCCCGCGGTCAATGCCGACCTGGCCTCCTTTTGGCTCGACCCCAGCTGGCAGGCCCTCTACTGGCAGGCCTGGGCCAGAGTGGCCGCCCAGTTCCAATCCAACTCCGCCGTCGCCGGGTACGACCTCTATAACGAACCCCATCCATTCCCGATTCCGCCGGCGATATTCGAGACCCATATCCTCTGGCCCTTCTACGCAGACGGGATCGCAGAGTTGGCCAAGGTCGATCCCAACCACCTCTTCATCGTCGAGGGAGATCTGTTCGGAGGTCTGCCCACCGCCATCCGGCCCCTGGCCTCGCGCGACCTCGTCTACTCCACTCACCTCTACTCCGGAAGCATCCTGCCGCCCGACTATCGGGGCAATTCCAAGGCCATGCGCGCCGAACTAAAGCAGGGGCTGGCGGAGGCACGGAGGCTGCCTGCCGCATATTGGACCGGGGAGCTGGGCATCGATCGCAACCGCCCCATCGCCACCGCCTGGGCCAGGGCCGAGATCGCTCTCTCCAACCAATTCCAGACCGGCTGGACTTGGTGGCAGTGGAACGACCCGTCAGGCTGGGGTGTCGAGCAGGTCCAGGGCCCTCCGGACCAGTCCTGGCTGGATGTACTGGCTCAGCCGTACGTTCGCGCCTCCCCCGGTGGCCTTTCCCGACTGCGCTTCCAACCCGGAAGCGGGACCCTCTCGGCCCGGTTGGCGGCCCCGGGCAGCAGCGACTCGGTGCTGGTGTCCTGGCCGGCCTCGCTGGGACGACCGTTAGTGCTGAGCGCCTGCGCCCGCCTCCTTTCCCCCTATGTCGCTGCCCGGGGCGAGTTAACGCTTCGCTTGACCGCCCCCAGTTGCAGCATCGAGATCCGGGCCGGCCAGGCGGCTAAGGCCGCTCCCAGGACTGGCTGACCAGACTCCTCTGACAGGCTTCCAGAACCCGCAGGCCAAGCTCCCCGTCATGAGCGTCAGTGGACAGCGGCAGCCCCTCGCGGACCGCCGCCGTGAAGGCGCTCACCATCTCCAGATATGGGTCTGCGGCCGGAGTCGGGATGCTCTCCTCAGAACCGGTGGGAACCGACCGGAGCCGGACCGGGATGGCCTCCCCGCGCCAGGCCGTGAAGGGCTTGGGAATGGTCAGCGACGCGTCGCTCCCGATCAGCTCCAGGCTCTGGTGCTCCGCCGCCTCGAACGAGTAGGCCAGCTCGGCTGAGAGCGGGCCTCCGGCTCCGGCGAACTCCAGAAGCACCGAGCCGTCGCTGTCGACGCCGTGTCGGTTCCGGGCCCGGGCCAGCACCCGCTGGGGCTCGCCGGCCAGCCAGCGGCAGGCCGAGACCAGATAGGAACCCAAGTCATACAGGGCACCTCCCCCCAGTGCCGACTTCCAGCGAATGTCGGGCGGGGGCCGAAGGGTGAAGGTGAAGCTGCCCTGCAGGTGGCGGAGGTGGCCTAGCCGTCCCTCTGCGACCAGCTGGCGCACCAACGCCCAGCGGGGGTGGTAGCGGTACATCACGGCCTCGGTCAGGACTACCTGGTGGCTCTTGGCCGCCCTGACCATCTGGCGGGCTTCTGCGGCATTGAGGGTCAGCGGCTTCTCGCAGAGAACGTGCTTGCCAGCCGCCATCGCCCGGAGGGTCCAGGGCAGGTGAAGCGAGTTGGGCAGCGGGATGTAGACCGCGTCCAGGTCGGACTCCAAAAGAGCTTGGTACTGGCTGCAGAGCAGGGGGATCCCGAAGTCGGCGGCCAGCCTCCGGCCCCGGCGGGGATCACGGCTGGCCAGCGCCACCACCTCTCCACCGGCCGCCTGGATCGCCGGCAAGACCGCCTGCCTGGCGATCGCGGCCGCTCCCAGCACCCCCCAGCGGAGCGGGCGGACGGTCACACTCGAAGGTCGAGCGGTCGCCCCAGCTCGGCCGCCCGGGTGGCAGCTTCCATCACCGCCACATTGCGACGAGCCGACTCGGGAGTCACCGCCAGCGGCTGGCCGGCCAGCAGGTGGCCCGCCAGGTTGCGGTAGAAGGCCTGGGGAGGAGCCGCCGGGAGCGAGATCAGCTGGTCGTGGCTCTCACCGGCCCCATCGGGGGTGAGGACGTGCAGCTCGCAAGGGAGGTCGGTGACGGGCAGGCGCTCCTCGATGACCTGGCCGGTCGGGCCGCGGCTGGTGATCCGGCCCTCTCGCCAATGCCCCACGGCAGCCCCCCGGGTCCCCAGCAGGTACCACTTGGGCTTGCGGGCGGCGGCGATGTCGGAGTGGATGAACTCTGCCTCCGCGCCGCTCTCGAAGGTCATCCTGATCTCGAAGTGGTCGTCGTTGGTGACATCCTGCCAGACCAGCTTGTGACGGCTGGCAGCGACTTGCACCACCTGACCGGGCATCAGTTGGAGGATCCAGTCCAGGTAGTGCGATCCCCAATCGAAGATGACACCGCCACTGACCGGGGAATGCGAGTGCCAGAAATGGCAGGGATGACCGTACCCCCCGACGAATGCCTCGAGGTGGAAGACCTCGCCCAGCTCCCGACTCTGGATCACCGACTGCAGGGCCAAAAAGTCCGGGTCCCAGCGCCGGTTCTGGTAGACGGTGAGGGTACGCCCGGTCTGGCTGGCCAGGGACACCAGCCGGTCGGCATCTTCCAGGCTAAGGCAGAAGGGCTTCTCCACCACGACATGTTTGCCCGCTCGCAGCGCCTGTTCGGCCAGCGCTGCGTGGGTGTTG
>Ga0307374_10006300_pt1 | contig 18760 bp, 19 predicted proteins | sample OX3MG_FD_202532 | JGI IMG/M metagenome (GOLD analysis project Ga0307374, IMG submission 202532) | Soil microbial communities from Risofladan, Vaasa, Finland - OX-3 | ecosystem: Environmental > Terrestrial > Soil > Coastal area > Acid sulfate soil | place: Finland: Risofladan, Vaasa | collected...
GACGTCGGTGGCCCCGATCGCCGGGACGGGGACCTCGGTCATCGCCATGCCCGGTCCGGCCGTGGATTTCACCAGCGCGCGCATGGAAGAGCCCGCGGAGGGTATCCGCGGGAGCAGCGTCGGAGATGTGGTCATCGCGGCCCGCCCTTCGACCCCGGTTAGGGGCCTCCTTCGGCGGCACGGGCCAACAGGCGCTCGGCTAGATCGCTCAAGCGAGCCACGGCGCGCTGGATCGCTGCGAGGTAGGCATGCCGCTCGTCGCCTTCCACCAACGAGGCCTCCAAGAGCTCCGCAAAGCCGCCGATGGTCGTGATCGGGCTGCGAATGTCGTGCGCGGTCCGCAAGAGGAATTCTCGCTGGTCATGCTGGTCCATGAACGCACCTCCGCCCGCAAGCCTCCGAAGATCGAGCAGGCCGGGCATGCGAGCCGTCGAACGCCTGCGTTCGAGGCTTCGGCCGAACCTGCATCCCCTCCGTTCGTCGCGGCAGGGATCCTTGTGAGCTTTGCCCTGGATGAACAACGTGTCTCCCCGACGCTTCCTCACGCGTGAACCCCCGCCGATCGCCTCCATCGCCAAGAGCGCTCCGTATCCGTGGTTCGTCGTCGGTACCGTCTGCATCGGCGCGTTCATGGGTCAGTTGGACGCCAGTATCGCCCAACTCGTCCTGCCGACGCTCCAGTCGACGTTTCACGCGAGCCTCGCCTTCGTAAGCTGGGTCGCGCTGGCCTACCTGCTGGTGCTGGGGGTCACCCTCCCGATCTTCGGACGCCTGGCCGACATGTTCGGCAGAAAGCTCCTCTACACGGCGGGCTTTCTGGTGTTCATCCTCGGCTCCGGCCTCTGCGGATTCGCGGACAACCTCGCCGGGCTGATCGCCGCGCGGGTCCTCCAGGCCGTCGGGGCGGGTCTCCTGCAGGCCAACAGCGTCGCCATCGTCACGGCCGCCGCCGGCCCGCAGCGTCGCGGCCGCGCGATCGGACTGCAGGGCGCCGCGCAAGCCATCGGCCTCTCCACGGGGCCCGCGCTCGGCGGCTTTCTCATCCAGAGCCTCGGCTGGAAATGGATCTTCTGGATCAACGTCCCCGCCGGCCTGATCGGAACGATCCTGGGCTGGATGATTCTCCCGCAGACCGAGGGCATTCGCCACGACGAGCGCTTCGACTGGTGGGGGGCGCTCCTGCTGACGCCGGCACTGACCGGCCTGCTCTTGGCGCTCAGCGAGGTGCGCGACTGGGGCGTCACGTCGGTGGCGTTTCTCACGTCGACGGCCGTGGCCGTCGGATTCTTCGTGCCGTTCGTCATGCACGAGAGCCGGAGCTCCAAGCCGCTGGTGGATCTCCAGCTCTTCCGCGTGCGGGCGTTCACGGCGGGCAACATCGCCGGCCTGATCTCCTACAGCCTGCTCTTCGGCGTCTTCTTCCTCTTGCCGTTCGGCCTCGAGCGCGGCTACGGCGAGTCGCCGTTCGTGGCCGGACTCCGGCTGACCACCATCCCCATCGCCTTGGGCATCGTGGCGCCGTTCGCGGGCCTGCTCTCCGACCGTCTCTCCGTGCGTCCGCTGACGGTGGCTGGGCTGCTGCTCGTGGCCGCGTCCCTGGTGGCCGTCGCCCTGCTGCTCGACGGGCGGACCGTCACGCTTGCGCCCCTCACGGTCGCCCTGACGGTCTTCGGCATCGGTCAAGGACTCTTCACCGCCCCCAACAACAGCGCGATCATGGGCTCGGCGGCGCACCACCGCCTCGGCGCCGCCGGCGGCATCCTCAACCTGATGCGCACCATGGGCACCAGCCTCGGCGTGGCGCTGGCGGCGACGCTGCTCTCGTTCGACATCGCCCGGCGCATGGCACCGGGAGAGACGGCGAAGGCCTCCCAGGCCGCGCTGCTGGCGGGGATTCACGACGTGATCCTGCTCTTCGCCGCGCTCTCCGTGGTCGGGGCCGCCGTCTCGATGGTACGCCAACGCAAAACCGCGCGCGTCGAGGCCCACGAACCGCTGATCGGGATCTAAGAGGGCCGAGCGCTACGGCGGCGGCGCCACTGGCCAGCGGCAGGTGAACGTCGAGCCGCTGCCGAGGTCCGACTCGGCGGTGACCGTTCCGCCATGTGCCTCCACGAGGTGCTTGACGATCGCCAGGCCGAGCCCGGTGCCGCTCGCGCCGCGCTGACGGGAGCGGTCGACGACGTAGAAGCGCTCGAACACGTGCGGCAGGTCGGCGAACGGGATGCCCGCGCCGGTGTCGCGCACGGTGAGCATGGCCTCGCCATCGCGGCACGCGGCGCCGATGGCGATCTCGCCTCCCGAGGGCGTATAGCGCAGCGCGTTGTCGACGAGGTTCACGAGGACCTGCGCCAGGCGGTCGCGGTCGCCGCGCGCCCGGACGCGCTCCTCGGCCTCGATGCGCAAGGTCACCCCCTGCTCCCGCGCCCGGCGCTCGAAGCTCTTGACGACCTCGCGCGCGAGCGCCGCCAGATCGACGTCGTCGATGCGCAGGACCATGCGCCCCGACTCCGCGCGTGCCAGCTCCAGCAGATCCTCCGTGAGGGCGATCATGCGCTCCACCTCTTGCCGCATCTGCGGGAGAAAGATGCTGCGCGCCTCCTCGTCGTCGCTCTCGAGCAGGGTCTCCACGGCCAGCTTCAGCGAGGCCAAGGGCGTCCTTAGCTCGTGCGAGACGTTGGCCACGAACTCGCGCCGCACGCGCTCCAGACGGACGAGGCGCGTCTCGTCGCGGGCCAGGACGATGGCGTCTCCGCCCGCGATCGGAAAGGCGAGAACCGCGAGCGTCCTCTCGCTCGGGAGCTTGCGGAAGACGACGACCGTCTCGGCGACCTCTCCCTCCAGCGCCCGGTGGACGATGCGGTCCAGCTCGTACGAGTGGACCAGCTCGATCAGCGCGCGCCCGGGAGCGAGCTGCGCGGGGATGCCCAGGATCTCCGTCGCGGCACCGTTGGCCTGCAGGACGCGTCCCATGGGGTCGACCAGCAGCGCCGCGGCCGGCAGGCGGGCCAGCACCTCCTGCAGCCGTCGTTCGCCGTCCCCCTCGACCTGGCCGTTGGCCTCGGCGTCGGGGCGCGGCGGCACCGCGGGCAGCGCATCGGCCGCCGCGCGCCGAGCCAAGGCCCAGCCGACGGCCACGCCGCCCAAGCCGCAGGCGGCCGCGATGGAGATCAGTTGGCCCAAGGCGGCGGGCGTCACGCTTTGAATACGTACCCGCGCCCGCGCACCGTCACGATGTACTCGGGCCGGTTGGGATCGCGCTCGATCTTCTCGCGCAGCCACCGGATGTGCACGTTGATCGTCTGCTGCTCGCCCTCGAAGTCGTAGCCCCAGACCTTGTCGAGCAAGGTCTGCCGCGTGACGATGTGCCCCTCGTTCTCCATCAAGAGCTGGAGCAGCTTGAACTCCTTGGGCGCCAGGGCCACCTCCTCGCCGCGCACGGTGAGTTGGCCGCGCCCCGGATCGAGACGGACCTCGCCGAACTCCAAGACGCGCTCGCGACCGTGGGCGGCGCCATCGTTGCGGCGCAGGCGCGCCTTGACGCGCGCGAGGAACTCGTGGAGAGAGAACGGCTTGGTGACGTAGTCGTCGGCTCCAAGCTCCAGCGCCAGCACCTTGTCGATCTCCTGGTCCTTCGCCGTCAGCATGATGATCGGGACGCTGGAGATGCGCCGGATCTGCTTGCAGGCCTCGATGCCGTCGAGGACCGGGAGCATGATGTCGAGGATCACCAGGTCCGGCTGCTCCGAGGCGGCCATGGAGACGGCGGTCCTGCCGTCGCCCGCGGTGCAGACCTCGTAGCCGTTGCGCTCCAGGTTGAAGCGCAGCGTGCGCACGATCGACACCTCGTCGTCGACGACGAGGATCTTGCGTTTGGCCTCCTTGGACTCCGTCATCGCGCGACCGTTTCCGCCTCCAGCCGTCAATACCCCGCGACCGCCCGATGATCGGCGTCGCGATCGACGTGAACGGCGCGCATCGTCACCGGTGCCCCCAACGCCGCCGCCAGCAGATCCGACTTCGCCCTCGCCGCCTCGATCTCCGCGCCGATCTCCTGAGCCGCCTCCACGTCCACGGCCAGGGCGCCCGCCCGCAGATCGGCGCGCACGCCGGTCACCACTCCCAGCTTGCGCGCGTCCAAGGCATCGGCCACACGCAGGAGGCCCGCCAATTTCGCCACGCGGTCGCGCGCCTCCGGCGAGAGCAGGGCGAACTCAGGATGGCGCTCCTTGGGCATCGAGCGGCGGTGATAGCGGGCCACGGCCGAGACCAGCACTAGTTCTCCCGGGGCCCAGCCGCGGAGGTCGGCGTTGCGGATGAGATAGGCCGAGTGCTTGTGATGCGAGGAGAGGGAGAGAAAGCGCCCCACGTCGTGCAGCATGGCGGCAGCGTAGAGCAGCTCCCGATCCGCCGATCCCAGAGCGTGCAGCGTCCGAGTCTGGTCGAAGAGCGAGAGCGCGAGCGAGACCACGGTATGCTCGTGCTCCCCGCCTGCGCCAAAGCGCACCGCGAACTCGTGTACCGCTTCGGCGCGCACGGCATGCGGGTCGCCGGAGAGCGTCGCCCGCTCCAGCCGCTGGTCGACGAACTCGGCGACGAGCCCCTCGCGCAGCGCGCGATCGCAGACGATAAGCGATGAGCGCCCCAGCAGCTCGAGCACTCCGAGCAGCACGGCGGCTCCCGCGACGATGATGTCCGCGCGCCGGGGATTCATCCCCGGCACGCGGCGCCGCTGCGCGATGGTCATGCGCAGCAGGGACCTCTGCAGCCCGCGCAGCCGGGAGGCGGTCAGCTCGTAACCGTGGACGCGCCCCGGGGCAAGACCCCGTGCCGCGGCATCGGCGCCGGCCAGCCCCAACGCGGTCCCCGAGGTGGCGATGACCACGTCGAAGCCGTACTCTCGCAGACTCCGGCCCAACGGGCGCAGCGTCCGCGCCACGTGCCGCTGGAGCCGCCGGTAGTCGCCGGGGTCGATCGGATCGTGGCCGGCGAGAAACTCCTCGTACAGGCGCAGGCTCCCCAAGCGCACCGACCGCAGGAAGCGGGGACGATCGGCGTCGGCGACGATCACCTCCGTGGAGCCGCCGCCGATGTCCACGATGCACGCCACGCGCCCGTGCAGGGGATAGCCGCGCGCGACGCCGAGCTGGATCAGACGCGCCTCCTCCGCACCGTCGATGATGCGCACCTCGATGCCCGACGCACCCCGCACCGCCTCAACGAACTCCCGGCCGTTGCTGGCCTCGCGCACCGCCGAGGTCGCGACGGCGCGGATCTCGTCGGCTCCGGCCGCGCGCGCGAGCGCGGCGAAGCGGGCGATGGCCTCCACGCCCCGGCCAAAGGCCTTACGGCCGATGCGCCGCTTCTTCAACGCCTCGCCGGCGCCCAGGCGCACCATCTCGCGCTCCTTGCGGAGCTGGTGCGCGGAGCCGGTGGACTCGTCGACGTCCACCAGGATCAGGTGGATCGAGTTGGTTCCGATGTCGATAGCGGCCAAGACGGCCATAGGTTGGTCGACCTCGCCGTCACCGCCGGGCGTTCAGCGCGCTGCGGCGCCGATGCGCGCTCGAGCCGGCGCTCCTGCCTCCGGTACCAGTTGCTGACCGTACCCGAGCTGCGCGGAGAGCTCGCGCGCAACGGTGAGCAAAGGCGGGACGCACGACTGCGCCTTCTCCGGCGTCATCCTGGTGGTGGGGCCCGAAACGGAGAGCGCGCCGATCACCTGGCCGCGGCGGTCGAAGACGGGCGCGGCCACGCAGCGCACGCCTTCCTCCATCTCCTCGTTGTCGAAACCGTAGCCCTGCCGGCGGATCTCCGCGAGCTCCTTCTCGATCTGGTCGCGCTCGACGAGCGTGTGCACGGTGCGCGGCCGCATCCGCTGAGAGAGCAGCGCGTGGCGCTGCTCCTCGGAGAGGAACGCCATGCAGACCTTCCCGCTCCCGGTGCAATAGAGCGGCGCGCGCATGCCGGGCTGCGTGAACATCTTGACGAGGTAGTTCGACTCGACCTGATCGAGGTAGCAGATCTCCTCGTCGGCGAGCGTCACCAAATTCGACGTCTCGCTCGTCGCGCGCATCAGCCGCTCGAGGTACGGACGACCGAGGAGCCGCAGATCGAGATGCACCTCCGCGGCGGTCGAAAGCGAGAAGATACGGGCACCGAGATGATAACGCGCCGTCTCGGGATCTTGACGCACGTAACCGCGGTCGACGAGCGTCGCCAACAAGCGATGCACGGTCGAGACGTGTAGCCCGACGATATGCGATAGCTCGCTGATCCCCGTGGCGCTGCGCCGCGTGGCGAGCGCCTCCAACACGTCGAGCGTCCGATCGACGGATTGAACGGTAGGGCGACCCAAAGCGGTCTTCCGACGTTCCTTCGGCATCCGGCCTGCACTCCTACGCCATGGAAGAGAAAGGGCTCAATTTTTGCTTAGTGGACTGGCGTTCCTGTCGTCGAAAGAAAAGTGGCTATCTCGCGCGCCGCCTCCACTCCCCCGGCTTCCCACGGCAGACGGTGATCGCCGTCGACCAGCAGGAGCCTGACGCGGGGGGCCCCGCCCAGGAGCTCGCGGGCGTCGGCCTCGTCGAAGACGGCGTCGGAGCGCCCGCGCACCAGGAGCGTGGGCGCGCTGATGGAGTCCAGCATCGCCGGGCTGATCGGCGGGCTCACCAGGCTCGCGAAGACGCCGGCCGGGACCACCAGCGCCGGGGGCGTCCGGAGACCAGCGTCGCGGGTCCCCAGCAAGGCCATCGTGACGGCGCGTTCCGCCACGGCGGCGGGGACCCGGGAACCGAGCCACGCCCGCAGGAGCGGCGCCGTCAGAACCGTCTGGTCCTCCAGCGCATCCGGCGCCAGGAGCGGAGCCACCAGCACGAGCTTGGTCACGGGAGTGCCGGCGGCGTATGCGGCGGCGACGTCGGCTCCGTAGTCGTAGCCCACCACGTCGACGCCTCCGGGGTGGCTGCGCGCCAGCGCCGCCACCGCCGCGGCCACGTCGGCCACGGCGCGCGGGAGGGAGCAGACGTCGCGGCCGCGCGGCGGCATCGACTCGCCGTACCCGTCGAGATCGAGCAGGTAGGGGTCGAGGCCGGCCGCCAGAGCCGCGGCCAGCCACGAGTCCGCGGCGTCGCGGTCGAACGTGGGGACACCCGGGAAAACGGCGCCGTGGACGAAGAGCACGGCCGTTGCGGGAGGAGCGGCGGCCGCGGGATCCACGCGCTCCCGCAGGCGCAGCCAGAGGCCGTCCGCCTCGATGTGCATGTCCTTGGGCGCGCTCGCCGCGCGCGCCGACAGCGCGCAAGGCAGCATCGAGGCAAGGGTCAGGAGGAGCGCGGCGATCCCGCGCACGGTCGAGCGCATGAAGCGGAGCACCTCAGGCCGGGGCCAGCTCGGTGTCTTCGAAGGCGTACGTGGTACCGTCGATCTCCACCAGGTAGGGCAGGTAGGACGAGTTCTCCGCGCTGACCAGGATGCCGACCGTTCCGGCCGGGATCATCCCGGCGCCGCCGAGGTCCAGGTCACGGACAAGACGCACGCGCTGCCCGATGTCGAATGCTTCCGCCATGACGCCCCTAGTCTCTCGTCCCGCGCGATTCCCCTGCCTCGGTAGCCGCACGCCCGGACGCGGAACGCCGCCGGGCGGGTATAGGAACCGGGCGCGCGCACGCAAGGACGGACGGCGCGCCGGCTGGAATGGCATTGGGTTCCGTCCCGTTTCGACCAGTAGAGGAAAAGATGTTCTCATGCTGACGAGCCTTCGCCGCCCGACCTTCGACGAGATGAACCTCTCGCTCGGCAAGCGAGCCCGACTCCATCGTTTGATGTACGAGCACGGTCCCGCCAACGGGACGCTGATGCTCCTGCCGCTCGACCAAGGCCTCGAGCACGGCCCCATCGACTTCTTCGCGAACCCGGACTCCATCGACACCGATTGGGTGCTGCGGCTCGCCGTCGAGGGAAAGTTCTCCGGCTTCGCGTCTCACGTGGGGCTCGCCGAGAAGTACATGAAGGCGTACGCCGGCCGCGTGCCGCTGGTGCTGAAGATCAACGGCAAGACGAACATTCCTGGCGACGACGACGCGTTCTCGCCACTCAGCGCCAACGTGGAGGACGCCGTGCGCCTCGGCGCCGATGCCGTCGGCTACACGCTCTACGTGGGATCGCCCGCGCAGGACCGCGACATCGCGCAGTGCGAAGCCGTCCGACGCGACTGCGAGAAGTACGGCATGCCGCTGATCGTCTGGTCGTATCCGCGCGGTAGCGCCGTGAAGGCCAAGGGCGGCATCGACGGGCTCTACGCCGTCGACTACGCGGCGCGCGTGGCCTGCGAAGTGGGCGCGGACATCGTCAAGCTCAACCAGCCGAAGTGGGAGGAAGAGAAGGCATCGGCCTCGCCCAAACCCTACAACACGCTCAAGCTCGAGGAGCACGAGGCGCTGGCCAAGGTGGTCAAGAGCGCGGGACGCACGCTCGTGCTGGTATCCGGGGGCTCGAAGCTCTCCGACGAGGACACCTACCACAAAGCGCAGGTCGCGATGGAGGCCGGCTGCGTCGGCCTGATCTTCGGCCGCAACATGTGGCAGCGCAAGTGGGACGACGCGCTGGCGATGTCGGCCCGCATGCACAAGCTCATGGAGCAGTTCGGGCAGTAGCTGCAACCCTCGCGGGATGCCGCTCGTCCAAGGGATCGTGATGTCAACCAGCGCCGCGCGCCCCCTCGAGGAGCGCATCGAAGAGGCTCTCGACCAGATCCGCCCCGCCATCGCCGCTGATGGCGGGGAGGTCTGGCTCTCAGAGATCGAGGGCGATACCGTCTACGTCGCGATGCTGGGCGCCTGCGGCGACTGCGCGATGTCTCGCCAAACGCTCAAGCTCGGGATCGAGCGCGCCATCAAGGAGCGCTGCCCCGAGATCCACGCCGTCGAGCAGATCTAGGAATCCGCGATCTCGTCATACCAGCGTCGGCAAGCGGCTGGGTATGCCTATCGAGGGGCGCTCCGACATCGGCCCGGAGACACGACGTCGAGAGGGCCGATGCGGCGCGAGCAGGAGCGGCACATGGACGTGCCGCGACGAGCGGCCCCAAGAAAGGCATACCCAGCCGCTTGCCGGCGTTAGCTGGCGTAGGTCGGAGATTCCCTGGATGTGCGATCAGCCTGCGGGCAGGATGCCCGTTCTGCGCAGATGCGCGAGGATGCGCTCGAGCTGCTCCAGTGTGACGGCGTCGGCGCTCATCCCCGGCCGGCGAATCGCCGTGTGGCGAATGGCGCCGCGCTGAACGAGGATGTGCTTGCGCAGCGAGATCCCGAGCTTCGGCTGAAACTCGAAGCGCACGAGCGGCAGCATGCCGAAGAACAGCTCCTCCGCGCTCTCTCGGTCGCCGGCGGCGTGGAGCTCGAAGAGGCGCACCAGCAGCTCGGGATAGGCGAAGCCCGTCATGATGCCAACCGCGCCGCGCTCGAGCTCCTCCAGCGCGTACTGCCCTCCCAGCGCCCCGAAGACCATCATCCCGCTGCGCGATAGCTCCGCCAAGCGGGCCATCTTCGGACCCGTGGGCGCTTCCTCGAGCTTCACGTAGCCGATGCCGGCGTCGTCGCCCAAGCGCGCCAGCAGCTCCGGCGAAAGCAGGATCCCCGTCGAGGCCGGATAGTCGTGGATCACGATCGGCGCGGCGAGCGCGCGCGCGATCTGCTCGTAATGGCCGAAGATGGCCTGGTCGTTCTGCGTGGGGGGCGGCGCGACCAGCAACGCGTCGGCACCCAGGTCGAGCATCGCGCGCGCGGCCTCGATGGCGGCCATGGTCCCGGGGGCGCCGGCGCCCACCACCAGGTGGCGATCACGCGGAAGCGCTTCGCGAAAGGCGCGCACGGCACGCAGCCGCTCCGCCTCCGTGAGCTTGTCCGCCTCGCCCATCACGCCGAGCACCGCCAGGCCCGCGACGCCGCGCTCGCACATGAACGCCGTCATCCTAGCGATGCTCTCCACGTCCAGCGCGCCGTCCTCGTCGAACGGCGTCGGCACGATGGGATAGATCCCCCGCAGCGTTTGCTTCTCCATCTCCTCCTGCTCCGTCACGGAAATTCGATCATCGCCTTGAGCGCGCTGCCGCCCGCGCGCATGCGGGCGTAGGCTCCCGCGGCACCCTCGATGCCCACGCGCTCGGTGACCACGTGCTCCGGCATGACCACGCCGTCGATCAGCAGCTGCAGCGCCTCGCGCATGTCGTCGGGACCGGCGGAGTACGAAGGCACCAGCGCGATCTCGCGCAGGTAGAGGTCGTACCCGTCGATCGCCACCTCCGCGCCTTCCGGCGTCGGCGTGAAGAGCACCACCGTCCCCGCCGGAGCGCACGCCGCGATGCCTGCGCGCCATGCCTGTGGCGTACCGGGGCCGACGACAACCACGTCGAAGGGAGCGTGCTCACGAGGGCTCGCGCCGTCCTCCGGCGCCCAAACCCCGTCGGCGCAAAGCGAGAGCGCGCGCGCGCGCCGCCAAGCGTCGAAGTCGACGCCGCACACGTACGCCCCGCGCGCCTTGGCAACGATCACGTGGAGCAGCCCCATCGCTCCCAGACCCACCACCAGCACCCGGCTCGCTTCGCTCACGCGGCCGCGGCGCAGGCTCTTTGCCACGCACGCCAACGGCTCGGCCAGGCTCGCGGCGGCGAACGGCAGGGCGGGCGGCACCACGAGCGCGTCGCCCACGTTCTCGCGCGGCACCAGGATGTACTCGGCGATGCCGCCCGGCACCAGCTTGGTCGCGCGCCACGTCGGGCAATGCACGTAGGCGCCGCGGCGGCAAGACTCGCACGCGAAGCACGGGGCATGGTGGTGCAGGGCCACGTGATCGCCGACGCGCACGTCCTCCACGCCCGGGCCCACCGCCGCGACCTCGCCCGCGGGCTCGTGGCCGAGCACCAGCGGCGCTTTGCGGCGCACGTACCAATCCATGAGGTCGCCCGAGCAGATCCCGCTCGCGCGCGTGCGCACCAGCAGCTCGCCCGCCGCGGGACGCGGAACGTCCATCTCCTCCACGCGCAGCCGATCGACGTCGTAGAGCCGCAGCACGCGCATGCGCCCCGGGATCGCGGCCACGGCGCCGGGCGCGCCGCTCACGGCAGCACCGCGAACTTCACGCCTTCGCCGCGCTCCAACCGCGCGAAGACGCGTTCGAGCTCGCCGAGGGGAACGCGGTCGGTGATCAACGGCTCCACGTTCACGCTCCCGGCGCAGAGCAGCTCGTAGGCGCGGCGGACGTCTTGGGGGCGGAAGTGAAACGGCGAGACCACCGTGAGCTGATCATAGTGGATGCGCGAGGTGTCCACGGGCACCGTGCTCCCCGGCGGCGGCCCGCCGAAGAGGGAGATGGTGCCGCCCCGGCGCGCCAGGCCCAACGCCGCCAGCCAGCCGTCGACTTGCCCCGTGCACTCGACCACGCGGTCGGCGCCGCGGCCATCGGTGATCTCCTCCACGAGCAGGCGCGCCTCGCCCAGCGTGTGCGAGCCCAAGCCCAGCTCCAGGGTCCACTCGGCGCCCAGGGCGCGCGCCAGCTCCAAGCGCTGGGCATGACGCCCCATGACGGCCACGCGCGCGCCGAGCGCGCACAGCAGCGCCACGTGCAGCAGGCCAAAGCCGCCGGCGCCGATCACCACCACCACGTCGCCGGAGCGCGGGCTCAGCAGGGCGGCGTCGTGGACCACGCAGGAGAGCGGCTCCAGGAAGGCCGCCGCCTCGTACGAGAGCGAGGCCGGCTTGACGAAGGCGTTGCGGTCGACGATGTGGCTGGGCAGCAGCAGCTGCTCGGCATACGCGCCCAGGATCTTGGTCTCCATCACGGAGGCGCAGAGACTCTCTTGGTCGGCTCGGCACCAATAGCACGTCCCGCAGGGCGCCGAGTGGACGGCCATGATCCCGTCGCCGACGCGGAAGCGATCCACGCCCGCGCCGAGCACGGCCACGTCGCCGGAGAACTCGTGGCCGAAGGGCGTGGGCATCGGCATCTGCGGATGGCCGCGGCGAAACGCCTTGAGGTCGGTCCCGTCGGTGAGGGCCGCGCGCACGCGCACCACCACCTCGCCGGGACCGGGCCGGGGAGCGGGAACCGAGCGGATCTCGACGCGCCCCGGCGCCGTGAGAAAGCCGACCTGAATCATAGCTGCAAGGGCTCGGCATACCCCGTCAGCTCCACATACCCCTCCCCCGCGGTGCAGCGGTCCGGCGGCCCGTTCAGAGGCGCCAGGCAGACGTCGCCCTCCCAGTAGGTGTAGTGCCCAGGGCTCACCAGCTCTTGATCGCGCAGGCGCGGCGTCACGCGAATCGCCACGTGCGCCGAGGGCACGCGCACGATCCATCCGCTTGGGTAGCGCGCGTGGGTATGCGGGCTGACCCACGTGCCCGTCGCCTCGGTCGAGAATTCGGCCAGCGTGAGATGGCGCGTCCGCCCATCACGCTCGACCAGCGTGCCGCTCGACTGCGGTACCGCGCTTCCGTCGGCGCGGCGCAGACGGTAGAGCATGATCTCCCGGCCGTCGGCGAGTTGGAGAGCGAACCAATCCCACCCCACCACGCCCGGCTCCAGCTCGTCGCTGCCGAACTCGTGGTCCATCCACGCCAGCGCGCGCACGTGCCGGACGTTCGCACCCACGCGCACCGTGCCCGTGCCCACCAGCCGCGTGAGCGAGTAGTAGTGCGATGCGCAGGTGCGGCAGGACCCCTTCCACGAGATGCCGTCCGTGCCGTTGATCGCAGGCGGCTTGAGGCTGCGCAGCGAAAGGTCGATGGCGTCGCCCGCCGTGCGCGCGCGCAATCGGATGGGATCCTCGCCGCGGATCGACCAATCCAGCGCGTGAACGTCGAGCCGGTCGCGGGAGGACCCGGCTTGCCCCAGGGCCGGGCGCACGACCTGCTCCGTGAAGGTGAAACGGCGGTCCGTGACGTCGGTGAGCGCGAAGTGCGCGGGAAAGATCTCGCCGTTGCGCCAGCGCGACTCGCCGGGAGCGGGCGTCGGGGCTCCGGGCTCCAGTCCCAAGCGGAAGATCGTCAACTCGAAGCCGTAGCGGTGTCCGTCGTCGGCGACCAGATGGCCCGTGAGGTACCACCACTCCGTGCGATAGGCGGGATGGCTCCCGTCGTCGCGCGGGAAGACGAAACGATAGGGCGCCCCGGCGCTGCGCCATCCGGCGGCGCAGCACGCCACGATCGCCAGCAGCGCGAAGAGGCGTCTCATTCCTCTCGCACCGCCTCGGCCGTCGCGATCCGGGCGGCCACGTTGGCCGGCACCACCGCCGCGGCGAGCGCCGCCGCCACGACGGCCGCCGCGAGCTGGGCGAACGAGGCCCACGGCACGCGCAGCTCGATCAGCCAGCCGAATGTCTGCGCGTTGATCACGTAAATCAGCAGCAATCCCAGCGCCATGCCCAGCACCACGCCCGCCACCGCCGCCCCAACGCCCAACAACCCCGCCTCCACCAGCACCATCGTCCGCACCTCCGCGCGCCGCAGGCCGAGGTAGCGCAACAGGCCGATCTCGCGACGCCGCTCCAGCACCAGCGCGGCGAGCGCGGTCGTCACGCCCAGCATCGCGATGGCGATGGAGATGACGTAGAGCGCCGACGTGATCGCGAAGGTGCGATCGAAGATCCGCAGCACCTGCGCCCGGAGTTGGCGGTTGGACTGGATCGCCAGCCGCGCCGGCGCCGCCGCGTGCTCGATCCGCGCACGCAGCGCGTCGAGATCGACGCCTGGACGCGCATAAACGGCGATCGAGTTGATCGCGCCGTCGTGCCACCAACGCCGATACGTCCCGATGTCCATCACGACGAAGCCTGCGTCGCTGGAGTAATCGTTGTAGACGGCCACGACGCGGAACGAGCGCTCTCCCGAGGGCGTGGCCAAGGCGATCTCCTCTCCCGGGCGTACGCCGAAGCGCACCACGAAGGGACGGCTTGCCACCACGGCGTCGTGGCCCACCAGCTCCCGCTGGAGCGCCGCGAGGTCGACGCGTCCCAAGAACTCCATCTTCGAGCGGGTCGCGAGGCTCGAGAAGTTGGTCGCACCGAGGTTCGTGATGCGCCCGCGAAAGTGGATCTCCGTGCCGCGGAAGACGTCGACGGCGGCGACCCCGGGCACGCGCGTCACGAGCGCGGGAAGCCGGGAGCCGGCGACGGCGTCGAAGCCGGCGTCGGTGGGTCCCGCGGGCGTGATGAAGAGATCGGCTTTGAGCGTCTGGTAGGTCCACGCGGCGACGGTGCTCCGGAACGACGAGACCAGCGTTCCGATGGCCACGCTCATGCCGAAGGCCACGGCCAGCGCCGCGAGCGCCACGCCGTTGCGCCGCAGCGAGACGCCAACGTTGCGGGCGCCCAGCGCAGCCGCGGGAAAGCGCCCGAGCAGAGCCCCTCCGATGCGGGCCAGGCCGCCCAGCCCCAGCGGCGCCACCAGCGAGACGCCGAAGACGAAGAGCAGTCCCGCCGCGAAGCCCGCCACGGGGACCCCGCCGATCGCGGGGAGGCGCGTCAGCGCCGCCCCGGCCGCCAACGCCGCGGCTCCGGCCCCGGCATAGGCTCGCAAGCGTCTGGAGGAGCGCCGCTCGAAGGCTCCGGCACGCATCGTCGTGGCGGGTGCCGTGCTCGCCGCCTCCAGCGCGGGGGGAATCGTGGAGAGCGTCGCCGCCGCCACGCCGATCGCGAACACCGCAGCGAAGACGTGCCAGTCATAGAACACGCGGTCGCCTCGCTCGAAGACGTAGAGCGAGCTCACCGTCTGCGTCACCGCCGCCACCGTGTAGCGCGCCAAGAGCGCCCCGAAGAGCAAGCCGCACGCCGCGCCGAGGAGTCCCACCACGAAGCCCTCGCCGACGAAGGTGACGAAGATCGAGCGCCGCGAGACCCCCAGCGCCCGCAACACGCCGATCTCGCCGCGCCGCTGGACCACCGCGATGGCCACCGCGTTGTAAATCAAGTACGTTCCGACCAGCAGAGCGACGTAGGCCAGCGCCGTCAGATTGAGGCGGAACGATTGCAGGAGCGACGAGATCTCGCCGGTTCGGCCCCGCGGCGTCGTCACGCGCGCGTTGGGCGGCAGCACTTTGCGCAGTTCCGCGCTCACGCGCGGCAGGGCCGACGCCGGGTCGACCACGCAGTCGATGCGGTCGAGGCGGCCCACTTTGCCGAAGATCTGCTGCGCGGTGGAGATGTCCGCGAAGACGACGCTCGCGTCCACTCCCACCAGCGCCGGGCGGATGGCCGCCACGATCAGCGCTTGCCGGCGCACGCCGATGCCGACGGTCCAGCGCGAGCCGGGGCGCAAGTGGTAGCGCTGCGCGATCTCCCGGGAAACGACGACGCCGTCGTGGCCGATCAGCGTCGCCAGCTCCGGGGCCTCGCGCGCGGTGCCCGATTCCTCCCGCTCCTGTGCGGCGCCCGAGCCCGGGTACGGACGCAAGACGTCCACGCCGATCACCGGCAGCGGCTCCCCCGAGCGCGGATCGCCCGGGTTCTCGCCGGCCGCGATCGTCCCCGTCACCGTCGGCTGCGCATAGGTGACGCCGGGCGTGCTCTGGACGGTCAGGAGGGCGCGCTCGTCGAACGGCGCGCCGTCGGCTACGACCTGCAGGTTGACGCGACTGCTCACCACGTTGACGCTGCGTTGGAACGAGCGTATGGCGGTGGCGTTGGCCAACTGCACGGCCACCGCAACCCCGACCCCGAGGGCCACCGCCACCACCGTGAGCAGCGTGCGCCACGGGTGCTCGCGCACGTAGCCCAGCACGAGCGCCCGCAGCAGCCACGCCGCGGTCACGCCACGATCCGCCCGTCGCGCATGTGGACCACGCGGTCGGCGATCTTCGCCGCTTCGGCGCTGTGCGTCACCATGAGGATGGTCTGCCCCTCGTCGGCGATCTCCCGCAGCAGCTCGAGTACGGCCGCGCCGCTGCGGGAGTCGAGGTTTCCCGTCGGCTCGTCGGCGAGCACGATCGCCGGGCGGTGGGCCACGGCGCGCGCCACCGCTGCGCGCTGCAGCTGTCCGCCGGAGACCTGCGAGGGATACTTGCGCGCCTGCGCCGCCACGCCCACGCGCTCGAGGAGCTCGCGCACGCGGCGCTCTCGCTCGCGCGCCGGCGCACCCACCAGGACGAGGGGCAAGCCGACGTTCTCCTCGAGCGTCATCGTGGGGAGAAAGTTGAAGAACTGGAAGACGGTACCGACGCGCTCGCGCCGCAACGTCGTCAGCCGCTCGTCGTCGAGCTGCGAGGTGGACTCCCCAGCAACCAACACCTCACCGCGCGTGGGCAGGTCGACGCAGCCGATCAGGTTGAGGAGCGTGGATTTCCCGGACCCGCTGTCTCCCACCAGTGCGACGAGCTCCCTCGCGCTCACGACCAGATCGACGCCCCGCAACGCCTCGACGCGCTCGTCGCCCGCGCCGTAGATCTTCCACACGCCTCGAGCGGCGATGGGGTGCTCGAACGACTCCACGACCGTCCTTTCTCCCGGCATCGCGCCGGGAAAACGCCGAGGCGACCCCTTGCGGAGCCGCCTCGCAGCCGGCGCCGGTCGGGCGGCGTTACTTCTTGAAGTAGTCGGCGTTCGTCTGCATATACGACTGCCACTTGTCGGGCACGTCGGTATCCGCGTAGATGGCTTCGACGGGGCAGGCCGAGACGCAGGCGCCGCAATCGATGCAGACCTCGGGATCGATGTAGAGCTGCTCGTCGGTATCGGTGCCGTGAATGCAGTCGACGGGACACACGTCCACGCACGACCGGTCCTTCACGCCGATGCACGGTTCGCAAATCACATAAGCCATCAGTCGGACTAACCTTTCTTGACTCTCCGCAGCGACCAGTCGAAGCGACCTCTCTAGGCCCCGCATTCTCGCGCCCCGCGGCGGGGTCCTTGCCCAGCCGCCTCGTCAACAGGTCGCCCGCCTCGCCGCACATAATGGCACCCCGAGATGGCGTCCCTCCCGCAGTTCGCCGCGGCGGCCGTGGCAACGATCTTCACGATGGTCGACCCCTTCGGCCTCGTGCCGATGTATCTGGCCGCCGTGGCGGGGACGCCGCCCGCGGTGCGCCGCAAGGTCCCCCGCAAAGCCGCCGTGATCTCGGGCATCGTGGTCCTGCTCGCGGGCGTGGTTGGACGCGAGGTGCTCCGCCTGTTGGGAGTCACCCTCCCCGCCTTCTCGATCGCGGGCGGGGCGTTGCTCTTCCTCGTAGCCCTGGACATGGTGTTCGGCCGCACCACGGGGGTGCGCGACGGCGCCGAGGAGCGCAGCGAGGCGGCGACCGCCTCCGACCCGAGCGTCTTTCCCGTCGCCTTCCCCATGATCGCGGGCCCGGGAACCATCCTCACCGTGATCTTGCTGGTGGACCTGGCCAAGGGCGATCCGCTCAAGCTCGCGATCGTGGTCGGCGCTCTCGCGCTGGCCATCGGCGCGAGCTACCTCGCGATGCGCTTCTCGGATCGGCTGATGCGCCTTGCGGGCCAGACGGGGATGCACGTGCTCACGCGCCTGCTGGGGGTCGTGCTGGCTGCGCTCGCCATCCAATTCGTCCTCAACGGCATCACCGGCTACCTCCACCCCAGCGAGCTCTTGGTTCCGTGACGCGCCGCAACGCGGCGCGCGCTCCATCCGTTTGGAGGTGTATGAACGCTCGCACGTTGGGGAGTCTCAGCCTCGTGCTCCTGGCCATCCTCCCCGTGGCCGCCTCCGCGCAAGTCGCCGGGCCGGCATCGAGCACGCCGAGCATCATCGTGAGCGGCAGCGCGAGCGTCTCGCGCGAGCCCGACGTCGCGCGCGTCACGATCTCGATCGAGACGAACGCCGACCGCGCGGCAGATGCCACGCAAGAGAACGCGCGCCTGGCCGGCCGTGTGCGTGCCGCGATCGAGTCGCTGGGCATCCCGGCCAAGTCGATCTCCACGGAGTTCTACAACCTGCGCTACCAGCCGCGGCCGGAGCCCACCGGGACGCCGCAGCTGCGCCGCCCCGTGGGAGCGCCGATGAACGATGCCATCCGCTACGGCTTCGTGGTGACCCACGGCTTGACCGTCACCGCCAAGCCGAACCGCGTCGGCACCGTGATCGACGCGGCGATCAAGGCCGGAGCCACCTCCGTGGGCGGCGTCTCGTACGACGTCTCCGACCGCCACGCCGCGTATCTCGAGGCGCTGCGCCGCGCGGTGGCGGACGCGGCGTCGCAGGCGCGCGCGGTGGCCGCCGCCTCCGGCGTGCATCTGGGGCGGATCCTCTACGTCTACGCGGGAGGCGAGCGCACCATCGCACCGCCGGTTCCGTTCGCGATCCGCAGCGAGGCCGCCGCGGGTCCGATCCCCACGGAGATCGCTCCCGGTGCGATCCGCATCTACGCCAGCGTCAACGTGACCTACGCGCTGGCGCCGTAAGGGGAGTACTCCGCCGGGGCAAGGCGAAGGAGGCAGGGTGAACCCGACTCTCTGCCAACTCTGCGCACGGCGTGCGGCCTCCGTTTCGGACATCGCTTTTCAGAGCGGCCGGATCGTGCGCCGAGAGCTCTGCGCGGAGTGCGCCCTCGGACGCCCTCGCTCGGGTGCTCCGCTGGCAGGGGCGGCGCTGCTCTCCGTGGGCCTGGCCATCGGCGCGGCCGTCATCGCCGACCGCTTGCTGCGGCGCGATCAGCGAACCGACGCCGCCGGCGCCTCGCCGCTGCAGGCGCCGTTGGAATGGGCCAAGCGACTGCGCGCGGGAACGCCCACGCTCTCTGCCTTCTCGCGTGACCT
>Ga0307374_10006301_pt1 | contig 18760 bp, 20 predicted proteins | sample OX3MG_FD_202532 | JGI IMG/M metagenome (GOLD analysis project Ga0307374, IMG submission 202532) | Soil microbial communities from Risofladan, Vaasa, Finland - OX-3 | ecosystem: Environmental > Terrestrial > Soil > Coastal area > Acid sulfate soil | place: Finland: Risofladan, Vaasa | collected...
AGACGCTGTTCTCGGGGCTGGCCAAACCTCCCCTCGACCTCGCGGTAATGCTACCGGTGGCCCACGACTCATCACAGGTGCGGGCACTCTGGACTCTGCTGGCGGCGGCCATCTTTGCGGTGCTGCTGGGGGCCGCGGCCGGACCGCTCTGGGCCGCGGCGGTGGCCGCGTTCCTCGCCACCTACTACATTCCCGGGTCGGCAATCAACTTCGCCAGTTTCGGCAACGCCGAGTCGGTCGCCTACCTATTGATGGCGCTGTCCGTGCTCTGGATAAGGCGCCCGGTCCTCTCAGGAGCATGCCTCGGTGTAGCGATCGCCTCCAACGAACTGGCTCTATTCTTTCTCCCCGCATATCTGCTAATCGGCCTGGGGCGGCCGGGGCAGTCTCGACGGCTACTCAGCCTGGTAGCGGCGGTGGTCATCGGAGTGGTTCCCTGGTTGTTTCGGTATCCGGACGCCATCCCCACCATCTGGCACAACCTGGCCGCTCCCACATTCCCGCTCGGTTACGGCCCGGTCCTGCTGGTTCTGCAGAGGCTCGTAACTTCACCACCTCCCGACTTGATGCTGGGCATGAGCGCAGTGGCGATGGCCCTAATCTTGCTCTGGGGATGGCGCCGACCAGCGTGGCGGGTATCAGCCGGAGTCATCATGCTCACGGGGTTCTGGCTCAGCTGGCGCAGCCTGGACGAATATATGGCCCAGGTGCCCCTTCTGGCAGTGGCGGCGATCTTGGCTTTGCTCTCGACTTCTGAGCTCGAGGCGTCGGCCCAGGGCTCGGGCGGACTCAGCCCGGGGGACGACGGCGGGCTCGGGTCACCTTCTTCGTAACGTTCCCGACAGCTCTTGCACGTGGGTCCCGCGGCCAGCGAAAAAGGCCCAAGGCGAACTGCCGTTTCCGAGCGTTCGGCGCCGAGAGCACTAGTCCCCTCAGGGCATAGTCGCTAGCCTGGGCACCGGACGTCATCCGGCGTCCGACGACACTAATAGATCAGCGGGTGGGTGGTGCACCAGGACGATCCCAGGCTGGTGGCCCGCGAATACGCCACGATGGACAGAGTCGCACTGCGACGGCTGGACCGAACCGCCCGGCTTACCGGTCAACTGGAGTGGACAGTGGCGCTGTCAGCGATCGCCGAGAGTCGTCCCGAACGAGTGCTGGAGGCCGGCTGCGGCACCGGCGAGTTTGCGGCGCTCATCGCGGCGCCGCAACTCGTCTGCGTTGACTCGTCGCCGGCCGCAGTCGCGGCGGCGCGGTCGCACGGTCTGGAGGCTCAGTTGGCCGAGATCGAAAGCCTTCCCTTTCCCGACTGTGATTTCGACGTCGTGATCTGCAACTGGACGCTGTTCCACCTGCCCGACCGGGATCGCGGAATCAAGGAGCTCGCCCGGGTCCTCTTCCCAGGGGGTCGGTTTGTGGGTATGTACAACTTCGCCGATCACCTGCAGGAGGTCTGGCGAGCCACCGGCGTAACGTGGGATGCGGAGGGATTCGGCGCGGAGTCCGGAATGGCCCAGGTGAGCGCCCACTTCGCCGACGTCAGACAATAAGTGACCCACAGCGAGGCTCTCTGGGACGACCGGGGAAGTCTTCAGACCTACCTGGACGCGTATGTTGGGCTCGCGGGTCCAGTGATGGCCCCCGAGCAGCCCTACCCCTTTCGTTCGCTGCGGCACATCTGTGTGTTTTTATCGCCACCAAGTGATGTTTCGGAAAGGTGGTACCTTGCGAGACCTCGGTGATTAAACCAACACCGGCGGGGCCAGAGTCAGAGTTCCGCATGGCTGACGCGTCCCTGGCCTGGCGCGTCGGACTGGCGGAGCGCCCCTTGCATCATCAGGACCGCTCCCTAGTCGACCTGAAACTGGGCCTTTTCGGCGTCTTTGATGGCGTCGGTGAATTCGCCAGGAGCGGGGAAGCAGCTCAGTTGGCTGCGGAGGTCATCGCCGAAGTCTGTCGGGCGGGCAACCAACCGCCCTTGGATGCGATTGTGGCGGGCAGCGCTCGGGCGGAGACTCTGATCAGAGAGCAGGCCCTGGGCTGTACCACGGCCGTGGTCGCTTGGGTGTTGGGCGCACAGTTGCTGTATGTCTCCGTCGGTGACTCGCGCCTCTACCACCAGCCGGCGGGCGGCTCGACGTTGACGCAGATCACCGTGGACGAAGGCGAGGGAAACATCCTCTTCAATGCCTTAGGCGAAGGCCCAGACCGCCAAGGTCTGTCAGTGGCGCCCCAGCAGGGAACCCTCCGCCTCAGTTCGGGGGATAAATTGCTGTTGGTTACTGATGGCATCACCGGTGATTTCGTGCCCGATCTACTGACCGAGCAGGACCTGGCGGCGGCCATCGCCGGTGACGATCCCCAGGGCGCGGCAGAGAAGTTAGTGGAAATCGCGCGCAAGCGGGACGACCGCACGGCTCTGGTGATCTTTTTGGATTGACGCAGAGCCGCCCTACGGCAGAACTCGGCTGGCTATACTTCCGCGATCGTGGCCATGACCGTCAATTTGCTGGGTACGTTCCTGCGCTTCCACTCCTGGGCCTACCGTCAGAGCGATGGTTGGGTCGGCCATCACATGATCGGCGTCTCGACGCTTCTGCTGGGAACCACCGGGCGCCACACGGGCGCACGCCGCACCAATGCCGTGGTGTACGCGAAGGACGGCGCCACGTACGTGTTGGTGGCCTCGAACGGCGGGGCCGACCGACCGCCTGCCTGGCTGCTGAATCTGCGCACTCAGCCGCTGGTGGAGATTCAGGTGGCTCGCGCCAAGATGACGGCGCGGGCGGCGATCGTGGAGCGAGGCGACCTCGAGTACGCCCGGCTCTGGCGCTTGGTGAACGACCACAATCACCAGCGTTTCGACGGCTACCAGACCCGGACTGAGCGACCACTTCCCCTGGTGGTGCTGGCACCCGGCTGAACCTACTGTCCGTCGCCGGACCGCAGCGACGAGCGGCTTGGCGCCAGTGGGGCGCCGGTACCGGCTACCCTTCATCCGGGCGGCATGGAACTCAGGGCCCCCACTGGACCTGAGATGGCTCGGCGAGGAGGTCGGAAATGCCCGTACTGGCGCGCTCGGTCGGCCTGGGACTCAACGCCCAGAGCGACGTGCGAGACGCCGTCCGGCAGGCCGAGCTCGCGGAAAGGGCGGGACTGGACTCGATCTGGTTCCACGAGTCGTACTTCGCCAGGGACGCGGTCACGTATGCCACCGCAGTCGCCACCTCGGTGCCGCGGCTGCGGGTGTGCCTGGGCGCGCTCAACCCGAGCACCCGAAACCAGGTGGTGCTGGCGATGACCGTGAGCGCGCTGGACGATCTGGCGCCGGGCAGAATCACCCTGGCCCTGGGAACGGCCTTGCCTTTACGCCTGGCTCAAATGGGGATCCCTTACCAGCCCGACGCTGCCATCGCCAAGGTGGAACAGACGATGGTCGAGCTACGCCAGCTCTGGCGAGGCGAACGGCTGACTCTCGGACCCCCTGGAGTGCCCGACGTGGAGCCGATGTTTCCGCCGGTGCACCAGGTACCGATCTGGGCGGCAGGTTACCGGAAGGCGTTCCATGAACTGGCCGGTCGAACCGCGGACGGCTACCTGGCCCGACCGGCCGAGCCGGTGGAGGCGGTGGCACTGGCGGCTCGGCGGATCAAAGCCGCGGCCGAGGCGGCCGGCCGTGACCCGGGCTCGGTGGTGGTTGGTGGCTACCTCCTGTCCCTGATCGACAGTAGCCGCCGAGCGGCACTGGACCGCGCCAAGCGCGAGCCGTTCGCGATCTACATGCTGGCCGTGCAGACGGACGTCGCCATGCGCCGCACGGGGATGGATCCGGCCTTGCGTCAGCCGATCCTGGCAGCGTGGAGAGCGGAGGACTACCACGGGGCCGCCCAGCTGATACCCGACGAACTGGTGGAAGCCTTTCTGCTCTGCGGGACCCGAGAGGAGGTGGCTGCTGGAGCCGAACGGTTCCGCGAAGCTGGGATGGACCTCCCCATCCTCCAGCCGATCGTCCAGGAGGAGGCCCAAGTGGTGGCGGTCATCGAGGCAGCCGCGCTATACGGCTCCGCGGGAGCCGTGGCTCCCGCCTGGGGATCCGGACGTCGGCGGGCGGTCGAGTCCACCGACCGGATCGGCCTCCGGCGCCGGGCACGGGGGTGGCTCGAGATCACCAGACCCTTTGCCCTCACTGCTTCCATCGTGCCGGTCTCGACGGCGGCCGCCCTGGCGGCGGTCCAGCGGCAGTTCAGCTGGCCACTTTTTGCGCTGGTCCTGCTGGGCGCGGTGCTGCTCCAGGTGGGCACCAACGTGACCAACGAGATCTACGACGTTCGCAAGGGGATCGACGCCATCACCTCGCCCCGGGCCAGTCAGGCGCTGCTCACCGGCCGGGTCCGGGAAAAGGAGGCGTTCGTGCTCGTGGGCACCGCCTTTCTGGTGGCGACGCTGATCGGCTTGGTGCTCATCCTGACGCGAGGCTGGCCGCTAGCCGTCATCGGAGCCATCGGTTTGATCGGAGGCTGGGGCTACACGGCCCCTCCGCTGCAGTACAAGTACCGCGCTGCGGGCCTGCCTCTGGTCTTTTTGCTGATGGGGCCACTGATGGTCCTGGGTGCCTACTACACCATCACCGGACACCTCTCGTGGGCCGCCGGCGCGGTGAGTCTCCCGATCGGTCTCCTGGTGACCGCTATCCTCCATGGCAACGAGTGGAGAGACATCGGCGAGGACGCCCGGGCGGGGATCAGCACGGTGTCGATCAGAACCGGCCGCCGCTTTGCCCACCACCTCTACGTGGTTCTGCTGGTGGGCGCCTTTGTCGTCCTGGCTACGACCGTCGCCGTAGGGCTGCTGCCTCGGCTCAGCCTGCTGGCCCTGCTGTCTCTGCCGTTGCTGGTGCGCGCTCTCAACGCCTCTCAGATGGGCGCCTCCGGCCAGCAGCGGGCCATCGCCATGATCGACCTGGAGACCGCCCAGCTCCACGCCGGCTTCGGATTGTTGCTGGTCGCCGGAATCGCCATCAGCGTCGTCTGGCACCCGGGTGGCTGAGCCGGTGACGGTGCGCGTTCCGGAGCGACCGCGGGAGCGGCTGGCGCTGGCGGGCTCGGCCTTCGCCTACCTGGCCTTTGCCGCCACGTTTCGCGGCCCCCGGCCGCGCTTCTGGCAGCGGATGACCGGCACGGCCACCGTCCTCGGTGCGGTTTCTCTGCTGGGCAGTCCGAGGCTGCGCCGCCAGCGCTGGAGCGCGCGCGATGTGGCCCTCGGCACAGCGATCGCCGCCGGCTTGTATGGGGTCTTCACCGTGGGTGACCGAGCCGCCAGGGTGGTCATGCCCAGCGGGGACCAGGACATCGGAAACATTTATGCGCTGCGCCGACTCCGACCTCGTGCCGAACTGGCACTCCGCCTGGCTCTGGTGATCGCTCCGGCGGAGGAGCTCTTCTGGCGAGGTCTGCTGCAGGATTCGCTCGCCGAGCGGTTCGGAGCCACCAAGGGGGCCGCGATCTCCGCCGCCATGTACGGTGGCGCCCACATCTGCACAGGTAATCCCACCCTTGTCGGGGCCGCCGCGATCGCGGGAGCTGCGTGGTCCGGGCTAGCTGCCGCCGGGGCGCCGATGCCGGCACTGGTCGCGAGCCACATCATCTGGGACGTCTGGATCTTCCTGGTGCGACCGACCCAACCGATCAGCTGAGCTAGCCGGCCCCGAAATGCCGGCCCCGTCCAGGGGATACGATCGAGGAATGGAAGAGTTGAACCCAGCAGAGCAAGAACGGGTCCGGCGCCGGGATCGCAAGCGGGTCACCCCGATGGTGGTAGACGGCGGCAATCTGAGACGGCAGGTGCAGGCGCTTCGCGAGAGAGCCTTTCGCCGGGCGGCCGGCAAACCCCCGCCAGCGGACGTCGCCGCTGGCGACTCCGCTCGCGAGTCATAGCGCCAATTCCCCCGCAGCACCGACCTCTTCCGTCACTGCCTCACTGGTGGAGCCCTTGACGCGATCGAGGGTCGTCGCGGCTGGATGGGCCGAAGCGAACGGGTTCCGTTCGACCGAATAGCGCTCGTTCCCGACCGACTTCAAGGGCGCTCCCCCAGACGGCCACGGTACAGCTGAACGCAGCTCTGTCAGCGGGCCGGGAAGCAACGGTTACAGGCGGCGCCGACTTGGCCTATGATCGGCCACGAAGTGCTTGATGCGACGGCGCTCACGACGGGCAGCCTCACTTTAGGCGGGGCCGTAGTCGGGTTCGTCGGTGGAACGGCCAGCCAGGTGGTGCGCGGCCGGCAGGATCAGGCGGCGAAGGTCGAGGCGCGGCAGGAGCGTCGGGAGGATGGTCGCCGCCAGGGTCTGACCGACTTCCAGGAGGCGCTCGCTCTCTACGTGCTGACGGTCGGACGCCTGCACCATTCAGACGTCATGACCGCAAAGCGCACCGGGGTATGGCAACGCCCCCCGCGCGCACCCGCTGTCGAGCTGGAGCTCTTGGAGTGCTCGAGGCGCGTCCGCCAACTGTCCGAGTGGATCATCGACGAGGAGCTGCGAGCTCGCTTCATGGCGTTGGACCGGCAGATGTCGAGCGGATTGAGGCGGCTTCCCTCCGAGATGGCTGCCGGCAATTTCGTGGTGAGAATGAGCACGTTGCTGAGAGCTACCGAGGAGCGACTGGGACAGCTGTTGCGCCAGCTGATCTGACTAGGGCCGCGCGGTCTCGGAGCCGACCAACAGCTCGAAATTGGGCCGCCAGCGAACCTCCAGGACCCGGACCGCTAACGGAATCGTTACCACAGGTATCGGCGAGGCACCGCCCTGCCCACCGTTCTGTCACTTCCCGGAATTGGACGCATGCGGGAATTACGATTCCTGCAATTAACACCCGAATTGGGAGGACTCAAAGGAATGCTCGGTTCTTGGTACGTGCGGCTTCGTGACCGTCTCCGGGAGGTGATCGCAGCCCGCGACTCGGAGGAAGAGGGTCAAGGGATGGTTGAGTACGCGCTGATCTTGGTTCTCATCGCGATCGTCGTTATCGTCATTCTCACTGTGGTCGGGCACCGCGTCAGCGATGTCTTTTCCAACGTCAACAAGGGTCTCGGCGGCTAGTGAGGCCTTGGCGACTTTCTGCCGATCCGTCGGCGAACTAGCAGAGTAGACAAAAAAAGAGGAGCGTCCGGATGCCATCTCGGACGCTCCTCTCATCTCCCGTCACCGGGAGACCGACCTTGGTCATCGGGGGCGGAACGCAGTGCCCATCTCGAGGAAGCTAAGCGTCTCGCGGGCACGGTCATGACCAAGGGACGCTGGGTCAGCGGGGGATGGTCCGAAATGAGCCCTATAAGCGGCTCGAGCTCCCTCCGCGGTGACACAGGGCTCGACGGCCCTTGCCCAGCCCAGACTGAGCTTCCGCCCCGGGGGAGACGATCCCCGGTAGCAGTCGGCGCCCCGAGCCTCCCCGAAAGGGGACTCGAGGCGCTCTATCTGTGATCGGCTAACTCAGCTCCGATCGGCGGGAGCGGGCGATCCTGCCTCCCCGTCGTCCTCGGCGAGGATGCGGTAAAGACTTCGCTTGGTCTCCCTCATCAGCTGGGCGGCCCTGGCCACCTGGCCCGGATTGCCGGCCCGGGTCACCTGGATCAGGGCACCGGCCGTCTCCCGCATCAGGGAGAGCAGCTCGTGGACGTCGTCCCCAATAGCTCCCGAGACGTCCTCCCAGGGAGACCCAAAGTCAGCTCGATTTTCCTCGGTGTAGGCGGAGCCGGACTCAGTGAGGGTGAACAGACGCTGCCCGTCCGTCTCTAGGGAGCGCACCATCCCCTCGTCCTCCAGCTGCTGTAGCGCGGGGTAAACCGAACCGGGACTGGGGTGCCACACACCCTTGCTCCGCTCCGTGATCTCCTGCATGATCTGGTATCCATTGCGAGGCTGCTCCGCCAGGAGCAGCAGAGTGGCGGCGCGGACGTTGCCCCGGGGGATTCGCCGTCCTCTCGCGCCGCGCATTCGGCCGGCGAATCCCCCACCGAAAGGATGTCCCGGCCCGCCTTCTCGGAAGGGGTCGAAGCGGCCGCGGCGGCGCCCTACCTGCCGTGCCCCCTGCTCGGCCGTAGGCCCGTGGTCGTGCTCGTCTCTAAAACTGGTCATCATCTGATCGCCTCCGCAACGTTGATATATCCGACGCGCTTATGCTAGCTCATCGATATATCGAACGTCAACCACGAAATGGCATCCTCGTCACCTTCCTTCGGGTGCCCACCACGCTGCAGCCGGCAGGTCGAGGGCATTCTTCTGATCAAGCCGGGCAGGCGAGTCCCCATGGCAGCCCCCGCGAAATCGTCCGACCGGCGATCGAAGACCTGGTCGCTTGCCACGCTTCCAGGTACCAGCCACCGGGCAGCCCAAGCGACCGTCGACGACCCCCCTGTACCTCCCCCGGAATCGCCTCCGGCCCTCCAGAATCGTCAGGTTGACCTGTGACCTCCGACTTCCCCAGTCCGTCTTCTCCAAGCTGGATCAGTCCGGATTCGTGGTTCTCCTCTTCGGAGGCTGGGCGGAAGAACTTGGCGGACTCGTCCCGCCCAGACACGATCGAGGCATCGACCTCCTGATGCCCGACACTGACCAGGCTCTCCTCGATCAGTTCATCGGAGCCGGTCGGGAGATCACGGAGAATCGATCGAGCCACAAGCGCGCCCTCGAGGTGGATTGAACTCTGGTGGAGCTGGCCATCGCCCGCAAAGCACGGGGGACGTCCGTGACCTGGTTCTGGGATGAGGTTCGGTGGACGTGGCCACACACCCTAGTGGAGACCGTTGCCGGCGTGAGGCTCGCCAGCCGGAAGGCGCTGGCCGGCTACCGCAGCAATCGGGCCGCCATCCATGCGGCGCGCCCGGTTTCGTCCCGCCCAGCGACTCCAGCGGTGGAACGTTCCGGCCGTTAGGTGGATGGGACAGCCAGTCCCAGCTGAGTCGCGAGCGCTCCCGGTCAGCGAGGGGAGCCGCGGCCACGGTGACTCCCTTGGGAGACTGCAACAGCCTCTACGCCCCTAGGATCGCCGTCCGCGTCGGACATAAGCCGGACTGAGCCGAAGCCAGCTTTCTTGAGCATCGAGATGAGCGGCTCGGGCTGCTCCCCTCCGATCTCGAAGAGCGCATGCCCCCCGTCGCGGAGCCACTCCCGGAGCTCGCCCACCGCCCGCCGAACCACGACCAAGCCGTCCTCGCCGCCGTCGAGAGCGGAGATCGGCTCGAATGCCCGCACGTCTCGGGGAAGGTAGGCCATCTCCCCAGTCGGGACATACGGAAGTACGGCGACAACGACGTCGACTCTCCCCTTCCACGACGCTGGCACGCCCTCGAACAGGTCCCCCTCCGCGACGGTGACGCCGTTCCTGCGGGCGCACTCAGCGGCCACTGCATCTCGCTCCGTACCGAGGACCAAGGCGCCCGGGCGGCGGTCGCGCAGCACGCACGCGATGGCGCCACTCCCAGTGCCGAGATCGATCGCTCGGCCCCCCGGCGGAAGCAGCTCCGCCGCGCGCAGAGCCAGCGGCTCACTCTGCCAGCGCGGAACGAACACGCCCGCGGTGACGGACACCAAGCACCCGCAGAACACCATGGTGCCGGTGATCCAGGCGAGCGGCTCGCCAGTCGTTCGCCGGGCGACCAAAGCCGCCAGTTCATCGTCATCGCCCCGAGCCGCCGCCGTGAGCTCCACAACCTCTTCCTCCGCGAAGACGCAGCCGGCGGCACGAAGGCGGCGCACCGCCTCCGACAGGGCAGTTTTTGATAAGCCGGGCATCGCTCGATTAGATCACGGAACAGCCCGGTCCACGGGCGAGCCGCCCGGCTGGGGGGCTGTCGGCGGCGCCGACAAACCACGGTGTACCAGTCGGTTTCGCCCGCGCGGGAGCCAGCGTCTCTCGGGGACGGGAACGGGTTTCGCCCGGGACTCGACTGCAGCCCTTAGGCTCACGGCGAAAGGTCACCACCCTCTGTGCACCAGCGGCGGTCCCAAGTGGACGGAGTCTGGGCTCGGCGAGCTTACTAACCGCGCTGCGGGGTCGTGCAGCGGCAGCGGCCCTGGAGATCCCTTGTTCCGGGTAGGTCAATCGCGGATCCGGAGCTGCGCAGACGGTCGGACGGTAGGACCGGTTCCACTCAAAGCGGAGGACCAGCCCGGTGATTGAGCTCACAGTCATCGGCTTCGTGGCCGGGCTAGTGGTCGGCTTCTCGCCCTGCATCCTGCCGGTGCTGCCGGTCATCCTGGTCGCCGGCGCAACCACACCGAGTTCGGCGAGCGCCGCTCGGAGCCCTCGCGGCCGCGCGATCGCCGTGGTCGGCGGACTCGTGGTCAGCTTCAGCTTCTTGATCCTCGCCGGATCGGAGGTGCTCTCCCTCCTCCACCTGCCCCAGGACCTCCTGCGGAATGCGGGCATCGTCTTGCTCGTGGTGGTCGGCCTGGGGTTCCTCTTCGCCCCGCTCGCAGCGCTGCTCGAACGCCCATTTGCGCGGGTCGGCTGGGGTCATCCAAGCGGTCGAAGCAGTGGATTCGTGGTCGGCCTGGCCCTCGGCGTGCTCTTCGTGCCGTGCGCCGGACCTGTGCTCGCTGCGATCACCGTCGTGGGAGCCACCCATCGGGTGGGATTGACGGCGGTCGCCCTCACGGTCGCCTTCGCCGTGGGAGCGGCGCTGCCGCTACTGCTGGTGGCGCTGGCCGGGGGCGAGATCACTCACCGGGTGAGGGCGCTTCGGGAAAGGGCACCACGCGTCCGACAGGCGGGTGGCGTGGTGCTCATCGTCATGGCCCTCGCGATTGGCTCGAACATCTTCGCCGGCCTGCAGCGCGACGTCCCAGGCTATACCAGCGCGCTGCAGAGCGCGATCGAAGGTTCCACGTCGGTCCGCCAGCAACTCAATTCCCTGACGGGCAACAGCCACTCCTCGCTGGCGCACTGCAACTCCCGGGCCACGGATCTCGTCAACTGTGGGAAGGCGCCCGCGATCAGGGGGATCAGCGCGTGGCTTAACACTCCTGGCAACAGACCGCTCGCGCTCTCCCAGCTGCGCGGAAAAGTGGTCCTCATCGACTTTTGGACCTACTCGTGCATCAATTGCCAGCGATCGTTGCCCCACGTGGAGGCCTGGTACCAGAAGTACGCGAAGTACGGCTTGGTAGTGATCGGCGTGCACACGCCCGAGTTCGCCTTCGAGCACGTTCTCTCCAACGTGCAGTCCGAAGCCGCCCAACTCGGTGTCCACTACCCAGTGGCCCTCGACAACAATTACGCGACGTGGGACGCCTACGACAACGAGGTCTGGCCCTCGGAGTACCTGATCGACTCCCAGGGGGATGTCCGCCACGTCCACTTCGGGGAGGGGGACTACGGCACCACCGAGCAGCTAATTCGCCAGCTCCTAAAGGAGGCTCATCCCAAGGTCACCCTTCCGCGCTCGACCGACGTCCGCAACAAGACCCCTACGGGGAGGATCAGCCCCGAGACCTACGTCGGCTACGCGAGGCTGGAGTTCCTGGTCCCCAACCCAGACGTGAAGCAGAATGAGCCGGCCTTCTATCGGTTTCCCGCAGCCCTCCCGTTGGGGGCGTTCGCGCTGTCTGGCATCTGGACCGACGGAGCGGAGGAGGCGACCGCCGGCGACGGCGCGGTGCTGGAACTGCGCTTCCTAGCCCACGACGTATACCTCGTCCTCGGCGGTTCCGGCAGCCTCGAAGTATCGGTCAAAGGGGAGCGCACGACGATCACCGTGGGCGGTATCCCCAGGCTCTACACCGTCCTTCAGGCGCCCTCCCTGACAACCGCCACCCTGACGCTCCAAGCGTCACCGGGGGTAGAGGTCTACGACTTCACCTTCGGCTAGGCGTCGTTGATGCTGGAAGTCAGCTCTTGGCTCGGTGCTCCGTTCCACAAAGCGTGACCGGCCCGGCCGGCCGCGGACTCTTGGTCTGGGCCCGGGTGGTCACATGCTTTGCTTCCCTGGCCATCCGGGCCGTCCTCGCCCAGGACATGTCGTCCGCCCGCCGCTGCTCGATCTGCCGCTGTGCTGAGTAAAAGGTGATCATGTAGGTAGATTACCATATCTGGATATAGATATCCATCTGACTAGCAGAGTTGCTCGATTGCCCGCCATCTTCAGTTCAGCTGGGCCGCGCGGACTGGACTTGCTGCCCAAGTGATATAGTCATCTGGCTATGCCCCCGGTGGACGACGCCTCTACTTTGGGCCGGCCAGTGATCGCCCCGTCGGCCCCCATGGAGCTGGTCTGGATCGGCCACCAGCTTCTGAATCCGACCGGCCATGATGGTCCTGTCCGAGTGGCGGACCTTGACCCACCACGCGCCGCCCAGCTGGCGCTCCGGCTACAGAGCTTCTGGGGAGACGGCTTCAGTGGAGGTGTCGGTGAGCTGGTGATCATGGCCGATCAGGCTGGACGCCTGTTCTCGCCAGATTTGGAAGGGCTCTTGGGCGACCTCCCCTTGCCCGCAGGGGACCCGTCTGATCTGCAGCTGCGCTCCGAGTCTCCCGGAGACCGCCAACGGATGGTCGAGCGGCTCGGTCGGCTGCAGCGGGAGTCCAGCCTGCGTCAGCAGTACGCCGCTCTCCTCGGCGAGATCTGGGAGCCGGTGCGGCCCGAGTGGGAGGCGACCGGGCTGCCGAGGATGAGAAACGCGTGTGATCGAGTCACCCAGCGATTGGACCGAGGCACTGCCATCGAGGAAGCGGTGCCGGTACTCGTCGAGTTGCGCCGTAAAAAGCCGCGATGGGGGCCCCTGCTGGACGAGGGCCTGGACCAGGGCAGGCTAGCTGTGATCCCCGGTTACTTCGGGGGTAGTTGGAGCCTGTGGGACTTTCCCCAACACCTTGTGGTTGGCTTCAACGGGAGCACCGACCCGCTCGAGGAGCTAGGAGAAGTGGGGCGCACGCTGGCCCCGCGCCTGAAGGCCCTGGGCGACCGTACCCGGCTCCACGTGCTGCTGTACCTGGCGGATCACCCGACCAGTGTCGGAGAGTTGGCCCAGCTCTTCCACCTAGCCCAGCCGACCGTGAGCGCCCACCTCCGCACGTTGCGGGAAGCTTCGCTGGTGGTAGGGCAGCGAAGCGAGGGCCGGACCGTTTACCGGGCGGATCGAGTTCAACTGGCCGAACTGTTGCGGGAGGTCGCCACCGGTGCGAGCGTGGAACTCTAGGCTTGAGGCCTCCCGGCTGGGTGACGACCAGAGATCTCCGCTGCCACGACCATCCGCCTGGGACAGCCGTTCCGATTTCACAGCTGGAGGGGCTGGCGGCGTGGACCCCAGCCGCGAACAGGGTGGGGGACCGCTAGGTCGCCAAGCGGCGATAGGGCCACTCCGCCAGTCGCAGGGCGATGGCTGATCCCCTAAGGGAGGTCGACGACCGGCATCCTGCCGACGTCGTGACTGCCATGGTGAGCCACGTCCTGGAGTTGGCAGCGACCTGGCCACTGTGGGACGGCAATCCGCTCGAGATCCCGGTCGAGGGAGAGCCTCCTCGAACCTACACGCCGCGCAAGGCGATCCGACGGGTCACCGATCATCTCGTTGATCATCTCGCCGAGCTCGAAGCTCGACTTGCCCAACGACCAACAGAACCTGATGCCTGGCACGGGTCGATGGTCACCACGCCCGGAGACATGGCGGAGTTCACCGGAGATGACCTCGACGAGGCTAGGAGCCGACTGCGGCGCCTCGCTCTCATATGGGAGGTTCGTCTGCGCTCGCTCACCGCCGAGCAGCTCGACGCCTCCGAGGGCGGCGCTTGGACTCTCCGCCAAGTGGCTTGCCACCTCGCCGAGTCGGCCTTCTACGCGGACTCGGTAGGTTTCCTGGTTCGCTAGTGTCCCGTTACTGAAAGAGGTTGGTGGTTCGGCCGGGCCAGGGTCTGGTCCGGTGTCTTCAGCTAGGTGAACGGGTGCTTGTGGTCCTTCCAGGCGTCCAGAAACCGTTGGCTGGCGGTCCGGCGGGCTGGCACGCCGTGAAACACGCCGCGGCGGATTGGCTTGCGCTCGAGGAGGGAGAACCAGGTCTCCACCAGGCTCAGCCAGCCGGCGCTGGTGGGAGGGAAGTGCCGGAGAAAGCGCCGGAGGTGGCGCAACCACTCCTGGATCGCAGTGAGCCTGTGGGTGCCGTGGTTGTCCAGCACCAGATGGATCTAGCCGCGGGGCAGGTGCGAGCCACCAGGCGCAGAAAACGTCGGCAATCCTGGACCGGTGCGACTGGATCCGGTGCACCGTCACGTGGCTAATCCCCAGCCTGGCCGCCAGCCTGAGCGTGCTCCCATGCGTCTTGCCGCGCGGCGGCGGCGCAGGGTCAGGCTCACCAACCGGTCCCGCCCGGCCGGCCTGTAGCTGGCTCGTCGGCCCCGGCCAGGCTTGTCACCAAGTGCGTCCCTGCCAAAGTCCTGGAACCGTTGGCGCCACCTCCCGACCGTCGGGCGCGAGCAGCCTAGCCGTCTGGCGATCGCAAGATTCGGGGTCCCGGGCGCCGCGAGAAGGCAGATCTTGACTCGCTTCACCTGCCGCTAGGGCAGCTCCTGACTGGTCGACCAGGTGGTCAGCAGCTCCCGTTCGGTCGCACCAACTCGCAGCTGTCGGGCGGGGCGGTTGGACCCGCCCGCCGCAGCATCTCACTCCCTAGAAATGTGCAACCCGATTGGGTAACGCGACTCCAGCTGCTTGAATCGGGCGGCTTCGCCAGGCGCGAGAGCGCTTAGACTGGCGACCGCGCATGAGTCAGGAGCTCCACCGCCGAGGCGGAGGAGATGGAGGGGATAACAAGCCAGCTGTGCCCCGCCATCTGGGCCGGGGTCCACGTCTGGGCCACGCGGCCCGGAACTGGACCAGGGAGATGGGCGAAGGCGGTCCGGATGCCATCGATAGGTTCCGTTGGCGAACCATCGTTACTGCCACCGTCCTCCTGGCGGTTGCACTTCGGATCGCGACGCTGGTGCTGGCCGGTCACCTAACCGGAGTTTTCGAGTACGACGACGGGACCTACTTCGGCACCGCGGTCCTGCTGGTGCACGGCCACCTGCCGTACCGCGACTTCGTGCTGCTCCAGCCTCCGGGACTGCCGCTATTGCTGGTCCCCTTCGCGATGCTGTCCAACTGGGTCGGCACCGACCACGCCCTGGAGTTGGCGCGACTGGTGGTGCCGCTGGTGGCGGGCGCCAACGTTCTGCTGTTGGGACTAATCCTGCGGCGACGCTCGCCGCTGGTGGTAGCAGTTGCCTGCCTCCTGCTCGCCGTCTTCCCCGACGATATCCTCGCCTCTACCGCGCTCCTGCTGGAGCCTTTCCTCATCTTTTTCTGCCTGCTGGCCGTATTGATAATCTTTGATGGAGAGCGACTCACCGGCTCCGCTTGGCGGGTATTCTGGGCCGGGGTCGCTCTCGGGATCGGAGCTGACGTCAAGCTCTGGGCTGCCTTCCCGGCCCTCGTCCTGCTCTTGCTTTGTCTAGCCCGTCCCGCCCGGGCCGCGACTCTTGTCGGCGGCGCCGCGTTGGGCTGGCTGATCCTGGCGATGCCCTTCCTCGTGACCGCTCCGCTCGCCTTCTGGCACCAGGTGGTGGTGGCCCAAGCGGGATCGGCCGGTGCATCGGCACTCTCTCCATTGGTAAGGCTCGAGTTCTACACCGGAGTCTGGGCCGGCCTCGGGGTTCCTCAGGGGCATCTGTACGAGCTGCTGGCGGCAGCGGCGGCCCTGTGCTTTGCCTTGGTAGCCGTGGCCGCATTCGCCACGCCATGGGGCAACACCGGCGGTAGGCGACCGGAAAGAACTGAGCGGCCATACTCGCGAATCAGCCAACTGGAGCTCTTCGCGCTGGGGAGCACCGTGGTAACCGGGGTGGGGCTGCTCTTTCCGGCCGACTTCTTCTACCACTGCGCGGCCTTCCTCGGCCCCTTCGTGGGACTGGTGGCAGGGCTGTCAGTAGGTCGCCTGGTCCAGCTTCACCGGCGGTCGATCCTGGCGGTGACAGCGATGGTCGGAGCGGTGGGTCTGCTGCACGCGCTGGCGATCCCGATCCTGTTGCAGCGGTCCCCGAGTCCGGGCGCACAAATCGCCGCTGTGATCCCGGCGGGTAGCTGCGTCGTCGCCGACGACTCGGAGTACACCCTGACCGCCAACCGCTTCCTCTCCACCACACCCGGCTGTCCCCTCCTGGTGGACGCCAGCGGCACCACGATCGCGATCTCCGGAAGCGAGGACCCACGAACTGCCAAGTCACAGGCAGCGGCGCCACGCTGGCTCGCATCCTTCCGAAGGGCTGACTATGTCGTGCTGACCGCGCTGAGCCCGAACCGCATCCCCTGGGACCGGCGACTCGAGCGCTACCTCGATCTCCACTTTCAGGCCATCGCCGATACTCCGGTTCTGATCCTCCGACGGCTCCCAGTCGAAGCCAAGGCACCCCAGAGGTTGCCCTTGCCCCCGGTGGCGCCGGCCCCTTAGGGTGAACGGCTCACAAGATCTGTAGACACCTGTGCCCCTGAGTGTGTAGCCAGGGAAACAGAAGGCGGCCCATCCTTTGGGTGTTCAAAGCTCAAGGGAGAGGGCCGCCGTGACCAATGGTGATCAGACCTTCCGCCACCGTGTGCGGTTGTTCGCCAGAGCCGGCGAAATTGGGGTTGCGCGTGCCTGCCGGGAGCTGGGCTACCACCGGTCCTGGTACTACCGCTGGAAGCTCCTGGTGGAGCGGCACTGTCTGGGGATCCTGATAGCCAGGGAGAGGCTCCGGCCCTGGATGCCCAACCAACCAGCGCCCTGGCTGGAGCAGCAGGTGTTGGCGATGGCTCTGGGGAGCCCCGGACTGGTGCCGAGGCGACTTTCGGCCAGCTGCGGCGGCCGATGTGGGGAGGGCACGTGATCTCGCCTAGCGGCGTGTTCAAGGTGCTCCGGCGACAGGGGATCGGGACCAGGCAGAGGCGGTTGAGCCTGGTGGCCGGGTATGCCTCGCCACCCGAGCCGGAGCCGCCGCCAGCGGTTCCCGAGCAGCACCTGGACGTGCACCAGCCAGGGGATCTGGTGCAGCTGGACTGCTTCCACATTGGCCGGTTGACCGGGACGAAGGGGAAGGTCTGGCAGTAGACCGCGATTAACGCCTACAGCAGCTACACCTGGGCCACGGTCCACGTGACGCCAGTGAACCCCAGCGCCCGCTTACACCTCGACCCTAGTGCACCAGGTGGCCAGGGAGCTCTCCCAGGCCGGCTGGAAGCTGAAGGCGGTCTCCACCGAAAACGGCAGTGAATTTCGCTCCCAGGAGTTCCGCCAAGCAGTTGCCAGGACCGGCGCCGAGCTCCGCTCCATCCACGCCGGCCGGCCCCAGAGCAACGGCTGCGTGGAGTGGGTCCAGCGGATAGTGCTGGAAGAGTGCTGGCGACCGATCTTCGCCAGATCCGTGGTCCCTACGTACACCGCCCTGCGCCGCGACCTGGTCAGTACCTGCGCTTCTACAACTTCGACCGCGCCCACACCGGCCGCCACTCCGCCGGACGTACCCCCGCCCAGCTGGTCTATGGGGCTAGAAAGATGTGCCCACGATGAGCACCAACTGTCTACACATCCCGTGCACCGTTCAGTTTAGTGGCGATCACGGGTGCCAACTTGACTTGGACGCGCCCTGCGAATCCGACCCATCCAGACCAACAGCGCCACACCGACCACCAGGCACACGCAGCCGATCCCGAGCCACAGCCCTTGCCCACTCATGAAGGAGCCACCGATGAGGTTCAAGCCCTGGCCTATCCAGACGATTCCAACCAGGCAGAGGACCATGCCGATGATTCCCCGAGTCCACATAGCCAACTCCCATCAACCAGGCCAGACTCGCCAAGTCTAGTCCCCGCTTCCGAGGTGGACCGGTGAGCGACTCCTCCCTACCACCGGTTTGCCATTGCCTTCGGCCACAGCAGGAGGGTCCTCAGCCGCAAGTTACTCGGGGCGGTACTCCCGTTGCCCGGACTTGGCGTCGTACCAGACGCGCATCCGTTGGCCCGTATCGGGGTCGATGAACACCTCGTCGGTCGGTTGGGCGGTGCTGTCGCTGCTAACGCTGTTCCGGACGCCGCGATACCTGTCCCAGCCGAGGAGGGCAATGATGATCCCGCCGATCACCACCACCAAGATCACTATCTCCACGACGCCCATGGAGGACCCTCTTAGCCCCTCGAACTCATGTTGGAGGAGGCGTCGACAGCCACTCCACCACCTGGGCGGTGCCGTAGGCGACGATCTCGCTCATGCTCTTGCCCATCTCGGTGGAGTCAAAGCGCATCATGGTCACCGCATTAGCTCCCATGGCGGTGGCGTTCTGCACCATGCGGTCGAGCGCCTGTCGCCGAGCATCCTCATTGAGCTTGACGTAGGAGCCGATCTCGCCACCGGCGAGGCTCTTGAGCCCGGCAGCAATGTTTCCGCCGATGCCTCGGGATCGTACGGTGAGTCCGAAGACTTGGCCGATGGTCTTCACCACCTTGGTCCCTGGGATGTTCTCCGTGGTGGTGACGATCATGGCGGTGAAGTGTAGCTCAGAAGGTGGTGACGCGCCGAGTCGGCGACCGGGTCTAGGAGTTCGAAACACTGACGGGTCCGGTGGGCACTCTCCCCGCGCTAGGGCGTTGGGAGGACTCCCCGTCCCGCTCGACCATGGCTAGAGCGCCCTTGTCCATTGGTGGCTGACGAGAGCAGGCCCGCCCGAAGCGTTGAGTCACCACCGCGACACGGGGGATCGA
>Ga0307374_10006302_pt1 | contig 18754 bp, 16 predicted proteins | sample OX3MG_FD_202532 | JGI IMG/M metagenome (GOLD analysis project Ga0307374, IMG submission 202532) | Soil microbial communities from Risofladan, Vaasa, Finland - OX-3 | ecosystem: Environmental > Terrestrial > Soil > Coastal area > Acid sulfate soil | place: Finland: Risofladan, Vaasa | collected...
TTTCGCCCCCTGAGTCTGCAACTCGTGGACCTGTTGCTGGAGCTTCTGATTCTGCTGGCGCACCGCCCCGTAGTTGACGGAGCCGGCCAGGAAGCTCCCTACCGGCTCGATGATGCCGTTGACCCCCGAGCGCACCGGGGCAAAGGAGTCCGCGGCCACCGATCGCACCCCGGAGGTGACCGCGTGGAGGCCCCCGCGGGCGTCGAGGGTGATGATGGTGATCGACGCCAACAGCAGAATCAGCAGTGTGGTGCGAGGGCGGCGGGTCCGCCGCGACTTCGCCACGGAGATTCCCCTAGATCAGCGTGCTGACGACGTGATGAGTACCTGCTTGAGGGCTTCGAACTCCTCGAGGCACTGGCCGCTCCCGATGGCGACGCAGTTCAGCGGGTCTCTGGCCACGACGATGGGCATGCCGGTCTCTTGGGTCAGGCGGCTGTCCAGACCGTGCAGGAGGGCGCCGCCGCCGGTCAGCACGATGCCCTGTTCCATGATGTCGGCGGCCAGCTCGGGCGGCGTGCGGTCGAGGGTGACCTTCACCGCATCCACGATGGCGGCCACCGGCTCGTCGACGGCTTTGCGGATCTCCTGGGTGGAGATCACCACCGTCTTCGGGAGACCGGACACCAGGTCGCGACCGCGGATCTCCGCGTGCAGTTCTTCTTCGAGATCGAACGCCGAGCCGAGAGCGATCTTGATCTCTTCCGCAGTGCGCTCACCGAGGGCGAGGCTGTACTCCTTCTTGATGAAGGACACGATCGCCTCGTCCAGCTCGTCGCCGCCGATGCGGATCGACTGACTCGTCACGATGCCACCGAGGGAGATCACCGCCACCTCGGTGGTACCGCCACCGATGTCGACGACCATGTTTCCGGTCGGCTCGTGCACCGGCAACCCGGCGCCGATGGCCGCAGCCATCGGCTCTTCGATGATGAATGCCTTGCGGGCCCCGGCGTACTCGGCGGCTTCCATCACCGCGCGCTGCTCGACACCGGTGATGCCCGAAGGGACGCAGATGACCATGCGGGGCTTGGCGAACCGTCGCTGGTGCACCCGGTGGATGAAGTACCGGAGCATCTTCTCGCAGATCTCGAAGTCGGCGATGACCCCGTCTTTGAGGGGGCGGATGGCCTGGATGTGACTCGGCGTGCGGCCGATCATCCGCTTGGCCTCGGTGCCGACGGCCAACGGTCGGCCATCCTTGACGTTCACCGCGACCACCGACGGTTCATTGAGGACGATTCCTCGGCCTCGCACGTACACCAGGGTGTTGGCGGTGCCGAGATCTACGGCCATATCTCGGCCTAGCAGGGAAAAACCGTTATCGCGCATCAGAGATGCAACCCTCCATGGGGGATTGGGTGAGAGAGCGTGCCTGGACGGAATCGCACCTGCATTCCGCTGGATTCTTTCCGCAGTCTACGCCGCATCGACGCCCCATGCTACGAGACCGACCGGCGGACCCGCCAGATGGCCACCTGGTGCGCCGGCCATCTGGGCCCTGTACCCGGCCATGTCGAGCTCCGGTGACGCCCGGATTCAGCCGGGCAAAAACCCAGGTCAGGAAGAACGCAGCCCCGGGAAGAAGATCTCGATCTCCCGGGCCGCCGATTCGACCGAGTCCGACCCGTGCACCAGGTTCTCACCCACCTCCAGGGCCAGATCCCCCCGGATGGTGCCCGGAGCCGCCTCTACCGGGTTGGTGGCCCCCATCAGGGTGCGCACCACCTTGTAGGTGTCGTCGGGGCCCTCGACCACCATGATCAGCGCCGGCGACCGGGTGATGAAGGCGACCAGCCCGTCGTAGAACGGTTTGCCGTCGTGCTCGGCGTAGTGGCGCCCGGCCTCGGCCGCGGTGACGCCGCGGAGCTCGGTGGCCACCAGGCGGAGCCCCTTGCGCTCGATGCGGCCGATGATCTCACCGGTGAGGCCGCGTTCGACGGCATCCGGCTTGCAGATGACAAGAGTTCGTCCCACGAGCGGGGCAGGCTAGCCGAACTCCGGTGGGGTGTCAGAACCAGGTCGGGGTGTCAGGCCGACACAAGGGTGTCAGGCCGACACAGGGGTGTCAGGTCCGCAGAAGCCATCAGACCCGCATCACGGGCCCGACACCACAGGACCGCTCAGACCCCGTCGGGCAGGAGCAGCCGCCGGGCGTCGGCGACCACGTACAGCGAACCGCACACCACCACCCGACCGTCACCGCCGGCTTGTTCGATGGCCATCATCACCGCGTCCGACGGCGAGTCCGCCACCGTCGTTGCCATGCCCAGCGCCAATGCAGCTTCACCCACCACTTCGGTGGACATGGCCCGCGGGGAATCCGGCGCGCACACCACCACCGAGCGGATCCCGGCCGACACCAGCGCGTCGAGCATGGCCGACGGATCCCGTCCCGACAGCATGCCGACCACGGCCACCGCGTCGCCGTCGACGGTGAACTCCTCCACCAGTGAACGGGCGAGGGTGATCATCCCGGCCACGTTGTGGGCGCCGTCCACCACCACCAGCGGATGGCGCTTCACGATCTCCAGGCGGCCCGGGACCCGCACCTGGGCGAAGGCACCCTCCACCACCTCCTCGTCGAGCGGGGACCCGAAGAACGCCTCGACCGCGGCCAACGCGCAGGCCGCATTGTCACCCTGGTGGGCGCCGTGCAGCGGCACCAGAATCTCGCCATAGGAGCCGGCCGGTGTCCACATGTCGACCAGGCGACCGCCCACGGCCACCCGGTTGGCCGAACAGCCGAACTCCTGGAGGCGGACCCACGTCTCGGCGGCACCGGCCTGGTCGGCTCGCTCCCGCAGCAGTGACACCAGGTGGGGATCGGTTTCGCCGATGATCACCCGGCTCCCCTCCTTGAAGATGCCCGCCTTGTCCCCGGCGATGTCCTCCAGGGTGGGTCCCAGGACCTCGGTGTGATCGAAGCTCACATTGGTGATCACGGCCACGCTGGCATCGACCACATTGGTCGAGTCCCACCGCCCGCCCAGGCCGACCTCGACCACCGCCACATCGACCGCCTCGTCGGCGAACCACATGAGCCCGGCGGCGGTCAGCAGCTCGAAACGGGTCAGCCGCTCCCCCACCAGGGGTTCGACCCGGGCCAGGGTCTCGAGCACCTCCCGGAGGGCATCGTCGTCGATTGGCTCCCCGTTCCTGGCGATCCGCTCGTTGACCCGGCTCAGATTCGGGCTGGTGTAGGTGCCCACCGACAGGCCCATGGCCCCCAACAGGGCGGTGGCCATGGCCGCGGTCGACCCCTTGCCGTTGGTGCCGGTCAGGTGGATGACGGGGTAGGCCGTCTGGGGGTCGCCCAGGACCTCCATCAGCTCGCGCACCCGGTCGAGAGTGGGCACCGCCTGCCGGGCCGGCATGTTCATCTCGAAATTGATGTGCGCGTCGAGCCAGGCCAGTGCCTCAGGCAGATCGTCGAAGTGGGCGGTGGGCGGAGCGGGCGGAGCGGGCGGAGACGCCGGAGTGGCCCGAGAGGTAGGTGAGGAAGAGGAAGACGAAGAGGAAGACGAGGCCGACGAGGACGAGGTCACGAGAGGTCAGATCGCGATGGGCGGTCCGGCCGGGCCGACCGGAGGGCCGATGACATGAGTCGGTCAGGAAGCGGCGCGGCGGGTGCGAGCCTTGGCCGGCGGGCTCTTCAGCGGCACCAGGGTCGGATGCACCTTGTCGAGGACGACCGACCGGTCGACCACGCACTTGGACACGTCGGTCCGGCCCGGGAGGTCGTACATCACCTCGAGCAACACCTCTTCGAGAATGGCCCGCAACCCTCTGGCTCCGGTGCCCCGAAGGAGCGCCTGCTCGGCGATGGCCTCGAGGGCGTCATCGGTCAGTTCGAGTTCGACATGGTCGAGCTCGAAGACCCGCTTGTACTGACGGGTGAGGGCGTTCTTCGGCTCCACCAGGATGCGGATCAGCGCCTCCTTGTAGAGGTGGGCCACCGCGCCGATGACCGGAAGCCGCCCGATGAACTCGGGGATGAGGCCGAACTTCATCAGGTCCTCGGGGAGCACGTGGCGCAACAGTTCGGAATCGTCACCCCGGTCGGCGGCCTTGCGCACCTCGGCCCGGAACCCGATCCCCTTGCGCCCGATCCGGTTCTCGATGATCTTGTCGATCCCGGCGAACGCCCCACCGCAGATGAACAGGATGTTGGTGGTGTCGATCTGGATGAATTCCTGGTGGGGGTGCTTCCGCCCACCCTGGGGTGGCACCGAGGCGGTGGTGCCTTCGAGGATCTTCAACAATGCCTGCTGGACACCTTCACCCGAGACGTCCCGGGTGATCGACGGATTCTCCGACTTGCGGGCGATCTTGTCGATCTCGTCGATGTAGATGATGCCGGTTTCGGCCCGCTTCACGTCGTAGTCGGCCGCCTGGATCAACTTCAGCAAGATGTTCTCGACGTCCTCGCCGACATATCCGGCCTCGGTCAGCGCGGTGGCGTCGGCAATCGCGAAAGGCACATTGAGCATCCGGGCGAGGGTCTGGGCCAGGAGGGTCTTGCCGCATCCGGTTGGGCCCAGGAGCAAGATGTTGGACTTTGCCAACTCGACCTCACTGTCATGAGGACCGTCACTCTCCGCCTGGACCCGCTTGTAATGGTTGTAGACGGCGACCGAGAGGATCTTTTTGGCGTACTCCTGGCCGATGACGTAGTCGTTCAGGAATTCATAGATCTCTTTCGGCTTGGGGAGTTCCTCAAACGAAAGCTCGGTGGTGTCGGAGAGCTCTTCGGCGATGATGTCGTTGCACAACTCGATGCACTCGTCGCAGATGTAGACGCCCGGCCCAGCGATGAGTTTCTTCACCTGCTTCTGCGACTTGCCGCAGAAGCTGCACTTCACCAGGTCGCCCCCGTCTCCGAACTTCGCCACGTCGGTTTCCCTCGTCCTTCTGTCAGGTGCTCTGAACCACTGCTAACCGATGCACAACTCTAGCGGCTGGTCGGCGGCCGGCCGATCGTCCGCCGTTGGGGGTTCCCGACTCAGGCGGCTCCGACAGCCTCCATGCCCACCAGGTCCCGGGCGGTGATGACTTCATCGATCAGGCCGTAGGTCACGGCTTCCTCCGCGGTCATGATGAAGTCGCGATCGGTGTCCTTCGAGACCTTTTCGAGGGTCTGACCAGTATCGCTCGCCAGCATCCCATTCAGCAGATCGCGCATCCGCAGGATTTCCCTGGCCTGGAGCTCGATGTCGCTGGCTTGCCCCTCCACCCCGCCGAACGGCTGGTGCAAGAGGATGCGCGCATGAGGAAGGGCGAACCTCTTGCCATGGGTGCCCGCCCCGAGCAGGACGGCAGCGGCCGAGGCGGCCTGGCCGAAGCAGAAGGTGGACAGGTCCGGCTTGATGTACTTCATGGTGTCGTAGATGGCGAACAGTGCGGTGATGTCCCCACCCGGCGAGTTGATGTAGAGGTGGATGTCCTTGTCCGCTTCCTCCGACTCCAGGAACAGCAACTGGGCGCAGACCAGGTTGGCCACGGTGTCGTTGATGGGGGTCCCGAGGAAGATGATCCGCTCCTTGAGGAGGCGGGAGTACAGGTCGTAGTTGCGTTCACCCCGGCTGGTCGACTCGACCACCCACGGAACGCTGTAGGCCTGGATGTCCATAGGTCTCGATGCATCCGTGAAACTCACTCCGCGTCCTCCTCTGCCTGGTTCACCTTCAGGTCATCCCGTGACACGGGATTCCCTTCCTCATCCACCAGCTCCACATTGTCGAGCAGCCATCGCAGGGCCTTGGCCTTGCGCCGGTCCGAGCGTACCGCCGACAGCCTTCCGCCCTGTTCGAGTTGTTCGCGTACCTGGTCGGCGCTCATCTCCAGGCGCTCGCCCATGGTGGCCAACTCGGCATCCAGCTCCTCATCGGTGAGCTCGATGTGCTCCTGATCCACCAGCGCACGGAGGGCCAGATCCGATTTGACCCCCTTGAGGGCGCCGGCCCGGAGCTCGTCGAGGAACTCCTGCTCGTCGCGCCCGGTGGCGGCCAGGAACTGCCCGAGCCCGATCTTTTGTTCCTCGAGCCGGTGGTTGAGGTCGTGGATCCGCTCGCGCAGCTCCCCTTGCACCAGGATGTCGGGGACGTCCTCGGTGACCAGTTCCACCAGTGCCTCGATGGTCTTCTGCTGGAGGGCGAGCTGGGCCTGCATGATGTGCCGTTGCTTGAGTCGTTTGGTGATGTCCGCCCTGAGCTCGTCGGCGGTCTTGAACTCGGAGGCCTCGGCCGCCCACTCGTCGGTCACCTCGGGGAGCACCAGCTCCTTCACGTCCTTGACCATCACCGAGAAGGAAACCTTCCGATCGGCATCGCCGATGGACGAATCGAAGGTGACGGTGCCGCCGGCTTTGGCACCGATCAGCGCGTCGTCGAGCTCGGGGACGACCCCCCCGCTCCCGGCCTCGTAGAGGAAGTCCTCGGCGGTGAGATCGTCGTCGTCCCCCTCCTCGTCGATGACCTTGGGGCCGGCGTCGGCATCCCTGCCCTCGACCTCGCCCTCGCCGTCGCGGCCGGTGCTGCCCTCGGCGTCGGTGCCGGTGCCGCCCTCGCCGTCGCGGCCGGTGCCGCCCTCGGCGTCGGTGCCGACCGCCTGGTCAGATCCCCGGACCCGCTTCCCGGTGATGTCGATGGTGACCTGGTCGCCCATTTGCACCGGCCGGTCGACGTCGACCAGCTCGCCCGAGGTGGCCCGGAGCCGGTCGATCTGGGCGGCGATCTCTTCCTCGGGGACGTCCAATCCCGGCAAGGTCACCACCAGACCCTGGTACCCGGCGATGGACACGGTGGGTCGCACCTCGACGATGGCATCGAAGGACACCGCCCCCGACTCGTCGCCGGCGGTGATGTCGATCTCGGGGGCGTCGATGGGATCGACCTCGGTATCCGAGACCGCCTTGGCGTAGAACTCGGGGAGAGCTTCGCGGAGCGCTTCATCCCGCAACGCGCTGGCCCCGCCCAGGCGGGCCTCGATGACCCGGCGGGGAACTTTCCCGGGTCGGAAACCGGGCACCCGCACCTCGCGCGACAAGCGACGCAAGACACCGTTGAGGGCTTCATCAATTTCCGATTCGTCTACCTCAACGGTGAGACGAACCTTGTTGCCCTCCTCGGGCTCTGCTGTGGCTCGCATACGAGTAACTGAGTCTATCGGTCACCAGGAGGCCGACTCACCTGCGTCACCAGGAGGCCGGCTCACCGCGACGCGTCGGGCAGCGAAAGCGGGCGGAATTGTCGCCGTCCCTCTCGTGCCGGTCCCCTCAGATCATGAAATTCATGGACTCCAGGACCTGTTGCCCGAGGGCGGCGTCCCCCGAGATGCTGGCTTCTCCGGAGGCGAGGACGTCGGCGGGAGACACCCGGCCGAAGCCGAGCCGCCAGAATGTCTCCTGGTCCATGGCCAAGGTGACGGTGGGAGGGGAAGGCAGTTCCGGCCGCACAGAGGCCCTCCCTCCCTCGACCACCACCGGCACCCGGCGGCCCAAGTCGCCCCCCACCTCGAACAGGACAGTGGTGCCGTCGGGGGGTGCCACCTTCTTGCCGACCACAAAGCTCATGGCACCGGCGCACTGGGTGACGATGTGCGTCTCCCCGGCCCCGTTGCGGCCGCCGGGACGATCCAGGGCCCGGCGGATGTCCTGCTCGTGGGTCCACGAATCGAGGAGCCGGGTGCCCATGAAGTCGCGATAGGGCACCTGGCCGATCGGGCTCCAGCCGACCTCATCGAACTTCTCCGGCGGGAACCCCCGGAGAGCGGCCAGCCGCCGGTCGGTGACGTCGACGAACTCGGCCAGCACCTCGGATCCCGGTCGTTGCCGTCGGGCCTCGATCCACGCCTCGTTCATCTCGCCGATCGCGTTCTTCACGTACGGGGGGACCTGGTTGACGGGTTCCGGCGCCGGATCACCCAGCAGGGTCCGCTCCACCCCGATCAGGTGCGACAACTGATCCTGCACCGACCATCCCGGGCAGTCGGTGGGGAGCGCCCACTGGCTGTCGTCGAGATCCCTACAGGCGTCGGCCACCGACGCCCACACCTCGGCCAGGCTGTCGACCACCGCCTCGTGGGCGGCCGGCGTCTCGGCCATCAATTCGGGAGAATGCCCTCGATGGCGTCGATGACCTCCGGCGCCTCCGGATCGACCATCGGCCGGAACCGGTTCACGATGGAGCCGTCGGGGGCGACCAGGAACTTCTCGAAATTCCATTGGATGTCGCCGGCTTCCCCGTCGGCGTCGGGAAACGCGGTCAACTGGTCGTAGATCGGGTGCCTCTGCTCGCCGTTCACGTCGATCTTCTCGAACATCGGAAAGGTGACCCCGTAGGTCGCCGAGCAGAAGGTGGCGATCTCCTCGGCGGTCCCGGGCTCCTGGGCACCGAACTGGTTGCTCGGAAATCCCAGGACGGTGAACCCACGGTCGCCGTAGGTCTTCTGGAGCCGTTCGAGCCCCTCGTATTGGGGGGTCAATCCGCACTTTGAGGCCACGTTCACCAAGAGGAGGGCCTTGCCCTGATACTGGCCGACCGAGGCTTCGTCGCCGGAGAGGGAGTGGATGGGAGGATCGTAAACTGTCATGAAGCGCATCCTACGGGGCACGGTTTGCCGGTGCGATCCCAATCGCGGGCGACTCCGGCACGGGACGGCAGGCGATGGTTCGCTCCGGCTTCCGGCCGGCTTCCGGCCGGCTTCCCGCCGGCTTCCCGCCGGCGACGGTCATCTTCCGGTGCTAGCTGTCAGCTAGCACTTGGACGGCCCATCCCCCCTCATCCGCCCGTTCCCGGTATACGTTCGGTTGGTCGATAGACCCAAATGTCACCATCCCAGTCCGAGGAGGAACCATGGCGTCGTATGAGGGTTATTGCGTGAAGTGCCGTGAGAAGCGTCAGTTCGAGGGGGAAGAAGTCGAGATGGCCAATGGCCGGCGTTCGGCCAAGGGCAAGTGCCCCGTCTGCAATACAGGCATGAACAGGATCCTGGGCAAGAAGGCCTGAGCAGCCCGTTTTGGGCTGCGACTCAGGGTATGCCGGCCTGAGTGTCCCGACGGGCGCGTGACCCGGCCTTCCGGTCGGCCTGCAAGGAGAGGGCGTCAAGGACCGCCCCCTCGCGCAGCCCCCAGTCACTGACCACCAGCCGTTGGAGCCCGAGCGTCTCGACCAGGGTCGACAACAGCACGGCGCCGATGGGGAGGAGAGGCGCCCGCCGGGCCTGTACCCCCGGGAGCGCCAGCCGAGCGTCGAGATTCAAGGTGGCCAGCCGATCGGCCAGCTCGTGTAGCTGGCCCGCCGGGAGCTCCACTTGGTTCACCTGCAGGGCGGAGACCGATTGCGATGAGGGCAAGGGCCGGTGCAGCACCATCGCCAGCCGGGCCAGGGCTCGCACCGTGCCCCCGCTGGCGATGGCTCGATCCGCGGCGTCCGGGTATTTGGCAAGAATGATCCGGATCGGCTCGGCTCGCTCCCAGGTCGCTTCCATCAACCTGGATCGCTCTTTCGCCGTCAAGCCCTCGGCACTGTTCAATTCCCCCCGCAATCTGGCCGGGCCCAGGGCCACGCTGGTCACCGCATGCACATGGTGGGCGTCGCCGATGCCCGCTTCCAGGCTCCCACCCCCGAGATCGAGCCCGAGGACTGGCTGGCTTCCCACCCACACCCCGGCCCGCTGACCGAGAAAGCAGAGGCGGGCCTCCTCCTCGCCGGTCAACAAGGTGATGGGGCTCCCGATCACCCGCTCGAACCGGCCGAGCAGCTTCTGGCCATTGCCGGCGTCACGCAGCGCGGCGGTGGCCAGGGCCACCACCACGTCGACCTTCGCCTCGTCCGCCGCCGCGCGCAGCCGGCGCACGGCGCGGACCGCGGTGGTCGCCCGGTCGGCAGGGACACCGCCGGTTCGGGCCACTTCGGTTCCCAGGTGGAGAAACGACCGCCTGCGAAGGACCGGGGTCAGCACGCCCTCCCGGCTGGCATCCACCACCATCAGATGGAACGAGCTACTCCCGAGATCGAACACGGCCACTCGCACAGTCGGCATCGGCGTGACGCTACCGCGAGGACCGCCACGCCTGGCGACAGGCGAAACCGACGGCCGGATGCATGTACGCTCCGGACGCCCCCGCATCAACCACCGAGGGGCCGGGTCGAATGATCAGGGTCGGTCGGTCATACTGGAACCGGTAGACGGGAAGTAGCGCAGCTTGGCAGCGCGCCTGCTTTGGGAGCAGGAGGTCGGGGGTTCAAATCCCCCCTTCCCGACGCACAAGGTCCCCGTTTGGGCATACAACGGGCCTTCGGATTCAGGGGGAACCGCTGGGTAGCCGGGGAGCTGCTGGTTAACCGAGGACGCCCAGAATTATGCGAACGCGCTTCATGCTTGAGGTGTGAGCCAAAAAACAAGAAGCACCTTCGTCCTTGTCCACCCTACCGAGATCCTCCATGCCCTGGTGGGCCTGAAGGACGCCGTCGTGCTCCAATTCGAGCGCCACGGGCCCCACAATCAGCTTGTCAAGCAAATGGCTAACCCGCCGACCTGCCTCGGTGACCTCTCCGTCGGCCACTATGTAAGAGCGATTCGAGACGGTTGGAGGGACGGAGACGACTCTTGGGGTGCCAGCGTGCAGAAGATGTCTCGAGAACGGAGCTCAACCTCATGCAGCTCGTCGTGACCGTCGGACAGGAGGCCCAACGTCGCTTTTTCCTCCAGCCGATTGCAAGATGTCACCAAGCGCCTCTCGCCCAGCTGGCCCACCTTCTCCTTGATCCTGTCCGCAATTCGGGATACGGCGCGTGCGTCACCCAACCTCAAATGCCTCGGTGAGTTCGAGAAGTACCGGGTCTCTGTCGTGGGCGAAGCGAGCCACAAGCTCGCCGAAATGACCTTCCTCGGCGAACTCGTCTGACTTGGCATTCGGGTTCGTGACCGGACTGTCGCCTTCCTGGTGGTTGCCGGATTCATCGATGATGCGGTCCACCAGGGCAATCAGGGCATCCTTCGCAAACGGCTTGGCAATGTATGCATCCATGCCGGCGGCTACGCAACGCAGTCGGTCCTCCTCTCGAGCTCCGGCGGTAACCCCGATAATCGGGACGGATCGGACAGGGCTTTCCAGTGCCCTGATTGCTGAAGTCGCGTCATAGCCGTTCATAACCGGCATCTGGCAGTCCATCAAGACGGCGTTGTATTCCCCGTCGACCACCTTCTGCAGCGCTTCGGCTCCATTGAGCGCCATGTCCACCTGGTAACCGGCGCTGGAGAGCATCGCGACTGCAACCTTCTGATTGATCAGATTGTCTTCGGCCAGGAGCAGACGGCGCCTTTCCGGATCGCCGACCCTATCGAGACCCTGTGCCATTGCTTCGAGGACCAGGGACCCGGAACCGTCGTCAGACTCGGACAGGATGCCCGTTTGGTTGACGCCATCTTCGGCGACCGGAACTCCGACCCGGTCTGGCTGGAGTGAGCCGGTAGTGAGCTCTTTGGGAGCGCTCCCGTCACCGGTGTGAACACCAATCGTGAACCAGAACGTGCTTCCTGTGCCGAGCTGGCTCGAAACCCCGCAGTCGCCCCCCATGAGGCCGACCAGTTGGCTACTGATGGATAGACCCAGGCCCGTACCCCCATGTTCCCGAGACGTCGACATGTCACCTTGAACAAAGGGGTGAAAGATGTCATCTAACCTCGAGCGGTCGATCCCATCGCCGGTGTCAGCGACCTCAAACCGAAGCACAACGTCCTCGTCGCCTAAGGACTCGACCTCAGTGACACTGACGGAAATCTCACCGGCCTGGGTGAACTTGATGGCATTTCCGATGAGATTGACCAGAACCTGCCGCACCCGAAGCGGGTCGCCACGGACCACCCCCGGGACAGACTCGCCCACAACCTCAGCCAACTTGAGCCCCTTCGTCTCCGCCTGAGGTGTCAAAAGGTGCAAGACGTCGTTGACCACGGTCTTCACGCTGAACTCGACGTCCTCGATGTCCACCTTCCCCGCCTCAATCTTCGAAAAGTCAAGGACGTCATTGATGACGGTAAGGAGTACAGCACCCGAACTATGGACTGTCTGCGCGTAGTCCCGCTGCACGTCGTCGAGATCTGTCTCGAGTAGGAGTTCGGCCATTCCCATGACGCCGTTCATCGGCGTTCGGATCTCGTGGCTCATGTTGGCCAGAAAATTGCTTTTGAGCTGGGACGCCTCGTTCGCCTCAGCCGTCTGATGCCGAAGCTGGTAGGTGCGTTCCTGCACCAGGCGTAAGGCGCGAGCACGGCTGGTTCCCAGCACATAAATCAAGAGTCCTAACAGGAGCGAGAACAGAACGCCGCTCAGTAACAGCGCCAGGGCGTTTGTATTGTCGAATATGCCGCTCCTGCTTGGAGCGGCAAACACCTGCATGGACCAGCCGTTGTGAAGATCGATCGTTGTGACTAGGGCACCGCTCGGGGCGGCGCCTGACCTGAAGGAGGCCACTGACGTACCGGCTTGGTGCTTGAATGCGACCGCCGAATTGGGATGACCGTCCAGGGCAGTGGCGAGGACGACACTGGGATAAAATTCGATTCCTACCCAACCGATGAACGCGTTCTGACGAGCTTGGACCGAGGTGGGCACGGCACCGCCTTGGTAGATGGGTGCGCCCACCGCGAGGGTGGTGGACTTTCCCGTTCCGTAGGGCAGGTAAGCGTCCTGACCCGAGTCCCGAGCACTCATGAGCGTCGGGCCAAAGCTAGTGGCACATAGATCGAGGCCGGCCGGTTGAATCGCCCCTGCAACACGTGCCATGCCAATGGAAGGGAAGCAGTAATAGGGGCGGGGTCCTGGGGGGTCGACCTGAAATGTGCCATCTGCTCCCAACGGACCGACGGGATCAACTTCTGCATGGGCGGCATATGCACTGAGCTGTGCTGCCGGAACCAATGCCAGGGTGCCGATTCCCACCAGCTCTGGATGTCGCTGAAACAACTGATCCGAGCTCACCCATTGATGGAACTGAGCCTGGGAAGCATTCGGGTTCCCAATCGCGAACGCGCCAGCGTCTACGGCGATATCTTGCTCACGTTGAATGGCCAACTGCAACGTCGCGGCAATCTCTACCGCGGCGGTGATCGATGCTTGACGCGATCTCTGCCCATCGTTCCCACCGACCGCCCTCGCACTGAGGGCGGAGGTGGCGGTGCCGATGGTTACGGCCAATGCTGCCGCGACCAGCCAGACCTGTCGTCGAAGAATCATTGGATCAGGCTCTTCGGCATGGGAGCCGACGCCAGAATCCAGAGGTATCCCCCGGGACCGCGGTCCAGAGATCTGGTCTCCGTTGGACCATCGCACGCGTCAGGACGAAGGTGGCGGACGGGCGAGGACGAAACTTGCGATGACCGGGTAGCACGGTCGCTCCTTTGGCAACTCCCCCGTCGCTATTTCTCAATTTGCTCCCGGCATATCGAGATCGGACGGATTTGTGGAGCTACTCGGTTACATCGGCATCGCAAGATGTTTACTTGAGCCGAGATCGTTCTTTCGGGCATCCTGTAGAGGTGGCTGACGGCCTCCTTTGCCTTCCGCGTAGTGGCCACGTCGCCTTTGGGATCGCCGGCCTTCAAGATGTCCCGTCAGCTTGTCGCGTCCCTTGTCGTCCAGATGCGCCCAAATCAGCCCGAGCAGAGAATGTCGGTCTCAGGGGACCTGCGCAGCATTGACGGGACCGGGACCATCAGCGTTGATCTGAGGCCGTTTATGCGGGCCGCCTGTCCCGCGGCCGCGGCTGCGGGCCGCATGGTGGGCCGTCTCCGATGTATCGCTGCCAGTCGTCTCCAAGCGGTTGCTGATCAGAACGCGCAGAAACCACTGGGGGCACAGGCGTCACAACCCCAGAATCCTGATCCCCCACGACGGCTACAGGCCCTCCTTTCCATTCTTTGGGAGCAGGAGGTCGGGGGTTCACATCCCCCCTTCCCGACGCAGTGGCTCTTCGGGTCAGGGGTCCGTGGTGTCACTCCGCCGCGATGGCGGCAAGGATGTCCAACTTTGCCGCCCGTCGTGCCGGCCAGCTGGCGGCCCCGAGGCCCAAGAACCCGGCAAGGACCAGGAACACGACCAGGCTGCTGATCGGGACGACGATGTCGGTGATGCCCTGCTGTTTCAACGAGGCGGCGAAGGCGGTGCCGAGCGCCGTCCCGACGACCACCCCGATGATCGCACCAAAGAGGGAGAGGATCACCGCCTCCGACCGGATCATGGCCCGGATCTGCCGGCGCTTCATCCCGATCGCCCGGAGAAGTCCGATTTCGTGGGTGCGCTCGAATACGGACAGCATCAACGTGTTCACGATGCCGATGAGGGCAATGATTACCGCCAGGGCCAGGAGGGCGTAGACCAATCCGAGCAACTGGTTGACTTGATTCTGCTGGGCCTTCTCGAATTCCGCCCGGGTCTGAATCTTGAGATTCGGATAGGCCGTGAGCCCGCGGTTCACCGCCGCGGTGACCTGGCCGGTGGCGCTGCCGGTTCGGAGCAGGACCGCCTCGGGAAGCGGGCTGTTGAAATGGGAGAGGAAGAAGCCGTCGCTGACAACGAAGCCGCCGAGGAGCGCATTCGGCTTGAACACTCCCCCGATCCGCATCGTCGAATTCCCCGTCTCCGCAAACTTGACCGGGACGACCGACCCCACTCCGAGGTGCTTGGAGTTCGCAGTGTTGGTATCGATCAGCATTTCGCCGGCGACGAGGGCGGGGCGACCGCTCCCCGAGTCCATACGCAGGATGACGGTTTCCGACAACTGGTCGGTTGAGATCGCGGTCAGGTTCGAGAGGGACTTCTGGAACTCGAACTGCCCGCTGTAGACGGTCGAGACCGCGGTGACACCTGGCACCCGGGCCGCCGCCGCGGCCACCGAATTGCTGAACCCGCCCGATCCCTGGCTCGAGTTGGTGATGATGTAGTCGGCGTTGACCGCATTGTCCACGCTGCTGGTCGCCGACTTGGACAGTGAGGCGCCGAACACCGCGATCGTGGACACCAGGGCCAGCCCGACCATCAGGGCAGAAGAGGTCTGGGCGGTCCGACGGGGGCTCCGCATCGAGTTCTCCCGACCCAGCTTTCCCGAGATACCGAGCACCCGGGCCAGGGGACGCCCCAGGGCGTCCGACATCGGACGGGCCACGACCGGTGCCAGCATGCCGATCCCGATGAAGATGGCGACGGCGCCGATACCGACCAGCTGAATCGCCGGCTTGGTCAACCCGAAGGTGAGGACGGCAACTCCCAGCAGCGCAAAGACAGTGCCGAACACGATCCGCCGCCGAGAGGACTCTTCTTGGTCCCCCTGGTAGTCGCTCAGGGCCGCCACCGGCGGGATCCGCACCGCTCGCCGGGCCGGGCTGATCGCCGAAACCACGGTCACCCCGACACCCACCAGGAGCGCGGCGAAAACGGTCCTGGCCTGGAAGACGAGGGGGCCCGACGGCAGGGTGATGCCGAAGCCCTTGAGCAGTGCCTCGAGACCGGTGGCGGCCAGCACCCCCAGCCCGAGGCCGACCAGGGAGGCCACGGTGCCGAGGATGGCTGCCTCCAGGAGGACGGATCGGAACACCTGTCGGCGGCTGGCTCCGACCATCCTCAGCAGGGCCAGCTCGCGGGTACGTTGGCCGACCAGGATCGAGAAGGTGTTGAAAATGGTGAATCCGCCCACGAACAGGGAGATGAAGGCGAAGACCAGCAAGGCCGTCGAGAAGAACGACAGCGCCTGATTGATGGCGTTGGACGACTCGTTGGCCACCGTCTGGCCGGTCACCACCTCCACTCCTCGGGGGAGACCGGCCCGGATGGTGTGCTCGACGTTCGCCTTGTTGGCTCCGGGTGCGGTCAGGACGTCGATCGCGTCATAACGCCCGGTCTCGTTGAACAGGGTCTGTGCGGTCGGCAGGTCGAATGCCGCCAGGGTCGCTCCGGCAAGATTATCGGCGGTGCCGAACCTCACGATCCCGGTGATGGTGAACGTCTGTGGGGGGCCAGCGAGAAGGATGCGGACGTGTTCGCCCACCGTGAAGTGGTACTTCGTCGCGGTGCCCTGGTCCATCACCACGTCGTGCGAGGTGGTGGGGCCCTTGCCGTCGACCACCCGAAGGGCCGAGAGCTGGGGGTTGGGATCGAATGAGAACCCGAGCGTCGGTGCCCCCCCGGTGGAGACCGCCTTGCCGTCGGGAGCCACGAACTGCGCATAGCCGCTGACCGTCCCCTGGGCGTAGGCGACGCCGGGAACCTTTCGGATCGACGTCACAATCGATTGCGGGATCGGCTCGCGGACGGCTCCGGTACCGTTGTTACTGGTGAAGGAAGCCTGCCCGCGGACCTCGAAATCGACGTGCTGGTAGATCTGCCCGAACAACGTGTTGAAGGTGTTGTGGAGGGTGTCGGTGAGAACCAGCGTCCCGGATACGAACGTCACACCGAGAACGATGGCCAGTCCGGTGAGCGCCAGTCGCAGTTTGTGGGCCAACAGGCCCTTGATCGTCACCTTCCACATCTCAGCTGCCCAGCTGCTTCATCTGCTCCAGCACCGAGTCGGCGGTCGGCGAGACGACCTCCCCCACCACCGCGCCGTCGGCCAGGAACACCACCCGGTCGGCGTAGGTGGCAGCGCGGGGGTCATGGGTGACCATGACGATGGACTGGCCGAATTCCGTCACCGATCTGCGCAGGAAGGCCAGCATCTCGGCGGATGAATTCGAATCGAGGTTGCCGGTGGGCTCGTCGGCGAAGATCAGCTCCGGCCGACCGATCAGGGCTCGGGCGCAGGCGGTCCGCTGCTGTTGACCCCCGGACATCTCGGTGGGCCGGTGGTCGAGCCGATCACGGATTCCGAGCTGGTCGACAAGGTAGTCGAACCATGCCTGGTCCACCTTTACCCCGGCAAGGTCAGCGGGAAGGGTGATGTTCTCGCCCGCCGTCAGGGTGGGCACCAGATTGAACGACTGGAACACGAAGCCGATCCGGTCCCTGCGCATCTGGGTCAGGCCCGCATCATCGAGCAGGCCGATCTCCGCGTCCCCGACGAACGTGCGCCCTGATGTCGAGCGGTCAAGGCCCGCCATGCAGTGCATGAGGGTGGACTTGCCCGAGCCCGACGGACCCATCACCGCGGTGAAACGGCCGCGTTCGAACTCGACGTTGATGCCGTCGAGGGCGCGTACGACGGCGTCCCCCTTGCCATACGTCTTGACGAGCTCGATTGCCCGGGCCGCCGGCGATGCCGGGGACGCCGGTGCCCCCGTCGAGGCGTGATCGGTAACCACCATCGGTTTCCATCCTCCCCATCTCGGCGCGACCGGGTGCCGCCGCCGCGAATCAGCCTCCCATACCGAGCCTTGGCAACAACCGGTGGCAGCTGACTCAGCGGAACGAATAGGCGACCGGCAGGTGCTTGACTCCGGAGACGAAAGAGGACTCCGACCACCCGGCCGGCCCGTTCGACTCGATGTGGTCGAGCTGGGCGGCCAGCTTGGTCAGCATGGTCCGGACCTCCCGACGGGCGAACTGGCTCCCGAGACAGAAGTGGGTCCCGGCACCGAACGAGACCAACTTTTCGGCATTCGCCCTCCGTACGTCGAAGGTCATCGAGTCGGCAAAGACATCCTCGTCACGATTGGCGCTCGGGTAGGAAAGGAGTACCCGACCACCCTGGGGGAGGTCGACGCCACCGACAGTGGAATCCTCGGTGGCGTAGCGCATGAAGTGTCGGACCGGGGAGGTCCAGCGAATGCACTCGTCGGCAGCATTGCCGGCCAATCCCGGATCGTCCCGCAATGCCCAGAGCTGGGAGGGATCGCGCACCATCGCCTCCATCCCTCCCGACAGGGCGTACGACGTGGTGTCATGACCGGCGGTGGCCACGATGATGTAGTACCAGATGCGCTCGATGTCACCCATCGGGCATCCCCCGGGCTCACCGTTGGCGATGACGCTGGCCAGGTCGGAGGTCGGGCTCTTCTGACGGTCCTCGGTGATCGCATTGAAGTACTCGATGAACTTCATCACCGATTCGAGGAGCCGGGCGGCGGGGTCGGCCGCGTCACCGAGGAACTCGGGATCGGCCGCTCCGAACAGGCCCTGGGTGAGCTCCATCATCAGCGGCTCGTCGGACTCGGGGACCCCGTAGATGTCCATGATCACCCGGAGGGTGTAGGGCTGGGCGATGTCGCGGGCAAAGTCGCACTCACCACCCATGGCCCGCATCTTCTCGACGAACAGGTCGGCCAGTCCGTCGATGCGGGACTGACGCTGCTTGACCGCCGCCGGTTTGAACCAGTCATTGGTGACCTGACGGTGCTCCTTGTGGTCCTGGCCGTCGAGGTGGATGAGGGTGCGCGGTTCCGGAACACCGGATTCGAGCATCTTGCGGGTGTCTTCCTCGGCGGCGAGCACCGAACGGGAGGTGTTGATCCACCGTTGATTGTCCCGGGAGACGGCGAACACGTCGGCATGCTTGGCCAAGACCCAGAACGGTTCGAACCCGTCCAGCTCCACCTTGAGGATCGGATCGGTGCGGCGGATCTCGGCCACTTTCTGGTGCCAGCTGTCCATGTCCGCCCAGTACTCCGGGTAGGCGAACTCCGCGCCTCGGGTGGCGGACGACAGGGTGGTCCTGGGCATCGAGTCCTCCTCAGTGGTTGTCAGTGGACCCAGATCCGGGGGGCCCCAGTGGACCAGTATGTCCACACCGATGGTGTCCGGCCATTCTCCGCGTCGGGC
>Ga0307374_10006303_pt1 | contig 18754 bp, 17 predicted proteins | sample OX3MG_FD_202532 | JGI IMG/M metagenome (GOLD analysis project Ga0307374, IMG submission 202532) | Soil microbial communities from Risofladan, Vaasa, Finland - OX-3 | ecosystem: Environmental > Terrestrial > Soil > Coastal area > Acid sulfate soil | place: Finland: Risofladan, Vaasa | collected...
ACCGACGGTGCATGCCTTGTGACCGCGGACATCTTCGACGCCGTCCCCCGGGTATTGACAGCCGGACGGGTGGCGTTGCTCGGCGATGCCGCCCATCCGATGACTCCGGACCTTGGACAGGGGGCCTGTCAGGCAATCGAGGACGGCGTCGTCATCGCCGCCTGTCTGACCATGGCATCCGATCCCGAGATCGCTCTGGCGACCTATCAGTCCGCCCGCATCCATCGGGTGCAGCGCATGGTGAGGGATTCACGCCACCTGGGTGCACTGGCGACGGCCGAGTCCCGGATCGGATCGTCGATCCGCTATGCGGTGGGTGCCCTCCTGCCCGGATGGATCAACCGGGGGATCACCGCTCGATTGGCCAGTGAGGCCGCCTTCCTGAGGACCCTCCCCGGGCAACTGGTCCCCTGACCCGACCACCGGCCTGGCGATGGCGGAGGCCCGGGAACCGCCGCCGATCCGAACGACCGAGTCTGTCAGTTCGCCCACGAGGCGTATGCGGGCGACGGCGGGGTGGGTTCCAGACCCTCGTGGACGGCCCGGTGCCGAATATCGCCCGTACACTGGCCACCGATGGCCGACCAGAAGCCGCCTCGACTGGCGGGTGGTGAGCGAGAGACGCTGCAGGCACTCCTCCACTACCAGCGCGATTCTCTGGTTCGCAAGGTCACCGGACTCGACGACCAGGCGACAAGACAGTCTCCGGTCGGCAGCGGCACGACCCTGCTCTGGCTGGTGGAGCACATGGCCGCTGCAGAGTCGACCCGGATCCTGCAGCGCTTCGGCGGGCTGGAGGCCGACCTGGCGGGGGACGCGCCGGCCCCGGATCACACCCTCCGGGACGCCGTGGCCGCCTACCGCCGGACATGGCTGCAGGTTGACGCCGTCGTGGCCTCGGCCACGAGCCTCGATGAGGGCTGTAGGCACCCGGGCTCGGGCTCCGACCCGCCGGTCAACCTCCGATGGGTGCTCACGCATCTGTTGGAGGAGACAGCCCGCCACGCCGGGCACGCCGACATCATCCGTGAACTGATTGACGGCCATACGGGGCGTTAGCCAGGAGGTCGAGATCCGGTGTTGGTCGGCGTGGCACGATGGAGCACATGGCGACCGAGCGCATGGAAGTCCAGCGGACGATAAGGGCGGACCCGGCTTCGATCTTCCGGGTTCTGTGCGACCCCGAGGGCCATGTGGCCATCGACAGTTCCGGAATGCTGATGGACGCCACCGGCGAACCGGTCACCGCCGTGGGCGACAAGTTCGTCGTCCACATGGACCGGGAGGCGCTGAACGACTACCCGATGGGCCTCTACGACGTGACCGTCACCATCACCACCCTGGTTCCCGACCGCGAAATCGCCTGGACGATCCTCGGCCAGATCCGTCCGCAGATCGGTCACGTGTACGGCTACCGGCTCGAGCCGGTCGACGAGGGCACACTCGTCACCTCCTACTATGACTGGTCGTCCATCGACCCGGTCTGGAAGGATGCGGGCATATTTCCGGTGCTGTCGGAAGGGGCGCTGCGCGCCACGCTCGGGATCCTGGCCCGGACCGTGCCCAAGAACGGCTCCGGCGCGTCGGCCTGAACCGCCGCATCCCTGGTGGTGGGGTCCATGCCGGAAATGGACGGCCCGTCCTCGTGGTCACCGGGGAGCCGCCGTTGGCTGAGCAGGTCGGGCGGCCGCGGCCCCTCAGGCCTTCGGGAGGTCGGAAAAGGCGATCCCCCGGTCGACGCGCCTCTCGGCGGGTAGGCCGAGCACCCGCTCGCCTATGACGTTTCCTTGGATCTGGTCCGTGCCACCGCCGATGCGTACCGCCCACTGGCCGAGGAATTGCTGTTGCCAGAAGCCACCGTCGAGGGCGGCCTCGCCGAACAGGGTGCCTTCCGGGCCCTGAAGGTCCACCACCAGGTCGCCGGTCAGGGCGGCGTGCCGGGAGTAGGCCAGTTTGAGAACCGAGCTCTCCGGGCCCGGTGGCCGGCCCCGGCTGGCTGCGGTTCGTGCCCGCAGGCCCAGATAGCGCAGGATCTCGGTCCGGACGAACAGGGCGGCCAGACGCTGGCGGGCGACGGGGTCGCCACTCCGCCCGGCCCGTCGGGCCAGGTCCACGACGTCGCTGAAACCGGCTGCGGCGGTGGTACCACCGCCGATCAACCCGCGTTCGTTGGAGAGCGTGGTCCGAGCCACCCGCCAACCGTCCCCCACCTCCCCGACGACGTTGACCGCCGGAATCCGGACACCGGACAGGAAGACCTCGTTGAAATGGGCGGCGCCGTTGATCTGGCGGAGCGGACGGACCTCGATGCCGGGCGTGGCCATGTCGACCACGAAGTAGGTGATGCCAGCGTGTTTGGGGACCGAGGTGTCGGTCCGGGCCAAAAGGATGGCCATGGCACTGTGCTGGGCGCCGCTGGTCCACACCTTCTGGCCGTCGACCACCCACTCGTCGCCGTCGAGGACGGCTCTGGTCGACAGTCCGGCCAGGTCCGACCCCGCGCCCGGCTCGCTGAAGAGTTGGCACCAGATCTCGTCGCCCCGCAGGAGCGGTTGGAGGTAGCGGTCCTTCTGTTCCTCGCTGCCGTGGACGATGAGAGTCGGTCCGACCATTCCGATCCCGACCGCGAACACTCCGGTCGAGACATCGAACAAGGCCTGTTCGGCGTCGAAGATGGCCTGCTCGACGCCGGTGCCGCCCCGTCCGCCGTACGCTCGGGGCCAGGTGATGCCGGCCCAACCGTTGGCGTGCAGGGTGTGCTGCCAGGCCCGGCATCGCCGGACGTGCTCGGCCGCCCCCGTCGGGTCGGGGGCGTGGCGCAACAGGCGGGTCGAGGTATCTCCCGTCCGGGGTGGCGCATTCTGTGCCAGGAAGGCTCGGACCTCGGCCCGGAACGCGGCCTCCCCGGCCGTGTCGTCGAAGTCCATACCCGTCCACCTCTCTCAGTCCCGCCGACCCGGCACCGGCACTCAGTCGACCGGTGCACATCATTGCCGCTCGACATCCGGCATGGGCGGGGGAGGACACGGGGGAACACGCCGGTGTCACCCATTATCACCGGCCGACGGCCCCCGCCTATGGCCGGGGACGTCGGAACCGGCGCAACGGTGAATTCCCGCCGAATCGGCGCGGGGATCGCAATTTGTGATATCCCGGTGCGAGACAAGGGGGATGCGACGATGGGAGATCTCTACAGCCGCAGGCAGGTGCTGGCCGGGGGCATTGCCGGTGTGACGGCATTCGGGATGGCTCGGGCCGGCCTTGTGGGTGCGAGCGGTGCCGACACCGTTCGTCGCGCCACCCAGATGAAGGCGGCCGGTTCCGACCTCGGCGCGGTCAAGCACGTGGTGTTCCTGATGCAGGAGAACCGCTCGTTCGACCACTACTTCGGTGCGATGAAGGGCGTCCGGGGCTTCGACGACACCAACAACCGGGGTGCCTTCTCCCAGGCGTGGCCCGGCGGCCAGAACCCGAACCTGCTCCCGTTCCACATGAAGACGAAGAACGAGCAGGCCGAGTGCACCTACGACCTGTCCCATACCTGGCCGGCCGAGCATGCCTCGTGGAACGGCGGGGCCATGGACAGCTTCGTGTCGACCCACACCTCGACCCAGTACGAGGGCGCGTTGGGCACCAATACGATGGGTCACTACACCAAGGCCGACATCCCCTTCTACTACGACCTGGCCGACAAGTTCACGGTCTGCGACAACTACTTCTGCTCGGTGCTCGGACCGACCCATCCGAACCGCCTGATGCAGATGACCGGGACGATCGACCCCGCAGGCACGGCCGGCGGCCCCGTCCTCACCACCAACCTGAGCGAAGGCTCGGTGAAGGGCACGTGCTCGTGGACGACCATGCCCGAGGTCCTTCAGGCGGCGGGCATCACCTGGAAGGCCTACAACCCCCACGGGCCCGTCTACGAGCCGACGTCATCGTTGTTCCTCAACAACAACGTGCTGGCCTACTTCTCCCAGTTCCTGGCGGATCCGACCTCTGCGCTGTACCAGAACGCATTCGGCTACTTCGGCCCCAATGTGACCGGGGGACTGACCGACGGGAACAGTCCGAATGACTTCGCCGCCGATGTCGCCAACGGGACGCTTCCCCAGGTGTCGTGGATCTTCGCCCCGGACGGCTTCGACGAGCACCCACCCGCCCCCGCCGCCCTGGGCGAGTGGTGGACCCAGCAGGTGCTGGACACGCTGCTCTCCAACCCAGCGGTGTGGGCGAACACCGTCCTGTTCGTCATGTACGACGAGAACGACGGCTTCTTCGACCACGTCCCTCCTCCCACCCCACCATCGGGGACGGCCGGCGAGTACCTCACGGTCAACCCACTGCCGGCATCGGCGGGAGGCATCGCCGGGCCGATCGGCCTGGGGGTCCGGGTTCCCATGATCGTGGTCTCCCCCTTCTCGGTCGGGGGGTTCGTCTGCCACGACGCATTCGACCACACCTCGCAATTGAGGTTCCTGGAGTCGGTGTTCGGTGTGACCGCTCCCAACATCTCGGCGTGGCGCCGGGGGGCCACCGGCGACCTGACGGCCACCCTCCCGGTCCTCGCCGCTCCCGTGTACAAGGCACCGAGGCTCCCGCTCACCTCCGACTCGGTGACGGCACCCCCGGTCGGCAACGAGTGCACGTCGGGGGAGGAGCTCGAGTTGAATCCCTCCCCGACGTCGGTGACTCCGTTCAGGATCCCCAAGCATCAGAAGATGCCGACGCAGGCGAAGGGGTCGCTCATACAAACGCCCACCTGAGCCTGGCGCCGCGCCGCGGTTACCGCCGGCGACAAGGCCCGTGCCTGGTCGCCAAGGAATCCGGGCCGCGGCCTCACGTCGCCGTGCTGCCGAGCTCTTGGGGAGACACGGGTCGGAGCGGTATGACGACGTCGAAGAGTCCGGCAGCCAATCGCCGGTAGGGGATGCGGTGCGCTCCCAGCCAGGCAGTCAGGCCGGTCTCACTCGTCGGCACCGCGTCGAGCCCGATTGCAGATCCGAGCTGGGCGGCCACTGCGCCGAGCCGGTCGGCTCCGACGAAGATCCACCCGGCGCGCCGGGCCTCCCCGACGCCGGCCGCCTGCGGTGGGTTTCGGTCCACATCCAGCGACTTGGCCACCACCCGACCGCCGGAGAGAAACGTGAGGTCGTTGGCGACCCAGTAGCCGGCATAGGCGTGGGTGACGCCCGCGGACTCGAGCCGGTTGGCCAGGGAGATGATCGCCGGATTGGGATCGGCCGTCCACCGGGTGAGCAGGGTCGGGTGGGCGATCGCCCCGTACCCCACGTTGAAGGCGACCAGCGTGCTCGCCAGTCCGGCGGCGAGGACCCCGCATGCGGCCCAGTCCAGCGCCGGGGGGCGGACCGCCTGCCACAGGGCGCCCATGACCAGCAGTGCGACGACGGGGCTGACGGCCACGGCGTATCGCCCGTCGTTCCAGAACCATGAGGTGGGGAAGGCGGCGTAGAGGAAGGGATACAGGGCCGCACCCAGAACCAGCACGCGGCCGTCCCTGACCCGCAGGCCGACGACGACCACGGCCCAGACCACCGCGGCCAGTACGAGCATGTAGACGGCCTGGCCGAGGACGGAGGGCCCCTCCCAGGCCCCGGCGCCCTCGACTCGCAGTCCGAGCGTCATGGGAAGTACGTGGCTGAAGAAGGTCCCCAGCCGCGAGAGGTAGGGCACCGGTGACGCCGGGAGGCTGCCGGTCCCGCCCCCGGCGGCGACGACGACCCAGGGGAGCGCCCCGATGACGGCGGCCACACCGGAGATCCCGACCCTGGTCGCCGACTCGGCGACGGCGCGGCGACGGAGCGCCAGGAGCACCACGATCCCGGACGGTGCGGCGAAGTAGACGATCTCCGGGGACGCCCAGAATCCGAGCCCGACCGCCCCCCCGAGCACCGCCCAGTCGAGGAGCCGGTCGCCCTCCGGGGATCGGAGGCCCTGGACGATGCGCAGCGCCCACAGCAGGGCGACGAGCCCGAGGGTCAGGCAGACCTGGTGGAGGCCCAGCTCCCTGGTGGAGTTCCACAGCGCCGACTCCGACCAGATCCAGGTCAGGGCGGCGGCGCTCGCCGCAGCCATGGGCGGGAACAGCCGGAGTCCGATGCGCCAGACGAGGAGTGCACCGAGGAGGCCCAGCAGGACCGGTGTGGCGGTGAGGGTGAGGGGGGATTGGCCGAACACCGCCATCAACGCGGCAACGGCGTAGGGCTCCACCCCTCCGTAGCCCTGGCCCCAGTAGAAGGCCGAGGTGTGCCCGTGGAGGATCTGATGGGCCATGAGGCCGACGGTGGCCTCGTCGGAGTTGATGGGAGCGTTGCCGAGGAACCACAGCCGCAGTGCCAGTCCGGCCAGCCCGACCACGACGATCGTCGCCACCAGCGGCCCCCGGCCGGACGAGGCCGGTGGCCGCCGGCCCGCGGCCCGGGCCATCCGGGTCGGCCCGGGCACGGGCGATATCTCAGGATGGCCCGAGGCGACCGCTGACACGCCGCCCGACCCTAGCGGTCGGCCCGGACCGGGGGTGGCGGTCACGCTCGACGGGAGGCCGGAGGGGCGAGTCCGCCACCTCCGCCGTATGGTTGTCCCCCATGAAGATGCGCACACTCGGCCGAACCGGCATCAAGGTCAGCCCCCTCTGCCTCGGGGCGATGATGTTCGGGGCGTGGGGCAACCCCGATCACGACGATGCCGTCCGCGTCATCCACCGCGCCCTCGACGCCGGCATCAACTTCATCGACACCGCCGACGTGTACTCGGAGGGTGAGTCGGAAGTCATCGTGGGCGAGGCGCTCGCCTCGGTCGACCGGTCGCGGGTGGTGCTGGCCACCAAGGTCCATGCGCCCATGGGCGACGACCCCAATGCCCAGGGGAACTCGCGCCGATGGATCACCGCCGAGTGTGACAACAGCCTGCGCCGGTTGGGCACCGACTACATCGATCTGTACCAGATCCACCGACCTGACGAGACCGTCGACGTAGACGAGACCCTCGGCGCGCTGAGCGACCTCGTCCACCTCGGAAAGATCCGGTCGTTCGGGAGCTCGACGTTCCCCGCCGAGCAGATCGTCGAAGCCCAGTGGGTGGCCGAGCGCCGGGGCCGGGAGCGGTTCATGACCGAGCAACCGCCGTACTCGATCCTGGTGCGGGGCATCGAGCGCGACGTCCTGCCGGTGGCCCAGTCCTACGGGATGGGCGTCATCCCGTGGAGCCCCTTGGCCGGCGGATGGCTGTCCGGGCGCTACGGGGAGGGGAAGGACAACACCAGCCGTCGCGCCAACCGGGTCCCCGGCCGCTATGACCTGAGCATCCCGGCCAACCAGCGGAAGCTCGAGTTGGTCACCGAGCTGGCCACGGTGGCCGACGAGGCCGGGGTGAGCCTGATCGAACTGGCGCTGGCTTTCGTGCTCGAGCATCCGGCGGTCAGCGCCGCCATCATCGGGCCCCGCACCATGGAGCACCTCGAGTCGCAGCTGTCGGCGCCCGGGATCCGTCTGGAGCCGGCGGTGCTGGACCGTATCGACCAGATCGCCCTCCCGGGCACCAACGTCAATCCCGAGGACGCCGGATGGACGCCTTCTGTCCTGGTCAACCCACGGCTCCGTCGGCGGCCGAGGAGGTAGCCACCGCCCGGCCCGCGTTTCACCGGAGCTCCCCCCCCTCGATTCCCTGGCCCGCGGCCCTGGCCGCGAGCTCGGTGAGCGCATCGGAGATCTGCCTGCGGAAGGTCAGGTCGGAGAGCAGGCCATCGTTCGTGATCAGTGCTTCGGTCAACGGGATGTGGAGGCAGGCCGCCTCGATGATCTCGGACTTCGCATAGCCGAGCACCCTCCGGAGCGACTCGTGGGCGTTGGGGGCACCACGGGGGGAGGCGTTGATCCAGGCCACCGGCTTGCGGTAGACCGACCCTGCCCGGTCATCGCCCACCGTCCAGTCCAGGAGGTTCTTGAACGAGCCCGGGAGGCCCCCGGCGTATTCGGGCGTCGAGAACAGCAGGGCGTCTGCCTCCCTGATCTGGCCGCGTAGGCCTTCTACCGCGCCGGGCAAGGGATCGGTGTCGGCGTCGGGGTTGAAGGGGGGGAGGGTCGCCAGACCCTCGAACAGGAAGGTGGCGCTGCCCTCCGGCGCCACCGCCCGTGCGGTGCGGAGGACCGCCATGTTGGTCGACCTCCTCCGGAGGCTCCCCGGGATGAGCAAGATCCGACAGGTTGTGTCCATCCCTCAGTCGCACCCCGTGCTCGTCATGCCCACCCACTCAGCGTAGCGACGGCCCCGCGATCCGAGCGGGACCGGCTCCGGCGGACCCGGCCCGTCGGAGCACCGCCGGCGCCGGTGCTCACCCGGCCACGAAGCTCAGACGGACACGGCGACGCGGGTTGTCGCCATTGGTGTCCACCAGCACCAGGCTCTGCCAGGGGCCCAGCTGGGCGGCGCCCCCCAGGACGGGGATGGACACCGACGGGCTCACGAAGGCCGGGAGGACGTGGTCGGCGCCGTGGCCCTCGGACCCGTGCCGGTGACGGTAGCGGTCGTCCCGTGGCAGCAGCCGGCGCAGGGCCTCCTCGACATCGTGCTCCGAACCCGAGCCGACCTCCACGAGGGCGAGCCCGGCCGTGGCATGGGGGGCGAACGCATTGACCAGCCCGTCACCGAGAGGCGCGCAGAACCGCTCCAGTTCGCCGGTCAGATCGACGAAGGTTCGCCCGGCGGTGTCGACGGCCAACAGCGACGACTCCATGTCCCATCCTCGCGCCCCGGGGAGGGACCGCGGTCCATGGTGCCCACGGGGCTCGGCACCGATAGGGTGCACCCTCGAAGGAGGAGAGTCCGGCCATTGACCACCCCGAACCGGTTGCGGCAGCGATCCCGGCCCGGTGGGGCGGCGCGGCCCGTGCCCATGCGACGGCCCCGGGGGCCCGGCCGGTCGGGGTGCGGCCCCGGGCAGGCGCCGCACCTTGGAGCGCCCCGGTGCCGTACGGCCAGGAGCACACCCTGATGGCGGCCCCGCCGTCCCGGCGGAGGGGACAGCGCTGCGGATGGGCCGAAGGCTCCGATGCCATGCGCCGCTACCACGACCAGGAGTGGGGCCGTCCGTCCCACGACGACCGGCACCTGTTCGAGATGCTGATCCTCGAGGGAGCGCAGGCCGGGTTGTCGTGGTCCACGATCCTCAACAAGCGGGAGGGCTACCGCCGCGCCTTCGACGGCTTCGATCCCCGGCGGATCGCGGGGTACGACGAAACCAGGCTGGCCGAACTGCTTGACGACCCGGGCATCGTCCGCAACCGTCTCAAGGTCCGTGGGACCGTGACCAACGCTCGGGCCTTCCTCGAGACATGCGACGAGTTCGGCTCGTTCGCAACGTACCTCTGGAGCTGGGTCGACGGGACGCCGATCGTCAATCGACCCCGTTCGATGGACGATGTACCGGCCCGCAACGACCTGTCCGACCGTGTCGGAAAGGACCTGAAGTGCCGCGGGTTCAACTTTGTGGGATCCACGATCGTCTACGCCTACCTGGAGGCCGTGGGCGTCGTCAACGACCACGTGGCCGGCTGCCCGGCCGGCCCGGGCAGGTGAGACTGACGGGCGACCGCTGCGAGCGGCTCATGCAGCTCTCCGACCACGGGGTGCTCACCACCCGGCACCCGGGACGCGGCGTCGACGCGGTGCCCGCCTGTTTCGTCGTGGTCGGCGAAGGGCTGGCCGTTCCCCTCGACCGAGTCAAGCCGAAGGATTCGGAGGACCTCCAGCGGACCCGGAACCTCGACCGGGATCCCCGGGCTGCGCTGCTGTGCGAGCACTGGGACGCCATGGACTGGTCGAAGCTGTGGTGGATCCGGGCGTCGCTCGTCCGGGTGGCCACAGACCCGGCGCGGGGCCCGGAGTTCGAGTCGCTGCTGAGGCGCAAGTATCCGCAGTACGAGGGCCGGGACTTCACCGGCCTGCTGTCCTTCCGGATCACTGGTATGGCCGGGTGGTCCGCATCCGGCGGGTGACCGGCGCGGTCAGGAGGCCCGGGTGCCCGCCCGTCCGGCGGTGGGAGGATGGCGGCATGCGGTGCCCGCATGTGTGACTCGCTGGTGACCATCACCGACGACGGGGTCCTGTTCGCCAAGAACAGCGACCGGGATCCCAACGAGGCCCAACTGCTGGAGTGGGTCGCCGCCGCCGATCACCAGGCCGACGACCGTGTGGCCTGCACGTGGATCGACATCCCCCAGGTCGCCCGCACCCACGCAGTGGCGATCTCCCGGCCCTGGTGGATGTGGGGAGCGGAGATGGGAGCCAATGAGCACGGCGTGGTGATCGGCAACGAGGCGGTGTTCACCAGGGGACCCGACGGGGACAAGGCCTTGCTGGGGATGGATCTCCTCCGCCTCGGCCTCGAGCGGGCGGCGACGGCAGAGGGAGCGGTCTCGGTCATCGTCGAGCTCCTCGAGCGCCACGGGCAGGGCGGTCCGTGCAGCTACGAGCGCCCCGCCTTCACCTACGACAACAGCTTCTTGGTGGCCGACCACAACGGCGCGTTCGTCCTGGAGACCGCCGGCCGGCAGTGGGCCTCCGAGCGGGTGGCCGGGCCCGGACGGAGCATCTCCAATGGTCTGACCATTCCTGGCTTCGCCAAGGCGCATGCCGATCCCGTTCGCTCGTGGGTGGCCTCGGCCTCGGCCCGGCGCCGGGCCACCCAGTCCATGGCCTGCCGTGCCACGGGGCCGGCCGACCTCATGGACGCGCTCCGCAGCCACGGCGGCTCTGTCTCCCCGCGCTGGTCGCCGATCCACGGCGGCCTGGGAGCGCCGTGCGTCCACGCCGGCGGGCTCACGACCTCGAGCCAGACCACCTCGTCGTGGGTGGCGGACCTGCGCGGCCGAGGCCGGCACTGGGCCACCGGCACCTCGGCACCCTGCACCTCGCTGTTCAAACCCGTCGAGGTCGGCGTCCCCGTCGACCTCGGCCCCCAACCGGGCAACGTCTTCGACAACCGGACCCTGTGGTGGCGGCACGAGCTCCTGCACCGGAGCACCATGGTCGCCCTCTCCACACTGCTGCCCCGCTACGGCTACGCCCGGAAGCGGACCGAGGCCCGCTGGATCGCCGACCCTCCTCCGTCCGAGTCGGCCTTCCGCGCCGCCGACCGGCTCGAGCACCGCTGGTTCGACGACGTCGGCGCCGCCCGCCCGGGCGACACCCGGCCGGCGTGGGTCCGCCGGGCCTGGCGGAGGATCGACCGTGCGGCCGGCATCGACGAGGAGCTGGCCAGGTGACAGACACGCAGGTGCTGGTGGTCGGAGGCGGCCTGTCCGGACTGGCCGCCGCCCGCACGCTGCACGCGGCCGGGGCCGAGGTGGAGGTGGTCGAGGCCCGGCCCCGGGTGGGGGGGCGCACCGAGGGGGGCCACACCGCCGGCGGGACCCCCGTGGAGCTCGGCGGCCAGTGGCTGGGCCCCACCCAGACCCGCATGTACGCGCTGGTCGAGGAGCTCGGGCTCGAGACCTTCCCGACTTTCAACACGGGCAAGCACGTCGTCCACCTGGGCGGCACCGAGAGCCGGATGCCCTCCCATCGGGGGGCGGTGCCCAGGCTCAATCCGTTCGTGCTGGCCGACCTGTTCCAGGGCATGACCCGGTTCAAGCGCCTGGCCGACCGGGTGCCGCTCGACCGGCCGTGGACCGGGCCGGGGGCCAGGGCTCTCGACAACCAGACCTTCGAGACGTGGATCCGCCGGAACCTCCGCACCCCGACGGCGCGGAACTACTTCCGGGTGGCGACCGAGGCGGTGTTCTCGGCCGAGAGCAGCAACCTGTCCGCGCTCCACGCCCTCTTCTATGCCCACTCCGGCACCGACCTCGAGGGTCTACTGAGCACCGATGACGGTGCCCAACAGGACCGGATCGTCGGCGGCTCGATCCGGATCTCCGAGGCCATGGCTGAAGACCTCGGCGACCGGGTCCACCTCGACAGTCCGGTGCGCCGGATCGAGCAGCGGGGCGACCGGGTGTCGGTGATCACCCGGGGCGGAGCGACCTTCGAGGCCCAACGGGCGATCGTGACGCTCCCTCCCACCCTGGCCGGGCGTCTCGAGTACGACCCGATCCTCCCCTCGTGGCGCGATCAGCTCACCCAGCGGTTGCCGGCCGGTTCGGTCATCAAGCTCTGTGCCGTCTACGACGAGCCGTTCTGGCGGGACGACGGACTGACCGGCCAGGCCGCATCCGACCGGGGACCGGTCAAGGTGACCTTCGACAACTCGCCGCCGGACGGGAGGCCCGGGGTACTGATGGGGTTCATGGAGGCCAACGACGGCCGGGCCGCCGCCCGCCTCACGCCGGAGGACCGCCGGGCGGCGGCGCTGTCGTGCTTCGTTCGCTACTTCGGCCGCCGGGCGGCCGACCCCCGCCAGTACATCGAGCGCGACTGGATGGCCGAGGAGTTCAGCCGGGGCTGCTACGGCGCCCATTTCACGCCCGGGGTCTGGGGTGACTTCGGTTCCGCCCTGGCCGAGCCCGTCGGCCGGCTGCACTGGGCGGGGGCCGAGTGCTCCCCGGTCTGGAACGGGTACATGGAGGGTGCGGTCCGCTCGGGCGAGCAGAGCGCCGAGGACGTGCTGGCCGAGTTGGGGTGAGGGGGACCCGGTTCCGCAACGGGCGCACTCCCCGACGCGGAGCACCTGCTCACCGGTCGCCCGAGGAGAGTCGGCTTCTCCCATCGGCATCGTCTGACGCCGCCGATGACCTCTGCCGACGCGGTTCCCCCACCTGCGCAGACTTCACACCGGCTCTGTGGGCTGCTTGGCGATAGTGTTCCGAGAACCCGGAGCGACAGCCGTTGGCTGCAATCCTCAACCATCGACAATGGAGGGACCATGCGACGTATCAGTGCAGTCATTGGGATCGTCGTCGTTGTCGTCGTGTCGACAGGTTGCCTGGCGCTCGACAACACTCCGGTGTATCCCATCATGATCAACGATCCTGTCCACAACATCGAATGGGCGGATCCCTCGGTTGTCCAATTCCCCGGTACCAACACCGCGAGCCAGGTATTCACAACCGAGGTGGGTTTCGATCGCATTCCGACCTGGAGCGAATACAGCCTCAACCCGCCCAATCAGGTGGCAGGCTCCTATCATGACGCACTGACGGGGACGTGCAGCTGGTGCAAACCATTTGAGTACTGGGCACCAGATGTCATCCAAGTAGGGGGAGTGAACAGCAACGACTATCTGATGGCTTTTTCTGCGGGCTACGCCCCCGGGGCACACTGTCTGGGATTCGCCTACTCCAACAGCGGTCCCAATGGCGGCTTTGCCATCATGTCAACGAGATTGTGCGATCCCAACGAGGCCACCTATCCGGACGCAGGCTGGTTCGATCCCTATCTGTTCGATGCGAATGGTGCCGTACACATGATCTGGAGCGTTCAGCAGCCGCAGGGACCGGGGAATGACTCCTTTCTCTACGAAGCTCAGTTGTCCTACAGCCCGACCGGCGTCTCGTTCGCGAGCGGTCCCACCAACATCGGCCTCGGTTATGGCGCCGCTGCGGCCGCCACGGGAGGTCCGGCCAACGGATTCAACCCCTGCACCGGCACCGGAGGGAACGGAGCGCCATGCTGGTCGGCAGTCGAGAACCCGGCCGTTATCGCCGACTCATACGGCGGTTACGACCTCATCGCGTCAGTTGGAACCTATAACGGCGGAAGCTACTGGACCGTTCACTGGCGCTGCACCTCGTTCAGCTCGTTTGCTTCGTGCACCCAACCTGCCAATGTGGTGCTGTTGAAATCGGGGGGCGCCACTATCGAGAAGCCGTATGGACGAGAAGTGGTGTGGGCAGCTGGGTCATCTCCGAATCGAGCTCTATTCGGCCAGTCGTCCTCGTTTATTTCCGACAGTTAGAGAAGGGGATTCGGCTCGGGTCTATCGGCCGGCTTCGCTCGGCGGACCGGGTGCTGCCCAGTGGGGGAGGCTGGGCCCCATCCGATAGATGCGTGGTCACCCGGTGGCACACCGCCTCACTACGTCCAAGAGGCGGTCGAGTTCCTGGTCGGTGTTGTAGTAGTGGGGCGAGGCGCGCACCACCACGGTCGGGCGGGGAGCGGTCATGTCCAGCCGGGCCCACGGCGCCTCGCTCACCGAAACGTTGATCCCCGCCGCCCCCGACGAAGCCGCCACTGCCGCCGGGACCGCCCCGGCCACGGTGAAGGCCACGATGCCGCCTCGTCGAACCCCGCCGTCGTGGATCTCGACGCCCCCGATCCCGGCCAGGTGCCGGCGGAGGCGCTCGGACAGGCCACCGACCCGTGCGGCGATGGCATCGAGACCCAGGGCCACGGCGTGGTCGATGGCCACGCCGAGGCCGAGGTGGGCGGCGACAGGGACCTCGAAGTCGAGGAAGCGGTCGGCTCCCTCCCGTAACCGGTAGTGCCCGGCGTCCTCCCACAGCGCCGAGCTCCATCCGATTCCCGGGGGTCGGAGCCGGTCGGCGAAGTCCGACCGCACGAACAGCAGCCCGGTGCCCCTGGGGCCCCGCAGCCACTTGCGGCCGGTGGCGGTGGCCACGTCGCAGCCGATGCGCGCCACATCCACCGGGATCTGCCCCACGCTCTGGCAGGCATCGAGGAAGAACGGGACCTCGGCTCGCCGGCAGGCGGCGCCGGCCTCCGCGACCGGGTTGATCAGCCCGCGATGGGTGCCGATGTGGGTGAGGGCGGCCATGGCGATCCGTCCGGACCCGAGCGCGTCCACCAGGGCGGCCACGTCGAGGGTCCCGTCCGCCAGGCTCGGCACCACTTCGATACCCGCCCCGTACAGGTCGCACACCTGGAGCAGGGCGAGGTAGTGGCTGTCGTAGGCGATCCGGTCGACCAGCAGACGCTGGCCCCGGCCGATACCCCCTCCGAGGGCGAACCCCCAGACCGCCTTGGTCCACGACTGGGTGTCCGAACCGGTGACCACCACCTCGCCGGCCGCGGCCCCGAGCAGGCGGGCCGCCGAGGCCCGCAGGGCAACCAGCCGGTCGGCCACCGCCGCGGCCGCCTCGTAGCCGCCGCGCTCGGACTCGAACCGGAGGTGGTCGACCATGGCCCCGACGGTGTCGGCGGTCGGAAGGGCGGCACCGGCGTTGTTGAGGTGGGCCACCGTGGCGCACCCCGGCGTCGAGGCCCGCTCGGCGGCGACGTCGATGGAGCCGTCCACGACGGCGCAATCTAGCAACGGGGGCGCCCCGGCCATGGCGCCGCCCCCGCCCACCGAGGTTGGGACCGAGGTGGTCGACCACGAGGTTAGGGTCCCCTTGATGACCGAGCCCGTCGAGCCGCTGCTCGAGGCGACCGCCGACCCCGACCCCCTGGTGCAGTTCGGGCGCTGGTTCGACGGGGCGGCGCGGGTGATGGCGAGCCCGGAGGCCATGGTGGTGGCCTCCGCCGATGCCGCGGGCCGGCCGTCGGCGCGGATGGTCCTGCTCAAGTCCTGGGGAGAGGAGGGTTTCGTCTTCCACACCAATTACGACAGTCGGAAGGGGATCGAGCTGGCCGGCAATCCCCAGGCCGCCCTGCTGTTCCACTGGGATCCGACCGGCCGCCAGGTCCGGATCGAGGGACACGTCGAGCGCACCGCCGACCGGGAGTCCGACGAGTACTTCGCCACCCGCCCCCGGGGCGGCCAGATCGCCGCCCACGCCTCGCACCAGAGCCGGGCCATCGGGGGCCGGGCGTTGCTGGACGCCAGGGTGGCAGAACTCGAGGCCCGGTATTCGGGTCGGGAGGTACCCCGGCCGGCGTGGTGGGGCGGGTTGCGGGTGACCCCCCGGGCGTTCGAGTTCTGGCAGAACCGCCCGGACCGGCTCCATGACCGGCTCCGGTACGCGCCCGCGGGCGGCGGGTGGGAGATCACCCGGCTCCAGCCCTGACCGGCCCGGGGAGCGAGCCCGACCGCCCCATGTTTTCCAGCGGCGAACTAAGTTCTGGCCCATGGCCGACGACGCGACCCTGGTCCACGATCGGACCAGCCAGCTGCTCGAAGAGGTCGACCCCGGTGCGGCCAAGGCGGAGGAGTTCCGCTCCCGCCAGTTCGACCTCGGGCTGGCCTGGGTGTCCTTCCCCGAGGGTTACGGAGGTCTCGGCCTCCCCCCCGACCTCCAGCGGGAGGTCGACCGGCGCCTGTCGGAAGCCGGGGCCCGGCCGCCGGGAGCCCGCGAGTTCTTCGGGCTGACCATGGCCGGGCCGACGGTGGTCACCCACGGTTCGGACGAGCTGCGCCACCGGCTTCTGCGGGCCACCTTCACCGGTGAGGAGTCCTGGTGTCAGCTGTTCAGCGAGCCCGGGTCGGGATCCGATCTGGCCGGCCTGGCCACCCGGGCCGTCCGCGACGGGGACGAGTGGGTGGTCTCCGGGCAGAAGGTGTGGAACACCCTGGCCCACGTGGCCGACCGCGGGATGCTGGTGGCCCGCACCGACCCGGAGGCCCCCAAGCACAAGGGCCTGACCTACTTCGCCCTGGACATGCACGCCCCGGGGGTGGACGTCCGGCCACTGCGCCAGATGACCGGTGAGGCGGAGTTCAACGAGGTCTACTTGACCGAGGTCCGGGTCCCCGACGCCGACCGCATCGGGGATGTCGGCGAGGGGTGGCGGGTGGCCATGACCACCCTGTCCAACGAGCGCACCTCCATCGGCGGCGCCAGCGGTCCGCCGACCCGGGGATCGGGGTCGATCGCCGAGGCGCTGCGGATCTGGGAAGCCGAGGTGTCCCGTCACAATCCGGTCGACCGGGACCGCCTGGTCCGGTCGTGGATCGAAGCCGAGGTGTTGCGCCTGACCAACATCCGGGCCGGCCAGAACCGCAAGGCCGGCAACCCGGGTCCCGAGGGCTCGATCGCCAAGCTGATGTTCGCCGAGGTGAACAAGCGCACCTATGAGCTCTGCATCGATCTGCTCGGCCCCGCCGGCCTGGTCGGCTACGACTACACCATGCGGCGGTCAGAGGGCCTGGGGCTGGTGGGCCCCGCCGGCTCCGCCCGCAAGATGTTCATCCGCTCGCGGGCCAACTCGATCGAGGGGGGCACGTCCGAGATCCAGCGCAACATCCTGGGCGAGCGGATCCTCGGGCTGCCCGGCGACGTCCGGGTGGACAAGGAGATGCCGTGGTCGGAGGTGCCCCGGAGTTGACCCGATCGGACGGCGGGGCCGCCCCGGGCATCCTCGGCGCGGTCGCCCGGGTCCCCTGCGGGTGACCGACGCCCGGGAGTTCCTCGGCATGGAGCCGGTCGGCGACCGGCTGCACTGGCGGCTGGCGGTGGTGCCCGAGTTGACCACGCCCGGCAACTTCCTCTTCGGCGGCTGCGGGCTGGGCGCCGCCCTGGTGGCCATCGAGTCGGCCTCGCAGCGCCCGACGGTGTGGTCGACGGCCCAGTACCTGTCCTACGCCCCGACCGGGTCGGTCCTCGATCTGACCGTCACCCTGGCCGCCGTGGGCCGGCGGGTCACCCAGGGCCGGGTGGTCGGCAACGTGGGCGACACGGAGATCCTGACCGTCAACGCCGCCGTCGGGGCCCCGGGCACGCTGCAGGCCGGGGGCGTGTGGGCCACCGCCCCGGAGGTGCCCCCGCCCGACGAGTGCCCGCCCCGCCGGCTCCCGGCCTTCAACTCCACATCGATCTTCGACCGGATCGACGTCCGCCTGGCCCGGGGACTGTCGTTCGAGGAGATCGGCGCCGGGACCGGGGCCCCGGGGGAGCCGACCAGTGCCCTGTGGGCCCGGGTTCCCGGCCACCTGGAGCCTTCGGCGGCGACGCTGGCGATCATCGGGGACTACGTCTCGGGCGGCGTCTCCCAGCCCCTGGCCCGGCGGGTCATGTCCCGGAGCCTCGACAACACGCTGCGGATGGTCCAGCTGCAGCCGACCGAATGGGTGCTCTGCGACATCCGCATGCAGGCGCTGGTGGGCGGCTACGGCCAGGGGATCGCCCACCTGTGGTCGGAGCAGGGCGCCCTGCTGGCCACGGCCAGCCAGTCGATGAGCGTGCGATTGTGGGAGTAGGGCCCGACAAAGGAGGACGAATGTTGGTCAGCACCATGCTCGGCTACGCGGGCGGGTTCCGGGCGGCGGCGGCCCAGGTGGTCGAACTGGAGAAGGCCGGGCTCGACCTGGTGTGGGTGGCCGAGGCCTACGGCCTCGACGGCCCGAGCCAGATGGGGTACCTGGCCGCCCTCACCGAACGGGTGGAGATCGGCTCGGCCATACTGCCCATCTACACCCGCACCCCCACCCTCATCGCCATGACCGCGGCCGGTATCGACGCCCTGTCCGGAGGACGGTTCCATCTGGGTCTCGGGTCCTCGGGGCCCCAGGTCATCGAAGGGTGGCACGGGGTCCCCTTCTCCGCGCCGATCGGGCGCACCCGCGAGATCATCGACGTCTGCCGGCAGGTGTGGGCCCGGGAGGCGCCCCTCGTCCATGCCGGGACGTACTACGACATGCCCCTCCCGGCCGGCGTGGGAACCGGACTGGGCAAGGCGCTCAAGATCATCGTCCACCCGGTGCGCCCGTCCATTCCCGTCTGGGTGGCCGCGCTGGGGGAGAAGAACGTGGCCATGACGGCCGAGTTGGCCGATGGGTGGATCCCCATGCTGTTCATCCCCGAGAAGGCCCGGGAGGTGTGGGGGGCCTCCCTCGATGCCGGACGGGCCAGACGCGACCCCGGCCTCGGGCCCCTGCAGATCACCGCCGGCGGGGTGCTGG
>Ga0307374_10006304_pt1 | contig 18753 bp, 18 predicted proteins | sample OX3MG_FD_202532 | JGI IMG/M metagenome (GOLD analysis project Ga0307374, IMG submission 202532) | Soil microbial communities from Risofladan, Vaasa, Finland - OX-3 | ecosystem: Environmental > Terrestrial > Soil > Coastal area > Acid sulfate soil | place: Finland: Risofladan, Vaasa | collected...
GCGTCGAGCACCGCGACGAGTGCGCGCTCGTCGACGATCGGCCCCCGGGCCGTGTTCACGAGATACGCCGTCGGCTTCATCAGCGCGAGCTCGCGTGCGCCGACGAGCCCGCGCGTGCGCTCGCCCAGCACGAGGTGGAGCGTCACGATGTCCGCGGTCTCGAAGAGCTCGTCCTTGCTGACCAGGCGCGCCCCGACCGCCGCGGCGCGCTCGGCGGTCAGGTTCTCGCTCCAGGCGATCGGCGACATCCCGAAGGCCGCCGCGATCTCGGCAACCCGGCCACCGACACGGCCGAGACCGACGATGCCGATCGTCCTCCCGGCGAGCTCAGGACCGATCGACACCTGCCACTCGCCGCCGCGCACGGCCGCGTCCTCACGCGCGATGTTGCGCGTCAGGGCGATGATCAGCCCCCAGGTCAGCTCGACCGTGCCGCTGCCGAGCGCGCGCGTGCCGCAGACGACGACCCCGGCATTCCGCGCGGCCTCGAGGTCGATCGCGCGATTGCGTGCGCCGGTCGAGACGAGCAGTTCGAGCTTCGGCAGGCGTTCGAACAGCGCCGCCGGGAACGGCGTCCGTTCGCGCATCGCGATGATGATCTCGAAGTCGTGCAGGCGCTCGGCGACCGCGTCGGGGTCCGCGAGGTGGTCATGGAAGATCCGAACGTCCACCGCCGGCTCGAGGCGGCTCCAATCTGCCAGCGAGCCCGCCACGTACTGGTAGTCGTCGAGGATGGCGAGCCTGTGCATCGGGGCGCGAGGATAGCTCGCCGACTCAGTCGGCGGCGTTCGCCGCCCGCACGCGGAGGATCCGGTTGCGGCCGGCACCGATGCCGGTCACGGCCTGCGGCGCCAGGATCACGATCAGCACGATCAGTGAGGCCGTCCACGATCCGGTGGCGTCGTGCAGCGCACCGATGGTCAGCGGGCCGGCCGCGGCGAGCAGGTAACCGAGGCACTGCACGTGCGTCGAGAGGCCCGCGGTCAGCTGCGCGGACCCGCTGCGCAGGACGATCATCGTCAGCGCGAGCGGGAAGCACGACCCCTGGCCGAGGCCGATCAGCACGGCCCACAGGACCGGGGCGCTCGCCGGTGCGAGCAGCAGGCCGCCGTAGCCGAACAGCGTCACGGCGGTGAGGGCGGCGGCGAGCGCTCGCTGGTCCGGCCAGCGCACCGCGAGCGTCGGCACCAGCAGTGCCGCTGGGATCGCCAGCGCCCCGCTCAACCCGAGCAGCAGCCCGGCGGAGGTGCTGCTGATGCCATGGCTTTCGAAGATGCTCGGCAGCCAGGCCAGCGTCGCGTAGAACCCCCACGACTGAATCGCGAAGAACAGCGTGAGGTGCCACGTGATGCGGTCGCGTGTCACCTCACGCATCCGCGCCGGTCGCAGCAACTGGGCCGGCTGCCCCGAATCACGCCCGAGCTGCGGCAGCCATATGACCAGCGCCACGATCGCCGGGGCGGCCCAGAACGCCAATCCGCCGCGCCAGCTGTGACCGAGCAGGTGCGCCAGCGGCACCGTCGCGCCGGCCGAGAGTGCAGCGCCGCCGACGAGCGCGGTGGTGTAGAGGCTGCTCATCCTGCCGATGCGGTGAGCGAAGCTGCGCCTGACCACCACGGGGAGCAGGACGTTGCCGCACGCCGCGCCCGCCGCGGCGAGTGCGGTGCCGGCAAACAGCATCAGCACGCCGCCGCTGACTCGCAACAGCAGGCCGGCGATGATCGCGGACAGGATCAACGCCACGGTGCGTGCGATCCCCAGCCGCCGGCTGAGCAGCGGCGCGAGCGGCGCGATCGCGCCGAAGCACAGCAGCGGTATGGTCAGCAGCAATCCGGCGGTGGCACCGGACAGGCGCAGGCTGGAGCTGATCTGGTGGACGACCGGGCCGACGCTGGTGGCCACCGGGCGCATGTTGGCCGCCACCAGCACCACGCCGACGATCAGCAGGGCCGACGGGGCGCCAAGGACGACGGGCGCGCTGCCGCGCGCAGGATGCTCCGGCGCCGACGGGGTCGCTCGCGTCGGGGGCCGCGCCGGCAACTCCGTCACGTGCGCATCATAGTCCGCGGCCCCTACACTGACTCGACCGTCGATTGAGGAGGAAGGCGTGTTTCCCGAATCGTTCCGTGAGTTGCTCGAGTCCCCCGGCGTGTGCGTGTTGTCGACGATCGATCCCGACACGACGCCCCAATCCTCGGCCGTGTGGTACCTGCTCGGCGAGGACGGCAAGCTGCGCCTGTCGCTCAACAGCACGCGGCGCAAGCTGCAGAACCTGCAACGCAATCCCCGGCTCTCGGTGCTGTTCGTCGATCCGGAGAACCCATACCGGACGCTCGAATTGCGTGGGCGCGCGCAGCTGGATCTCGACGAGGATCGCTCGTTTCGGGACCAGGTGGGCGCGAAATACGGTGCGGACCTGAGCGTGCACGACGGGCCCACCGACGAGCGCTACATCGTGACCGTGGAGCCGACCCGCGTGCGCGAGTGGCCGCCGCCGGCCTGACAAGCAACCAGTGACCGCTGTCACGCTGCGCAGCCGGGCGTGGCGGGGCAGCCCGATGCGGGAAGATTGATCGGCGATGGCGGTGCGCTCCCTATCCCCGCTGCTCCTGCGCAGCCGGCGACCGTCGATCGCGCTCGGCGTGCTCGTCGGCGGGCTCGGGATCGCGGCCGAGACGCTGGCGATCTATCCGCTCGCGCATCTCGCGCCGGTCGTCTCGCTCGGTGTGGTCTACCTGATTGGCGTGGTGGTCGTCTCGACGTGGTGGGGAATCTGGCTCGGTCTGGCGACCGCGGTTCTCAGCGCGCTCGCCTTCGACTACTTCCATCTGCCGCCGGTCGGACGGCTGACGCTCGCCGACCACCGATACTGGGTCGCCCTGGTGTCGTTCCTCGTCGTGGCCGCGGCGAGCGGGCTGGTGGCCGAGCTGGCGCGCGCGCGCGCCGAGGAGGCCGACCGCCGTCGCCGCGAAGCCGATCTGGCCACCGAGCTGGCGCGCACGATGCTCGGCGGCGCGGACCTCGACGACGCCCTGGCGGTCTCCGCTCGGCGTCTCGCGGCCGCGATCGGCGCCTCCTCGGCCGCCATCGAAGTGGGCGTGGTCGGCGGCGACGACCGCCGCGCGGCCTTCGCCCTGCGCAAGGATGATGAGGTGATCGGCACGCTGGTCCTGCCGGCGGGGTTCGCGGCGGGCGACCGCGAGCGGATCCTCGAGCGAATCGTCCCTGCCGTGCAGTCGGTTCTGGCCGCCGCTCTGCACCGCGCCGAGCTGCAGGCCGAGGTCGTCGAGACCGCCGCCCTTCGCCGCAACGACGAGATGAAGACGGCCCTGTTGCGCTCGGTGTCGCACGACCTGCGCACACCGCTGACCGCGATCATGACCGCAGCGGCCGCGCTCGACGCCCAGCGGCCCGACCCCGCGCAGGTGGCGGAGGTTCGGGCGGTGGTCCTCGAAGCCGCCACGCGCCTCGCGGCACTCGTCGAGAAGCTGCTCGACCTCTCGCGACTGCAGTCCGGCGCAGCGGAGCAGCGCGTTGGCCCATACTCGCTCGAGGAGGTGCTCGGCGAGGCGATCGAGCACGTCCAGGGCGACCCCGACCTGCTGCGGCTCTCGCTCGACGACGACCTCCCGCTGCTCGAAGGGGATTCGGGGCAGCTCGAGCGAGCCTTCGCCAACCTGCTCGAGAACGCGGTTCGCTATTCGCAGGGAAAGCCGGTCTCGATCCGCGCACGCGTGGTCGGCAACCGGGTGCGCGTGCGGATCGTCGACCAGGGTCCCGGCATCCGCGCCGGCGAGCTCGAGCGGATCTTCCTGCCGTTCTACCGGTCGCCGGGGCAGTCGCCCGCCCATCAGGGCTCGGGCCTCGGCCTGGCGATCGCCAAGGGGTTCATCGAGGTCAACGGCGGGCGGATCTCGGTCGAATCGCTACCAGGACAGGGAACGAGCTTCATCGTCGAGTTCCCGCTCGGCGCCGCGCGGGCGCGCGAGGGCGCGGCGGTCTGATGGCCGGCGAGCGGATCCTGGTGTGCGACGACGATCCGCAGATCCTGCGCGCGCTGCGTCTCGTGCTGCGCGGCGCCGGCTACGAGGTGCTGACGAGCACGACCGGCGAGGAGGCGCTCGACCGCGCGGCGATTGCCGGCCCGCACGCGGCGATCATCGACCTGATGCTCCCCGACCGGCCGGGCATCGAGGTCTGCATGGAGCTGCGCAGCTGGAGCGAGCTGCCGATCATCGTGCTCTCAGCGGTGACCGACGAGGAGACCAAGATCGCCGCGCTGCAGAACGGTGCCGACGACTACGTGACCAAGCCGTTCGCTTCCGGCGAGCTCGTCGCCCGCCTGCAGGCCGTGCTGCGCCGCGCCGGTCGCGCGGCGACGGAGCCGCGGATCGAGGCCGGTGGGCTGGTCGTCGACCTCGCGGCGCGCAGCGTCACGCTGGACGGCGGGGAGGTGCACCTGACGCCGATCGAGTTCGCGCTGCTGCGCGCGCTCGCGGTCAACCGCGGCCTGCTGATGACCCACCGCAAGCTGCTCGCCGAGGTCTGGGGACCGGAGTATGTCGACGCCACGCCGCTGCTGCGCACCCACATCGCGAACCTTCGCCGCAAGCTCCAGGCCGGCGGCGAGCGTCCTCGCTTCATCCGCACCGACTCGGGGATCGGTTACCGCTTCACGGAATGACGCGCGACGAGCGGAGCGGGCGCAGACCGGGTGGGCCGGCAGACAACTACCGCATGGTGGTGAAAAACCCGCCGGTCCGGGCTCGCGGTGCAAGAACGTTCGCGCGGGTGTCGTTGATCGGGCATGGTCGACATACGTCCGCATCATCCGCTGCGCGTTGATGCGCGGATCCGCGTCGACCTGACGTTCCGTGAGGCGCGGGCGCTGTCCCGCGCGGCGGCGCTCGTGGCCGATGTGCTGCGGCCGGAGCTGTTCACCCGGGAGGAGTCGGTGTCCGAGAGCCCGCTGGTCACCGCGCACCAGGTGCTCGTCGCGTCATGTGAGCGCGCCGGCGTGGACCTCGGGAGCCTCGCCCGCTAGCGCTAGCGCTACCGGCGCGACGCGAGATAGCGCGGGGGCCGGCGCCGTCGCATCTCGCGCGCCCGGTCGCGCAGGACCATCTCGTCCAGCAGCTCGCCGGCGCCCGGGCGGATCACGATGATCTCGCCGGGGACGTGCTCGAGCAGCCAGCTGATGTCGTCGGGCAACAGGCCCGGCGAGCCGGCGTCACCCGCGGTCACGACGACGGTGTCGAACGGCTCGTGCTCGACGAGCTGGCGCAGCGCATGGTGGTAGCTGCGGCCGCGCTCGATCCGCGCGTCGACCGCGACGCCGGAGCGCACGGCGCGGTGCTCGATCGCTTCGAGCAGCGGCAGCGCGCTGTCGCACTGGCGCGGCAGGGCGGCGTCGAGCGGCAGATGCATCGGGACGCGCGCGAGGAACACCGGCACCAGCGTCGCGCCGTCGATGCGCGCCAGGCGCAGCGCGGCGTCCAGGCCGCGCTGGGACAGCACCGTGCCGATGAACGGAAAGAGGATTCGCGCGGGGGAGGGCGTCGAAAGCCGTGGCGCGCGGGCGCTGCGCTCGCGGGTGACCAGCACGATGCCGAGGGCCACCAGGGCCGCGGCGAGAGCGACGACGAGCACGGTCATGTGTCTCCGTTCGGTCGCTGGGTGCGGTCGGCGACGATCCGCACGTCGACGCCGGGCAGTGCACGCAGGATCTGGAAGAGCAGCGCCGGCTTGGTCAGCCGTTGCCAGGCGCTGCGGGCTGGCGGCGTCCCCATCAGGATGTAGGTGGTGCCGCGCTCGTGGGCCACCCGCGTGATCACGTCGATCATCACCTCACCCTCCTCGACGAGGACATGCGCGCCGAGCACCGACGCCAGACGGCGCACCGCGCCGAGCTCGCTGCTCGCCTCCTCACGGGCCAGCGTGCCGGGCTCGACGATCCACAGGAGGTCGAGCTCGGCGCCGAGCCGCTGCGCCGAGCGCCAGGCGCGCCGCACGACCCGCTGGGATTGCGGTGAGAGCGTGATCAGCGCCAGCAGCCGCTCGCCGACGGCCTGCGGGGCTGCGGTCTGGGCCAGCCGGTCCTCACGCTGCGGGCCGCTGTTGACCAGGCGCTTGGCCTCGACCTCCTCGGCGACCTGGCGCAGCGAGACCTCGCGGAGCGCCGCGAGGTTCTCGACCCGGAAGAAGTTGTTGAGCGCCGTTTCGATCCGGTCGGGCCGGTAGATCTTGCCGGCACGGACGCGCTCGATCAGCGCCTCGGGTGTGATGTCGATCAGCACGACCTCGTCGGCCTGGCCGAGCACCGAGTCGGGGATCGTCTCGCGCACGCGGGTCCCGGTCAGCTCGGCGACCTGGTCGTTGAGACTCTCCAGGTGCTGGACGTTGACCGTCGAGAACACGTCGATCCCGGCATCGAGCACCGTCTCGACGTCCTGCCAGCGCTTCGGGTGCTCCACGCCGGCAACGTTGGTGTGGGCCAACTCGTCGATCAGGCACAGCTCGGGAGACCGCGCGAGGACGGCCTGCAGGTCCATCTCCTCGGCGGGTGTGTCGCGGTAGGTGACCCGGCGGCGTGGCACGAACTCGAGGTCGCGGGCCAGCTCCTCGGTCTCGCGGCGGCCGTGCGGCTCGAGGTAGCCGATCACGACGTCGCGCCCGTTCTCCGCTTCGCTGTGACCCTCCTGCAGCATCCGGTAGGTCTTCCCGACGCCGGCGGCCATGCCGAGGAACACTCGGTGCGATCCTCGGCGGGGTGCGGCTATCACACGCAGCCCGGCGCTATCCGCCGAGAAGGTTGTGGACGATCAGGTCGATCAGCTTGATGCCGATGAACGGCGCGATGATCCCGCCGAGGCCGTAGATCCAGAGGTTGCGCCGGAGCAGCGCGCTCGCCCCGATCGGCCGGTAGCGCACGCCGCGCAGCGATAGCGGGATCAGCAGCGGGATGACGATCGCGTTGAAGATGATCGCCGACACGATCGCGGAGCGCGGCGTGCCGAGGCCCATGACGTTCAGGACGTGCAGCGGGCTCTTGGCGCCGGCGGTGGCGGCGTAGGTGCCGAAGAAGATCGCCGGGAGGATCGCGAAGTACTTTGCGACGTCGTTGGCGATCGAGAAGGTGGTCAGCGCGCCGCGGGTGATCAGCAGCTGCTTGCCGACCTCGACGATCTCGATCAGCTTCGTCGGGTTGGAGTCGAGGTCGACCATGTTCCCGGCTTCGCGGGCCGCCTGGGTGCCGGTGTTCATCGCCACGCCGACATCGGCCTGCGCCAGTGCCGGGGCGTCGTTGGTGCCGTCGCCGGTCATCGCGACGAGGCGACCACTGGCCTGCTGCTCCTTGATCAGGGCGAGCTTGGCCTCGGGGGTGGCTTCGGCGAGGAAGTCGTCGACGCCTGACTCCTCGGCGATCTTGGCGGCGGTGAGGCGGTTGTCACCGGTCACCATGACGGTGCGGATGCCCATCGCGCGCAGCTGGTCAAAGCGCTCGCGCATGCCCTCCTTGATCGTGTCCTTGAGGTAGACGACGCCAAGCACCTGGCTGTCGCGCGAGACGGCCAGCGGTGTGCCGCCCTCGCGTCCGATGCGGTCGAGCTGCACCTGTAGTTGGGGCGGCGCCTCCCCGCCCTCCTTGCGGGCGAACTCGATCACCGAGTCGCCGGCGCCCTTGCGCAGCTGCTGGCCGTGCCAGTCGACGCCGCTCATCCGGGTCTGCGCGGTGAACGGGACGAAGGTCACGTCGGTTCCGGTCATGTCGTGCTCGCGGATCCCGTACTGCTTGGCCAGGACGACGATCGAGCGGCCTTCGGGGGTCTCGTCGGCCAGCGAGGCAAGTTGGGCGACCTCCGCCAGTTCGGCTTCGGTGACGCCGGGCATCGGGATGAACTCCGACGCCTGGCGGTTGCCGAGGGTGATTGTCCCGGTCTTGTCCAGGAGCAGCACGTCAACGTCGCCGGAGGCCTCGACGGCGCGCCCGGAGAGCGCGAGCACGTTGCGACGGACCAGACGGTCCATTCCGGCGATCCCGATCGCGGACAGTAGCGCGCCGATCGTCGTCGGGATCAGCGCCACGAGCAGCGCGATCAGCGTCGTCTCGGAGACCGGGGTGTGCGCGAACAAGCCGAACGGGCGCAGCGTCGCCACGACGATCATGAAGATCAGCGTCAAGCTGGCGAGCAGGATGTTCAGCGCGATCTCGTTCGGCGTCTTGCGGCGCTGTGCTCCCTCGACAAGCGCGATCATCCGGTCGAGGAACGACCTGCCCGGCTCCTGGGTGATCTCGACGAGAATCTGGTCCGAGGTCACACGTGTCCCGCCGGTGACGGCGCTGCGATCGCCGCCGGATTCCCTGATCACCGGCGCGGACTCGCCGGTGATCGCCGACTCGTCGACCGTCGCGATGCCCTCGATCACCGTGCCATCCCCGGGGATCACCTCGCCGGCGACGACGACCACGATGTCGCCGCGCCGGAGCTCGGCGGCCGGGCGGATCGTGCCATCCTGCATCGTCGCCATGGTTTCCTTGCGCATGGCCCGCAGCGTGTCGGCCTGAGCGCGCCCGCGGCCCTCGGCAAACGCCTCCGCCATGTTCGCGAACACGACGGTCAGCCACAACCAGATCGCGATCGTGAACGTGTACCAGGCCGGGTCATGGCCGCCGAGCGCCTGGCCACCGCCGAGCTGGATGAACCACGTGATCGTGGTGATCACGGCGCCGATCTCGACGACGAACATCACCGGGTTGCGGATCTGCACGCGCGGGTCGAGCTTGGTCAGGCTGTCGAGCAGCGCGCGCGCGACGATGTCACGCCGGAACAGCGAGATTGCACGCCGCTCTGAGGTTGCGGGTTGCGTTGACATCTAGCTGTTTGCTCCTGGTCCACGGTCGAGGGCGAGGTTGAGTTCGAGCACATTGACGCCGGGCTCGCCGAGGAAGCCGAGGCTGCGCGCCGTCGTGTAGCGGGCGACGAGGGCGTCGACCGTGCTCAGCGGCAGGTGGCGGACGGCGGCAACGCGGTGCGCCTGGATGCGCGCGTTGGCAACCGAGATGTCGGGGTCGACGCTTGACGCCGAGCTGTTGACCGCATCGACCGGGATCGTGGCGGCGCTGAGCCCGGGGTCATATGGCTGCTCCAGCTTGAGGTAGGTCTGGATGTTGGCGAGATCGTCGGCCCTGGTCGCGACACTGTTGGGGCCGGCGTTCGAGAAGGCCGATCCCGCAGCGTTGTCTGCGGTGCCGCCGGTCACGTACGGCTGGCCGGTCCCGGACGGTCGGGTCTGGAAGTAGCGCGGGTCTGGCTGGATGACGGCAACGCCCTTGACCGTCTCGGCCTTGCCGTTCGTGCCGATCACCGGCTCGTAGAACTGCTGGCCGATCAGCGCGGAGCCCACCACGACGCCGTTGCGCTTGATCAGCGAGCCGTCGGCCTTGCCGGGGAAGATCCCCTGGCTCACGCCGGTGACGAGCATCGGGTAGGCGAAGCCGAGGAGGATCGTAAGGATGATCATCGAGAGGAAGCCGGTGAGGATGTCGCGGCGCATCAGTAGAGGTGTCCCGTCAGTGCTTGGACGATCGGACCCAACAGGAGAGCGGGGAAGAAGGTCAGGGCGCCGACGAGCACGATCACGCCGATCAGCAGTACGACGAACGTGGCGTTGTCGGTGCGCATCGTTCCGAGCCCCACCGGGCTGACGCGCTTACCGGCGAGCGCACCGGCCACGGCGAGGGCGAAGAGGATCGGGGCGTAGCGCGCGAACAGCATCGTGAAGCCGCCGAGCAGGTCGGTGAAGGTCACGCCGTGCGACCCCACGTTGCCGGCGGCGGGCTGGATGAAGCCTGTGTAGCCGGCGAACGCCGAGCCGTTGTTGTTGGCCTGCGAGAGATAGGCGTAGAAGGTTTCCGAGAACCCCTGCGGGCCGGTCGCGACTATCGACGCCCGTCCGGCGGCGCTGGCCGTTGCAAGCGATGTCGAGAACAGCGCCGTGAGCGGCGTGATCAGCAGCCCCAACGCGACCAGCTTGATCTCCTTCGCCTCGATCTTCTTGCCGAGGTACTCGGGTGTGCGTCCGACCATCAGGCCGCCGATGAACACCGCGAGCAGGACGTAGAGGAGGATCGAGTACAGACCGGTCCCGACGCCGCCGAAGATGACCTCGCTGGCCGACAGGTTCGCGAAGGGGACGGCGCCGCCGAGTCCGGTGTAGGACTCGATCGAGCTGTTCACCGCGCCGCAGGAGGTCACCGTGGTGACCACGTCGAAGATGGCCGACCCCGCGATGCCGAACCGCTGCTCCTTGCCCTCGAGGTTGCCGCCGGTGGAATTGGCGCGAACCCCCGTGACCAGGCCGGCGGCGCGCTGCGCCGGCGACCCGTGGGCCTCGGCGGCGTAGGCGACGGTGACGCCGCCCAGGAACATCACGAACATCGTCGCGAAGATCGCCAGGCTCTGGCGCCGCGAGGCGACCATGCGCCCGTAGGTGAACACGAGGCTCGCGGGGATGATCAGCACCAGCAGCATCTCGAAGAAGTTCGTGAAGCCGTTCGGGTTCTCGAACGGGTGCGCCGAGTTGACGTTGAAGAAGCCGCCTCCGTTGGTGCCGAGCATCTTGATCGCCTCCTGCGAGGCGACCGGCCCCATCGCGATGGTCTGCGCGAGGCCGCTGATGCCGTGCGCGGAGACGTAGTGCGAGAGGTTCTGCAGCGAGCCCTGGGAAACGAGGACCAACGCGCTGATGAAGGAGATCGGGAGCAGCACGTAGAGGATCGTCTTGACGAGGTCCGAGTAGAAGTTGCCGAGGCTCTTGCCGCTGCGGCCCGCGATGCCGCGGATCAGCGCGATCGCCACGCAGATGCCGACCGCCGCGGAGACGAAGTTCTGCACGGTCAGCCCGAGCATCTGGCTGAGGTAGGTCAGCGTCGTCTCGCCGCCGTAGTACTGCCAGTTCGTGTTCGTCAGGAACGACGAAACCGTGTTGAAGGTCACGTCCCACGGTGCGGCGTGGAACTCCACCCCGGCGTAGTTGTTCCACGGCTGGATGCTCGCCGTGCGCAGGACCACGTAGAGGACGATCCAGCCCGCGAGCGAGAAGATGATCAGGCTCTTTGCGTAGGACTTCCAGTCCTGCTCACGCTTGGGATCGACGAAGAAGCAGCGCAGCAGCAGCCGCTCCGCTCCACCGAAGATCGGCGTGAGAAAGACGCGCTCGCCCGAATACACCTTGGCCATGTAGCGGCCAAGGATCGGCGAGAGGATGATCAGCAGTGCGCAGAACGCGAGGATCTGCAGCCAGCCGTTGACGGTCATGGCCTAGAACTTCTCTCCGCGTACCAGCGCGTACATCAGATAGACGCAGATCAGCACCGCGACGACCAGGCCGAAGAAGTCGGCGGCGCTCATGTGCGCGACGAAGAAGCCGAGCGTACTCACACCCGATCGATTCCTTCGATGATCAGGTAGAGCACCGCGAACGCGACGATGCCGAGGACGATTGCGATGAGGTCACCGGTCATGTCTGTCAGCGTAGGAGCCACCCCGTGTGGCGCGCATCAAGATTCAGCGCTGCCGCATGGAGATTTCGTCAAGCGCCACACGCCGCGTGTCCGCGTCCGCGAGCGCTCCAGGGAGCCGAAACCGCATCCGCCGCGCCCCCATGCGTGTCCGCGCGCCGCCGCTGGCGTGGCGAGAGCGCACTAGCAGGCGACGACGTCGAAGGCGACGGTCGGAGGATCGTCCTCGCGCAGCGCGTCCGATATGTCCCAGACCGCCTCGGTCACCGTTCGGGTGCAGCGCGCGTTGAACAGCGGACTGTCGATGCCGTCGGTCAGGAATCGGGCGACCAGCACGATCCCGCGAGGGTTGACCGGACCGGGGGCTTCGAGGCGTTCCGCCAAGCCGAGGATCGCCTCCCGATCGGCCCGCACCGCCGCGCAGACGGTGACCACCGCCGAGAAGGGGGGACGGCTCCCGGCGCGGTCGGCGTAGGCGACGACCTCGCGCAGGTTGCGTGCATGCCGGCGCCGGGTGCGCGGGTCGCTCAACTGGCGTGCGCGCCACGCAACCGCCGCATTCGCCCAGCACGCACAGCCGGAGACGATCTGCTGATCGAGCCTGCCTCGGGTCAGCCACAGACGGATTCGGAGCGCACCGCCGTCGAGCGCCGGGATCGACCGGCGACGGCGGCGCGACGGGAATCGGTCGAAGGCGGCGTCCGCCATCACCGAATGCGGGTCCCGCACGGCGGCTGGGCGCCGGACCACGGCGGCGCGGTCGGACTCCGTCCCAGCCCCCGATCGCTGCCAACGCGCATCTGCCGTCTCCTTGACCGATCGAAGCGGCGGCGGTCGGCCGCCGCGCTCGAAGTGTCTCCCCGAGACCATCAAGACGGCGTCAAGGAACCGGTCCCGGCCATAGAGATTTCGTCAAGGTGACCGACGGCGCCCTGCGGCGCGAATTTCCGCCGATCTGCCCGCGCAGCGCACTCGAGCAGCCGGCCGTGGGCGCCGCGCGGCGGGCCTCCGGGGCCGTCCGCCGCGCGGGCGAATCGACATTTGGCGTAGGCCCGCGGAGATTTCGTCAAGATCATTGTGTGAAAACGATCCATGAGGTGCAGATCCGCGGCGAAACGATCCGGCTCGGACAGCTGCTGAAGCTCAGCGGGATCGCCGAGTCCGGCGGCGCGAGCAAGGCGCTGCTTGCCGACGGAGTGCGCGTCAACGGGGTCGTCGAGACGCGACGCGGGCGCCAGCTGCGCGCCGGAGACATGATCGAGGCGCGCGGCGAGACCGCGCGCGTGGTGGCCGCATGAGCTCGCCCGGTCGACGCACCGCCGCGGTCGCGGTGATCGCCGGCGCGGCGCTCGCCTGGGGGGGACTCGCCAGCGCGGATTCGCCGCTCGCGGTGACGAAGTACACGATCCCGACGGGCGGATCGGTGCCGACCGGGATCACCGCCGGTTCCGATGGCAACCTGTGGTTCACCGAGTCCGCCGGCCGTAGGATCGGCCGCATCACACCGACGGGCACGATCACCGAGCCGACCGGGGCGACCGGCCTCGCCGAGCCGACGGTGATCTCACCCGGTGTCAACAACACGCTGTGGTTCACCGAGTCCGCTGCGGTCGGCGAGCTCGCCCTCCCCAACGGGACGGCGACCCAGTCGCCGCAGCTGCCGGGCGGCGACATCCACCGGCCGGGCGGCGTCGCGGTCGACACCAAGGGCAACGCCTGGGTCACGATCGCGCAATCCTCGACCACGCCGCTGATCGCCGAGCTCGACAGTGGTCGCTGGACACCGACCGGCGCCAGCTTGGCCACCGGCTCGCTGCCCGAGTCGATCGTCACCGGCCCGGACGGGAACATGTGGTTCGCCGAGGTCGGCGCGGACAAGATCGGCAGGCTCGATCCGGGCAGCACGCCGCCGTCCAGCGCCGTCATCACGCTGTTCACGCCCCCCGTCTCGGGCACGCTCGGGAACATCGTGGTCGGCCCCGACGGGAATCTCTGGGTCGGCAGCCGGGGCACGCTCGTCAGCCCGTCGGCCGTCCTGCGCATCACGCCCGCCGGTGTCATCACGCCGTTCGACCTGCCGGGCGGATCGACGGCGAACCCGGACGTCATCGCGGTCGGCCCCGACGGGGAGCTGTGGCTGGCCGGCGGCGGTGGCCTGACCTCGCTGACCACCGCGGGCGCCTTCACCGGCTACCCCGGCATCCTGCCGGCAGCCGATGCGATCAGCTCGATCTACACCGATCCGGGCGCCGCGGACGCACTCTGGATGACCGATCAGACCGCCGGGACGATCTATCGCGTTGCGCTGCAGCCGCCGCCCCCGCCGCCGCCGCCCCCGCCACCCCCGCCACCTTCGCCACCGACGACCCCGACGCCCCCGCCGGCGCTGAGCGCTGCCCTCGCCTCGGTGTCCGCGGTGGCCAAGACCTCGGCGACGCTGGCAGCGACGATCTCCGAGCCCGCCGGCAGTCCGCCGACGACGGTCGACTACGTGTTCGAGTACGGCACGAGCACCGCCTACGGCTCCTCGACGAGTTCCGCCACCGCCACCGCAACGGCGTCCGGAGTGGGCGTGAGCACCACCGTGACGGGGCTCACGCCGTACACCACCTACCACTACCGGCTGGTGGCGAGCGACTGCGCGACAGCGTCGTGCCAGACGGCGACCGCGGACCAGAGCTTCACCACCGGCTCGACGCTGCAGCCCGTCCCGAACGTGACGGTCGGCGTCACCGTCACCGCCGGCACGATCCTGGTCAAGCTGCGCGGCCATCGCGGCTTCACGCGCCTTCGCGCCGGCGAGCTGATCCCGCTCGGCGCGACGGTTGACGCGCGCCACGGCACGCTGCTGATCCAGAGTGCGGTCGGGCCGGGCGCCGGGCACCTGGCGAGCGGCCTGTTCTCCGGCGGGGTCTTCGTGCTCAGGCAGCCCGCCGGCACGACGATCACCGTCCTCGCGCTCACCAGCAGCTTCGCGAGCTGCAGCGGAGCGACCCGCCGGGCGACCGCGCGGATCGCGGCAGTCAGCCCGAAGAAGAAGAAGAAGAAGCGGACCAAGAAGAAGATCTCGCACAAGACGGTGAACGAGGTGTTCGGCAACGCCCACGGCCAGTTCTCGACGCGCGGGCATTACGCCACGGCCGCCGACCAGGGCACGCGCTGGCGGGCCGCCGACCGTTGTGACGGAACGCTGATCAGCGTCTCGGCCGGGAAGGTCACGGTGACCGACTTCGTGCACCACCGCACGATCGTGCTGACGGCCGGGCACTACTACTTCGCGCGCACTCACTGAGCCGCTGGGCGAGCCACTACACTCGGAGGGCGTGTCCACGTCACCGCGCAACGTGCACGGCGCCGCCGACGAGTCCACGACGGCTCGCTCCGGGGGTGAGGTCAGGGCGCGCCTGCTCGCGGAGCGCACCGGGCGGCCGTTCCTTGTCCTGCGCGACGGGGCCGAGCGGCAGCGGATCGTCGATCTGGACAGCGACGCCAAGGCCACGATGACCATCGGACGCAGCGACCGCGCCGACGTGGCGATCGACTGGGATGGGGAGGTCTCGCGGCTGCATGCCGAGATCCAGTGCGCCGCCGGGGAGTGGCTGGTCGTCGACGACGGGCTCTCGAGCAACGGCACGTTCGTCAACGGGCAGCGGATCGCCGGCCGTCGCCGGCTGACCGACGGCGATGCGATCAGGGTCGGCGCGACGGTGATGCTCTTTCGCAGCCCGCGGCTGACCCCGGCGCCGACGCTGCGCGCCTCGGTCGGGGTGACGCTCGATCAGCTCAGCGAGAGCCAGCGCCGCGTGCTGGTCGCGCTGTGCCGCCCCTACGAGGGCTCGCTGCACCTTGCGTCGCCGGCCAGCAACCAGCAGATCAGCGATGAGCTGTTCCTCAGCATCGACGCGGTCAAGGCGAACCTGCGCACCATGTACCAGCTGTTCGGTGTCGCCCGCCTGCCGCAGAACCAGAAGCGCGCGCAGCTCGCCGAGCGAGCGATCACGTGGGGATTGGTCGGGCCCGAGCGCTAGGAGGCCGAGCCGCGTCGCTGACGTCGCGGGGCGGGGTCGCCGCGGCGATGCTCGCGGTCGCGCTGCTCGGGCTCCTCGCCGGGTACGCGGCGTGGCACACCGGCGTCGGTCGCAACCTCGAGCTGCAGACGGTTGACGCGCGCTTCGCGGTCCGCGGCACCCAGAAGCCGTGGCCGGGCGTCGTGATCGTCGGGATCGACTCCGCGAGCCGGCAGCGCTTCGGCCTGTTCCCCTATCCCCGGCGGGTCGATGCCGTGGTCATCGACCGCCTCCGCGAGGCGGGCGCACGGACCATCGCGTTTGACCTGGTGTTCGCCGGCCAGACGGACCAGGCCGACGACCTCAGTCTGTTCGACGCGGCGCGGAGCACGCGAGGTCGAACCGTGGTGGCCGGCACGGCGACCAACGCCAGCGGCCAGAGCAATGTGTTCGGCGGGCCGCAGGTGCAGCGCGCGGCCGGCGTCGGCGTCGGCAGCGCCCTGTTCCCCGTGGATCACGACGGCACGATCCGGCGCGTGCCCGAGTCGGTCGAGGGCCTGCAGAGCTTCGCCGTGGCGGCGGCGCGCGGCGCGGGCCTCTCGTCAACGCGGCTGCGATCGCTGTTCAGCGCGCGGTCCCAATGGATCGACTTCCCGGGACCGGCCGGCACCGTGAAGACCTACTCCTTCTCGGACGTCTACAACGGGGTCGTCCCGCGCGCCGCGCTGCGCGGACGCATCGTCGTGATCGGTGCGACGGCCGGTGAGCTCCAGGACGTCCACACCGTCTCCGGCTGGGCTTCCCTGCCGATGTCCGGGCCCGAGATCGAGGCCGACGCGATCGCGACGCTGATGAACGGGGCGCCGCTGCGCTCCGCCTCGACGCTCGTCAACTGGCTGGTGCTGATCGTCGCCTGCCTGTTGCTCCCGGCACTCGCGTGGCGGCGGGTTCCCTGGCCGCGGCTGGTGTGGGTCGGGCTCGGCGCGGCCGCGGCCGCGCTGGTGGGAACCCAGATCGCGTTCGACACCGGCACGATCAACGTCGTCGTGGCACCGCTGAGCGGCCTGCTCGTCAGCGGCATCGGTGCCGTTCTCGTGCCGCTCGGCCTCGAGCGCCGAGAGCTGGCAACGCTGCGGGGGCTGCGCGACCGCTTCGCGCGCTTCGATCCGGGGGTCGTCGATGCCGTGCTCGCCGATCCCGGCGTCGCGCTGCGCCTGCGTGCACTGGCGATCGGCCCCGAATCGGTGATTGCCGGCTACCGCATCGTCTCGCTGATCGGCCGCGGCGGCATGGGCGTGGTCTACGAGGCCGTCCAGCTCGCCCTCGAGCGACCCGTCGCGCTCAAGCTGATCGACCCGGCACGGGCCGATGACCCAGAGTTCCGCGCCCGGTTCGTGCGCGAGTCCCACATCGCCGCCGGCCTCGAGCACCCGCACGTGATCCCGGTCTACGAGGCCCGCGAAGACGAGGGGCTGCTATTCATCGCGATGCGCCTCGCGCGCGGCCCGAGCCTCGCCGACGTGCTCGCGAGCGACGCTCCGCTGACGCCGCTCTACGCGGCACGGCTCACCGTCCAGATCGCCTCGGCGCTCGGCGCGGCCCACGCCCGCGGCCTCGTGCACCGCGACGTCAAGCCCGCCAATATCCTGTTGCACGACCGCGAACACGCCTACCTGACCGACTTCGGCATCACCCGCGAGATCGGTGACGAGGGCCTGACGGCGGCCGGCGAGCGCGTCGGCACCGTCGACTACATGGCGCCGGAGCAGGCTCGCGGCGAGTCCGTCGGTCCCGCCGCCGACATCTACTCGCTCGGCTGCGTGCTCTACGAGGCGCTGACCAGCCAGGTGCCCTATCCGGCCGACAGTGAGGTGGGACGCATCGTGGCGCATCTGCATGAACCGCCGCCGCGCGCGTCGGAGCACTGGCCGGGGGTGCCTCCCGCGCTCGACGCGGTGATCGCCCGGGCGCTCGACAAGGAGCCCGGCCTGCGCTTCGTCTCGGCCGCGGAGTTCTCGATCGCCGTGGCGCGTGCCGCCGGCATCGAGTCCGTCGATGAGCCGCTTGCGCCGCCGTCGCCGCGCGCGCAGGCCGGCGCCGATCAGCCGACGATGCCGTCGGGCTGAGCGGCCGGCGCCCGCGGCGCGCGGAGCGGCGCTACGCTGCGGCGGTGCTACGACGGCGCTCGACGGTGGCGCTCGGCCTGGTCGGCCTCGCCGGCTTCGTGATCCTCGCGATCCACGGCAGCGACCTGATCGAGGTCATCGGCGGCGTCCTGCTGGGCGGCGTGCTGCTCTTCGTCGCCGCCCTGATCGTGCTGCGACTCGGCCCGCAGAGTCAGCCCGACCGCGAGCGTGAGGCCCGCGCGCGCGAGGAGTTCGCGCGCACCGGCGAGTGGCCCAGCGCCTAGTTGGCCTTGGGTCGGTCAGCTCCACGGCCCGACCCCGCTGACGTGCTCGACGGTGATCCGCGACACGACGCCGGGCGGCGGATCCGCCATCGGCGGGAAGGTGACGTCCGGACCCAGATAGACGTGGGCGAGCCGCTGGAGCAGCGCCGCGGCGCCGCCCGCCTGAAGCCGCGCGGTGCCGCGCACGACGAGGTACTCGCGCAGGCCGATCGCGTTGACCGTGGCGCCTGCGATCGACAGCGCGACGCGCGGATCGGCGGCGATGTTGCGCAGCTTGTGCTGGCCCTCATCGAGGTGTCCGGCGACGATCTCGTCGCCGTCGAGGCCGACCCAGATGCACGCGACGCGCGGGCTGCCGTCAGCGGCAAGGGTCACCAGGTGCGCGAGTGACCCGGACTCGATCAGCGCGCGAGCGGCTTGGTTCAGCACGGCCATGGCGTCTCCTCTGTGGCTGCTGGGCGGGCACGCTAGCGCAGTCGCGACGCCGCCTCACGGGCGGCGCGCCGGGCGGCGTCGGCGCGGTGTCGCGCTACGCCGGCCGGGCCACCGCGCGGGCCGCGCGCCCCAGGGCCGACGCCGCGGGCTCGGAGCTGTAGCCGAGCTCCGCGCGCGCCAGCGCATCGTCGAAGAGCATCGGCCAGCGCGCGACCCGCACCTCGTCGATGACGAGCAGCTTCGGCTCGCGCCGCAGGCGGGCGGCGATCCACGCGGCGCCGTAGGCCGCGGCCCACGGCACGGCCAGCCGCGGCGCCGGGCGGCCGACCGCCGCGCAGATCGCGGCGAACGTGTCGCGCATCGAGAGGTTCTCGCCACCC
>Ga0307374_10006305_pt1 | contig 18751 bp, 21 predicted proteins | sample OX3MG_FD_202532 | JGI IMG/M metagenome (GOLD analysis project Ga0307374, IMG submission 202532) | Soil microbial communities from Risofladan, Vaasa, Finland - OX-3 | ecosystem: Environmental > Terrestrial > Soil > Coastal area > Acid sulfate soil | place: Finland: Risofladan, Vaasa | collected...
GCGTGATGGTGATGTTCCTGTTCCAGATGGTCTTCATGGATACCGCGGCCACGATCGTCACCGGCGCGGCGGCCGAGCGCTGGAAGTTCGCGGCGTTCGCGGTATCGAGCATGTTCCTCGCGGCCATTACCTACCCACTTTACGGCAATTGGGCGTGGGGCGGCGGATGGCTGTCGCAACTGGGCGCCAACTATCACCTCGGCCACGGCTATTGCGACTTCGCGGGTTCGGGAGTCGTGCATGCGGTGGGCGGCGTGAGCGCGCTGGCGGTCTCGATGATCATCGGGCCGCGTATCGGCAAGTACAAGCGCGATGGCCGTCCCAACCCGATGCCGGGCCACGACATCACGATGGTGCTGATCGGCTGCTTCATCCTGGCCTTCGGCTGGTTCGGGTTTAACCCCGGCAGCACGCTGGGCGCTTCGGGCGCGGGCAACCTGCGGATCGGCTCGATTGCGGTCAACACGATGCTTGCCGGATGCACCGGGTCATTCGCGTCGGTGCTCTATATGTGGATCCGCTTCGGCAAGCCCGACGCATCGATGGGCGGTAACGGCTTGCTGGCCGGGCTGGTCGCCATCACGGCGCCGAGCGGATTCGTCAACACGGTTGGCGCGGTAATCATCGGTTTCGCGGCCGGTATGCTGGTCTGCCTCAGCGTCGAGTTTGTCGAGCGTGTGATGAAGGTCGACGATCCGGTCGGCGCGATCTCGGTGCACGGCGCCTGCGGACTGTGGGGCGTATTGTCGGTCGGTCTGTTCGCCGACGGTACGAGCAACTACGGCGGCAGCTGGAACGGCGTGGACGGCTCCGTGCGTGGGCTGTTCTACGGCGATCCGGGCCAATTCGTCGCGCAACTTATCGGATGCGCGACGCTGGTGGGTATCGTGTTCACGATTTCCTACCTCGGGAATTGGCTGATCGACGGATTGGTGGGCCAGCGCGTGGGTGCGGCTAGCGAACTGGAAGGCCTCGACCTGCCCGAGATGGGCGCGCTTGGATACCCGGAATTTCAACTGGTGAGCTCGGGACTTGGACGCTCGGTGGAAGTTGCCGCGGACTGACGCGCGGACAGACGGAGGATTACGTCGATGACAGGACAAATTGTTTTCGGAGTGCTGATGCTGATCGTGTTCGCGCTGTGGCAGCTTGCCAAACCCGGCAAAAGCGTGTTCGACAAGTAGGCTGCGAGGAAACGGGGGCCCATGGCAATGCAAAGCGCAATATCACAGGATGAGGGCTTGGTGGCAGACAGGAAACCAACGCCGATCATCCGCGATGCCGACCAATTGCTCCGGCGCGGGATCGACGCGCTCGAACATGACCGGTTCGAGGAAGCCGCGGGCCTGCTGCGACAGGCGGTCGACCTGGCGCCGGAATCACCGATGGCATCGCTGGCGCTGGGAATCGCGCTCGTTCGCCTGTTGCGAGTTCCCGAGGCGACGGCCGTGCTGGAAAATGCCATCGCGCTCGATCCCGAGGCCTTCTACCCGCACTTCCGGATGGCCGAGCTCTGCATGCGTGTGGGACTCGTGGCCCAGGCCGAGGAGGAGCTCACTCGCGCGATGGATCTGAGCACCTGCGACTACGAGCGCCGGCTGGTCCGGGAACTGCGCGCGATCGATCGCAAGCGGGCGCCGCGGCGCATCTGGCGTCCCGATTTCGCCGGCCTTTTCGGCAGAAAGCCGAAGCCGTGACACGGAGTACCTTGCTATGACCAAGCAGCGGCACATCGCATTAAGCCTCGGCACCGGAGCACTCGCGGCCGCAACCGCAATCGCGGTGTTCGGCGCGCCGCCGATACCGGTCGCCGCGGGAGTCCTGATAACGGTTATGTGGTTGATTAAACGCGGTCCCGTCGTCTGAACGTCGGAGCGGCCCCGGAGGAGTTCAAGTGAAAAAGATCGAAGCCATCATCAAGCCCTTCACGCTGGACGGGGTAAAGGAAGAACTGCAAAAAGTCGGGATCACCGGCATGACCGCCTATGAAGTCAAAGGCTTTGGTCGTCAGAAGGGCCATACCGAGCTCTATCGCGGCTCCGAGTACGTGGTCGACTTCCTGCCCAAGGTCAAGCTCGAAATAGTCGTGCGCGACGACCAGCTCGCCTCGGTCCTGCAAGCCATCACGCGCAAGGCGCAAACCGGAAAGATCGGCGACGGCAAGATCTTCGTCACCAACCTCGACGATGTCGTCCGTATCCGCACCGACGAGCACGGTGACGGCGCCATCTGAGTCCCGGGTGTGAACGGTAGCGGCGGTTGTGTGTGTGACTGAATGGTCCTGGCGCTTGGCTTGATCCTGCTCGCGGTGTTGCTCGGGCCGGTACTGATAAAGCCGGTCGAACGTAACATCGAGGTTTTCTTCCTGGCCGTCGGAGCGTTGGCGGCGGCGGTGAGCGGCCAATTGAGTTGGCCGCTGCTGCACGCCGCGGTGACGGAGCCGGTGGCGCTTACCATCGCGGTCCTGGTCTTCGGCGCGGTCGCACGCTTGATGCGCCCCACCTTCGACCGCTGGATCGAGCAGCTGCTCGGGGTGATGTCGGCGCACTGGATTTACTTCATCCTGATCGTCGTACTCGGCCTGCTCTCCAGTGTAATCACCGCGGTCATCGCCGCGCTGATCCTGGTCGAGGCTGTCTCGCTGCTCAACCTCGACCGCAAGAGCGAAATCGCGGCGGTCGTCCTCGCCTGCTTTGCGATTGGCCTTGGCGCGGCGCTGACCCCGGTCGGCGAGCCGCTGGGAACCATCGCAATAGCCGCGCTTCACGCCGATTTCTGGTACCTGGTCCGGCTGCTCGGCTGGCTGGTGGTCGCCGGCATACTGATTGTCGGCCTCGTGAGCCTCATCTTTCCGGTAAAGCATGGAGAATCGCTGAGGGCGGAGCGCGATGAACAAACCTGGGCCGATGTGGCCATCCGCGCCGGCAAGGTGTACCTGTTCGTGGCCGGCCTGGTGGGCCTGTCGTGGGGACTAAGACCGCTGGTCGACGTGTTCATCAGCAAGATGCCCGGGTCGGTGCTCTTCTGGCTCAACAGCATTTCCGCCGTGGTCGACAACGCGACGCTCACCGCCGCCGAGATCGGGCCCTCGCTCAGCGTCGCGCAACAGCGCGCCGTTCTCATGGGCCTGCTCATCAGCGGAGGCATGCTGATTCCCGGCAACATACCGAATATCGTGGCGGCCGGACGGCTCGGCATCGGCAGCCGCGAATGGGCGCGCATCGGGCTGGTGACGGGGCTGCCGCTGATGGCGCTGTGCTTCGCCGTCCTGTTGTGGATGAGCTAGCGGCCGAAAACGACGCCGAAGCCGACGCGGCGAACCCTTCCGAGTCTGACATGTATAATCCGTTCACGGACTGAATTTCGGCTTCAGGCGAAGCCCAGCTCCGCCGCGGCGATCAGCTCCAGCACCTCGTCGCGCTTGAGCGTGTGCAGCGGCGCCGAGCGCAGGTCGCGGAAGTAGCGCTCCAGCGGATTGCCCTTGAGATAGCCCTGACCGCCGGCGATGCGGGTCGCCAGGTTCGCGACCTCCAGCATGTTCTCCGCCACGAACGTGCGCAGCGTCTCGATCGTCATCACCTGCCGCTCGCCGTAGGTCCGCCCCTCGGACATCTCGCGCGCGAGGCTGTAGATGAGCGTGCGGCAGGCCTCGAGCCGATTGTGCATCTCGCCGAGCGCGAAGCGCGCGGCCGGCAGGCTGCCCACCAATTGCCCGCTCTTCTGCAACTTGCGCGTGCGCGCGTATTCCAGCACGTAGTTGTACGCGGCCTGGCCGATTCCCAGGTAGATCGCGGAGAACGACAGGCAGTACCAGTGCGCCACCTTGATGAATTCCTCGAAGAATTGGCCTTCTTCTCCGATCAATTGCTCCGACGGCGCGAACACGTCGCGAATCATGATGGTGTTGCTGCCGGTCGCGCGCATCCCCATCGCATCCCAGTTTTCGATCACCTCCAGGCCCGGGGTGGCGCGCGGAATCAGGAACACGCATCCGCCGGACGCCGGCCCCTGGTAATCCTCAAGCGACGTGCTGATCCCGAAGTAGTCCACCACCGGCGAGAGCGTGCAAAAGACCTTCTGGCCGTTAAGCCGATACCCGCCGGGCACCTTGCGGGCCCTGGTATTGGGCGAGAGGATCGAGCGCGCGCCGCCGCCCTCGGTGTAATACCCGTTGAGCAGCATCTGCTTGCGGCCCACGTTCTCCAGGTACAAAGCCTTCTGCGCCGCGGTCATGAACGGCGTATAGAAACCCACCGAGTTGAGATGCATGTTGATCGCAAACGCGGTGGCGCAGCAGCCCTGCACGAGCTGCTCCTGGGCGAGGATGAACGTAAACGGATCGACGCCCCAGCCGCCGTATTCCTTCGGCGTGGTCATCGTCGTGTAGCCGGTTTCCTTCAGGCGCGCGATATTTTCGAACGGGAAGCTGCCTTCGCGGTCGTGCTGCTCGGCGCGCGGCGCGAACTCTTTCGCAAGCTCCCTGGCGAGACCGATGATGCGCTGCTGCTCCGGGGTCAGCTCGAGAAACATGATGGGACTCCTACAAGCGGAGGATGGGAACTCTTACGCGCGCGTTATCGCGATCGCCTCGACCTCGATCAGCAGTGCCGGAAAAGCCAGCGCCGCGACCACCACCGCCGTGCTCGCGGGCGGATCGTTGCCGAATACTTCGCCGCGCACCGCGAGCATGTCCATGAACTTCGATCCGTCGGTGATGTAAGTGTTTATCTTGACGATATCCTTCATCCCGCTGCCGGCGCTTTCGAGCACGTCCTTGATATTCTCGAAAACCTGGCGGGTCTGTGCTTTCATATCGCCTTCACCGACCAGCTTGCCGTTCGAATCGTAGGCGATCTGCCCCGAGACATAGATCGTGTTGCCGACCTGTTTGGCCTGCGCGAGCGGCAGACGATCGTCCCACGCCCATCCCGGATCGACGGTTCGCCTGCGCGCGGGCGAGGCGGTTACGCGCCGCGCCTTGGGCGCCGCAGTTTTTCCGCGTCCGCGACCTACCTGCTTCTTCGTGCCCCGCATATTGCCTCCTGTCTGAATGCTGAAACGTGATGCTATAGAAGAGTCTTATCCGGGAAGTCGAGCCGAAGGCAAAAGATCGGGCGCCGCGCCGGCGCGAGGGAGGTCTGGAGTGAAGAGGCCCGGGGTGAAAAGGAAGCTGGCCGAGTTGCCCGGCCGGATGCTGCTGGCGGCGCTGTTCGGGCTCGCCCTGACGCAGGCTCCAGCGTTCGTCGCGCTGGCCCAGGGAGCACCACAGGCAAAATCGCAGGCACAGTTGCCGGCACAATCACCAGCAGGATCGCTGGCCGAGGCGTACCGGATCATCGCCTCGAAACAGTTCGTCGATCTCACCCACTCGTTCAGCCCGCTGACCCCGGTATGGAAGGGGTTCGGGCCGGCGACTTTCTCGGCGGGCGCCGATCCCGCGACCGGGCGTCCCTACACTATCGGGAAGGACGGCTTCCGGGTGTTTTTCTATTCGATGGTCGGGCAGTACGGCACGCATATCGACCCGCCGGCGCATTTCGACCTCAACGGCCAGACGATGGACCAGATTCCGGTCAAGCAGATGATCCTGCCGCTGGTGGTCTTCGATATGACGCCGATGCTCAAGACCGACCCCAATCATGCGCTCAGCGTCGAGGACATCAAGGCGTGGGAGCACCAGCACGGCCGGGTTCCGGCCGGGTCTTTCGCGGCGCTGCGTACCGACATGTACAAGGACTGGACGGCCGATCCGCAGCGCTTCAAGCGCGCGCCATTCCCGGCATGGTCGCTTGCGGCAATCAAGTTTCTCTACGAGCAACGCGGCATCGTGGCCAACGGTCACGAGGCGATGGATACGGACACCACTCCCGACATGAAATCCGAGACCTGGCTGCTCAAGCACGGGCACTGGCAGATCGAAGTGATGGCCAACCTGGACAAGGTCCCGGCGACCGGCGCGCTGATCGTGGTGAGCTGGCCGAAGCCGAAGCACGGGCTAGGCTTTCCGGCGCGCGCCTTCGCGATCCTGCCGTAGTGCGCGCCGTCGGTGTTGCCATCGCGCGCGGCATGAAGATAGAAAAGGACATCATCGCAGAAATTTGCAGGAGTCGATCGATATGAAAACGGAAAGCCTCGAGTACCGCGACGGCGACCTCACCCTGCGCGGTTTTCTCGCGTTCGACGATCGGAAGTCGGGCCGGCGGCCGGGCGTGCTCGTGATGCCCGAGGCCTTTGGACTGGGCGCGCAAGTCAAGCGGCGCGTCGAGCGGCTCGCCGAGTTGGGTTACGTCGCGATGGCCGGCGATCCGTACGGCGACGGCCTCCAGGTGAGCGACCTCCAGGAAGCCATCAAGCGCGCGACCGCCCTGTTCGCGGATCCGTCAAAGTCTCGCGCGCGGGCGCGCGCGGCGCTGGACACGCTGGCCTCGCTGTCCCAGGTCGATCCGAACCGTCTCGCCTCGATCGGCTATTGCATGGGCGGCACTTTGTCGCTGGAACTCGCGCGCGACGGCGCGCCGCTCAAAGGCGTCGTGTCGTTTCACGGCGGATTGCAGACGCAGCGCCCGGCCGCCGGCCGGATCGCGGCGAAAATCCTGGTCTGCACGGGCGCCGACGATCCGTTCGTGCCGGTCGCGCAGATCGCCGCGTTCGCCGAGGAAATGACCACGGCCAAGGCGGACTGGCAGGTCGTCAGCTACGCCGGCACCGTGCATAGCTTCACCAATCCCGAGGCGGACAAAGTTGGGAATCCGGGAATCGCCTACAACAAGTCCGCGGACGAGCGTTCGTGGAAGGCGATGACGTCGCTGTTCGAGGAGATTTTCGCCCAGTCCTGAGATACCGGCCTGAGACGCCGGGCGCTTCAGGCCGGCGCGACGAACTTGCGGGCCATCTGTTCGAGGTCGGTCAGAAATTCGTTGCCCGGCTGGCGCGCCAGGAAAATCAGCCGATGGGCGCCCGCCTCTTCGTATTCGCGCAACATCCTGCGCGCCGACTCGTCACTGATCTGATGGGCCGGGACTCCCTGCCCGGCCTCGGTATAGATCGATATCTCCATCCTGGTGAAGTCGCGCCCGGCCTCCGCACACAGTTTGCGCAAGCGGGCGAGTTCGGCGGCGAGTTGCTCCGGGCTGAGACCGATCGGAGCCCAGCCGTCGCCATAAGCCACCGTCATCTTGAGCGCGCGCAGGTTGGGGCCAAAGCCGCCGGCGCCCAGATGAATCGGCGGATGCGGCTTTTGCAACGGCTTGGGATAAGACTTGACCTTGGGGAAGCGAACGTATTGGCCGCTAAAACTCGGCTCCGCCTCGGTCCATAGCGCCTTCATCGCCATCACATATTCCTGCGTGACTTCCCAGCGCTGCTTGAATTCCACCCCCATGATCTCGGTCTCGTCCGCCAGCCATCCGGCGCCGATTCCGAAGATGAAGCGGCCGCCCGAGTAGTAATCAAGCGTGGCGACCTCTTTGGCCAGCATTATCGGATCGCGCTCCGGTACGAGGCAGATGCCCGTGCCCAGCCGCAGACGGTTGGTGGCGGCGGCGGCCAGCGTCAAGGCGATGAACGGATCGGGCATGTGGGCGTATGGCTCCGGGATTTTACCGTCGCCCAGCGGATAAGGAGTCTTGTGCTCGACCGGAATGATCGGATGTTCGGGAAAAAACAGCGATTCGAAGCCCAGCGCTTCGCACTTGCGAGCCACTGTCGTGGGGTCGGGAGTCTCCTCGTTCGTGAAGGCCAAAACGCGATTTTCATGACGCCTCCGCGCGGTTGATTTCTCTCGCTCGAGCCTCTTCCAGCTCAAATCATCGATTGCGGACGCGGCGGCCGATTCTTCAGGGTGCCGAACCGCGCTCGCCGGCGCCGGCCGACCAGTTGGAGCACACGATGCATTCTTCGGCGAGCTTGCCCTCCAGCGCCGCGGCTTTGTCGTCCTCGGTCTGATACATCGGCACTTCGGTGCGCTCGGTGCGGTTGTCGCCCGCGCCCGCGCCGGCATGTTTCCAGGAGTGATCGGCGCTCCATTCGAACGGCAGCAACTTGATCGAACCAGGCGTGTGCATGGTTGCGAACGCGCTCAGCGTTTCGATCATGATCTCGCGCTGGAGCTTCCGATCGAGCGGTTTGCCCGCCGTATGCCCGAGCGGAAAATCATTGAATATCGCCCGCGGCGGATTCACCGCGCGCGTGATGTCCAGCGCGCTGCTCATGGTCATCGTGGGAAAGCCGGCCGCCTCTGCGTGACGTGCGATCAGTCCAACGGACTGATGACATACGGGTCAAACAGGGACCAGCAGCGCGAGGTCGGCGCGCTCGGCCTTTAGCCGCTCGGTAATCGCCGGGGCCACGTCCTCGCGCACGCGGCGCGAGGAATAGATGCCGCCCATGAAGGTGAAAGCGTGCTCGGTCAGCCCACCGATGAATCCCTCGCGGACCAGGCCGCGGAGAGTGTCGATCGGGAAGACGACGTTGGGATCCTTGCGCGCGTCGGTCTGATCGTAGGCGAAATGCGAGGTGCGCAGGTCCTCCGTGCGGACGTCGGTGGGAATCAGCCGCAGGCTGGTGTCGTCCTTGGAATGAAAGGCCGTCTGGCCGTGCCGATAGATGCCGCCCGAAGCGATGAGCGCTACGCGGCATTGCGCAAGCGGCTTGCGCAGCGGCTGCCAGGGCGGCGCGTCGGTGTTGTAAACCCATGCGTAGGGCTTGTAACCGAGCTTGGCGTACTGCCGGGTGATGCTTTTGATATATTCGACCGGTGGCTCAGCCATTTCTTGCGCTCCCGCGACCATTCTAACCAAACCAGTCTTTGCATAACAGCGGCATGACATCCGCGTCACAGCCGCCGCGCCGGGGTCAATGGCCTGCCGCGAGCTCGCGGAAAATCAGAATTTTCTGCACTTCGTTGGTGCCGTCGTAAATCTGAAAGACGCGCGCGTCGCGGTAGAATTTCTCCACCGGATAATCGTTGATGAAACCGTAGCCGCCGTGGATTTGAATCGCCTCCGAGCACACGCGCTCGCACATCTGGGAGGCGAACAACTTGGACATCGAAGCCTCCTTGATGCAGCGCGCCTGTTCCTCCTTCAGCGCGGCGGCGTGGCGGCACATCTGCCGCGCCGCCTCGATCTCGGTCGCCATCTCGGCCAGCTTGAACGCGATCGCCTGGTGCTCCGTCAGCTTTTTGCCGAACGCCTCGCGTTCCCGGGCATAGGCGAACGCGGCGTCGAACGCCGCGCGCGCCACGCCAATCGACTGCGCGGCGACACCGATCCGCCCGCTGTCCAGCCCGGAAAACGCGACTTTCAATCCGCGCCCCGGCTCGCCGAGCAGGTTCGCGGCCGGAACTTCGAGATTCTCGAGCGCAATCTGGCAGGTGTCGTTGCTGCGATGGCCGAGCTTACGCTCGACCCGGAGCACGTTGTAACCGGGCTCGTCGGTGCGCGTCAGAAAAGCGGAAATGCCGCGCTTGCCGGCATCGGGATCGGTAACCGCAACCACCACCGCGAGGCCGGCGGAGCGGCCCGACGTTATCAGCGCCTTGGTGCCATTGATCACGTAATGGTCGCCGCGACGCACGGCGCGAGTGCGCAGGTTGGCCGCGTCGGATCCGGCCTGCGGCTCGGTGAGCAGCATGCAGCCGAGCTCGTGGCCGCTCGCCACCGGGCGCAGGAAGCGCTCCTTTTGCTCCGGCGTGCCGAAGTCGCGAATTTTGAAGCCGTAGGAGTTGGCGGCGCTGACCATGTTGCAGACACCGGCATCGCCGTACGCGATTTCCTCGGTTGCCAGCACGTAGGAAGTAAAATCCGCGCCGGCGCCGCCCCATTGCTCCGGGATGCACACGCCGAACAGCCCCAGCGCGCCAATCTTGCGCAGCGTGTCCAGCGGCACCGTCGCGTCGCGGTCCCATTGCGCGGCGAACGGGCTCACCTCCTTGCGAACGAACTCGCGCGTCATTTCGCGAATGGCAATCTGCCGCTCGGTGAGCCGGCTCATAAGGGCACTTCTCGAAATTTCATCTGCATCACAGCGCTGTAGCAACGTTCGTGATGAATTTCAAAGGTCCTCGCGCTGTTGTTATGCTGCACCGACGAGGCAAGGGAAATGGACTTCGAAACCATAGTCACGCGGCAATCCGGTTCCTCGCACATCCTCACGCTCAACCGGCCGCATCGGCGCAACGCCGTGGACCTTCAGATGATGGAGGAAATAATCGCGGCGGCGCGGCAGGCCGAAGCCGAACCCACGGTGCGCGCCTTGATTATTACGGGCGGCAAGGATTACTTCTCGGCTGGAGCGGACCTCAACGAAGCCCTGGCGGTCAAATCGCCGGCCGCCGGCGCCGAATACTTCGGCCGCTGGCATCGACTCAACGCAACGCTGGAGAAGCTGGGCAAACCGGTGATCGCCGCGATCGAAGGGTTTTGCATGACCGGCGGATGCGAGATGGCGCTCGCGTGCGACATCCGGGTTGCCGGAGAGGGCGCCAGTTTCGCCATCACCAGCTCGCGGATCGGCACCGTGCCGGGCGCGGGCGGCACTCAGCGCCTGCCGCGTATCGTGGGCATCGCCAAGGCGCTGGAGTTGATGTTTTCGGCTGAAACGATCGGCGCGGCGGAAGCCTATCGTATTGGGTTGATCAACCGTCTGGTGCCCGCGGGCGAAGCGCTAAAGGAAGCCTGCGCGATGGCGGCGGTCTACGAAAAGCGCGCGCCGCTCAGTCACGCGCTCATCAAGCGGGCCGTGCGCCAGGGGATGCAGATGGACCTCGCCTCCGGGGTGGAGTTCGAGACCTTCGTGGTTACCACCATCTACGGCAGCGAAGACAAGCAAGAAGGGATTTCCGCCTTTCTGGAAAAGCGCGAGGCATCTTTCAAAGGCCGCTAGGCATCGATTCCGGCCGACGACGGTCCGGCCGCCCTTTTCAACCAGCCGTCAGGAGACGCCAATGGAATTCGCAATCGCATACCCGGCCCGCCCCGATGCGTGGAAGGATCTGGCAATCGCCGAAGACCGCGGGTTCACCCACGCCTGGTTCTACGATTCGCAAATGCTCTACAGCGACGTCTTCGTCTGCCTGGCGCTCGCCGCGGAGCACACCAAACGCATCAAACTCGGCCCCGGCGTCGCGATCCCTTCCGGCCGCATCGAGCCGGTCACCGCCCATTCGATCGCGACCATCAACCAGCTCGCGCCGGGCCGCGCGATGCTGGGTATCGGCACCGGATTCACCGGGCGCAACACGATGGGCCTGCCGCCGATTCCGCTCGAGCGCTTTCGCGAGTACATACAGAGTTGCCGAACGCTGCTCCGCGGCGATGAGGTGCTGTTCCGTGAAGGCAAGCGCGAGCGATGGATCCGCTTCCTCCATCCCGACCGCGGCTACATCAATATCAAGGATCACATACCAATTCACATCGCGGCCAACGGCCCCAGGGCGGTCGAACTGGCGGGCGAGCTGGGCGACGGATGGATCACCACGCTCTCGGACCCCGACCGGATGCGCAATGACCTGATCCATCTGAAACGCGGCGCCGAGCGCGCCGGGCGCAGCCTCGCGAACTTTCCCATCATGACCATGACGACCGGCTGCGTACTCGAGCCGGGCGAGTCGGCGGCCTCACCGCGCGCGATCGAGCGGGTCGGCCCGCGCGCGATCGTGCCGCTGCACGCGATGTGGGAGCGGTCCGCCGTCACGCCGCCCTGGATGGCGCAGAGCCTGTGGGAACGCTATCGCGACGAGTACGTGGCGAAGATGAAGACGCCCGAGGACCGCCGCTATCTCGAGGTTCACGAAGGCCATCTCATCTACCTGAAGCCCGGCGAAGAGCGGTACCTCGACGAGGGGTTTATTCGCGCCACCACGCTGACCGGCACGGCCGGGGAAATAATCGCGCGCCTGAAGGCGTTGGAGGCGGCGGGCCTCAAGCAGGTCGCGATCCAGGTGGTAACGAAAGGGCGCGAGATGATCGAGGAGTTCAGTCGCGAGATAATCGCGAAATACTGAGTAGCGGTATTTCCGGGCTACTCTATTGCCGGGCTACTCATCGACAAGTGACAGAGTATGATCGACTACGCTTCGATTCTCGACGGCCGCATCTTCGAATCCGCCATCCCGTTTCAGGTCACGAGCGAGATGATCGCGGCCTTCTGCGTCGCGATCGGTGAAACCAGCCCGCTCTACACGGATCCCGCAGCCGCAAAGGCGGGGCCTCATGGCGGCCTCGTGGCTCCGCCCTCGTTCGCCGCGATCTTCGGCGACGGCGAAAATATTTTCAGGCATTACCCCGCATTCGACACGCGCCGGCTCCTGGCCGGAATCGACGTGGAATTCCTGGAGCCGATTCGGGCCGGCGACTCGATTACCACGGTTTCCCAGGTCAAGGAGGTCTATGAAAAGACCGGCCGCAGCGGCGCGATGGTCTTCATCGTCATAAGCTCGATTCTCAGAAAGCAGACCGGCGAGGTCGCGGTACGAATCGACCAACGCTTCACCAATCCACGGTAACTGCCGACCGCCTAGCTCGACAACGAAACGTTTTCGGCAGGAACCACGACGCTGTCGGCGCTCGACTGAACCTCGCGCGGCAAATATGGCGCGACGCTGAGCCAGGCCAGAGGCGGACCAAGCAGCAGCGCCACGGTCGCATAGATCCAGGGCACGAACAGCGCCGGTATCGTAGTCGCCTGCGCCGCCAGCGCAACTCCCACATAACAGGCGAAGCCGAAAAAGATCCCCGGAACCAGCCCAAAGACCGGAATTCGCGCAAGGTACAGCAGGGCGAGCGCCATCGCGAAGACGATGACGCTGTTGGCGAGCGCCACTGAGCCTACGATTGGGTCGAACGTAAAGGCCAGCGCGAAGAAGATGACGCCGGAGACGGTGCCGACGATCAGGGTCGGGAACATCTTCCTCATGCTCTCGACGTTAGGACCGATCAGGAAGGCGCCGGCCCAAGTGACGTAGGTCGCCCATATCGGCAGTTTGGCGTAGACAAAGAGCGGGATGGTGAGAGCTGCAAGCGTGGCGACAAACCATTCCATGGGAATCTTTCGCATCGCGCAATCCTCTCTTCTTCCAGCGATTCGAGGCCGGCCTGCATGAATCCGCGGACACGTCGCACGGCACGGCGGCGGCGCCGCCGGTTGCTCGGATACCTACGCAGCTTGCCCGCTTGCGTCAAGTGTCATCCGCCCCGTCTCCGCGCGGTCGAACAGGCCTTTTCCGCGATCATCGCGGCCGCGTCGGCACGCTGCGGACGATTCGGAGGTGCGGCGCGACCCTATCGCTTTGCCGGGGGACGGGTCATGCTTCCCATCGCTTGCGCCGCGCTGACCTTGACCGGGTATTGAGAATAGTTGGCCTTGAGCTCGATCGTGTACTGGTCCGGATCGAGAACATATATCGAGGTGCCGAACCCAGTGGCACCATATAACTCGCGCAGCGGCGAAGCCGTTTCGACCTTATTCTCCGCCAGATATTCGACGATCTTATTCATGTCGCCGCGAACGCTCAGGCAAAGGTGGTCGATACCCCGCTGCGGTCCCTGGGCCAGCGTGGCGCCCGCGGGCAGCACGCAGAGGTCGATCAGGTTTCGCCCGCACCGAAGCTGGTAGATGCCAGGGTCGTCGATGATTCTCTCGAGGCTGAGCCCAAGTACGTCCACATAGAAGCCCAGGCTGCGCTTTATATCCGTCACCCGCAGCACAGCGTGATCGATTCCGTCGAATTCCAGAGGGCGGGTCGACATACGGACCTCCACTGTTGTTGAAAGCACTGCCGACGACGGGTTTGCTTCTCCACCAACTCCGCACCGGGACTGGACGCCCGCTCCGCGCTGGGTGCGGCTTCTACTTGAGCGCGGCGATCTGCTGCTTGGCCCATCCCTGGTCATAAGGCACCGAGAGCCTCAGGTTGATCCGCAGGTGCTTGTATTTCCATTGGCCATTGAGCTTCACGTATTCATCCTTGTATTGGAGCGCTATCCACCTCGCTTCCTGGCCCTGACGAAACTTGAAAGGGCCCATGAAGTACCATTCGCCGGTCGCCCTGTCGCCGTGAACCTCGATGATCGGATTCATGACATTGTGCTGCGAGAATTCGATCATCTTCTGGAAGCCCTGAAAAAGCTTGCGAACTTCCGCGTGCCCTCTGCCGGTCCCAAACTCCTTGCTTTCCCACACCCCGTCCTCGGCGAATACCGAGGTGATTCTTTCCGGATTGTGGTCGTCGTCGCAGATTTCGCAGTACCTGGCCTTGAGTTGTTTGATTGCCTCGATGTCTTCTAGGCGGGTCAGCCGCCGCTCGATTCCCTCAAGATCCATATTCCGATCCTCCAGATGTTGACGTCCTTTCCATGCCGGCTCGCGGGAGCCAGCCTACGATCCCAGTTACCCACAGTCGCTCGCGAAGTGCCAGAGTTTTGAGCCGCGACAGGTCGGGAGATCCGCGGCTTGATGGGTCGTCAAATCGAGGTGGCGGAAGGCACCGCCGCGCCGGCAGCCGCCCGCATGGAGCCCGCGACGCGGGCGCCGGGAGCTCGCGCCCGTGCCGGGTTCAGGGTCAGGCGACCTTTTCGGCCGCCTTAAGACCCCAGATGTCGCGCGCATATTCGCGCACCGTCCGATCGCTCGAGAAGCGGCTGATGCGCGCGACATTCAAGATCGCCTTGCGCGTCCACGACGCCGGCTCGAGGTACTCGCGCGAAATCCGGTCTTGCGTCGCGATGTACGACGCGAAATCCGCGATCACGAAATAGTCGTCGCGGGCCAAAAGTGTTTCCGGAATCCACTTCAACGAACCAGGCTCGCCGGGGCAGAAGCGATCGGAGGCCAGTGCGTCGAGCACCCGCTTGAGCGCGGGGTCGCTCTCGTAATATAGCCGCGGGTCGTATGACCGGTTGGCGCGCAACTCCGCGATGGCGGCGGCGGTCAGGCCGAAAATAAAGATGTTCTCGGCGCCGACCTCCTCCTGGAGCTCGACATTGGCGCCGTCCAGCGTGCCGATCGTCAGCGCGCCGTTCATCGCGAACTTCATGTTGCCGGTCCCCGAGGCCTCGGTGCCGGCGGTCGAGATCTGCTCGGCCACATCGGCCGCGGGGATGATCTTCTCCGCCAGCGAGACGCGGTAATCCGGCAGGAAGGCGACCTTGAGGAGACCGCGCGTGCGCAGGTCATTGTTGATCACCGCGGCCAGGCTGTTGATCAGCTTGATGATCATTTTCGCGGCCCAGTAGCTCGGCGCGGCCTTGCCCGCGAACAGACAGGTGCGTGGCGCGCGCGGCTCGACGCCGTCGTCGACCAGGGCCAGGTACTCGTGCACGACCCCGAGCGCCATCAGGAGTTGACGCTTGTATTCGTGGATGCGTTTGGCCTGGATGTCGAAGATCGAGATCGGATCGACGTCCACGGCGGCGCTCCGATGGGTCAACGTCGCCAGGCGCTCCTTGTTGGCGCGCTTGACCGCGGCGAAGCGGCTTTGGAATTCGGAGTCGTCGGCGAAGCGCTCGATTCCCCGCACCTCTTCGAGGTCCGTGGCCCAGCCGCCGCCCACGGTTTCGTCCAGCAGACGCGCCAATCCGGGGTTGGCCATCAGCAGCCATCGGCGCTGGGTCACCCCGTTGGTCTTGTTGCTAAAGCGCCGCGGCCAGAGCCGATACAGATCCGGCACCAGCCTGGTCTTGACCAATTCCGAATGGAGCCTGGAAACGCCGTTGACCGAATGGCTGCCGACGATCGCCAGATGCGCCATTCGGACTTGCGGATCGTGACTTTCCTGGACGATCGAAAGGCGGCTCGCGCAATCGGAATCGTCCGGCCAAAGCTCGGCCGCGTCGGCCAGAAAGCGCCGGTTGATCTCGTAGATGATCTCCAGATGGCGCGGCACCACGCGCCGGAGCAGTTCGACCGGCCAGCGCTCGAGCGCTTCCGGCATCAAGGTGTGATTGGTGTAAGCGACCGTCGCGCGGGTTATCTCCCACGCGCTTTCCCATGGCAGGTCGTGTCGATCGATGAACACGCGCATCAGCTCGGCGACCGCGAGCGCCGGATGCGTATCGTTGAGCTGGATCGCCACCCGGGCGGGAAAATCGCGCGCATCCTCGCCGCGCTCGAAGAAGGGGCGGGTGATGTCCTGCACCGCACAGGCCACGAAAAAGTATTCCTGCAGAAGCCGCAGCTCGCGCCCGGACTCCGCGACATCCGAGGGATAGAGGATTTTCGAGATGGTTTCGGAGACCACCTTGCGCTCGACCGCCTTGGCATAGTCGCCGGCATTGAAGATGTGGATGTCGAACTCATCCGAGGCGGCGGCCGAGAATAGGCGCACGAAGTTCACCGCCGGACTGCGGTAGCCTGAAATCGGCAGATCGGCCGGGATGCCGACCAGGACCTGCCAGTCCGTCCACAGCGGCCGGTAATCTCCATTGCTGCCGAGGCGGGGCTCGATGCGCCCGTACACCGGAACGATGCACGCCTCCTCGGGGCGCGCGACGAGCCACGGCGACATGTAGCGCCGCCAATTGTCGGGCTGCTCGAGCTGGAAGCCGTCCTTGATCCGCTGGCGGAAAAGACCGAACTCATAGTTGATGCCGTAGGCGTAGCCCGGCATATTCAGCGTCGCCAGCGAGTCCAGAAAGCACGCGGCCAGCCGGCCGAGGCCGCCGTTGCCAAGCGCCGCATCCGTCTCTTCTTCGAACAGCAGTTGTAGATCGATCCCATGCGACCCGAGAAATTCACGACAGGCGTCGAGGACGCCGAGGTTGAACAGATTGCTTTCGAGCGAGCGCCCGATGAGGTACTCCAATGACAGGTAGTAGAGCTTCTTGGTGCCGTTGCGATCGAAGCGCGCGCGCGTCGCGACCATCCGCTCGACCAGCATGTCGCGCACCGCGAGCGCCGTAACCTGGTACCAGTCGCGCCGCGACAACTCCGCCCGCCGCTTCGCCGTGCTGAAGCGGATGTGGTGCTTGATTAGTTCGTTTAGCGTGGCGCTCGCCACGCGATTGCTGTGCGGGTTGATGGACAAAGCCATGTTGAAACGTTACGGACGGCCGCCAGCCGGCACAAGACGGATCTTCGAATTTCGCAGGGGCGAAAGGCACACCGGCGGCTTGCAAACAATCCGCATCCAGCCCGGTCGCGCCGCATCATGTCAGGATTCGAGTTCCCAGGGGTACAAGGCCCGGGCGCGCGGCGCTCAGGCCGTTGCGCGATCGCGCGCGCCGGATCTGGCACTACCCTCCACTGACGCGCAATACTCCGGACCGTCACACCCGCGGAGGGGATCTGACTAAAGGAGATCGCGATGCGCAGGGTCGGAAAAAACGTCTATACGGAAGTCTACTTCTGGGGCTGCAATCCCGGCTTCGTGGTAACGAGCGACGGCGTGGTCATGATCGATTCGCCCCAGCAGCCAATCGACGCGATGCGATGGCGGGAGATGTTGCAGGAGAAGGGACGAATCCGCCATCTGATTAACACCGAGCCACACGCCGACCACATCCTGGGTAACGCGTACTTTCCGGAGGTTGAAGTTATCGGCCAAGTCAGGCTGCAGGCCTGTTTCGATCAGTACCTCAATATGATGTTCACTCCCGAGGCGCGTCTGGAACGGATGAAGACGGAAGACCCCGACAGCGTCTTCCTGATGGGCCATCCCGACTACCCCGCCTCCAATCCGCCAAAGCGGACTTTCAAGGATGAACTGACCCTGCACGTCGGAAATCACACCATAAAAATCATTCACATGCCCGGGCACACCGCGCCGCAGACCTCAATCTATCTGCCGGAAGAGGGCGTGGTTTTCACCGGCGACAACGTTTTCCAGAAGTGCAAAACCTTCGTCCAGGAAGCCGACCCGTGGGAATGGCTCGGAGCGCTCAAGCGCATCGAGGCGCTCGACGTCGAAACGATCGTTCCGGGCCACGGGGAACCGTGCGGCAAAAGCTACCTGAAGCGGCAAGCGGAGATCATCGAGAACTGGATCGAATTGGTCGAGGATTTTGTCCGGCGCGGAATGAGCGAGAAGGAAGCCCTCGAACAGAAAGTCGACGCCAGCAGGCTCGATCCCTACCCGATCGGCCAGCGACTGTTCGAAATGAGTGACCGGCTGGACCAATGGAACGTGAGCAATGTCTACAAGCACGTCGTCGCGCGAAAGACGGGCAAGCCCGCCGAGGTGGACGGCGCCAAAATCCGCTACTACACTTGATCGGGCTTCGCCGTGGCGCCGGTCCTTAGACCAGCAGGCCGCCGCCGTCGACCGTCAGGGTGATGCCGTTGACGTACCCGTTCTTCATCAGGAACAGGATGGCTTCGGCGATCTCCTCTGAACGGCCGATTCGCTTGACCGGCAGCTGGGCACCGATCTCCGCCTTGATTGCCGCGTGCGCTTCTCCGAGCAGTTCGTCGAGCATCGGCGTATCCACGTACCCGGGTTGAATCGTGTTCACCCGAATCGGCGCCAAATCGACGGCGAGCGCGCGCGCAAACGCTTCCACCGCCCCGCACGAGGCGGTCGCGACCGCGGCGCCCTTGAGCGGACGGCGCGCGGTAGTCCCCGACATGAAAGTGATCGACCCGCCGCCACGCATCCTGGCGGCGCCATACTTGGCCGCGGCGAAGGCACCCCAGAAGCGGGTGTCGAGCGCCGGCCGCAAGGAGGCGCTGTCGGGCGCGAGCCCCGAATCCAGCATGACGCTGCCGGCGGTGATGAAAACGTGATCGACGCGATCGAGCTCCTGGAACAGAGCGC
>Ga0307374_10006306_pt1 | contig 18751 bp, 15 predicted proteins | sample OX3MG_FD_202532 | JGI IMG/M metagenome (GOLD analysis project Ga0307374, IMG submission 202532) | Soil microbial communities from Risofladan, Vaasa, Finland - OX-3 | ecosystem: Environmental > Terrestrial > Soil > Coastal area > Acid sulfate soil | place: Finland: Risofladan, Vaasa | collected...
GCCGTGGGCGCCCTGGCCAGCCGCTCTCATCGGGCGCGCGCCTGCCCAGCGGAGCGGCTCGCTTCATCTGCCAGCCACGCTGGCGTTCGCACGTTCAGTCCCCCCGATCGGTGCCGTCGCCGCCGACGACGGGCCACCGTTTGTGCGTGAACCGCCGGTCGGCTTGCGGCCGCGGCCGCGGATCGATGACTTCCCCCCGCCGAACGCCATCCGCATTGGCGGATGACAGGACGGGGCCCGGCCGGAGCCGGGAGGGGCCGACGGGCGGCCCGCGAGGAGCCGGGCGCCACGCTGCGTCCCGGCATTTGCACCGGGCATCTCGACGGGGCCGGGTGGGACTCGCTACGCTGCGCGGACCGACGCTCCGCTGGAGATGAGGCCGGTCCGTTCGATGATCTGCTCGAGCTGTGGCGCAGCCAACGCGGCCGCCGCGAAGTTCTGTAACGAATGTGGCGCGCGCCTGGGCGCCTGCCCGACGTGCGGGGCGTCGAATCCCGCCGCCGCGAGATTCTGTTCGGAATGCGGGACCCGACTCGCCGAGCTCGGTGCGACAGACGGGTCGGCGAACCCTGGAGCGGCCGCGACAGCGGGCGCGGCGGGCGCCAAGGACCAGCCATCCGGGTTTCCCGCGAAGCGGCCCACCGCCGCGCCGACGACCGAGCGCCGGGTCGTCAGCGTCCTTTTCGCCGACCTTGTCGGGTTCACGGCCCTCGCGGCAGACCGCGACTCGGAGGCCGTCCGGGAGCTGCTCAATCGCTACTTCGACACCGCCCGTGAGATCGTCGAGCGCTACGGCGGGATCATCGAGAAGTTCATCGGCGACGCGGTGATGGCCGTCTGGGGCACCCCGGTCGCCCTCGAGGACGACGCCGAGCGGGCCGTCCGGACCGCTCTCGACCTGCTGGAGGCGGTCCATGGCCTCGACAGCGGGGCCGACGGTCGCGGGCTCGAGGCGCGCGCCGGCGTCCTGACCGGCGAAGCGACGGTCACCCTCGGGGCGGTGGGCCAGGGAATGGTGGCGGGCGACCTCGTCAACACCGCCAGCCGGCTCCAGTCGGCGGCGCCGCCGGGGACCGTGCTCGTCGGCGAGGCGACCCAGCGGGCCGCCAGCCGCGCCATCGCGTTCGAGGAAGTCGGGGAGCAGCTCCTCAAGGGAAAGGCCGCGCCGATTCCCGCCTGGCGCGCCGTCCGGGTGGTCGCCAAGCGCGGCGGTGAGGGCCGCAGCGAGGGCCTCGAGGCGCCCTTCGTGGGACGTGACGACGAGCTCCGCCTCCTGAAGGATTTCTTTCACGCCACGTCGCGCGAACGGCGGGCGCGGCTGCTGTCCGTCACCGGCCAGGCCGGGATCGGCAAGAGCCGCCTTGCCTGGGAGTTCCTCAAGTACATCGACGGCGTCCTCGAGACGGTGTACTGGCACGAAGGGCGCTCCCCCGCGCTCGGCGAAGGAGTGACGTTCTGGGCCCTCGGCGAGATGGTCCGCCGGCGCGCCGGCCTGGCGGAGACCGACGACGAGGCCACCACCCGCCGCCAGATCGCCGCCACCCTCGAGGAGTTCGTGCCGGACGAAACGGAGCGGCGCTGGATCGAGCCGGCACTCCTCGTCCTGCTCGGGGTCGGCGATGCCGCGGCACGTGGCCGCGACGAGCTGTTTGCCGCGTGGCGGACGTTCTTTGAACGCATCGCGACCGACAGCCCCGCGATCCTCGTCTTCGAGGATCTCCAGTGGGCGGACCCCGGCCTGCTCGACTTCATCGACCACCTGCTCGAATGGTCGACCAGTCACCCGATCTTCGTCGTCACCCTGGCCCGGCCGGAGCTGCTCGACCGACGCCCGGCCTGGGGAGCCGGTCGCCGCAATTTCGTCGCGCTCTCTCTCGAGCCGCTGACAGAACCGGCGATGCGGCAGCTGCTTGGCGGGCTCGTCCCGGGGCTGCCGGACAGTGCCGTCCGGGCGATCCTCGGACGGGCCGGCGGCATCCCGCTCTACGCCGTCGAGACCGTCCGGATGCTCGTCGCGGACGGGAAGCTCGAGGAGGCCGACGGGTCGTATCGCCCGACCGGCGACCTCGGTGGGCTGGCGGTGCCGGAAACGCTCCATGCCCTCATCGCTGCCCGCCTCGACGCGCTCGCCGCGATCGACCGGGCACTCCTCCAGGACGCATCGGTCCTCGGCCAGACCTTCACGATCCCCGCCCTCGCTGCCCTGAGCGGGGTGGGGGCAGCGGTCCTCGAGCCTCAGCTGCGGGGCCTCGTGCGCGACGAGATCCTCGTCCTGGACACGGATCCGCGCTCTCCCGAGCGGGGTCAGTACGGCTTCGCCCAGGCGCTCCTCCGGGAGGTCGCCTACTCGACCCTGGCGAGGAAGGATCGGCGCGACCGTCACCTCGCCGCCGCGCGGTACTTCGAAGGGCTCGGCGACGACCAGACCGCGGGAGTCCTCGCGACCCATTATGTCGATGCATTCCTCGCCTCGCCGCCGGGCCAGGAGGCCGATGCCGTCGGCGCCCAGGCCCGCATCGCCCTCCGTGGCGCGGCCGATCGAGCGATCGCCCTCGGCTCGCACGAACAGGCGATCGCCTATCTCGAGCGGGCGCTGTCGGTCACGACGGAGCCGGCCGAGGTGGCCGAGATCCACGGACGAGTCGGCGCCGCCGCGGCGGCCGCCGGTCGGTTTGACGCTGCCGAGGCCGCCCTCGGGCGGGCACTCGAGATGGAGACCGCGCGGGGGGACCTGGTCGCGATCGCCCGGGCCACCGCCGCCCTCGGTTCGGTCCTCCTTTCGAGCTACCAGACGGAGCGCGCGCTCGCCCTCCTCGAGCCTGCCTACGCCACGTTGGCGCCTGAGCTCCCGGGCGATCCCGAGATGGTCTCGTTCACCGCGCTCCTTGCCCGCGGCTACCAGCTACACGAGGAGCCGCAGCGGGCGATCGAGTGGGCCGATCGCGCCCTCGCCGCCGCCGAGCGGCTCTATCTCGTGCCGGTCATCGCGGAGAGCATCACGACGAAGGGCTCGAGCCTTGCGATCACGGGCCGGGTCTGGGAAGGACTCGGCCTTGTGCGGGCCGGACGCCAGCTCGCCGACGCGAACGGGCTGACGGGCACGAGCCTGCGCGCAGCGGTGAGCCTCACCGGCTCCCTGACCGTATACGACCCGCGCTCGTCGTACGACGTGGGCCGCGAGGGCTACGAGCTCGCCCGGCGCCTCGGCCTGCGCCACCTCGCGGTCATCCTCGCCGCGAACGGCGGCGAAGCCGGCCTCTCGATCGGGGAGCTCGACGGCTCGATCGCGGCGCTCGAGGAAGCAGGATCGATCGAACTCGAGGCGGTCGACCGGATGACGGTCCTCGGCGTCATGACCGAGCTCCTCGCGGTGCGCGGCGTCGACGTGCGCGGTCGCCTCGCGGAGCTCGCCACGCTCGGCGACGAGGACGACCCGATCTTGGGTGCGACGATGTGGCTCGCCCGCCTGTGGGCGGCGCTCGCCGATGGCCGGATGGCCGACGCCCGCCACGCCGGCCTCATGGTCGCCGAGGTGAGCACCCTGAACCGGCCGTACGGCCTCCTCTGGGCGGTCTACGCGACGATCCGGGACGGCGACGCGGTCGCTGCCCGGAGAACGCTCGACGATCTGGCTGCCCTTGCGGTCCGCGGTCCGTCGCTGGACGCCGAACGGCTCGCCCTCGACGCAGGCGTGCTGTCGCTCGAGGGGCGCTGGCCGGACGCGGCGAGCAGATTCCAGGAAGCCGCCAGGCGGCTGCGCGATCTCCGCGTGGACCTCGACCTCGCCGTCATGCTCATCCTCGCCGTCTCCGTGGCGCCATCCGGCGATCCGTATGCGGCGAGCGCGGCTGCCGAGGCTCGCTCGATCCTCAACCGGATCGGCGCGCCGCCGTTCATCGTGCAGCTCGATCGCCTCCTTGCCGAGCAGGGCGGTCGGTCCGCCGCTCGCGAGGCCGCGGTGAGTTCGGCCGCCCAGGATCCCACGACCGTCCCGGAGCCGGGCTGACCCTCGGCATGACGGGACCGAGGACGGACGATGCGGGCGACCCGGACGACACGCCCGCGATCGTCGCCGTACGGCGAACCGGCGTCCGGCACGCCATCGTGCGAACGCGTCCGGCACGCGACCCGCTCGAAAGCGCCGAGCTGCAGCAGATCGAGCTCGGCGACCTCGTCCGCACGATCGTCGTCCGCCGCGCCGAGGACGACTATGTCCTGGTCCTCGTCCCGGCCGGGCGGCGATTCGACTGGTCGCTCCTCCGTGAGCATCTCGGCGTCCGCCGGCTCGCCCTGCCCGACGCGGAGGAGGCGAAGTCCGCGACCGGCTACGAGCGCGGTGCCATCACCCCGTTCGGAGCGCTCGGCGGTTGGCCGGTCATCGCCGACGCCTCGATCGTCGGTCGACCGAGGGTGGCCATCGGCGGCGGTGCGCGTGGCGTCAACATCCACCTGTCCGCGGGCGATCTCATCGCCGCGAGCGGCGCGGTCGTGGCGGATGTGACGACTGCCGACGACGCTCCGGCGAGCGGGGCCGGGACGCGAGCGTGACCGCGGCGACCCCCGGACCGCTGTCCGGGATCCTCGTCGCCGACTGTTCGACGGTGCTCGCTGGTCCGTACTGCACGATGCTCCTGGCCGACCTGGGCGCCGATGTCGTCAAGGTGGAGCCGCCCGAGGGCGACGGCACCCGATCCTGGGGTCCGCCGTGGGTCGGCGCCGGTCGCCTCGCGCCGGACGACCCCGGCGTCGCCGCCTATTACCTGGCGGTCAACCGCAACAAGCGCTCGATCCGGCTCGATCTCGGGTCGGCCGACGGTCGCGATGTCCTCCGCCGGCTCGTCGCCCGGGCCGACGTCCTCGTCGAGAACTTCCGCGTCGGCGGGTTCGCCCGCCTCGGCTTCGACGACGAGGCGCTCGAGGCGCTGAATCCAGCGCTCGTCCATCTCGCGATCAGCGGCTACGGGCCTACCGGCCCGGACGCCGGACGGCCGGGCTACGACTTCGTCCTGCAGGCGGAGGCGGGCCTCATGTCGATCACCGGCTTCGCCGCCGAGGAGGGTGGCGAGCCGACGAAGGTGGGGGTCGCGATCGCCGACGTCGTGACCGGCCTGCACGGAGCGGTAGCCGTCCTCGCCGCCCTCGCGGGTCGCGAGCGTCCGGCCTCGCCGGCTGCCGGTCGAGGCCAGCGGATCGACGTCTCGATCCTCGAGGCGGCACTCTCGATCCTCGTCAACCAGGCCCAGAACGCCTTCGCGACGGGGCGTGCGCCGGGACGGCGCGGCAACGCCCACCCCAACATCGTCCCGTACGAGACGTTCGCGACCGCCGACGGCGAGCTTGCCGTGGCCGTCGGATCGGAGCGCCAATGGCGGCGGTTCTGCGACGCGCTCGGCGTGCCTGGCCTCGTCGCCGACCCGCGCTTCTCCGCGAACGCGATGCGTGTCGCCGAGCGCGCGGCCCTTCGACCGATCCTCGCGGCGCGGTTCGCCAGTGAGCCTTCGGCAGCGTGGCTCGATCGCCTTCACGCCGCCGAGGTGCCGTGCGGCGCGATCAACGACGTCCTCGCTGCGCTCGCCCTGCCGCAGGCACAGGCGCGCGGGATGGACGCATCGGTCGAGCACCCGATCCTCGGCCCGATCCGCCAGGTCGGGATCCCGACGAAGCTGTCGGCGACACCGGCCTCGATCCGGACGGCGCCGCCGCTCCTCGGCGAGCATTCGGACGTGATCCTCGCGGAGCTCGGCTTCGGGCCGGCCGAGATCGCGGCGTTGCGCGAGCACGGGGCGGTGTGACCGCGACGGCCACCTCGATCGCGAGATCGGCCACTGCTAGACTCGCCGCGCCGGTGGCTCCATCGCCATCGCCGAATCGAAGGAGCCTCCCCCGATGAGCGACGACCGCGAGCGCTGGGCCCTCATCCTCGGCGCTTCGTCCGGGATGGGCGAGGCGACGGCTCGGGCACTCGCCGCGGCCGGCTATCGGATCTGCGGGATCCATCTCGACTTCCGGGCCGCCCTGGCCCACGTCGAGGAGGTCAAGGCGGCGATCGCGGCGAGCGGCTCGGAGGCGCTGTTCATCAACATGAACGCGGCCGATGACGAGAAGCGGGCGAGTGCCCTCGCGACACTCGCGGCCCGGTTCGAGCGGAGCCGGGCGGAAGGACGTCACCCATACGTCCGGATCGTCATGCACTCGCTCGCCTTCGGCAGCCTCGTCCCGTTCATCGCCGACGATCCCAGGGGCGCGGTCGACCGCAAGAAGATGGAGATGACCCAGGACGTCATGGCGAACAGCCTCGTGTACTGGGTGCAGGATCTGGTCCGGGGCGGCTTCCTCGAGCACGGCAGCAAGATCTTCGCGATGACCTCGGAGGGGTCCTCGAGGGTCGTCCCGTCCTATGGCGTGGTGAGCGGCGCGAAGGCGGCCCTCGAATCGCACATCCGGCAACTCGCCATGGAGCTTGCCCGGAAGGGGACCGGCGTGACCGCGAACGCGATCCAGGCCGGGGTGACCGTCACCCCCGCGCTCATGAAGATCCCCGAGCACGACGAGATCATCCGCGTCGCCCGGGCCCGCAACCCGACCGGACGGCTCACGACTCCGCAGGATGTCGCGAACGCGATCCACGCCCTTTCCGAGGACGGCCTCGAATTCATCAGCGGCAACGTCATCCGGATCGACGGCGCGGAGTTCGTCAGCGGGTAGGACGCCCGGATCGGGAGCGCAGGGGATCGACCCGTGAGCGGCCGCGTCATCGTCGTCGGCTCGGTCAACGTGGATCTGGTCGTCCGTGGCGAACGGCTGCCAGGACCCGGCGAGACGGTGATCGGCGGCAGCTTCGAACGACATCATGGCGGCAAGGGCGGCAACCAGGCGGTCGCGGCGGCACGGCTCGGGGTGCCCACCCTCCTGATCGGGGCGATCGGTGACGACGCGCTCGGCGCCGAGGCGCGAAGCACCCTCGTCGCCGCCAACGTGGACGTGGCCCGACTGGCGACGATCCGCGGTACCCCGACCGGCGTGGCCCTCATCCTCGTCGATCGTGTCGGCGAGAACCTCATCAGCGTCGCCCCCGGAGCGAACGCCGGCCTCACCGCGGAGATGGTCGTCGAGGCGTTCGGTCGTCTCGGGCCGCTGGACGGCGACGTGGTCCTCGTCAGTCGCGAGATCCCGCCGCCTGCAGCCCGGCAGGCGCTCCGTTGCGGCCGGGACTCCGGTGCCAGGACCATCCTCAACCCGGCCCCCGCGGGCGGGATCGAGGAGGTCGATCTTGGACTCGCCGACCTCCTCACCCCGAACCGCGGCGAACTGGCGACGATCGTTACCGCGGTCGCGCGCCGGTCCGAGCACCCCGATCCTACCGCCGCCGCCCGGACCCTGGTGGGCGGCCGGTTCGTCCGGGAGGCCGTCATCGTCACGCTCGGGGCGGGCGGTGCGCTCCTCGTGCCAGCCGACGGGAGCGAGACCGTCCACATGCCCGCCCAGCCGATCCAGCCGATCGACACGACCGGCGCCGGTGATGCGTTCTGCGGGGCGCTCGCGGCGGCGCTCGCCACCGGCCATCCGCTCCTCGATGCGGTCCGCCGGGCGGTCGTCGCAGCCGGTCTGTCGACCCTGCTCCCTGGTGCGCGGGACGGGATGCCGACGTCGGTCGAACTCGAGCGGGCCCTCGATGCGTCTCGGTCAGGGAGCTGACCGCCGCTCGCGACCCAGGAGCGCCGGACCGACGACGAAGCGGCCGAGCAGATAGCAGGCGAAGCTCAGCGAGGTCACGAAGACGCTGACCGGAACGTTCGTCAGGAGCGAGAGCGCGATCCCGCCGAGGACCGAGAAGAGCGCGATCCCGACGCTGGCGGCGATGGCCCGGCCCGGGACGGCGGTCAGCCGCTCTGCCGTGGCGCCCGGGGTGATGAGGAGGGTGAGGATGAGCAGCACGCCCACGACCTGCACCGCCTCGGCGACGGCGGCGGCCATGATGAGGAGGAAGACGATCGCGAGCAGCCCGACCGGGACGCCGCGCGCCTGGGCGACCTCCGGATCGACGGTCGCGAAGGTGAGCGGCCGATAGACCAGGGCGAGGGCGAGCAGGGTGACCCCGCCGATCGCCAGCAGGAGGATCACGTCGCCCGAGCTCACCCCGGTGATGGTGCCGAAGAGGATGGCGAACGCCTGCGTCGCGAAGCCGGAATAGAGCGACAGGAAGAGCACGCCGAGGCCCAGCCCGAACGCCATGACCACGCCGACGACGGCATCGCGCTCGCGCACCCGGACCCCGAGGCCACCGATGAAGAGCGCGGTCACCACGGTCCCGGTGAGCAGGCCGAGCACCGGTGAGACGCCGAGGAGGATCGCCCCGGCCGATCCCGTGAACCCGAGTTCGGCGAGGGCGTGGACGGCGAACGCCATGTTGCGCGCCACCACGAAGCGGCTCACGAAGCCGGACACGATCGCGATCACGACGCCCGCCTCGATGGCGTGCTGGACGAAGTCGTAGCCGAGCAGGTGGACGAGCTGGTCGATCATCGCTGGTCCGCGGACCCTGCTGCGTCGTGGTCGACGACCGGCAGGTGGTGGGGCTCCTCGAGCTCGAAGCCCGATCCGAAGGCCTCGCCGACGACGAGGATGCGCCCGTGCACCCGGAGGACGTCGACATGCGAGCCGTACAGCTCCGTCAGGCGCTCGGAGGTCAGGATCTCATCGGGCGTGCCGGCCGCCCATCGTCCGTTGACGACGAACAACACCCGGTCGACGAAGCCGAGTACCGGGTTGACGTCGTGGGTCACGAAGATGACCGTCCGCCCGGATCGCGCGTGCCAGCCACCGATGAGGTCCGTGATCTCGCGCTGGTGGCGCAGGTCGAGGTGTGCCAGTGGTTCGTCGCACAGGAGCAGCCGCGGGTCCCCGACGAGAGCCTGGGCGATCCGAAGGCGCTGCTGTTCGCCACCCGACAGGCGACCGATCGGCGCGTCGGCGTACGCCTCGGCCTGGACCGAGGCGATCGCGTCCGCGACCCGACGAACGGCGGCCCGATCCGGCAGGCCGATCCCCCAGCGGTGTCCGTCGATCCCCAGTCGCACGAGATCGCTGCCGCGCAGCGGCAGGTCCCGGTCGAAGGCGTGGCCCTGGGGCACGTACCCGATGCCCGGATTGCCGCGCCGCGGCGGTTCGCCGAGGACCTCGACGGATCCGGCGCTGAGTCGGGCCAGGCCGAGCGCGACCCGCAGCAGCGACGTCTTCCCGGATCCGTTGGGACCGAGGACCGCGACGAAGGCTCCTTCGTCGAAGGCGAGCGACAGATCGCGCCACACCTCTCGCCCCTGGTAGGCGAGCGTGGCCTGTTCGAAGCGGATCGCCGATGGGGACACGATCACGCCCCCTTCGCCAGGGCCTGTTGGAGCTGATCGAGCTGGCCGAGCTGCCAATCCTGGTAGGTGCGGTACGCAGGTGGCATCGTCTCGGCCATGCCGACCACCGGGATCCCGTTCGCAACCGCGAGATCGCGGATCTGCTGGGTCAGCGGCGTGACGACCTGGCTGTTGAAGATGAGGACGCGCACCTGGCGTCCGGTCAACAGGTCGCTCTGGGCGGCGACGTCGGCGGGCGGCGGGTCGGTCCCGTTCTCGACCGCCTTCTGGAACCCCGGGGGTGTCAGGACGCGAAGTCCGATCGCCTGTGCCACGTATCCGGCCACCGGCTCGGTGAACGCTACGGGCGCGCCTCCGTAGGTCGCCTTCAGCACGGCGATCTTCGCCTCGATCGGGGCCAGCGCGGCGACATAGGCCTGCTCGCGGGCCGCGAAATCGGCGGCGTCAGCCGGATCGAGCCGGGCCAGCGCGGCCGCGGCGGCCGCGGCCACCCTCGCCATCGTGGCCGGGTCGTACCAGACGTGGGCGTTGGCGTCACTCGCCAGGCCGAGCAGCTGTTGGACGTCGATCACGATGCGGTTCGCATCCGGCGACGCGGCGAGCAGCCGCTGCATGAAGTCGTCGTAGCCGATGCCGTTGACGATGACGAGCTTCGCGTCGGCGACCGCCGCCGCGGCCTGCGGGCTCGACTCATAGGCATGCGGGTCCGCGTTGGGATCGTTGAGCAGGCTGGTGGCACGGACCCGGTCGCCGCCTACCTGGCTGAGGAGATCGGCGTAGAAGTTCTCCGTCCCAAGGACCGCGATGGGGACCGCGATGGGAGCCGCGCTGCCGCTCGCGTCGCTCGCCGGGCTCGCCGCCGATCCGCCGCACGCCGCGAGAGTTCCCGCGATGACGATCGAGGCCGCGAACAGGAGCACGGCGGTCGTCGCGCGGACCGGTCGCCGCCGCCTCACCCGGCGGATTCGCGGCAGGCGGGGCAGAGCCCGAAGAGCTCGACCCGGTGGCGGCCGATCTCGTAGCCGGTCCGCTTGGCGACCTTCTTCGTGAGGGCACGGACCCCGCGATCGTCGATCTCGGTGCTCCGTCCGCAGCCGGTGCAGACGACGTGATGGTGATGGGCCGGTTCGCAGACGACGTAGGCGTGCTCTCCGGTGGGGAGATCGATCCGCTCCACGACACCGAGCGCGAGGAAGAGCTCGAGCGCACGGAAGACGGTCGCCCGCCCGATCCCGGGGCGCCGCTCGCGCGCGTCCGTCACGAGGTCCGCCGCGCTGAAGTGCCCGCTCCGAGCATCGAGCAGTCCGGCGACGACACGCCGCGGTTCGGTGAGACGATGCCCGGCGGCGTCGAGCGTGCGGAGCGTCTGTTCGGACATGGGCTGATGATACTCAGTCTCACGCGAGCTCGTCAACCGGTGGCGTTGAACAGGCCGAACGGCCCGCCGGCGCGGGCCGACCGTCCCTCAGCGGCGATATCGCGGGCGCAGTATTGTCGACCGCGAGCGCCCCGCCGGGGTGCCGAATCTGCGAGGAGTGTCGCCCTGGAGCGCCGCGACAGCGAACCCGGATCCCCGCGAGAACGTCGCCGCGATCGCCGCATCGCGGCGCGTCACGCCGAACGCGAGCGCGCCCGGACTCGTCCGGCCCCTCCGGCCTGGCGATCGCCGACGGCGCTCGTCACGATCGGCGCGGTCGTGATCGGCATCCTCGTCCTCGCGGTCGTCGTCGCGTTCACGGGTTCGACGGGCGGTTCGACTCCCGCCTCGGCAGCAAGCATCATCACCCCGCCAACCACCATCCCGGCCGGCCTCGAGAACGATCGCACGCTCGGCCGGGCGGATGCCCCGGTCACGGTGGACGTGTGGACGGACTTCCAGTGTCCGTATTGCGGCGCCTTCACCAGGGAGATCGAGCCGCAGCTCATCCACGACTTCGTCGTCCCGGGCACGGTGAAGCTTGTCGCTCACGACTTGTCGTTCATCGGCGCGGGCCACACCCCGGACGAGTCGAACGACGCTGCGGTGGCCGCCCGCTGTGCCGCCCGCCAGGGCAGGTTCTGGGAATACGACAACTACCTGTTCTGGAACCAGCTCGGGGAGAACGTGGGGTCGTTCACCCCGGCCCGACTGCTGGCGATCGCGTCGGCGGTCGGGCTCGACACGACCACGTTCACATCGTGCGTTGCCGACCCGAGCGTCCTCGCCGCCGTCACCGCCGACACCGCCGCCGGCACGGCCAAGGGCGTCACATCCACGCCGACGCTCTTCGTGAACGGGACCAAGCTCGTCGGCGTGCCGTCGTATGAGAGTCTCGCGGCGACGATCCGCGCGGCGGCCGGCACGTCCAGCCCGGCGAACCCGAACCCGAGCCCGAGCGCCAGCCCGAGCGTATCCTCCGCTCCGTGAGGGAACGACGCTCCGGGGCGGCGATGGTCGGGATCGCGGCCGTCGGGCTGCTCGCCGCGCTCTACCTCGCTGCGACCAAGCTCGCCGGACAGGCTCCCGTCTGCGGTCCGCTCCAGGGTTGCGAGACCGTGGCTTCCTCGCCGTACAGCGAAGTCGCCGGCGTTCCGGTCGCCCTGTTCGGGGTCGCCTTCTCGGTCGTCCTCATCGCGCTCGCCGCGTGGTGGTGGCGGACCGCCGACCGTCGGGCGCTCCTCGCGGCCTACGGCCTCTCGTTCCTTGGCTGTTTCGTCGTCGCCGCGCTGACCTACCTCGAGCTGTTCGTCATCCACGCGATCTGCGTCTACTGCGTGACGTATGCGTTGACCGTCGTCGCCGTGTTCGTCCTCGCCGTTCGAGCGCTTCGCCGGCCAGCCGATCGCTGATCACGGATCGGATCGGACCAGCGTCCGCTCGGTGCCCCGGCCGACTCCCACGGCGACCGCCGTCGCGAGCAGGCCGATCGTCACGAGGATCACGCCGCTCAGGATGACGATCCCACCGTCGGTGAGGGCCGGAAACCCGGTGACCAGGCCGAGGCTCAGCAGTCCCGTCCCGACCTGGAACGCACAGACGCGGCTCGTCGAAACATGCCCGAGGATGGCCCGCTGCCGGGCGTGGGTCGCCTGGTCACCCGGCCCGACCGCGGGCACGAGGTGAGTCGCCGAGCCGAGGAGGACCTGGAGGATCCAACCGACCGCGAGCGGACCGAGGAGCGGGTCGATCGACCACCCGGCCGGGTCGACTCCCATCGCGACGATCCGACCGCCGAGCGCGGCGATGCCGAGGATGAACCAGCCGTGGGCGAGGGTGAGACTCCCGATCGTCACGCGATGCCAGCCCGGATCGGTCGTCCAGCGGGCCCGGACTCGCCAGAGGGTTCGGGCGTGCGCGGCGAGCGCGACTGCACCGAACAGCTCCCCGACGGCTCCGACGATCCCGAGTGGCGTCGAGCCGAACGCGAACCCGGCCGCGATGAGCGGAGGTCCGCCGACGAGTCCGATCATCGCGATGCGAGCAGGCCGCCCGGCCGCGATCCGGGCACCGACGACCGTCGGGTAGAAATGGAGCAGCGTGCCGGCGATCATGAGGCTGACGAAGCCGAGCAGGTTGAGGGTCGCGTGGGCCGGCTTGATCGACCCCCAGACCTCGACGATCGGCGCCCAGCCGGCCACGTAGAGGGTCGCCAGGCTTGCCCCGACGAGGACGTACGACACGGCGGCGCCGTACGTCACGAGGACGTACCGCCGATGGCCGGTGAGCGAGCGCCGATGCGGCGTCACGCTCGCCGCGAGGAGCGCGACGCAGCCGGCGATGAACAGCAGGCCCCCACCGGCCGCGAGCGATGAGCTGCCGGTCGTGACCCCGGTCGTCATCGCCGCTGCGCCTCCCGCCACGAGGAGGATCGCCGCGGCCCGCACGCGAGGATCGGCGGGCGGCGCGGCGGCAGATGCGGCGGAGAAGAACGGCGCGACGGCGGCGATGGCCGTCGTGGCGGCCCCGGCCAGCAGGAGATGGAGCGGCAACCAGTCGCCGTGGCGGACGCCGTCCGGTGCGAGCGTGGAGGCAGCGGCAACAACGACGAATACCAGGCTCGTCGCGATGCCGCCGACGGTCAGCCAGCGGTCGGTCGAGCGGTCCACGAACGGCGGTCGCCCGCCGCGCGGCGGGCGACCATGGCCTGATCGGAACGGCATCAGGGCAGTGGCTTCCCGTCGCCCGCCTGGAAGATCCCGATGGCACCGCGCCCGACGAAGTTGAAGGCGTGGGTCACCATCGGATACATGCCCGGTTCCTGGGGACTGAACTCGATGACCGCGCCCTGGGCCGGCGAGAGGTCGACAGCCTGGCTGCCCCAACCGCCGGGGTTGCCCGGCAGGAGCGAGATCCCCTCCTTGATCACCGTATCGAAGATCGTGCCGACGACGTGGAACGAGCTGTCCAGGTCCGGCCCCGCATCGAGCACGAAGACCCGCACGCGGCCCTTCACCGGCACGTCGATCGGGTGATCCTTGTATTGGCTGGCGACGCCATTGAAGACAACGAAGTCCGGCGCCGGCGCCGCGGCGTTTGCCTTGCCGTAGTCGGCCGGCTGCCCCTGGCCGCCGAGGTACCACTCGCTCTGCACGATCGCCACTTCCTTGTCGACGGGCTTGAATCCGCCCTTCGGCTCGACGATCACCATCCCGAACATCCCGTTCGCGATATGGAGGAGTGCCGGGGCGGTGCCACAGTGGTACATCCACACGCCGGCGTAGTCGGCCTGGAACGTGTAGGTGAACGTAGCGCCCGGGGCGATCTCGACCATCTGACGGTTCATCGCTGTCTGGCTGGCGTGGAAGTCGATGGAGTGGCTCATCGTCCCCTCGTTCGTGAGGTGGACGCGGACGGTGTCGCCGAGGTGGACCCGGATGGTCGGTCCGGGCACCGTCCCGCCGAACGTCCAGGCGTGGACGACGTAGCCGGTGGCGACGGTGATGTCTTTCTCGATGATGGGCAGGTCGATGTCATGGACCGTGCCCGCCATGACCGCCGGCGCGGTGGCGTCGTGGAGGACGTAGGCGGGAGCGTTCGGGTCGGGGGCGTTCGTGGCGGCGGCCAGCGGCGCGGATGCGGCGGGGCTCGCGGCGCCGCTCATCCCGCTCATCCCGGCCATGTCGGTCGTCGCGGACCCGTCCGTCGACGCCGCAAGGCTGGGCGCCGCCGCGCCCGCTGGAGGGAAGGTCCACGTCGGCGTGCTTGCGGCCGTCGTGCAACCCGCGAGCGCCCCGGCCACGATCAGGGCGATCGCCGCACCGAGGGTCCGCCTGCGGGATCCGGCTCGTCGCGTTCGGTCCATCGAAGCGTACCTCCGTATCGCGAACTCGTACTTGTCTGGTATGAGTTTCGCGGGAAGCGAGCGTCGTCCGGATGTGCCGTTCGGCCTGATTCCGTCGACTTCCGGCGCGGGGCCGGCTCTCGGTCAATCCCGATCGGGAATCACCGTCGGGGCCTCCTGGCCGGCGTGGACGAGCTCCGACGCGGCGCCTCCAACGAGCTCTGCCGCGCCCGCGCCCTCGCCCTCGCTTCGCCCGTCCCCCACGTCCTTCCCGTCCTGCTCGTCCACCCGGTCCGGGATCCGCTGCAACCCCGGCACCGGCGAGAAGACGAGCGGCAGGAACGTCGTCAGGCCGAGGATCGATCCGATCCAGATGCCGGTGTGCGTTCCGAAGACGGTCGCGAGGATGCCGCCGATGAGCGCGCCGATGGGGATCGTCCCCCAGACGAGGAACCGGATCGTGCCGTTGAGGCGGCCGAGGAACCGCCCCGGCGTGATCGCCTGGCGGAGGCTCACCTGGTTGACGTTGTAGATGACCCCGAGCATCGCTCCCAGGAAGGCGGCGCCCCCGAGGAACGGAACGGCGAGCGTGGGCGAGGCGAGCGGCACGAGCAGGCCGGCCGGTCCGGTCAGCGCCATCGAGACGACGATCGTCCGACCGACCCCGAGCCGTTCGGCGATCGGGTTCGCGAGGAGCGCGCCCGCGAGAACGCCGAACCCACCGATGCCGCCGATGAGCCCGACCTCAGCCGGGCTCAGGCCGAGCTCGCGGTAGACGTAGACGGCGAAGACGGCGAAGACGATGTTCGAGAACAGGTTCGATGAGCCGGTCGATGCCGCGATGCTCCGCAGGTAGGGATTGCCGAACACGTAGCGGAGCCCCTCCGCCATCTCGCGCCGCATGCCCGGGCGGGCGCTCGCGGGCGACCCGTCTGCGGAGCCGCGCCCGGCCTCCTGCCCGGCCTCCTGCCCGGCCTCCTGGCGCTGGATCCGCGAGATGAGGACCGCCGACCCGACGAAGCTCACCGCGTCGATGACCACCGCGAACGGCGCTGTGAGCAGTGCCACGAGCCCGCCACCCACCGGCTGGCCGAGGATCTGGGCGGACGATGCACTCACCTGGAGCTTCGCGTTGCCCTCCACGAGCTCGTCGCGCTCCACCACGGTCGGCAGGTAGGACTGGTCGGCGACGTCGAAGAAGACGGTGAACACGCCGTTGGCGAAACCCACCACGAACAGCTGCCAGACCGTGAGGACGCCGAGGAGGTCGGCGAGCGGGATGGAGACGAGCATCGCCGCCCGGCCGAGGTCGCCCGCGATGAGCAGCCGTCGGCGTGGCAGACGGTCCACCCAGACGCCGGCCGGCAGGGTGAACAGGATCCACGGCAGGAACTCGACCGTGGCGAGGAGGGCCACCTCGAACGGCGTGGCGTGGAGCACGATGACCGCGATCACCGGGATCGCGATCTGGCTCACCTGCGTCCCGAACAGGCTCACCGTCGACGCGCTCCAGTAGCGTCGATAGTCGGCCTGGCGGAGCAGCCCGAGGCGCGATCCGAGACGTTGTCCAAGGCGGAGTCCGGGACGCAGATCGGGCATGGGCAGCCTCCCTGGTGCGGGCTCGGCACACGGCGCGGCCCATGTCTGACGTGTCACGATACGCCGGATGCCGCTCGTCGAATCCGTCCCCAACATCAGCGAAGGACGCCGCATCGACGTCGTCGATCGGCTCGCCGCCGCGGTCGCCGCGGTGCCCGGCGTCCATCTCCTCGACCGAACCAGCGACGCGAGCCACAACCGCAGCGTCCTCACCCTGGCCGGCGATGCGACCCCCGTCGCGGACGCCCTCGAGTGCCTCGTCGCCGGGGCGATCGACGAGATCGACATGGAGCGCCACAGCGGCGAACACCCCCGGATCGGCGCCGTCGACGTCATCCCGTTCGTGCCGCTCGGCGAGACCACCCTGGACGACTGCGTCGAGCTTGCCCGAGCGTTCGGGCGGCGGATCGCCAACCGCTTCGACCTGCCGGTCTATCTGTACGCGGCGGCGGCGACCCGCTCGGAACGGGTGAAGCTCGCCGACGTCCGGCGCGGCCAGTACGAGGGGCTCAAGGCGGAGATCGCCCAGTCAGGCCGCGAGCCGGACTTCGGCCCGGTTCGGATGCATCCGCGGGCGGGCGCCGTCGCGGTGGGCGCGCGGCCGTTCCTCATCGCCTTCAACGTCAACCTCGCCAGCGACGACGTCGATCTCGCCAGGCGGATCGCGCGCCGGGTCCGCGAGTCGGGCGGCGGCCTCCCACGGCTCCAGGCGAATGGCTTCGAGGTCCACGAGCCGGACCGCGGTCACCCGCTCCGCGCCCAGGTCTCGATGAACCTGCTCGACTTCACGGTCACCCCGCTGTGGGTCGCCTGGGAGGCGGTCCGCGACGAGGCGGCGCGGGACGGCGTGGAAGTCGCCGAATCGGAGCTCATCGGCCTCGCCCCGGTCGCCTCGTTCCTCGCGGTCGCCGACCGCGCGGGAGCCGATGCGGATCTCCCTGTCGAGGAGCGCCTCGCCGCCGCCGCCCGCTACCTCGGCCTGCGCGACTTCTCGCCGCTCCAGGCCCTCGAGCTCAGGCTGGCCGCCGCGCGGCATGGCTAGCGTCCGTTGGCGGTGAACCTCCGCGTCATTCCGGGCGGGCGCAGCGAGTCAGCGCCGCCGGGGTTGCTCGTCGTGGGCGCGCGCGAGGTCGCGACGATGAGCGGCGGCCTCCGGCGCGGTCCCAGCCAGGGCGCCGCCGGCCTCCTGTCGACCGACGACGGACCCGCCACCCGGAGGCGCAGCGGATCGGCCGAGTCGCGAGCGCCGGTCGTCGCCTGCTGGGAGGGCCGGATCGTCAGCGTCGGACGCCGCTCGCGAGTCGAGCGCGAGCTCGCCGACGGCGGGTTCCCGATCGGGCGCTTCGCCGTGCTCGACGCCGACGGCGGCGTGGTGACCCCTGGCCTCGTCGATCCGCACACCCACCTGCTCTTCGCCGGTACCCGGGAGCGCGAGCTCCTGCTCCGCCAGTCGGGCGCCGCCTACCTCGACATCCTTGAGGCTGGCGGTGGGATCCTCTCGACGGTCGCCGCGACCCGGGCAGCCTCGGACGATGAGCTGACCGCCCATGGTCGACGCTGGCTCGGCGAGATGCTCACCCACGGCACGACGACGATCGAGGCGAAGTCCGGCTACGGCCTCGACCTGCGCACCGAGCTGCGGCTCCTGGAGATCGCCCACCGACTCGGTCGGGAGGGACCGATCGAGATCGTGCCGACCTACCTCGGCGCCCACGCTGTTCCCGCCGCGTTTCGCTCCCGGCCGGACGGGACCGAGGCGTACGTCCGACACATCCTCGACGAGCAGCTGCCGGGCGTCGCGGCCCAGGGGCGGGCCCGCTTCTGCGACGTTTTCTGCGAGTCCGGCGTGTTCAGCGCGGACCAGAGCCGGCGGATCCTCGCCGCCGCCGCCGGATACGGCATGGCGCCGCGCCTCCACGCTGACGAGCTCGCTCCGTCCGGCGGGGCCGAGCTGGCGGCCGAGATCGGGGCGGTGTCGGCCGATCACCTCGCCACGCCGTCCGACGCCGGGATCGCGGCACTCGCCGCCGCCGCCGCCGCGGGTCGACCGGTCGTGGCGACGCTGCTGCCGGCGACGACGTGGTTCCTCATGAAGGATCACCACGCCCCTGCGCGACGATTCATCGACGCCGGGATCCCGGTCGCGCTCGGCACCGATTTCAACCCCGGAACGTCGCCGACGGCGAGTCTGCCGCTCGTGATGACGGTCGCCTGCCTCGCCCTCCGGCTCACCCCCGCCGAGGCGCTCGTGGCGGTGACCGTCAATGCCGCCCATGCGATCGGGCTCGGCGACGAGATCGGCTCGATCGAGCCCGGCCGGCAGGCGGACCTCGTCGTGTGGGGCGTGCCGTCGATCGATCAGATCCCGTACTGGCCGGGAGCGGACCTCGTGCGGGTCGTCGTCAAGCGCGGCCGCATCGTCCACGACCGCCGCAGCTGACCCGGCCACCCGCGGCCGGCGGGAGCCCATACGAGCCGCCGCCCGCCGGCGCCGTCCCGCCGTCTCAGACCTTGCCGCGCGACTCC
>Ga0307374_10006307_pt1 | contig 18749 bp, 15 predicted proteins | sample OX3MG_FD_202532 | JGI IMG/M metagenome (GOLD analysis project Ga0307374, IMG submission 202532) | Soil microbial communities from Risofladan, Vaasa, Finland - OX-3 | ecosystem: Environmental > Terrestrial > Soil > Coastal area > Acid sulfate soil | place: Finland: Risofladan, Vaasa | collected...
ATTGTACGGACCATTCCGATAATTATGACCCAGTTACCTGCAAGTCTGGGAACAGTGGACAAGTATGCTACTCGAACAATTGGGTAGCAACGTCTCGCATAAAAACTGGCGGCGGTTCACCGAATGCTTCGGCAGCTTGCGATGTCGGAAACTGGGTAACCATGTCCCACATGGACACATCCTATCCCTCCAGAATGTTTGTCACAGTTGCAAATGCGCCGGCGGGAACAAAAATCACCGGATATTGCCCATACGATACTTTATCTGGAGGAATGCCCGTTACCGATAGCACAGGGCTACCCATTGTAGGCAGCGGTTACATTTTCACGGATACCTCTTCGGGGTGCAATTCCGATACGCTTGGATTTCAGTTCCCATTTCTAATCCCAGCAATGGCGAACGGCGACATGGGGTGGGAAATTACACTGCCGGCGGGTTCCTGTTCGGATATCGGGAATGGACGGAGAATTTATTTGCATGGTGAAGTTTATGCCGCGTCGAACACCCCTGTCTATGATAGTGGTCAGTTTATGTATGGCGTGTCGATGACATTCGTTTTAGATACGACTCCACCTACCGCGACCAGCTTTACATTACATGCGGTCGATTCCACCCATCTGGCGGTAAGCTTAACCGGATCCGATGATACCACGATCGTGAATGCAGGATACGTGAAGTATTCAGTTAATGGGGGTTCGGAAGTGTCTCAATTGCTTCGAGTTCAGCACGATTCGGTCGGCCTTACAACTATATTTGTGGACACAATTATCTCGCCTTTTCCTCATGCAACTATTAATATTCGGGGATTCGTAGCGAATCAACTCGGTCTCTTAGACTCGACAGCCATCGACACCTGCAACCTTCCAGTGATTGCGCCGGCCAGCGTCAAAGATCTGTCGGCCGACGGATGTCATGTCGAGCTGATTCAAGTAGATCCCGCTGATAGGACGATCACTCTAAAATTCGAGACTACTGGCGGGCAGCTTACTTTGTCTCTGACAGACGAACTCGGGCGTGTATGGCCAATATCGCCAGCGACGAATCTCGCACCCGGCGAAGAGATAATTACTCGTACTTTCCCGGACCTGCCGCACGGTGCTTATTTTCTTCGGCTCCAAACGGGAACCTGTGACGTTTTAGAAAAGGTAATTTTATAGCCTTTTCAAATTATGATACATCGAATTCACGCCACAATGGGATTAGCCATCATGCTATTCTTTGCGAGTGTCCAGGACGGGCACTCGCAGTGGACGGTGCTGCATCCCAGCTTTCTGAATCCAGCCGTGGCTGCGGCTTGCATCTTCGTGAGCGAGGATACCGGCTTTATTTGGGGCAAGGCTGGACTTGCCATTTCGCAAGATGGCGGAAATACCTGGGCTGTCAATTCCTCGGTGCCAGACACTGGTGAACAATTATCCTTCTTAAACTTTAATGTCGGGTGGCTTTGGACTGTTGAAAGTTCCCCGGCGTATCTCTTCCGCACCACCGATCATGGAACCAATTGGGAAAAGGATTCGAACACACTCGTTTCAGGATTGCCTCCCGATCTGGGTGCCGGTGCTTACTTTAAAGATTCCGAGAATGGATGGTATGGCACGTCCGAACTTGCGATTTTTCACACGACGGACGGAGCCAAAACTTGGCAGAAGCAATACTTGGATGACCGCTTTACCTCCTCGGCTATTTCGGATATTGCCTTCTGTAGCGATAGTCTCGGAATTGCACTTGCGGGACCATATGAAATGTATGTACTCTACACAACGAATGGTGGAATGAACTGGCATAATCTTTCCAGCAACGTGGCCCCCTCCTTCATTGCTTCCACACCGACAGGTCTTGCTTACACCGACCCAGGTCATGCGTGGTTCTCCACTGCGAGCGGGGATTTATTTCGTTCGACGGACAGCGGTTTGACCTGGACCGGAGTAATTGTTCCGGGGTCTGGATACGGGATTCAAGCCATCAGTTTCGCCGATTCGAACCACGGTGTGGTTGTGAAACGCAATCAGGTTATAGGGAATGGCGTTATCGATGTAGTTGCGTATACCTCTGACGGCGGTCAAACTTGGGATACCACACGCTTTAATGATGCGATTTGGTACGCTTCTTTTCCCGACACTTCGACGGCCTTCGTGTGTAGCCATCTGAATTTGTATCGACTTTCCACGGCTGCTCTTGCGGTAGCACCAACGACACCGAATTTTTCCTCCGCATCTCTCGAAAGCGAAGCGGGGAATTTTTTCATCGATCTTCCGCAATCATCCGGCGGGCGGCTGCGAATTATGGATGAACTGGGCCGCGTGCATGCCGAGTGCACGCTTCCGCCCGGCGCGCGGTATAAATTAAGTTCCACGAATAACCCACCCCGCTTCCGGTTTGTGGAGGTGGAGTGCGATGGAAAGTTTCAAGTTTTTAAGGTGATAGAATGAGACATACCGTATCGTTTCCCGCGATTGTTGCAACCTTGCTTTTGCTTGGCAGTCTTAGTTCCTGCCAACCAAACGTGACGTCTCCCGCGATGCCGGTCACGCCGGACGAAGCGGCGTTAGGGAAATTGATTTTTTTCGATTCGACGCTTTCGAACCCAGCCGGTCAGGCCTGCGCCGGCTGCCATGATCCGGGAGCGGCCTTCAGCGACCCGAACCATGCGATCGTTTCGCCCGGAGTGATACCGGGCCGTGCGGCTGACCGCAACGCGCCTGCGATTACCTATTCGAGTTTTTGCCCCGAAAATTGTGTCTGGAGTCCGGCAGATCGTTCCTATAAGGGTGGATTTTTCGATGACGGCCGCTCGCCAACATTGGAAGACCAGGCGGCTCACCCGTTTCTCGGCGGACCCGAAATGAATGACACCAGCAAATCTCAAGTCATCGCTAAACTCCGAACGCGCCCGTATTTCTCGCAATTTGCTCAAATTTTCGGCCCGGTGGACGATACCGATGCCGTCTATCGCGAGATGACCCAAGCCATTGCGGCCTTCGAACGATCCGACGAGCTTCACCCATTCACTTCGAAATTCGATTATTACCTTTTGGGTCAGGCAACCTTGACGGATCAGGAAATGCGCGGCATGAAGCTATTTTCCGACTCCACGAAAGGAAACTGTGCTTCGTGTCATCTAATGACGCCGGACCCAGCGAGCGGGCGAATTCTCTTCACCGATTTTACATACGCAAATAATGGGGTTCCCAGAAATCTGAACGATCCCTTTTACACCGAACCACCTTCGATCAATCCGGCGGGCCTTAATTTCATCGACTCCGGTTTGGGCTCCGTATTGCACGACCGCTCGCAGATCGGCGCATTCAAAGTGCCCTCGCTTCGGAACGTAGCGATTACAGCGCCATATTTTCATAATGGATATTTCAACACCTTGCAACAGGTGGTCCATTTTTACAACATCCGCGATTCCGCCATGCACGCAGGAATTCTTCCGCCCGCGGAATGTCCCGTCAATGTGGATACTACCGATATGGGGCATCTGGGTTTATCAACGCAGAATGAAGAAGACATTGTTGCATTTCTCAACACGCTCACCGACGGGTATAAAAAATAGAATGCGCGCGTTTGAGGTATGTACCCGTATCTATACCTCAATTAATTTAGTAGCTTCGCACGCTCGCCGCATTTCGCGAATAGTCTCCGCCGGATTCGGCGTCTCGAAGACACCGGAACCCGATACGATGGCATCCACGCCGGCTTCATAAACTTGCGCGGCATTATCGAGCTTGATCCCGCCATCCGCTTCGATCGTACATTCGAATCCTTCCCGATCGATCCAGTTTCGTAATGTCCGGGCGCGGCGGAAGAGCGACGGCAGAAAGGCCTGCCCCCCGAAGCCAGGATTCACGCTCATGAGCAGCACCAAATCCACATCGGGCAAAATCTCTTCCAACATTCCGAGCGGCGTTGCGGGGTTGAGCGCCACGCCTGCTTTCACTCCCAGCGATTTGATATGCGCGACCGTCCGGTTAAGATGGACGCATGCTTCCAGATGCACCGTAACTAGGTCCGCGCCAGCATTTATGAATTGCGGAATATAGGCGTCGGGGTCGTCGATCATGAGATGCACATCGAGCAGAAGCTCCGTAATCGGCCGCAGCGCCTCGACGATGATCGGCCCAACTGTGATGTTCGGCACGAAGTGGCCGTCCATTACATCGATATGCAGCCAGTCCGCGCCGCCCGCTTCGATCTGTCGAACGCTCGCGGTGAGGTCCGCGAAATTCGCGGAAAGCAGCGATGGTGAAAGAATGACGCCCTTCCGCCGGTGATTGGAATTTGAAAAATTCACGTCGTTTTCAAAAAATGCGCAGCAAAAATAGCAGGATTGTTTTGACAACAATCCCATTACATAAAAGACTCATTGCTTTTAAAAGTCTCTTTGTTCATTTAAAAGTCTCTTTGTTCATAAGACTCTTTGCCTTAAAAGCGAACGATGCTCTTTGAATTTTCCACGCTGTCACAGCAAAACGTGCTCTTTCGAAACCCGATAGTCGCAGCCGAATAAAGTCGGAGTGGGGAGGTCAAAAACGAGAGATGCCAAGGGCCGCATCGGTTAATTATCATTTCGAACATCCATTTTAAAAAGTATGAATTGCAAATTTTCAAGTATGTCTTTCATCGAAGTGTCTCATTTCAAGACAGTTTCTAAAGGATCCATTACAATTTGAAAGATTCTGAGTTGGCTATATAAAGTTCAAAACTTATTTTTGTCGATTCCAGCCGAAAAACAGCACTTTTAAATATTCTTAAAAAATCTCCAAATGTCAGAGGTATTGACAGCCGCCGGATTATATTGTAACCATGTTAAATACACAGAGTGCTCGAAAGCGCCCAACGGAGCAACGAGCACTCGGCGGAAAGGTCAATAATCGACCGTCCGCATGCCAGATCAACCATTTGAATTGAAATTTCATGCTTAAGTCATGTCCATCGTGCTCCTACATCGGTAACGATGGAGAGTATGTCTGTCCGTTTTGCAAGACAGACCTTGCGTTAGGCCGGCCTCGCCGGTCTACCTCGGATGCAACAATTGCGAATAGCGTAGTGCGGAGCTCTGGAGGCAGAGCCCATTTGCCTCGCGGTTTATCTGCTTGCCTTCGCACCGATGAAGGCCTTGGTTTCGGGATGATCGGCCAAAAGTTCGGAGCTGCCCGAACCTGGTCGATACCCGTTGCGAAATTTTAAGTTGCGAATTTTTTAAGTTGCGAATTTTTAAGTTGCTATATTTTAAAAAGACCAAAGTTTTACCTCATTCACTCAAAACGTTAGTACAACAATGAAATCCCCTAAACTCACATGGCTCACTCGGTTTGCGACAGCCACCTTCATCAGTGCTGCAGCATCGTCGGCGATGCTTCTTGCCTCGTGCGCAGTCAGCCCGAACGGCCCTGCCGGGCCGGGCGGCTCCAACGGCAGCTTAGGCTCGCCGAACATGAGCGATTATTTTTACCGCACTTCGGCGGGCTGGACCTACGTATACCAGAACGTTGAAAATATTTACAATAGCGATGGCTCGATCTCCTCGACCATGACCGGCTCGAACGATACCGTTCGGACGATGGGGTTCGATCAGATCGCCTCGAATGGGGACTCTCTCTTCCGCTACCAGATTACCTATCGGGTTGCGACAAACTACGCGGGCCGCCCGTACATCCCCATCAATTATATCTCCGCGACCAAATCTAACAAAACGCACGGTGCCTTCGTGGATGTCGGCTATGCCGTTCCGGGAATGCAAACGATGGAGGCGGAAACCCAACCGGTTTCGACGGATACGATCCTCGCCGGCATCGGCGGCCTCATCCGCACCCGTTCCAACGACTTCACGAACAGCAGCAGCTACGTGTGGCAAACCGATACGATTTGGTATAGCGAACACAACGATTCCGCATTCATTTGGGAACATGCGGGCGGAATGCCCGGCATGCCCATCGTCATGGAGCGGTGTGTATTCATCCAGAATTTCCAGAATGGGGCAACCTGGACCTATGACGTGATCAATAATCCGAATCCGACCACAACGTGTATCGTCGCGAAACCGAATCTTATACAGACCGTTTTAGGCGGAACTTTCAACAAAACCGTCAAAATCCGGATCGCAACCAGCGAGGTCGATGATAAGGATTTCAACCGCGAGTTTAAATTCTACGGCTGCTATACCGGCCCGATCTCGCAATACGATTGGTGGTACGTTACTTCCGATGGTATTAACTTCACGATGGAAGATTTTAACCGCCAACTGATCTCCCTTACTCAGAACTAATCGGCGAGCGTTTTTTGATAAAAGAGAAAGAACAGGCCCCGGAGAACACTCCGGGGTTTTTTATGAGCCGGGAAGTTTTCTCCCGCCTCGAAGTGTCTCATTTCAAGACAGTTTCTAATGAATATATTACAATTTGAAAGATTAAGAAATGACTACGTTAGCGTTCAAAATTTATTTTTGTTGAATCCAGCCGAAAATCAGCACTTTAAGATATTTAAAAAAAAGTCTCCTGGTGTCAGAGGTTTTGACAGCCACCGGATTATATTGGAGCCATGCCAAACGCACAGAGTGCTCGAAAGCTCCGAAGGGAGCAACGGGCACTCGGCGGAATGGTCGATACTCGACCGTCCGCATGCCACATCAACCATTTGAACTGAACTTTCATGCTAAAATCATGTCCATCCTGCTCCTACATCGGTAACGATGGAGAGCACGTCTGCCCGTTTTGCAAGGCAGACCTTGCGGTAGGCCGGCCTCGCCGAACCGCGACTTCAAATGCCCCACGATTCGCTTCCCAGAGCGTTTTGCGGAGTTCTGGAGGCAGAGCCACGTTGCCGCGTGGCCTCTCGGCATGCCTTCGAACGAACGAAGGCCCAGGTTATGGTATCAATGAGGGGACGTTCGGTGCCACAGGATCATGGCCGCTGGTTGCGGGCTCATGGCCGCCTGGCAGCCACTCATCCATCCCCGTTGCGAAATTCTGACACCCGTTGCGAAATTCTAACTCATCACAAAGTTTACATCCATTAGTTAAAATCGTTAGTACAACAATGAAAACCCTTAACATCAAATGGCTTACTCGGTTTGCGTATGCCATCATTACCTGCGCGACTCTCGCATCATGCGCGGTCAGCCCTAACGGCCCTGCCGGGCCGGGCGGCTCCAACGGCAGCTTAGGCTCGCCGAACATGAGCGATTATTTTTACCACAAGGCGGCGGGATGGACCTACGTGTTCCAAAACGTTGAAAATATCTACGACAGCAATGGCAACGTTGCATCGACCCTGACCGCCGCGAACGATACCGTTCGCACGATGGGGTACGATCAGATCGCCTCGAATGGGGACTCGCTCTTCCGCTACCAGATTACCTACCGGGTTGCGGCGGCCTATGCGGGCCGTCCTCACATCCCGATCAATTACATCCCCGCGACCAGGAGTGACGATACTCACGGCGCCTTCGTGGCGGCCGGCGATAGCGTCTCCGGGATGTACACGATGGAAAAAGAGCCGCAGCCGGTTTCGACGGATACGATCCTCGCCGGCATCGGAGGCCTCATCCGCACTCGCTCCGACGACTTCACGAACAGCAGCAGCTACGTGTGGCAAACCGATACGATTTGGTATAGCGAACACAACGATTCCGCATTCATTTGGGAACATGCGGGCGGAATGGCCGGCCAGCCCATCGTCATGGAGCGCTGCGTATTCATCAAGAATTTCCAGAATGGGGCAACCTGGACCTATGACGTGATCAACAATCCGAATCCGACCACAACATGTATCGTCGCGAACCCGAATCTTGTGCAGACCCTATTAGGGGGGACGTTCGACCACACCGTCAAAATCCGCATCAAGACCAGCGAGGTCGATGATAAGGATTTCAACCGAGAATTTAAATACTACGGCTGCTATACCGGGCCGACCTCTCAATACGATTGGTGGTACATTACCACCGATGGGGTTAACTTCACGAAACAGGATTTTAGCCGCCAGCTAATCTCCGTTACTCAGAACTAATCGGCGAGCATTTTTAGCAGAAGAAAAAGAACAGACCCCGGAGAACACTCCGGGGTTTTTTATTGCCGGCTACGGGGAAATGCTGAGTGCCGAGTGCCGAGTACCGAATAGCAAAGTGGCGAATGGCCGGTGAGATGTTCTTAGCGCTTAGCACTTAGCACTTAGCACTTAGCACTCAGCACTCAGCACTCAGCACTTTAGCACTTTAGCACTTCCTTAGAGTTTCGATCCGATGGAGAAATAAAAATGCGGAGAATTTACGGCAAGGATATGAGTTGGCCGGCTGAGTGGGTTGCTGCCCGGAACTTTTACAAACCGGAAGTTTTCTCCCATTCCAAATTGCGCGAGGCCCAAGGGGGTTTTTACTCCCACCTGAGCGCCAATACCGTGTAACAACGATTCGAACTTGATCTCCGCCGGTTCCGGCCACATTGCGCCAAGATCGTAGCGGGCAGCAACGAACGTGGGAAAATAAAGCGCGTGAGGAATCGCAATTTGATAACGAAGGCTTGTCTCGATCATTTGCTTACCACGGAGTTCGTATTCGTTCAACCCATAAAACGATCCCATTCCGCCCAACGCGAACTCCTCCAAGCGCGGCAGAAAGGCGTCCCCGAAGCCAATCCGCAGCCGCGGCACGAGGGTATGGAGCGCGGAAATCGGAATGGCTTGTTCGACCTCGCCAAAAAACTTCGTGTAGTTCGTTCCCTGTCCGAACAGACTAAGTCCGGTCTCGGCATATCCCCGCACCAGCGTACCCTCATGGGGATAATCCGCATCATCGCGGGAATCGATAAGCAGCTGCGCGCGGAGCGTGCGAAGCTGATCGTCCCCGGCCGTCGCCGGCGATGCGCCGGCACTGGTACTCATCCACCGCTGGTGCTCGGCGCGCATCTCGACCGTGATCGCGCCCAGGCGCTCGACCTGCCCGCCCGCCCGTAGCCGCACGCCCAGATCCCGCTCTTCTCGAACGACATCCGTTATGCTGCTGGTAATTCGACCCTCGCTCGGGTTGGTGAGGAGCGAATAGACATTGATGTCTCGGTATCCGGAATAAATTCTCGCGTCGAGGATGCCGAAGCCGTGAAAAAGCCGCGGGGCGCTAAAATCGAGCGATGCCGAGCGCGCCAACGACCCCAGGCTGCCCAGGAGGGAATACTCCATACCGGTGCCGCTAATATTTTCATTGGCTAATTCCGCCGAGAACTCCGCGCCGAATTCGTTATCGGCCAGCGCGCCTAAGCGGAGAACGTTCGGACTTTCGGAATGGACCGTGAGGATTACCATCGGGCCTAACGACGGCGGATGCATCGTCTGCGGCGATTCACCGGAAGCGAAGGTGTCCGTTGTCTCGATGTAGCGCGTGCCGGGCCAAAGACTGTCATACGAAATTTGGAGGATGGCAAAATCGAACAGGCCCGTGCCCGTAAGATTTTGCAGCGATTGCTCCCCGGCTCGCGCGTGAAAAATATCGCCGCGGTTGAACGATAATTCCCGCAGGACGAAATCCGTGTCTGTATTTTCTCCACCATGGACGGCAATGCGGGCAATATGCCCCTCATCGAGGTACAAGTCCGCGCGGTCGATGCGCGGCCGCAGCACAACGCTATCGATGCGAACGAGGCTGTATCCCCGCGAACGATAATCCCGGAGCACCCGCTGCTCGATCGTCTTCATAGTTCCGGAACGAACGAGCGGCCATCCCAGAAGGGATCGGTCCGTGAGGATAGCCGAATCGACATATTCCCCTTTTGTACCAACGATTCGAAGCTCGCCGAGCGCGGGCAGGAGCGTATCCTGGGCGCTGGGAGCAACCGGAGGATCCTTGAGGGACGCAAGTTCGCCCTCGATCTTCGGCAGCATCGCGCGTGCGGCCTCGCGGCCCGCTTCGATCATCGCGGGAATATTTGAATAATCATTCTCATCGAGATCGGAAACATTGGGGGTGATCGTGCAGTCCGAAAGTTTAAGTTCCTTTGCATTCTGCCGCAGCATCATCAAGGTGATAACCTGATCGGCCACATCCCACGGCGTATTTAGCGCCTCGCGCGGATGCAGCCCCGCCGTGGCATTCGAAACAATAACGCGGGAAGCGCCGAATTCACGCGCCACATCAGCCGGAATGTTGGCAAGGAGGCCGCCATCCATCAGAATTTCGGAGTCGCCCGGCACGGGGCTAAACCGCAGCGGCAGCGTAGCGCTTGCCCGCAACGCCTCGGTGAGATCGCCCTTCGTAAGCAACTGCCGCGTACCATGCACGATGTCGGTTGTGACCGCGACAAACGGTACGCGGAGATCGCGCAGAAAATCGCGCGGCACGCCGGCCGGAGCGTTCAGCACCATCTCATTCAGCAGCATCGTGAGCCGCTCGCCATTGGAGATCGCCTGTGGAATGACCGGATTGAAAAATCCCGTGAACCGAAGCGAGAGCAGCGCGTGGTCCATGTCCTTCTGGTTGAGCGACCGCTCGGAACGATTCGATTCGCCCTGAAGGCCAAGCACATCTCCCCAATGGACCGACTCGGCGAAGTGCTCCAACTGTTTCGGCGTGTAACCCGCCGCATACAAGCCGCCGACGACCGCGCCGATGCTCGTGCCAGCGATCAGGCCGATCGGCACATGCGCCGAATCGAGCACCTCCAAGACGCCGATATGCGCGAAACCCTTAATCCCGCCGCCCGAAAGCACTAAGGCCACGCCCGGCGGATGGGCAAGCCGCCTGGCCTCCGGTAGGGACGTGCCGCGCACGTCCTGACCCCGCGCAAGAGATGCGTACAATAATAAAAAACCGAGAGCGAGCCGAGCGATCATGCGAATGGGAGCGGAACACCGGAAGGCGAGGACTTAACTCCCGGCTGTGGCCGCTTTGAGGAACAAGACGTTCCTAATCCTGTTTTGTTTGATTATGCAGACATTTAGCACGGAGGCGACCATTCGGCGTGAGGGAGAACTTCATCTTCAACACATTCCTTTTCACCCGGGAGAAAAAGTAAAAATAATTATCGTTCCTTCGGACGATAAGGAAAATGCCCAGGTCCGGCAAGCTGAATATGATGCCTTTATGAAAGGTTATGCTGAAGGGGACAACATTTACGATGTAAAATAAGCTGATGGAATCTTTCCATTTCGGCGAAATTGTCATACTTCCTTTTTCTTACACGGACCTTCAGTCCGGCAAACGGCGCCCGGCCCTATATTAGTCGATACCGGCGATGAGGATATTCTTGTTGCGAAGATCACAACTCAAACGTATGACTCGCGGTGCGACCTCGCTCTGGAAAATTGGATGGCCGGCGGCTTGCTTGCGCCTTCCATAGTTCGGCTGCATAAACTTCTTGCCGTGGAAAAAACACATGTCGTTCAGCGGGTTGGTTTGCTCTCGGCTTCCGATGCCGAAAGGGTGCGGAGAGTGTTTCGAAGCATGGTCTGACTTTCCGAGAGCGAGCCGAACGATCATCCGTATCCCAAGCGGAACACCGGAAGGTGAGGAACTTAACTCCCAGCATTTGAGAAAAGAATAGCGCTACCAATTGGTAACGCTATTTTCATTTCTAACGAATTTTTTTCTTTTAATTCGATTCCTAAACTTCACGCTGGAAAGGAGCAGAACCAGACCAACAAGCCCGTCAACATCAGAGGAAGAAGCACTAAAGAAACAATAAATAATCTTATTTTTCGCGCCTTAGAAAGAGAGGAGTATGGCTCTGAAAGGAGCCCATGACGGATTTCGCGATGGCTTGCAATCACGAGCACGATTGAAAAAAACATCTCTTTGCCTTGGAAGACATGGATAAGCCCTGTCAACTTCGTGACAGCAAGAAATAAGGTCATGCCCAATAGAGTCAGCATTAACAGATAAAATTCGATCCTTTTTTCCATCAGTAATCTTGGTCGACAAATAATTGCTTTATAGCTACAATGTAATAATCCTAAAGATTCATTTGAGGAGACTCTGATTAAGTTTTTTTTTCAAAGCGAGGAGAGCAAATCGCCTGAAGGGTGATTTAAGCGACGAAGCAATCACCGCTCTGAACGGGAAATTTCTTCGTCAGATTTTTCTCCCTTCGGTCGAAAGATCTTCCTCGCAAGGACGAAATCTTACTTAATCAGAGATTACTTGAAATGATGAGACCTAGTTCCAAAATGCGTACCAAGCGGATTGCCCTAGAGCGGTTCCCAAGGCAGTTGCCAATCCCTCACCCAGTGCCACCGGTGCGCCTATTCCTGTAATTGCGAATGTAACCGTAACGACAAGGTTCGAAGCAATTCCCTCTCCAAATCCATTTAAGTCAGCACCGATAATATCAGTTGCACTGGCTAGTGGATGGGCATGTGCAGAACCGGATAGTGGTTGCATTTTTTTTCTTTCAGTCATTGAGATTGCAGGATACCATGGAGATAGCGGATTTTTTTGTACTGCTGTCCAATAATAATAGCTAGCCTTCCCCACAGCAGCTGTCATCAATAGGTAATTATCCTCGCTTGAAGTTAGAGTGTCGGAATTAATATTCGTCTCGATTTGAATAACCCTTCCTATAAGTGTGGAAGAATCATAAATGTCTACCGAATCAAAAAGTTTCGCAATTTGATCAAGGTATATTTTCTCAGCTAAGGTGATACTATCGTTAGCGTATTGTATGGAATCACTTTGGAGCATCGTATGTTTAGTTCCAAAGGACTCCGTTGTATCAATGAGTGTGTTATATGTGATGTTGGTGAATGTAAAACAACTATCGCTAACAAAATTATAGAGGGTGTCTTCGGCCGTTGAAATGTATGACTGGTTGTTAAACCAGAGAGGGTTCAAACGTTCTCCAAGATAATCAAGCCCCCCATTATGTACCTCGGCAACATATTGTGTCCAGGTGTTCTGAGGATCATCGGGAACTATGCTATAATAAGCTTTCCCGTCGTTACTTTTTACGATAGGTGAAGATGGTTGAGAACATCCGCTACTAAAGAGAACTAATGTACATGCAATAGCCGCGAGCGGCGCGGCGTGTTTTAGGTTTCTAGGTTTCATTTGTTTTTGTTGGTATAGTTAATGTTTGAGTTCCGAAGGAAGTCAGTGAAGAATTCGATACAAAATTACGAATCGCCTTAAATCAGTGCAATAGCCAAAACCTAACATTATCTAACAAGATGTGACGGAACCTGACAAAACATGACGCCTCGCGATTGAGACTAAAAAACAGCCGGAATCATTAGCCGGGCTTTCGCTTTTTCATCCTCGGCTTTTTTACTTTTTCGCTTTTGAATTATGCCTTATTCTTCACTCCTGGAATTAGAAGAATGGATGACGTTTCGACGGCGGGTCACCGAGACATACCCGAACTTCTTCATTGAACTCTCCAAAGCACATTCCGATTTGACGAAGCATCAGATTAAGCTTTGCGCACTCCTCCTTTTCGAGTGCGAGGACGCTGAAATCGTAAAGCGATTGGAAATGAATTCAATTGAAGCTCTGCTAACAGCTAAATCTCGTCTGAGAAAAAAATTCAAATTGAAGGATGGCGAGAGCTTACACGCTCGTCTGCTCCTCATCGCGGCAGGGAACTATGTACCCCCCCCCAGTGGAAAACTCAGCGCCTCAATAGCACATTAATGCTGAGATTGGTTAGTGGGCCTATACCGCCAGCCCCCGCAGCATCGCTCGCGCGGGCTTATTAAGCCCTGCAAGGTCATCACTGCGCTCCCACCTCCGCCACGCGAGCCACCACATTTACATTCGCCAAGGGTAAGGCCGTAGATTCCAGTCGCGATAAATCGACAATCTTACTGGCGTCTTCAATATCGATTCCGACGACATGCCCTTGATCGTCGAAATCAAGCACGATCCCAGGAGCGACCTCTTCCGATTCCGCGCTTGGGCGATTCGAAAGATCAATGTAAAGTGAATCCGTATCCGCGTAATAATCGAATTTCATTTCTTTCTCCTCGCATATCCTCGGTCGAAGAAGGCGTTGTGAACGGTCTCGCCATCTTCGAGTGTAACGACTCTCAAGTATTTCTCATGTCCCTTCACGTAAACCCATCGACGTATACGTCCGTTCGGCTGGATTTCAACTTGGATCGGTTGCTTTAACGCGGCCTCGATCCACTCCACGTTGAGGTACGGGCGCTCCTTTAGTACCTTGTTGCGAAAGTAAGGGGTGGTCTTCACTCGTCGTAAGGCGACTGGTGCTCTCTCTCTATACCAACTCCCTTAGGTTCGCTCGCGCGGACTCGTTAAGGCCCGCGACATCCTCAATGCGTTCGCGATCGCGGATGATGCGGTACTCCGCGCCATCGACCAGCACTTCCGCCGCGCGCGGGCGAAGATTGTAGTTCGAAGCCAGCGTGTAGCCATACGCGCCGGCGCAAAGCACAGCTATTGAATCTCCGCGCTTTAAAGCGGGCATCTCGCGGGACTGTGCAAGGAAATCGCTCGTCTCGCAGATTGGCCCGACAATATCTACTTTTTGTGTCGGGGAAACCACCCCCCGGCCCCCTCCTTGAAAAGGAGGGGGAGTTAGTTCCAGCGGCGCGACCTGATGATACGCCTCATATAAGCAGGGACGAATAAGTTCGGTCATGCCGGTATCGGTGATGACGAATTTTTTCAGGCTGTTCTCTTTTGTATAAAGCACGGTTGCGAGAAGCGCGCACGCATTAGCCACAATCGCGCGGCCCGGCTCGAAAATAATTTTGAGGCCGGTCTGATCGAGAATCGGCAGCACAGCACCGACGAATTCGCTGAGCGACGGCACATATTCGCCCTCATCGCCCAGATCGTCTTTGGGTAATAGAGGATGTCGAACAACATTTCGGTAATGAATTCCCTGTCCGCCGCCAAAATTTAAATGTTCGAGCACAATCCCCGTTTTCACTCGCAGGGAATTTACGAACTTCACCGTGGAGCGCGCGGCTTTAATAAACGGATCGAGCGACGTGATCTGGGAACCAATGTGAACGTGTATGCCGACCACTTCCAGCGCCGGATGCTTCGAAGCATAAATAAACGCCTCGCGCGCATCCGACATATCGATGCCGAATTTATTCTCTTTCATCCCCGTCGAAATATAGGGATGGCTTTTCGCATCGATGTCAGGATTGACGCGAATCGAAACTTTGGCTCTTAATCCAAGTCGCTCCGCGATACCATTAATGACCGTAAGCTCTTCGAGACTCTCCACGTTAAAGGCGTGGATATTGGCTTTCAGCGCAAGCTCGATCTCCGGATCGGTCTTGCCGGTGCCATCGAACGTGATCTTCTCTGGCGGGAACCCGGCGGCGAGCGCCGCGAGAAGTTCGCCCGCGCTCACAACATCGGCGCCGGAACCTTCCTCGGCCAGAATGCGCAGCAGTTCGATATTCGAATTCGCTTTCAGCGCATAGCTGACATAATGCTCCTTGCCGGAAGATTTGAGCGTCGAGTTAAACGATTGAAAATTTTCGATGATCTGCCGCTTCGAATACACATAGAGCGGCGTCCCGTACTCACGAGCGAGTTCGGAAAGCGCGACCTCTTCGCAAAGGAGCCGCGGCTCGGCATCCGTGGAATATCGAAAGGCTTGTTGGTCTAATACGTCGGTCATAATTACATTGGTGTGGCACATGCTTTAGCTTGTGCCATGATTTGTTCAATTTTTTTGACACAAGCTAAAGCATGTGCCACACCGTCACTTAATCTCTGTAAACGGCAGATACGGATGCAAAACTTCGGGGATTCGTATCGTTCCATCCGGCTGCTGAAAGGTTTCTAAGAAAGCGACCATAAGGCGCGAAGTCGCGAGACCCGAGCCATTTAGCGTATGGACAAATTCCGGTTTTGCTTTCGCATCTCGGCGAAAACGAATGTTCGCACGGCGCGCCTGGAAATCCTCGAAGTTCGAGCAGCTCGAGGCTTCCAGCCACTTGCCTTCGACTGGCGCCCAGACTTCGAGATCGTAGGTTTTGGCGCTCGAAAAACCGGTGTCACCATTACACAATAAAATTCGGCGATATGCGATTCCCAAAAGTTCGAGCACGCGCTCGGCATCGGCAGTAAGCTTTTCGTGCTCATCGTAAGATGTTTCCGGCATGGTGAATTTTACGAGTTCCACTTTATTGAATTCGTGGACGCGAAGAAACCCGCGCGTGTCTTTTCCATACGATCCTGCTTCGCGGCGGAAACATGCGCTGAAGGCGCAATGCAGAAGGGGAAGCTGTTCGCCCGGCAGCACTTCATCCGCATAGAGATTCGTGACGGGCACTTCGGCCGTGGGGATCGCATAGAGCTGGTCCTCCGGCATGTGATAAACCTGATCGGCAAATTTTGGAAATTGTCCGGTGCCACGGAGCGACTGCGCGTTCACGAAAAACGGCGGCAGCACTTCCGTATATCCATGCGCGCGCGTGTGAAGATCGAGCATGAAATTGATAAAGGCGCGTTCAAGCTGCGCGCCGCGAGCCATATAGACCGGGAACCCCGCCGCCGTAATTTTTGCGCCGCGCTTAAAATCGAAGAGCTGATGTTTCTCCCCGAGCGCCAAATGGTCGAGACCTTCGCGCATTTCGAAGGCACTCTCATCTCCGCCTGGCGCCCATCGTTTAATTTCAACGTTCGAACTCGCATCCTCTCCGATGGGAACGGAAATATGCAGGATATTCGGCAGCGAGTCCATCAGCATCGCGAGCGTCATTTCTTTCTCGCGCAATTCGGCGTCGAGCGAGGCGATCTCATTGCCCACGGCCTTCATTGCCGCAATACGCTCGTCCGCCGGCTCTTTGGCGCGTTTTAATTTCGCGATTTCTTCCGAGACAGTATTGCGCTCTTGCTTCAGCACCTCGACCTGCTGAATGATCGCGCGGCGCTCGCGATCGAATTCCAGAATTTGATCGACGACATCCTCCGAATGCTTCGCCACGATCGCGGCGCGCACGACATCGGGATTTTCGCGAATAAGTTTTATATCGAGCATATCGAGGTCGCGTAGGCCGGCACTTCCAGCTCGGCAGGTGAGGTGTTATTCGTAAAGATACAATTCGTTTTCGCCCAAGAGTTCTTCCATGCCACGCTCCATGACGCGAAGCCCGTCATCGACATTCGAAAGCCGAATGCCGAGATCGGTCTGCGCTTTGAGCGAAACGAGGCCGTTTCGCGACGGACGGTCGGCGCGCCAGCGTCCGCTCGAACGAAGTTCCGCAACGGTGGTAGGAAGAATCATGCTGGTATTCAGCCCGAACATCTCCGCGATGCGGTGCGCGAATTCGAAGCGCGTGATCATCTCCGGCCCTCCGGCATGATAGAGTCCCAGCCGCCGCCGCTCGGTAGCGCGAACGATCGCGAGCGCGAGATCATCGACGAGCGTCGGCGCGGAAATGAGATCGGTCGCCGCCATGACCGGCTCCCCGGCTTCGAGCGATGAAATAACCGAAAGCGCATAGTTCGCATTCGCATGGTCCGCGGCGCCATAGATGGAGGATGTACGGAAGATCGTATATTCGATTCCGGCGGTTCGCAGCACATTTTCACTCGCGAGTTTTGTGCGCCCATAATAATTGATCGGATGCGGCGTGTCGAGTTCCGTATAGGGCGCGCGTGAGCCGTCGAAGACAAGATCGCTGGAGATATGGACGATACGAGCATCGATCTTTCTGGCAATTTCCGTCAGATGTTCGAGCGCCGAAACGTTCGCGCGCCACGCGGCCTCGCGCTGCGTCTCCGCATCATCTACTTTTACGAATCCGGCGCAATTGACGATCACATCCGGCTTTGCCGTTCCGATGACATCCCGAACAGCCACGCGCTGAGTTATATCCATTGGATGATATCCACGAATGCGCGGCTCCTTTTCCATTCCGGCGAAGAGCGATTTTTCTTCGCGCGCGGTAAGCACCAACTCGCAATTCGATTCCTCGACAAAAAGACGCACGACGTGCTGCCCCACGAATCCGTGGCAGCCGGTGATGAGTACGGTCTCTCTCGATGAGCGTGGAAAAATCACTGCAATATGAAACAAGCGAGGCGGCGCATGATCCATGCGCTTCGCCTCGCTTGTTCTAACTCTCGAATGTAGGGAGCGGGTTTCACTCCGCTCCATTATTTTTAGTTTTATCTCTCGATGGTAAGCCGCCCGGTACAGACTTCGCCATTCTCTCCGGTCATTCGCACGAAGTACATTCCGCTCGGAAGGCTGGTGGTCGAAAGCTCGGTCTCGTGCTCACCGATGGAAAGCATGCCCAGCGGTATCGCGCGGACTTCGCGGCCGGCCACGTCAAAGATTCGTAGTTCCGCAATATCCGATTGCGACGCCGTAACCGTAAGATCGACATAGTCTCTCGCCGGATTCGGCGAGAGTTCGAGCGACCATCCGGCCGCTGCCGCATCTGGCGATACCCCTGCTCCGGCAAAGGTTGCCGTGCCCGAAATCGGAATCGAAGTTTGCGTATTATCGCTGCCCGAAGTAATGATAAGCGCCGCGGGCCGCGGGCCGATCGAATGCGGGGCGAACGTGATATCGACCGCCGCGGAATCGCCAGCTTTGATCACAATGGGATAGCTTTCGGAACTGCTCAGTGAATAGACCGAATCCGGGGCGATTACCGGCAGCTTGATGGAACCATCCGCCGTGCCGGAATTATGCAGCTCCACGTGAATCGTCTTCGTCGTGCCGGTATCGACGCTCCCAAAGGCAATGGGCGCGGGTTGGGCGGTAAACGCCGCAGCCGGCGCGCCCGAGGGGCCATCACTAAGTGCGATTTTCACGAGCTTGGAAGAA